>Ga0181520_10000864_pt1 | contig 65370 bp, 59 predicted proteins | sample PEATcosm2014_Bin_29_FD_132451 | JGI IMG/M metagenome (GOLD analysis project Ga0181520, IMG submission 132451) | Peatland microbial communities from MTU Mesocosm Facility, Houghton, MI, USA - PEATcosm2014_Bin02_30_metaG | ecosystem: Environmental > Terrestrial > Soil > Wetlands > Peat | place...
ATTCCCTATTCCCTATTCCCTATTCCCTAGTCCTTGCTGCTAATACACTTCCGCGGGCCCGCTGGGCGGAGGCAGATGTTTGAGCAGGCCCAGTTCGCCCACCAGCCGTTCCAACCTTGCGCGCGTGCCTGCCGGTGGCGGCACCAGAGGCAGTCGAACGTACTCCGAGCAGCGGCCCATGATCGAGAGGACCGTCTTCACCGGACAGGGATTCGAGTCCCAGAAGTTGGCGTCGATCAATGTAGCGTAGCGGCGTTCCAGTTCGTGCGCCTCCGGCCAGTTGTTGTTGAGCGCGGCGCGGATCATGCGGCCCATCTCGGCGGGAATCTCATTGGCCGCGACGCTGATCAATCCCTTCGCGCCCACGCCGATTGAAGCCAGCCCCAGGTTATCGTCGCCGCTGAAGACACGGAAGCCGCGCGGCAGCGTGTGCACCAGCTCGGCAATCTGCGGCAGCTTGCCGCTGGATTCCTTGATCGCTTGAATATTCCATGCGGCCTCGGCGAGGCGAACAACCGTCGCCGGCTCCAGGTTCACGCCGGTGCGGCTGGGAATGTTGTAGATCACCACTGGCAGCGGTGCGACTGCCTGCGCCAGCGCCAGAAAGTGCTGCAACTGGCCCTCCTGCGAGGGCTTGTTGTAGTAAGGATTGGCGGAGAGCACCGCGCTCACACCGCGAATCTGCTTGAGCCTGCTGGCCTGGCGCACCAGCGCGCGCGTGGAGTTGTTGGTGCAGCCGGCCCAGACCGGCACACGTCCGGCGGCCGCATCGGCGATCACGCAGACCGCCATCAGCCATTCATCCTCGTCCAGCGTGGCCGCTTCGCCGGTTGAGCCGCAGGCCACCAGGAAATCGATTCCCGATTCGATCTGCCAGTTCACCAGCGCCCGCAGCGCCGTCTCATCAATTGAGCCATCGGCCCGGAAGGGCGTAACGATCGCGGTACCGCAACCTGTAGTTTCCATCACAAGATTCAGTATAACGAACTGGGTAAGGCTGTGGACAGTGGTCAGTTTTCAGTGGTCAGTAATAAGCCCGGAGCTTTGGCCGTTGTTCTTTTCAAAACATCGCCCTCATCCGAGGCTCCCTGAATCGGATTTTGCGGCTCAGAAAAAAGCGGAGCATCGTGCCCCGCTCTTTTCAGTTGGTTGTAACAACAATCTAGCGCCAGTGACCTTCCTGCATCTCCCAATGATCGCCGCGGTGAACCCAGCGATGAGCAACCCAGTGCGCGCCGGGATGGGGCGGACGCTCCCAGCGGCCGGGAACCCAAACGTACCGTTCTCCGTCCCAGCGATGGTAGCCGTCGATCCACACAAAGCCGCGCTCCGGCGGACGGCCGCGCTCTTCAATGATGGGAGCTGGAGGCCCGATGCGAACTACGATCTGCGCAAACGAAGCAGCAGGGAACAGGGTAAATGCGAGCAAGAGTGCCATTGCGATTTTCTTCACGATGAATCAACCCTCCTGGGTTTGAGTTGCCGGAATCCCGATTGATTTCCGGATTTGCTGGTTGATTCGACGCGATTTTGAAAAAATAGTTGCGGTGCATTGAAAGCCCTTCTATAGCTTGCTGATGCAGACAATTAGCTCGCGCCATCTTTCTATTCCCTAATCAATCCATATTCCCTGCTCTTACGGTATCTGCGCCATCGGCTGCTCTGTCACCGGCATCGTCTTGTCGCCCTTAATCGCATACGCCCACAGGCCGTGAAAGTTCTCCCGCAGTTGCGGCTGCGCCTTGAGCAGCGCGCTCATTACAGCCATCGCCTCGGTGTGTAGCGCCGCCGGATCGGTCACGCCAGTCGATTCGTAGTAGACTCCCAGATCGGCGTGCAGCATCGAAATATCCAGACGTACCACATCGATCTTCCAGGTGCGCTCACCGCCGGGTATCTGCAACGGAAATGCATCTTGCGGAGAGCCTTTGATCGCCCTTTGCTCCGCGCTCAGTTTCTCCAGATTCGGCGAAGAGAGAATATCCAGCGGCAGCAGCAGCATCCGCGCGGTCTCGTATGCGTACCATGCAGCCCAGGGATTGCCGTCTTTAGCCAGTTCGCGAGCATGAGTCCACCACCAAACGCCGTCATGGCCATCGAGCGCGCCCGGTCGAACGGTCAGGCCGCCCAGCTTCCAGCCGTTGCCGGGTCCGTCCCAGACCAGAATGAGGCCAAGTTGCCCCGCGTTCGGCGCACCCACTGCATTGGCCAGCACCACGGCGTAGCGGCCCGGCGGCAGCGCGCGCATGGTCAGCGTCACGGTGACGGAGCCGCTTGAGCTGGTGCAAAAAAACTGCGTATCGGCGGGCGCTGCGAGCGTGCTCGCGTCCAGCAGATAAATGCCGCGCAATTCAATCTGTCCGCCCTTCATCAGCACCGCGGCCGCCTCAGCCTGAGCGCTGATACTCTCCCACGAGTCAGCCACAGCAGGCAGCAGCGCGGCCTTCAGCGCAGCCTGATTCTGCTCGGTCAGAGCAACAGCCAGCCGCCCGCCGGCCGCCGACAGCTCCTCGCGATCCCGCGGCTGCAACTCGGCCTGCATTGTGCAGCTTGCGGCGTAGCCGATGGCCGGCGTGACCAGCAAAATCAACAGAACCAACGGCGGGAAAAATCGCTTTGAGCTGAGACGCATCTGTTATACCTCCTTGGCGCGCGAGGCTCAGGCGTGAGCGTCTGCGGGCCACTGTTAGTCTATTACTATAGAGCTTGTGCGGATTGACGCCTCCGAGTGACTATGATGCGCTCAGGCGCATTGCCGATAGATTGAATTGGAACTCCGGCGCCGGTAACCAGCCCGGAAACAGGAAGCATTTTTCATGCGCGCCATGATCGTACACAACTCGCCGGTTTCCTCTGAAAATTCAGGACGTAGCGGATTTCTGCCAGCAGTGCTTTTGGCTGCTGCGCTCGCCGCTTTGCTGGTCGCGCCGCGGGTGCTGCCTGCGCAGGCAACGGTTGTCCCTCCTTCGGCGCACAAGCTGGTTCACACGCGCAAGCAAAAAACAGCGGCTTCAACGCCGGCTCCGGCTCCCCCGGCAGCGGCAGCTCCCGCCACCCCTCCAGCGCCTGAAGTTCCCGTCTGGCCGGCCAACGACAAGCCCGCTCCAGCCACGATCAACTGGGACAGCAACGGTCTGCGCATCGAGGCCGCCAACTCCAGTCTTGCGCAGATTCTCGTTGACGTGTCCACAGTAACGGGAACGAAGATGACGGGCTTTGATGGCGACGCGCGCGTCTTCGGCGTTTATGGACCCGCCCCGGAGCGCGAGGTGATCAGCCAGCTTCTTCAAGGCTCCGGCTACAACATCGTAATGGTCGGCGATCAGGGAGAAGGAACGCCGCGCGAGATAGTGCTCAGCAGCCGCCACAGCGGAGACTCGCAGCCGTTAGCCGCCAACCCCAGCCCAAGCAACAGCAGCGACGATGACACCGCCTCGGACGAGCAGCCGCAGCCCGTCCAACAGCCGCCCGTGCGTCCTGGCTTCCCGCCCGGCGGGCCTGCGCGCACGCCCCAGCAGATTCAGGAGATGCTGCAGCGACAGCAAAGGCCGGGGATGCCGCAATCGCCAAGCATTCCACAGAACTAGCCGCTGAACTAGGCTTGCTTTGAAAGGGCGCGATTTAACAGTCGTGCCGCAATAATTCTGCAGCGCTTTGCATATAATTACCCATCAACGGCGCATCATAGCTATGAAAGGACGAGCGGATAGACAAGACTGCTCCGCCGATCGATCAACTATGAAAAACATCACAGTATCCATCCCCGACGAACTCTATCTTGAAGCGAGAGTTATGGCGGCCCGGCGCGGTACTTCGGTCTCCGCGCTTGTAAAGATTTTCATTGAATCCATAATCGAAGACCAATATTCAGATCGGGATAATTTTGAAAGCGAGGGGTACCCCCACCCCCCCTATTTTCCGTGTAACTGTGAAACTGTGAAGAACTCCGGGATCACTTCACAGCTCAGGCGCAGGTCATCGCGTGCAACTGTTGCAGCGCGTAAACCGTCGTCTCATGCCGCTGCATCGCGCTGATGCCTTCGATAGCGGCCTGCGCGGCGGCGATAGTGGTAATGGTCGGAATCCTCGCCAGCACTGCGGCGCGGCGAATCGCCTTCTCGTCGAAGAAAGTGTCCTGACCGCGCGGCGTATTGACGATGAGCTGAATGCGGTCGCCCTTGATCAAGTCCACGATATTGGGCCGGCCTTCCTTCACCTTGAAGACCCGCTCGACGATGAGGCCGGAACGCTCCAGCACATTGGCCGTGCCTTCGGTGGCCACAATCTTGAAGCCGAGATCGACGTAGCGGCGGACCAGATCGACAACCGCCTCCTTGTCGTGGTCGTTGACGCTGAAGAAGACCGTGCCGCCGGTGGGCAGGACGTGTCCGGCAGAGAGTTGCGCCTTGGCAAAGGCCTCGCCGAAGGTTGCGGCCACGCCCATCACTTCGCCGGTCGAGCGCATCTCCGGGCCGAGCACTGTATCCACCCCGGCAAATTTATTCCAGGGAAAGACCGGAGATTTTACGTAAAAATGCGTTCCGGTTTCGAGATCTTTTCCGCCTGCAAGTTGCGCGGGCAATAACTCGCTCAGCTTGCGGCCAGTCATCAATCGCGCGGCAACTTTAGCCAGCGGAATTCCCGTCGCCTTGGAGACATAAGGCACGGTCCGCGAGGCGCGCGGATTTACTTCGATCACGTAGACGTGATCAACATCGTCCGCGTCGCGCTGAATAGCGAATTGCAGATTGACCAGGCCGACGACCTTCAGCGCCAGCGCCAGCTTGCGCGTGTAGGTTCGCAGCGTCTCCAGCGTGCTCTCGCGAATGCTCACGGACGGCAGCACGCACGACGAATCGCCGGAGTGAATGCCGGCTTCCTCGATGTGCTGCATGATGCCCGCGATGATTACATCCTTGGAATCGCAGAGCGCATCGACATCGACCTCGATGGCGTTCTCCAGAAAGTGATCGACCAGCACCGGCCGCTCCTGCGAATACTCCACCGCCGCGCGCATATAGCGAGTGACTTCGTCGCTGTCGTAGCAGATCACCATCGCGCGGCCGCCGAGCACGTAACTCGGCCTCACCAGAACCGGGTAGCCGATGCGTTCGCCCACGGCCAGCGCGCCCTCGACGCTCGTCGCCGTGCCTCCCGCCGGCTGCGGAATCTGCAACTCATCGAGCAATTTTCCAAATCGCTTGCGGTCTTCGGCCAGATCAATCGACTCCGGCGATGTGCCGATGATAGGCACCCCGGCTGCGCGCAAACGCTGCGCAAGATTCAGCGGCGTCTGCCCGCCGAACTGTACAATCATGCCGATCTCAGCGCCCGATTGCGATTCGTGATTGTAAATGGCCAGCACATCTTCCAGCACCAGTGGCTCAAAGTAGAGCCTGTCGCTGGTGTCGTAATCAGTGGAGACGGTCTCAGGATTGCAATTGACCATGATGGTTTCAAAGCCATCGTCCTTGAGCGCGAAGGCCGCGTGGCAACAGCAGTAATCGAACTCAATGCCTTGTCCGATGCGGTTCGGTCCTGAGCCGAGAATGATCACTTTTTTCGTTTGAGTCGGCGGCGCTTCGTCCTCTTCGTCATAGGTCGAATACAAGTAAGGCGTCATCGATTCGAACTCAGCGGCGCAAGTGTCGACAAGTTTGAAGACAGGCTTGATTCCCTTCCCTTCGCGCAGTTCCCGAACCTGTTGCGTTCCGGCGTGGCCTTCCAGCTTCCACTCGGTTGCGATACGCTCGTCGCTCAATCCGAGACGCTTGAGCTGGCGCAGTTGCTCGGTGTCGATGGTCTCCGGCGTCGTCTCTGAGATAGCGCTCTGCGCCAGCACAACCTCGCGCAACTGATGCAGGAACCAGGGATCCATCGTTGTGAGCCGCGCCACTTCGCGCACACTCATGCCACGCTCAAAGGCGTAGCGAATGTAGCTGAGCCGCTCTGGCCGCGGAGTCACCAGCATCTGCGTCAACCGCCGCGGCTCCAGAACCTCCGCGCCGGTCTTCTTGCCGGTTTCAAGCGCGCGCCACGCCTTCATCAGCGATTCCTTGAAGGTGCGCCCGATGCACATCACCTCTCCGACAGACTTCATCTGCGGACCGAGGGTTTCATCCGAGCCGGGAAACTTTTCAAACTGCCACTTGGGAATCTTAGTTACTACATAATCAATAGTCGGCTCAAAGCAGGCCGGAGTCTTGCGCGTAATGTCGTTGGGAATCTCATCGAGCGTGTAACCGACGGCCAGCTTCGCAGCGATCTTGGCAATCGGAAATCCCGTGGCCTTCGAGGCCAGCGCCGATGAGCGCGAAACGCGCGGATTCATTTCGATTACCGTCATGCGGCCATCAACAGGGTTAACGGCGAACTGCACATTCGATCCGCCGGTCTCGACGCCTATTTCGCGCATCACGGCAATCGCCGCGTCGCGCATCTTCTGGTACTCGCGGTCGGTGAGCGTCTGCGCAGGAGCGACGGTGATCGAGTCGCCGGTATGCACGCCCATCGGATCAAAATTTTCAATCGAACAAATAATGATGACGTTGTCGGCCAGGTCGCGCATCACCTCAAGCTCGTACTCTTTCCAGCCGAGGACGCTCTCTTCGATCAGGCACTCATGCACCGGCGAAAGGTCCAGGCCGCGCGCCAGAATCTCCATCAGCTCTTCGCGGTTGTAGGCAATGCCGCCGCCTGTGCCGCCGAGCGTAAAGCTGGGACGAATCAGCACCGGAAAGCCTAGCTTTGCTGCAAACTCAAGGCCGTCTCGAAGATTATTTACGAGCGCGGATTTTGAAACATCGAGGCCGATGCGCAGCATTGCATCTTTGAAAAGAAGCCGATCTTCAGCCTTCTTGATCGCTTCCAACTTGGCGCCGATCAACTCGACGTTGTACTTGTCGAGAATGCCGGCGTCGGCCAGATCAACGGCCAAATTCAGCGCCGTCTGTCCGCCGACGGTCGGCAGCAGAGCGAACTTTCCGGAGCCTGCGCCCAGCATCTCGGCCTCAATGCGAATGATCTCCTCGACGTACTCGCGTGTCAGCGGCTCGATGTAAGTGCGGTCGGCAAGGTCGGGATCGGTCATGATGGTGGCCGGGTTGGAGTTCACCAACACCACCTCGTAGCCCTCCTGCTTGAGAGCCTTGCAGGCCTGAGTGCCGGAGTAATCGAACTCCGCCGATTGGCCGATCACAATCGGCCCCGAGCCGATCACCAGTATCTTCTGAATGTCATTTCTGCGTGGCATTTTTCTTTGACCTTTTGCGCGCATTCTTCAGCATATCTTTGAAAATGTGCGGGGTTCCACGACGATTGATTGGGTGATAGAGATCAACATATTCCGAATATAAAATCGCCCAGTTTTCCAACATTTTCCGAGTGAACGAATCCATGAGCGGGTCAGGAATGGTATCCGGTCCAAAAGTTAATCCACAAAAGGTAACTGGACCTTTAATGCGAAGATGCTGAAGAGCAAAATCTCCTAGAGAGTTTCGAATTCCTCCCTTAATATCCGAGCCAGACGAGACTACGAGTTCACCTTCCTTGTCTCTCCGTTCTTTATCATCGTGTCGAAAATGATCGGAGAGACGTCTTCCAATATTTCCCGATTCACCTACATAGCATGGTATGTGTTTGCCATTCTCGTCCTTAAATTCATTGAAGACAAATCGGTAGACACCTGAGTATTTCATTCGACCATGTAGGTTCTTTGGCATTTTCTGATTCAGCACCCAATCACGGATTTCATTTGAAGACAATAATTCCGGCCAATCTATGTTGCACTGAAATTTCGCAGGAATGCTCATCCCTTCCACTCCTCCATCATCCGGCGGAAGTCGTGGAAGAGGTAATTGGAGTCGTGCGGACCGGGGGCGGCTTCGGGGTGGTATTGCACGCTGAACAAGGGCAGCGTCTTGTGGCGCAGGCCTTCCAGCGTCTGGTCGTTCAGGTCCACGTGGGTCAGCTCGACTTCATTGGCGTTGATCGAGTCGGGATCGACGGCGAAGTTGTGGTTGTGCGCGGTGATCTCCACTTTGCCGGTGAGCTTGTTCTGCACCGGATGATTGCCGCCGTGATGGCCGAATTTGAGCTTGTAGGTTTTGCCGCCGAGCGCAATGCCGGTGAGTTGATGGCCGAGGCAAATTCCAAAGACCGGCACGCGGCCCAGAAATTTACGGATCGCGCGAACGGCATAATCAACCGGCTCCGGATCGCCTGGACCGTTCGACAGGAAGACGCCGTCGGGCTTGAGATCGAAGACATCTTCGGCTGTCGTCTCTGCGGGAACCACCGTCACGCGGCAACCCTCGCGCACCAGCATCCGCAGTATATTCTGCTTGATGCCGAAGTCGTAGGCGACAACGTGCAGAGACTTCCGCGCTTCTTCCTTATGAATGAATCCCGAAGCCAGCAGCGGATCGCCCGTCTGGTTGCGGCTGTCGGTGGAGTCGAAGGTATAGACCGACTTGGTGGAGACGACGCGAGCCAGATCGGTGCCGTCCATCTTGCGAATGCCGCGCGCCTTCGCCACCAGTGCGTCGGTATCGGTTTCGGCAGTCGAGATAACGCCGCGCATGACGCCGTGGGTCCGCAAGTGGCGAACCAGGGCGCGCGTGTCGATCTCGGCCAGCACGGGAACCGAATAGCGCTCCATGTACTCGTCGGTGACCTGCTCGGAGCGCCAGTTGGAGCCGATGGGCGAAAACTCGCGAACGATCAGGCCCTCGATATAGGGCTTGGCCGACTCGTTGTCCGCCTGGTTGGTGCCGTAGTTGCCGATCTGCGGGTTGGTGAGAACGACGATTTGTCCGGCATAGGAAGGATCAGTTGCAATTTCCTGATAACCGGTAAGGGAAGTATTGAAAACAACTTCTCCCAGGCATTCGCCTGGGTGGCCGTAGCCGAGGCCGCGGAAGATACGCCCGTCTTCGAGCGCTAGAATCGATTGCATTGCCTCTCCGAAGAGTGGATTCTATCGATTTTAACAGCTTTGCGGAGATTGTGCCGGTGTGGATTTCCGGGCGGTAACTGGGCAATCGCTTGGATGCCAGGACAATTTCTTCACAGTTTCACAGTTTCACGAAAAAAGGGGGGGTGGGGGGGTAGGACAGTTGTCAGTTCTCAGTTCTCAGTTGTCAGTAAAAAAGCCCGGGATGCGGTTGGTGGTCATGGATTGATTGTGCGCGTTGAAGCAATAATGATGTGCAAAATATCTTCATACAACTGCCCTGCGACGTCGAATTTTGTGTTGCATTACCGCACCGTGCCGGCATCCCGGGACGGCCATAGTACGAAGACGGCCTTGCCATAGATGAGAGAACGCTCGACGGGGCCGAAGGCGCGGCTGTCTGAAGAGACGCAGCGGTGGTCGCCCATCACGAAGTATGTCCCGTCGGGAACAATCATCTCAGTATAGAAATCGTTGTCTCGGTACTCCTGCGGGACGTATGGCTCTGAGAGCGGATGGCCGTTGAGCCAGACAGTGCCGTGGTCGATGCGCATCCGGTCTCCAGGCAGCGCGATGACACGCTTGATATAACTCTTCTTTGGGTCGCGCGGATAGTGGAAGACCACCACGTCGCCTCGCTTGATCTCAGAAAAATCGTAGACGAATTTGTTGATGAAGAGGCGGTCCTGATCGTCCAGCCGCGGCATCATGCTGGTGCCTTCCACGCGCACCGGCTGATAAATGAAGACGATGATGAGTGTTGCAACAACCACGGAGAAGAGCAGATCGCGCAGCAAGACTCCAACCCAACTGGACTTATGCGAGGACTCGGAAGCTGGGGGGTGATCCGCCTGATGATGGGCGTCGAGGGTTGGTTCGGTGCGGGTGCGATCTGGGAAAATCGGTTCCATTTGCGTGGTACCAATGACCTACAGGTACTTTCCAGCGGGGCGGGTATAAATGCATCCAGCCGTTCGCCTGCATAGAGTGTAGTCTCTTTCCGGCAGGTTGTGCCAGTTACTTAGGAATGTGCAAAAGTGGGGCACATCTCACTGACTCGGCGAAGCGGACTACCCCGCAGCCGTCCTGCCGCGATACTCTTGAAATCAACGTGATAAGTGAAGACGACCAACCCGTCGCGGCTCCGAACTCCAGCCCATTGGAAAAGGCTTCCGCGGAATTGACCCCGTTTATCCACCCCACCGGCCAAGACCCGCCGGTGGGGACCCCGTTCATGCGCCAGTGGACGGCGGCCAAGCGCGAGAATCCCGATGCGCTGCTGTTTTTCCGCATGGGGGATTTTTACGAGCTTTTCTACGACGATGCGGTGACGGTGAGCCGGGAATTGCAACTCACGCTGACGGCGCGCGACCGTGAGCGCTCGCAGCCCATGTGCGGCGTTCCATACCACGCGGTGGAAGGCTACCTGACGCGCCTGCTGCGCAAGGGCTACCGCATCGCGCTCTGCGATCAGATGGAGGATCCCAAGCTCACAAAGAAAATCGTCCGGCGGGAGGTGACACGAGTGCTCTCGCCGGGAACGGCTCTCGACGCCGGCCTGGGGCAGGAGCAGAATAATTTTCTGGCGGCGTACTTTGAGAGCGACACCGAAAAGGAGCGGGTCTGCGCGGTGGCGCTGCTTGACGTTTCCACCGGCGAGTTTCGCACAGCGGAGTTTGCAGGAGCGACGGCGCAGCAACAAGCGGTGGATGAAATTGTGAAGGCTGGGTCGAGCGAAGTGATCGCCGCTGCTAGTGCGGAGCTGCCAGCGCAGTTGGAAAGAATTCCGGCGCGGACGCGCATCGAGGATTGGGTTTGGACGCGGGAGTATGCCGTGCCGCTGGTAGAGCGGCAGTTGAATGTTCGCTCGCTGGAGGGCTTTGGATTGACGGGGCATCCGGCGGCGGCGATTGCTGCCGGAGCGGTGCTGCACTATGTGCGCACAACGCAGAAGAATGATGCGCTGCACATCGATGGATTGAAGTTTGAGGAGCACTCGACGGCGCTGGAGTTGGACCAGGTGACGGTGCGCAACCTGGAACTAGTGGAGCCGCTCTTTGCTGGCCAAGGCTTTTCTGGTCAAGACGGGCGCGCAACGCTCTTCTACACGCTGGACGCCTGCCAGACTCCGATGGGCAAGCGCCTGCTGCGAGCCACGATTCTGCGGCCTCTGGTGGACGCCGAGACTCTTGAAGCGCGCTATGAAGCGGTGAGCGAGGCGCACAGCGATTTGGTCAGGCGCGAGGAGATTCGGCGGGCATTCACGGGGCTTCTTGATCTGGAGCGGTTGCTGGCTCGGCTCTCGTTGGATTCGGCGGGGCCGCGTGATGTGCGGGCGCTGGCCGCGAGTGCGAGCCGTCTGCCTGAAGTTCACAAAGCATTGTCCGCGATGCGTGCGACGCGATGGCGCGAGTTAGTCGAACGGCTGGACACACTCGAAGACGTGACAGCGCGAATTCAGACGGCACTCGTCGATGAGCCTCCGCTGACGCTGGTCGATGGCGGCGCGATTGCAGCAGGTGTGGATGCGGAGTTGGATGAGCTGCGAACGATTTCGACGACCGGCAAGCAGCAGATTGCAGCCATCGAAGAGCGGGAGCGCGCGCGAACCGGGATAGGTTCGCTGAAGGTAAGGTATAACTCGGTCTTCGGATATTTCATCGAGATAACGAAAGCGAATCTTGCGATGGCTCCGGCTGACTATGAGCGCAAACAAACGCTGGTGAATGCGGAGCGATTTACGACGCCGGAGTTAAAGGAATACGAACGCAAGATTCTCACCGCGCATGAGCGCTCTATCGAAATAGAGAAGCGAATCTTTGCCGAGCTGCGGCGAACGGTCTTGGAGGCGGCGGGGCGAATCAAGCGCGCGTCGGCGGCTGTGGCCGAGGCGGATCTGCTGGCTTGCTTTGCGCATCTTGCCGCTTCTCGGCGTTATGTGCGGCCAGTCATCGACGAAGCTCCGGTGATCGAGGCCGTAGCCGCACGCCATCCGGTCATCGAACAGTGGATGGAGGAGACGCGCGAAGGAAGATTCATTGCGAATGATCTTTATTTGAATGCCGCGAGCGATGGGCCGAGTTTGCTGCTGATCACCGGGCCTAACATGGGCGGCAAAAGCACTTATCTGCGTCAGGCGGCGATGCTGGTGCTGCTCGCTCAGATGGGCTGCTTTGTTCCCGCGGAGAGTTTGCGCTTCGGGCTTGTGGATCGGATTTATACGCGCATTGGAGCCAGCGATAACGTGGCGCGAGGCCGCTCGACCTTTATGGTGGAGATGACCGAGACAGCGACGATTCTGAATACGGCGACCAATCGCTCACTGATTTTGCTCGACGAGATGGGACGCGGCACGGCGACCTTTGACGGGCTTTCACTGGCCTGGGCGACGGTCGAGTTTCTTCATGCGGAGACCGGCGCGCGCACACTCTTTGCCACGCACTATCATGAGCTGACGATGCTGGCCGAGAAGCTGCCGCGTGTTCGTAATCTGCGCGTGGGCGTGAAGGAAGCTGCGAGCGGAATTGTTTTTTTGCATAACATCGAACCGGGCGCGGCGAGCAAGAGTTACGGCATCGAAGTAGCGCGGTTGGCGGGTTTACCAGCGGCTGTCATCGAGCGAGCCAAGCACGTGCTGCGTCAGCACGAAAAGCAGGAGCGGCAGAGCGTGCAGGTGGAGACGGCGGCAGAGCCGGTGCAGTTGACAATCTTCACGCCGCTCTCGCAGCGCATCGTGGACCGCATCGAAGCGACGGATGTGAACTCGCTGACGCCATTGCAGGCGCTGAATCTGCTGGAGGAATTGCAGATGGAGTTGAAGGAGAAGCAATGAAGGCGAATCTGCGTCATGCAGTGGGAAGCCTGCTGATCGTGGGCCTTGAAGGCGCGGAGCTCACAGCGCTGGAGCGCGCGTGGTTGCGGCTGGTGCGGCCTGCAGGCGTGATTCTCTTCCGCCGCAACATTGCGGATGCCGGACAGACGCGGGCGCTGCTTGATGATGCGACAGCCTTATGCGCGCTGCACAGCCTTCGCTGCGTGGACATGGAAGGCGGAACGGTAGATAGGCTGCGCGATGCGCTTGCGCCGATGCCTTCCGCGCAGTCGGTTGCGGAGGCGACGCGTCGAACAAATCGGACTGGACTTGCTCGCGAGCACGGCGAGTTGATCGCGCGCGCCGTGAAGGCCTTCGGCTTCAACACAACGCTCGCGCCAGTTCTCGATTTGGCATTGCCACAATCTGCTGAAGTAATGGGCTCACGCGCAGCGGGCGAAACAGCAGAACAAGTGATCGATTATGCCCGCGAATTTCTTGCAGGACTCGCCGCGCAGAATGTCGTAGGCTGCGGCAAGCATTTTCCCGGCCTCGGCGGCGGCGCGCTGGATTCGCATTTAAAAACGCCGACGATTCATCGCAGTATGCGCGAACTTTGGCGCGAAGACTTGCTTCCATATCGCGAACTGCGCAGTGAGTTGCCGATGGTGATGGTGAGCCACGCGGCCTATCCCAATACTCCCGGCAAAAATCGCCCAGCCAGCGCATCGCCCTATTGGATTACAACCGTGCTGCGCAGGCGCATCGGTTATCGCGGCATCATCTTCTCCGACGATCTGGAGATGGGCGGAATTCTGAAGTTTATGCCGATTGAAGAGGCGGCGGTTGCGGCGATTCGGGCGGGAATGGATTTGCTTGAAATTTGCCACAGCCCGGAACTGATTCTGCGCGCGTATGAGGCGATCATTGCCGAAGCAGAGCGATTTCCAGCATTTGCAAAGCTATTATTAACGCGCTCGAAACAGACTGCACGCTCACGTAAAAGGCTTTTTGCGAGCGGGCTGCCCACGGCGCTCACTGCCAAACAATTCGAGTCGCTGCGAGTGCGGATTCTGCGCTTCAGCAAAACAATAACGGAGGCGCAATGAGCATGAGCGCGACAGCAATGACTGTGGCCGGCATCATGAGCGGCACATCAGCCGATGGAATCGATGTGGCCGTAGTGCGAATTGCGCCGGGAAAGTTGCGGCCCAGCATCACGCTCGTTGCGAATGAGGGATTCGCGTTTCCTGCTACGCTGCGGCGAGCAGTGCTGGCGGCGATGAACGCGAAGGCTACTTCAACTGACGAGTTGGCGCGGCTGAACTGGCGGCTTGGCTTGGCTTATGCCGAAGCGGTAAACGCAACCATCGCGCAACACAAAATCAAACTCGATCTGATCGGCTGCCACGGTCAGACGCTCTATCATCAGCCGCGCACGGAGAGTTACGCGGGGCGGCGCTTCGCCTGTACATGGCAACTCGGCGAAGCAGCTGTGATTGCCGCGCAGATTGGAGTTCCGGTGGTCTCGAACTTTCGACCAGCGGATATGCTTGCAGGTGGCCAGGGAGCGCCGCTGGTTCCGCTGCTCGACTACGCGCTCTTTGCCGATGCGAAGCGCGGGCGCGTCTTGCAGAACATCGGCGGCATCGCCAACCTGACTGCGATCCCCGCGGGAGCAAAGCCTCATGACGTTATCGCCTTCGACACCGGTCCGGGCAACATGGTGATTGATGCGCTTGCGCAAAAACTCTTCAATAAAAAATACGACCACAACGGAAACTTCGCCGCGCGGGGCACAGTGATTGCGCCTGTGTTGTCTAAGGCGCTCAGAGACCCATACTACAAATTGAAGCCGCCGCGCACTGCGGGGCGCGAAAACTTCGGGCGCGAGTATGCGGCAAAATTCCTCGCCGATTGCAAACGGCATAGCAGCAGGCCGGAAGTTGCGCTGGCTACCGCAACCGCACTGACCGCCGAGACGATTGCGCGGAGTTACAAAACATTTGTCCGGCGCGGGATGAAGGGCCACGCAGTGGATTACATCGTCTCCGGCGGCGGCGCGCGCAATGCCACGCTGATGGCGATGCTCGCGCAGCGGCTTACCCCGCTCGGTTGTGAGCTGGCGGCAAGCGAATCCTTTGGTCTGCCCGCGGAGGCCAAAGAAGCTGCGGCATTCGCGCTGCTCGCATGGCAGACGTGGCATCATCTGCCGGGAAATCTTCCGCGAGCTACCGGCGCGGCGCGACCGGCGATTCTGGGGCAGGTGACGTATGCGTAGGCTGCTCGCGTTGGCTGCTCTCCTCGCGCTTGCCGGCTGCCACTATTCGCCTCGCGACTTGCATACGGTAGTTTTTCTGATTGAGAGCAGCCCCGCGAGTCTTGATCCGCGCGTGGGAACGGACGCGCAGTCGGAACACATCGATGAGCTGTTGTTCGACGGATTAGTAGCGCGCGATGCGAACTTCAACTTCGCCCCAGCGCTGGCCGAGAGCTGGGAGCAGCCGGAGCCGCTGACGCTGGTCTTTCATCTGCGCGCGGGGGTTCGCTTCCACGATGGCCGCCCGCTGACTGCGCGCGATGTGGCATGGACGATTGACTCGATCCGCTCGGGCGCGGTGATCTCGCCCAAGGCCGCCGCGTACGCGTCAGTTAACTCAGTAGAAGCGCGCGACGCGCGGACTGTCGTCTTTCATCTGAAGCACGCGGATAATTTTCTGCTCACAAATCTTTCCACGGGCGCGTTTGGCATTGTTCCAGATGGAAGCGGGCGCGAGTTCTGGCGGCATCCGGTGGGCACGGGACCGTTTCAATTTGTGAGCCAGCAGATCGATCAGAATGTGGTGATCGAACGCAATCCACGTAGCTGGACCTTGACGCCGAAAATTGAGCGAGTGCGCTTTGCCGTGGTGCCGGACGCAATCACCGAGTCGCTGGAACTTGAAAAAGGCTCAGCCGATGTCGCCGTAAATTCGCTGCCGATGGATTCGTTGGCTGTATTGGCAACGCGGCCAAAGCTTCTAATTGAAGATGCACCGGGAACGCAGGTTCAGTACATCGGCTTTAACCTGCGTGATCCGCTGCTGAAAGATGCGCGCGTGCGTCAGGCAATTGCCTGCGCCATCGACCGCAAGCTGATTATTCAGACGCTATTGAGCGGTCATGCTCAAACATCCGAGAGTCTGCTGCCGGTGAGCCACTGGGCATACACGGACGATGTGGCGCACTACAACTATGATCCAGCCCGCGCGGCGCGACTGTTGGACGAGGCTGGCTACAAGCCCGGTTTGAATGGCGTTCGCTTTCATGTAACGATGAAGACCAGCACCGTGGAAGAGTCGCGGTTGCTTGCCGCGGTCTTGCAGCAGCAGTTAGCCAAGGTTGGGATTGCGCTCGATCAGCGCAGCTATGAGTACGCAACATTTTACGCCGACATCACGCGTGGCGCGTTTCAGATCTATTCGCTGAAGTGGGTCGGCGGTGAGCAGCCAGATATCTTCGACGTTTATGCAACGGCGAATTTTTCTCCAAAGGGAAACAATCGCAGCCACTACTCGAATCCGCAACTGGACGCGCTGCTCGACGATGCGCGCCAGAGCATGGACACGGCCCGGAGGCGCGCTGATTATGTCGAGGCGCAGCAGATTTTGGCGCGCGATCTGCCTGCGATAAATCTTTGGTACAGGGATACGATCGTAGTGCATAACCGGCGGCTGACTCACGTGCATCCCACGCCATCAGGAAGCTACTCTTTTTTGGAGACGGCGGAGCTGACCTCTGCGACTCCCTGATTGCCGGTGACGGGAGGCTGTGCGGCGGGCGCAAGCGGCAAGGTAAAAAGGAAGTCAGCGCCGTGGCCAAGCTCGCTCTCGGCCCAGATGCGTCCGCCATGTGCAAGGACGATGTGCTTGACGATGGCCAGACCGAGGCCAGTGCCGCCGGAGTCTCGCGAGCGCGCTTTGTCAACGCGATAGAAGCGCTCGAAGATGCGAGTCAGGTGCTCGGAGGCGATGCCGGGGCCGAAGTCGCGAACGCTGAACTCGACCTCCGATTCCAACAGCCGCGCGCCGACGCGGATTCGCTTGCCAGCCTTGGCGTACTTGAGCGCGTTTTCGATCAGGTTGCCGAAGACCTGATTCATCGCATCGGAATCCACAAGAATCAGGCTCTGGGGCGCGCCGTCAGATTCCAGCGCAACGCCGGAATCAACGACGATGCCGCCCAGCGAATCGATGGCGTCCTGTAGTATCGCCCGCGCCTGCGTCGGCTTGAGCGCCAGCTTGTAATCCGGGCTTTCAACGCTGGCCAGCGCGAGCAGATCCTCGGTGATGCGATTCATGCGGGTAGCATTTTTGAGAATGATGCCGAGGAACTCATCGGCGGTCTTGCCGTCGGGACGCGGCTCATCCATCAGCGTTTCGACATAGCCTTGAATGGAAGTGAGCGGAGTGCGCAGCTCATGACTGACGTTGGCGACAAACTGACGGCGCGAGTTTTCCGAGGCCTCGATGCGTGTGATGTCGTGCAGCACGGCGAGCGCGCCGCCGGAGGGCATGGGTGCGGCGTTGATCTCGAAGATGCGCCCCGGCGAGAGCAAACTGGTGTGTCCGGAACGCGCCTCACGCTGTTGCAGCACGACTTTGACACAGGCAAGCAGTTCAGCATCGCGTACCGAATGGACCAGCGCGCGGCCAGCGAGAATCTCGGTTCCGGCGATGCGCTGCATCTGAGCGTTTGACCAGCGGACAAGCCCTTCAGCAGTGATCGCGACGACCGCCTCCTGCATGGAATCGAGCACCGCGGCCAACTCCTGGCGGCGGCTTTCGATCTCAGCCAGCCTGACACTGAAGTTCTCGACCGCTTGATTGAGCTGGACCTCAAGAGTCGAGAGCGTTTCCTCTTCCGTGTGAGGAAGCCTCGCATCCAGTTCTCCAGCGGCGATTCGGCGCGCAAAGGCGATGAGCCGCTCCAGCCGCGTTGTGATGCGTCCGGCTATCACTACAGCGATCACCAGCGCCACCGCCAGAGCGATCAGGCCGGACCAGAGCGCCTCATTGCCGAGAAACAGGCCGGTGTTGGCTGGGGTGATCTCCAAAACCTTGCGAGCGATAAACGGAATGAAGATAAACTCCATCGCCGCCGCCTGAAAGACGAGCAGCAGGAGAAAAAGGCCGAAGAGCTTGAGGAAGAGTTTAGCTTTCACAAAGCCCTACTCGCTTTTGGGAAGTTCAAAGCGATAACCGGCGCCGCGCACGGTTCGCAGATAGCGCGGATTCTCCGGGTCGATTTCGATCTTCTCACGAATGCGGCGCACATACACATCGACCGAACGAGGAGTGACAAATCGAGCGTCGCCCCAGACCGCGTCCAGCAGATGATCGCGGCTGAAGACCCGCCCCGGGTGTCGCGCCAGGTAGTCGAGCAGGCGGAACTCGGTAGCGGTGGTGGTGGTCAGTTCGCCGCGCACCTTTAGTTGCATCGCGCCCTGATCGATGATGACTTCTTCAAAGCTGAGGAGCGAGGGCGAGGCCGGACGCTCGAAGCGGCGCAACACGGCTTTGACGCGGGCCACCAGTTCGCGAGTGGCAAAAGGCTTGGTGATGTAATCGTCGGCGCCCATCTCCAGCCCCAGCACACGGTCGTTTTCAGCGGCGCGCGCGGTGAGGAAGATGATAGGCACAATAGCCAGCGAAGGGTGGTTGCGCAGGCGTCGGCAAACGTCGAGACCGTCGCCGCCGGGGACCATGATGTCCAGCAGAAACAGCGAAGGCGCCTGGCGCTCGGCGTCTGGAATCAGGTGAGTGGGAGTATGGAAGAGCCGCGCCGAATAGCCCGCGGCCTCCAGGTGATGCTGCACCAGCCTCGCGATATCGTGGTCATCTTCCAGTACAAAAATGGTCTGGCTCAACCGGTCTGCCCTCGTCCGGCGGCCGTTAGTGTGATGATGCGGAGGCCGCACGGAACCATTAACAGAGTAATTCAGTCAGGCAAAAGAATTGCAAATGTTGTGTTAATTTGACCAGAAAGAGCCGTGGAAATCCCTGACAGGTTCTTGACTCCGAAGAGCAGAATCTGCAACACTTGCGTGTTCTATAGCCCGTTCTTCCCCTGGGAGGGCGAAAGACTTCCCGTTTTGCTGCTCCCGAAACTTCCCCTGGCTTGGCCGGCGCGTCCTGCTCCGTGCTGACAACACCCATCGAAATGAAAAAGGAGGAATCATGAAAAAATACATTGCGGAAGTTGTGGGCACGTTCATCCTGGTACTCTTCGGCTGCGGCACCGCCGTAGTGGCCGGCGACAAGGTAGGCATTGTCGGCATCGCATTCGCCTTCGGACTGGCGCTGATTGGCGCCGCTTACGGGATCGGCCCCATCTCCGGCTGCCACATCAATCCGGCGGTCAGCCTCGGAGTTTGTGTGGCCGGACGCATGTCCGTCAAAGATATGCTCGGCTACTGGGTCGGCCAGTTCGTCGGCGCCACACTGGCGGCGGGCGTGCTTTCAATCATCATCAGCGGCGTGGGCGGCGGTTACGAGATTGCCATCCGAGGCCTGGGCCAAAACGGCTGGGGTTCCGGCTATCAAGGCGAATACAGTATCCTCTCGGCCATTGTCTTTGAGTTTGTCGCCACGCTGATTTTCGTGATCGTGATTCTAGGTTCGACGCAGAAGAGCGCTCCGACCGGCTTTGCCGGATTGGCCATCGGCATCACCCTGGTCGCGATTCACCTGCTCGGAATTCACATTACGGGAACGAGTGTCAACCCGGCCCGCAGCTTTGGACCCGCAGTGGTGGTAGGAGGCCAAGCGCTCGCGCAGCTCTGGCTCTTCCTGCTGTTTCCCAGCCTGGGCGGCGCTGTGGCTGGATTGCTCTTCCGCACGAAGACCCTGGAAGCAGACTGAGAGCCCTCCCTTCATGATTTACGCTGAAAGCGTGTGCGGTAATTCATGAGGGAGGGTTCAATTGACCTGGATGATGCTGCTGGTGGGGCTGTTGGTGGGCATGGTTTCGGGCGTGGTGGGCATCGGCGGCGGCATTCTCTTTGTTCCCGCGCTGGTGTGGCTCGGGGGCATGGATCAGCACAAGGCGCAGGGCACCTCGCTGGGTGCGCTGCTCTTGCCGGTGGGGCTATTCGCCTTCCTCGAGTACTATCGCAACGGCGAAGCCGATCTGCGCGTGGCGCTGCTGCTGGGAGCGGGCTTTCTGCTGGGCGGATACTTTGGCGCGCTCGGCGCTCAGCACATCTCGGAGCTGTGGCTGCGGCGCATCTTTGCGCTGACGCTGATCGCTGTCGGCGGACGGATGTGGTTCGCCAAGTAAACGCGATTCAGATCGACTGCACCGGCAACAGAGTTAGATCGTCCACCAGCCCCACTTCCTTCTGCACAAATGGCTCGCCATAGCGCACGCCGGCGAGCAGTCCATAGTGGCGCGCCTCGGCAAAGGTGCGTTCGCGAATCTCCTCTTCAGGAACGAAGAGTCCGCTTCCGGCGGGTTGGTTGGTGTATTGCGAGCGATAGGCCATCAGCGCCGCGTGGCGCTGCTCAATGAATGGAGTGATGTCCACGATGAAGCTGGGGCGTACATCGGCGTAGAGGCTGGCGTAGACGATTTTGAAGGGGCGATGAGGTGGTGAGTCCGTCTCTACCTTCGCGAGACCGGAGAGAAAGCAGGCCTCATAGCCGAGTTGCGCGACAATGGCGTGGTCGGGGTGGCGGGCCTGCCAGTAAGGGAGAATCACCACGCGGGGACGCAGAAGCCGCAGTACGCGCACGATTTTGAGCCGGTTTTCCAGCGTGTTTTCGATTGCGCCGTCGGGCAGATCGAGGGCTTGACGCCAGCCAACACCCAGCAGACTAGCGGCTTCGGCGGCTTCGCTGGCGCGCTCTTCCGCGCTGCCGCGGGTTCCGGCTTCGCCTTGCGTCAGGTCGAGGATGGCGGTGCAAAGACCGCGCGCGCCCATGCGCAGCAGAGTTCCGCCGCAGGTCTGCTCCACGTCGTCGCGATGGGCGGCGATGGCAAGCACGTCGGCTGCGAAAGAGTCAGGAATGGAATAGGCGTTCATAGGCAATCCATCTCATGAACTAAGCCTGTTGGGTTCCAGGTATCCCTCCCTAGTTCACCCCACGGACGAAAACCTGTCCGCGGGAACTCCGAAGCCGCAAAAACAAATACGCGGCGAGGATGGGGCACTCTCTAATCACTGTCCACTGTCCACTGTGTGCTCAGTAGACGGTGTTGTCTGAGTCGCTGATGGCGTCCATGTAGGCCACATCATAGACTGTGCCGGTCATGGTGACGTTGGAGTTATCGATATACGAGCCATCCACGGTGGAATGGATATACACCTGTCCGCCCTCGGCTGTATAGACCTTGCTCAGCCCGGTAATCGCCGCAATGCCTGTGGCGTCGCCGATGTAAGGCAAAATCGTGGCGGTGGGACTGGCCGGATTGGTGATGTTGACCATGGTGAGGCAGCCGTAGGGCTGGCCAGTTGCGACTCGCACGCCGTTGATGCATTTGGTCATGCCAATCCACAGAGTATTGTTGTCAGCCTCAATCATTCGGCTCATCGCGCCGGGCGCTCCGTCGCTGATGGGAACAGGCGCGGAAGCGGTATCGGCGGTCAGATTGACGACCGTCAGGTTGCCGGTGAAGAGGGTTTGTCCTGAAACCTGCTGAGGCTTTTGGCCGGCGACATACATGAGGGAAGATTCCACCAGCGCATTGCTGGCGCCGCCGGGGATGGGGATGCATCCCGCCGCGAGGTTCACCGTTCCGCAATGTACATTGGGAGTGGTCGTCGAAGGCAGGGTTCCGGACGCTTGTCCCTGAAGGAAGATCATCGGCGCAACAGGCATGGGCGTTACAGAGGCAGCCGTGCCGCCGCACTCCGGTCCGCAGTTGAGTATGTAAGCGGTTCCGCCGTCGGCGGAGAAGACAGCCTTGACAGGCCGATCGAAGGTTAACGGCAGGGGATTCGCCTTTGTGCTGGCTGGATCCAGCGCCTGGAAGAGACACCATGCGGGCGCGGCCTGCGGCTCGCAATCGGTGGCTCCCAGAGGCCATGTGCTGGGTCCGCCGGAGTAAGTAAGGGTCTGCGCCGAACTCAGTTGCCGCAGATAGTAAAGATAATTGGAGTTCTGCACGAAGATCAAGGCTATGGAGCCGCCGGGGTCCATACTGACGCGGTATACCCCGGGAAGGTCGAAGGCGTAGTTGCCGCCGGTTGTATTCCGGTTGAGCACCGTCACCTCGCTGGACGACTGGCTGGCGGCAACAACATAGCCCCGGCTCCTGGAGATGAAGATGCTGGAAGAGCCGCCGTTGAGCCCGCTCACAGCGCCGCCATTGGCGGATTCAGTGGCATAGTTGATAATCGTATAGCCGCCGCTACCCGAACTATAGACAGCGCCAACCTGCTCCTCGGGCATATTCTGGATAGTGATGGGCAGGCTTCCCGTAAATGCGCCGATGGAAAATGCCGCAGACGTAGTGGTGCTGTTGTAGTGATAGCGGATGTCGTAAAAGGCATCCACAAACGGCATTGAACCGGCGCTAATCGGCGAGGGATTCTGGAGCGCGATGAGGACACGATATCTGAGTCCGCTGGGCGGCAGCGTACGGCCCGCAAAATAGGTAGTAGTGCCACATCCAGCCAGCGCGGCTGCAACTGCCAAGGCCGCGGCGGAGCATATCCAAAGACTTCTCTTATTCAAAATCCCTTACCTCGACAGAAAGCGCGGAAGCGGAACCAGGCGCGCAGCTTGTCCGCAGCCATGACTGCGGCGTGAAAAGATGGATAGAGTAGTTGCCGGCGCTGCGGGTAAATCACGCATAAAAGCCTTCCCGGAACCGGCACAATACAAGCGAATGACTATCGAAGTATAACAAAGCAGCCTATGCCCGTGTTGGCGCAGAAGGGCCGCTTGGCATAGCATGAGGGGAGAATGCCTGAGTTTGCCGACATCTTCGCCAACCGCCCCATGCTCGCCGACGGCGCCATGGGCACGGTTCTCTATGCCCGCGGCGTCACCATCAACCGCTGCTACGAAGAACTGAACCTCTCCGACCCCGGACTGATCCTGGGTATTCACGAAGAGTATCTGCAGGCCGGAGCGGAGATCGTGGAGAGCAACACCTTCGGAGCCAACCGCTTTCGTCTGGCGCGGCACGGATTGGCGGAAAAGGTCGGCGAAATCAATGCGGCCGGCGTTCGGTTGGCCCGTCAGGCCGTCGAGCATCTGAAAGAAAAACAGGCTGGCGAGGCGTGGGTGGCCGGCACGGTCGGTCCGCTGGGCGTACGTCTGGAGCCGTTGGGAAAGACCGGCCTGGACGAAGCCCGCTCCGCCTTTGCCGAGCAGATTGGTGCGCTTGCTGAAGCCAAAGTCGACCTGCTGATACTCGAAACCATGCCGGCACTGAACGAGGCGCGTGAGGCTCTGGCGGCGGCCCGCGAGACCGCGCCCGATCTGCCGGTGATAGTCATGGTGACGGTGGACGGCGACGGCAACTGCCTGGACGGCGCATCGCCCGCCCACGCCGCTGCGCTGCTCACTGAGTGGGGCGCGGGAGCCGTCGGCGTAAACTGCTCCACCGGCCCGGCCACCGTGCTGACGGCAATCGAAGCCATGCGTCCGGCCACCACGCTGCCTCTCGCGGCCATGCCTAACGCCGGAATGCCGCGCGCCGTCGATGGCCGCAACATCTATCTCTGTTCGCCGGAGTACATGGCCAGCTTTGCCCGCAAGGCCGTGCAGGCGGGAGCGCAGTTTGTCGGCGGCTGCTGCGGCACCACGCCCAACCACATTCGCGCCATGCGCTCGGCCATGCGCGCTCTCGATGAGCAGGCCCGCATCGAGATCACGGGCGCTGCTCCGGAGATGACGGCAGAAACCCCGCCCGCTCCGCTCGGCGCACGCTCGCTGATCGGCGCAATGGTGGCCGAGGGCAGCTTCATTACGCTCGTCGAGATTGCGCCCCCGCGCGGCATCGACTGCTCGGCGGAGATCGAAGGAGCGCGCCTGCTGGCCGGAGCCGGCGTCAACGCCATCAACGTGCCCGACTCGCCCCGCGCCGCGGCCCGCATGAGCGCGCAGAGCCTCTGCATCCAGATTCAGCAACAGACCAGCATTGAGACGGTTCTGCATTACACCTGCCGTGATCGCAATCTTCTCAGCATCCAATCGGACCTGCTCGGCGCCTCGTCGCTTGGCCTGCATAACATTCTCTGCACGACCGGCGACCCGGCCAGACAGGGCAACTACTTCGACGCCACCTCTGTCTTTGACGTTGACTCCATCGGTCTGGTCAACATCGTGCGCCGACTCAATCACGGCCTCGACATCGGGGCGAACGCGATCGGATCGAGCACCAACTTCACCATCGGCGTCGCCGCCAATCCCGGTGCGCCGGAGATCGAGCAGGAGTTGCGCCGCTTCGCCTACAAGGTCGAGGCCGGAGCGGAATACGCCATCACGCAGCCGGTCTTCGATCTGCGCCTGCTGGAGAGTTTTCTCAAGCGCACCGCCGAGCATCGCATTCCTGTGATCGCCGGCATCTGGCCGCTGGTCAGCCTGCGCAACGCCGAATATCTCAAGAACGATCTGCGCATCAATATGCCGGAGGAGATCATGCTGCGCATGGCTCAGGCCGAAACGCCTGAAGCCGCGCGTCGCGAAGGCATCCTGATTGCGCAAGAGATGTTGAAGGCGGTGCGGCCCCTGGTGCAGGGCGTGCAGGTCAGCGCTCCCTTCGGCCATTACATGGTCGCCGCCGAGGTAATCGCCAACCCTCCTAAACCTGCATAAGGGCAGCGAGAATTTTGTCGATCTTACCCGTCGGGGTCGCAGATCAGGCTAACGAATCCTTATGCTCTAACTGATCTCGATCACATCGGTGGCCGCGGCTGCCGCCTCTTCAGCTTGCTCCATCAGTTTTTCCGCAACGGCGTAGAACTCAGCTGCCTGCGGGCTTTTCGGGCCGGCGAGAGCAACGGGCAGTCCGCGGTCGCCGCCCTCGCGAATCGCGGGAACCAACTCAATCGACCCTAGAAATGGAACGCCGAATTGCTTTGCGGTGCGCTCGGCTCCGCCTCGGGAAAAAATATCTATCTCTCTCGCGCAGTGCGGGCAGGTGAAGTGGCTCATGTTCTCGACAATGCCGAGAATCTCGACGTTGACCTGCGCAAACATCTCCAAAGCCTTGCGCGCATCTTGCAGGCTGACATCGCTGGGCGTACTGACGACGACTGCACCCGTGAGCGGCACGGTCTGGACGAGCGAGAGCACAACGTCACCGGTGCCGGGAGGCAGATCGACGACGAGATAATCCAGTTCGCCCCAATCGACCTGCTGCAAAAACTGGCGGATGATCTGATGGAGCATCGGTCCGCGCATCACCAGCGGCTTGTCGCCCGGAGAGATGTAGCCGATGGAGACTGTCTTCACGCCGTGCGTGTCGTTGGGCCGAATACGATTGTCCTCGCCGACGCGCGGCGGCTGGCTGGAACCCATCATCAGCGGCACATTGGGTCCGTAGATATCGGCGTCGATGAGGCCCACACGCTTGCCCAGCTTGCCGAGAGCGATGGCCAGGTTGACGGCGACGGTGGTTTTGCCGACGCCGCCCTTGCCGGAACCGATGGCGACGATCTTCGAGACTCCGGGCAAAGCGACGGGCGCGGGCATATTCGGCGAATGAGCCATTGGGGTTTGTTGCTCCTTTGATCTAGCCTGTTGTTTGGATGCGTATCAACTTGCTTCCGGCGCGGACTGGGCCTGTTTCTCCTGCCTGCGGCGGGCGGCCTCGGCCTCGCGATGCTGGCGGCGCAAAAGCGCATCGTGGTAGTGGCGCTGCTCCTCTGGAGTTTCGGGAATCACCTCGGGCACACGCACGCGGCGGCCCTCTTTATCGACGGCAACAAAAACAAGGAAGGCGCTGGCCACATGGACCGGCTCGCCGCAGAGAGCATTCTCAGCCCAGACCTTCACGCCCACCTCCATCGAAGTGTTGAAGGCGCGATTGACGCTGGACTTGAGCGTGAGCAGGTCGCCCATGCGCACCGGCCGGATGAAGTCAATGTGATCCATCGCCGCTGTGACGACGTAGCTGCGCGAATGGCGATGCGCAGCCAGCGCGCCGGTCAGATCGATGAAGTGCATCAGCCGCCCGCCCAGTAGATTGCCCAGAACATTGGTGTCGTTGGGCAGGACGATCTCGGTCATCTCCGACTGCGTGCTGGCGACGGTGCGTGCTGGCGGTCTGGCTTCGGCGGAACTCATCTTCGTTGCTCCGTTGGTGGCGTACAGTTCAAGTTTACCCCGGCGGATACAATGAGAGTGGCGGCGGCTCGCGCCCAATCGAGTGAAAATGGACAAAATTGCAGGCCTCAAAGAGATTCTTGCAGCGGAGCCGAACAACAGCTTTGCCCGCTACGGACTGGCAATGGAACTTGCCCACAGCGGCGAGACGGATGCTGCGCTGGCCGAGTTTGACACGCTTGCGGCCAATGATCCGGGTTACACGGCCGGCTACTTCATGGCCGCGCAGACGCTGGCCTCGGCGGGCCGTATTCAAGATGCTATTGTCCGGCTGAAGAGCGGCATCGAGTGCGCCCAGCGCAGCGGTGATCGTCATGCGGTAAGCGAGATGCAGGCGATGCTGGACGAGCTGGAGCGGTAGCCTCCTCAAAACGGAACTATATCTCATCTTTTGGAACAATATGAATCCTTTATCGGAGCAGTATTATCTTTTTTTTCGAGATGTAACTATACTGAATCTATGGTGAAATATTCAATCGTTGTTCCGTTCAACAATGAAGAAGAAAACGTCACCGCACTCTATGCCCGCCTGAAACAGGTGATGGAACAGGTGGGAGAGAGCTTCGAGCTGGTGCTGGTGGACGATGGCTCGCGCGACCACACCTACAAGCTGATGGGAGAGATTGCCGCGGTCGACAGCCGCGTGTTGCTCATCAAGCTGCGCCGCAACTTCGGCCAGACCTCGGCGCTGGCGGCTGGTTTCGACCACGCATCGGGCGAGTACATCCTGGCGATGGATGGCGACCTGCAGCACGATCCCAACGATATTCCCAAATTTCTGGAGAAGCTGGCTGAGGGCTATGACGTGGTCAGCGGATGGCGCAAGCAGCGCGTGGATAATTTTTTGCTGCGCCGAATCCCCTCGCACTGCGCCAACTGGCTGATGGCCCTGCTCTCCGGAGTTCGGATTCACGACTTCGGCACCACCTTCAAAGCCTATCGTCGCGAGGTGATCCTCAGCATTCCTCTCTATGGCGAGATGCACCGCTTCATTCCCGCACTGGCCAGTTGGCATGGCGCCACTATCTGCGAAATTCCCATCCGCAGCCTGCCCCGCGAACGCGGCAAGAGTCACTACGGCATCGGACGCACCTTCGGCGTCTTCTTCGATCTGCTCACCATTCGCTTCCTGCTGAAATATATGAATCGCCCGCTCTACTTCTTCGGTCTTCTGGGCGCGATTGGAATGCTGGTCGGCAGCTTTATCTCGCTGCTGATGCTGGGACTGAAGATTCTCCATCCTCATCAAAGCCTGATGGAAGCGCATGGGCCGCTCTTTGTATTTGGAGCGGTGCTGATCGTGGCGGGAATTCAGTTGCTGGCTTTAGGGCTGTTGGGCGAGTTGCAGGTGCGCCACTACAACACCAGCCAGAATCGCGCGCCCTACGCTATCGAGCGCATCGTCAGCCTGCAGGACTCAGAAGAGTCGGGCATACTCTCTGAAGGGTGAGTACAGAGATCAGAGAACAATAATTCCCCGTTTAGCTGGTACTCATGTGGGGTTTTCTGTTTTTGTCATGCGTAACGACTGTCATGCAAACGGATTCCGCAAGCGCATCGTGACCCTCAGAAACGCACGCAAGCTCCAGAGGGAGCGAGTTGAAGTATCAATACGCGTTTTTTGAAACTCAAGCAGAATGACACTGACTTTATTGGCCGAGCTGTTGCATGATGGCGACGCCTTGCGATGTGCCGATGCGCGTGGCTCCGGCGCGGATCATGGCCAGTGCGCTCTCAAGATCGCGAACCCCTCCCGCTGCCTTGACGCCCATCGCCGAACCGCAGACGCGCCGCATCAGCGCAATATCATCGACCGTCGCGCCTGCCGTTCCAAAGCCTGTTGATGTCTTTACAAAATCTACGCCCGCCTTGACAGCGAGTTGGCAGGCCGCGATCTTTTCCTCTTCGTTGAGGTAGCAGGTTTCCAGAATCACTTTTGAGATAACGCCGGCGGGCTTGCAGATCTCGACCATATTGGCGATTTCGCAATAGACAAGATCGTGCAAACCCGCTTGCAGCGCGCGGACATTGATGACCGTGTCGATCTCGGTTGCGCCTTTTGCGATGGCGTCGCGCGTCTCGAAGGCTTTCGTCTCGACCGTGTTCTGGCCCAGCGGAAAGCCAATAGCAGCGCCTACGCGCACGCGGCTTCCGGCAAGCAAACGGACGCAGTTTTCAATCTCTGCTGGATTGATGGCGACCATCGCAAAGCTGTAATGCGCGGCCTCCTCGCAGAGGCGCTCAATGTCGGCAGGCTTGCCGAAGGGCTTCAAAAATGTGTGATCGATCATTGCGGCCAAAGCAGCGGGAGAAATATCGGGCATCGTTCAATACCTCAGCAGTGATTTGAGCGCCAATCCGTTTTTGGCGGCGGCCAGCGCGTTTTCAATTTGTTCGAATGGAAATTCGTTGGTGATAAACTCAGATGCTTTGAGCTTTCCCGCACGAATCCATGTGCAGAGCGGCTCCATCGCCGCGCGCTCACGGCGTCGCGTCGGCCACTGGTGCATATAGAGATTGAAGTTGTAAGGAGCGGCGGCTTTATTCAATTGCAGCGTGGGCGGCGCGAGAACTCCATAGACGCAGATGGAGCCGCCGAGTTTGATCAGCGGCAGAGCCGAGTTGATCACCGCCTCGTTGCCAACCGCGTCGATCACCGCATCGAGCGGCTTGCCGCGCCGCTGGATGAGCGACGCGAGTTCATCGCTGCCGGGCGCGAAGACTTCCGTTGCGCCCATCTCAATCGCCTTTTGCCGCTTGGCCTCCAACGGATCGACGACGCCAATATATCCGAGCCCCAGCAACGCGCCGAATTTAACAAAGCTCAAGCCGACCGGACCCGCTCCAAAGATCAGCACATCTTCTCCGGCCTCAAGATGAAAGTCGCCAAAGCCGGCATAGACCTCGCGCCAGGTGCAGAGCAGAACCGCGTCCTCGACGGAAATATCCTTCGGTACAGGGCGCTGAATCTCGTAGACTTCGGCCCATCCGTGCGCGGCGTCGGCAACGCCATCGGCCAGCATCGCATCGTGATCGTTGACCAGCGTGTACTCGCAAAAGCCGCCCCAGCCGCTGGCGTAATGCGGATCGCCGAAGTCGAAAACGAGTCCGCCGATAACGCGCTCGCCGGGATGAAAGTTGCGCACCTTGCCGCCAACCTCTTCAACGATGCCCGCCGATTCGTGTCCCAGCACCAGCGGATATTTTTCGACGCCGGGAAAGTGACCCGCGACGAGCTTTGCGTCCGTTGCATTGCACAGGCAGGCTGCTTCGGTTCGCACCAACGCCTGATAAGGCCCAGCGACAGGCTTCTTCAAATCGACGACTCGCACCGTTCCCGGTTCGATAACCGCAATCCCTCTCATGCTTTCAACCTCGCCATATCTGCATAAACATCGACTAACGATTTGTAGGCCTTCTCGAAGACGGGCATCAGCCGCGCGTAGACCGCCGACTGCTCCGCTCGCGGCAGCGCCTCTTGCTCCACGCGCACAAAGCGATCGATCACATCGAAGCTCGGGAAGAGGCCAACGGCAACTCCGCCGATGACCGCCGCACCCATCGAGGTTGCCTCTTCAAGAAAATTCAATGGACGCACCGGGCAGTTGAAGACATCTGCCAGCATCTGCCGCCATACGCCACTGCGCGCGCCGCCGCCAATCATCGTCACCGCGTCGATGGGAACGTGATTGCGGAAGATATTCAGGATGAGGCCGAGATTCATTGAGACGCCTTCGAGCGCGGCGCGCAGCATCTCTTCGCGGCTTGTTGCCAGCGTCATTCCTACAAAAGCGGCGCGCGCAGTGGGGTTCCACCACGGCGTTCTCTCGCCCAGCAAATAAGGCAGAAAGAACACTCCACGCGATCCTGCGGGCACACTGCCGATAGCCTCGTCAAGAAGTTCATACGCATCGCGACCGCTACGCGCAGCCTCCAACTCTTCTTTGGCGCAAAGCGTCTCCTTGATCCATTTATGCGCTGCGCCCGCGGTCTGCATGGTGCCGCTGGGATGCAGATAACCCGGCACGCAGTGCGCCCAGTTCATCGTCCGCATCGCTGGATCAACGATAGGCTCCTTGACGGTGAGCGCGATCCATGACGACGAGCCAAGATAGTTGTAGGCCGAGCCGGGACGAATGCAGCCCACACCCACGCCCGCGCAGCTTCCATCGCCGCCGCCCACGGCCACCGGCGTTCCTTCTTTCAATCCCGTCTGGCTGGCCGCTCGCGCTGTAACCGCGCCCAGAATCGCGCTCGACTCCATCGGCTCCGGAAAGAGCGACCGCTCCACGCCGGTTAACTCAAGAATCTCGTCCGACCATTGAAAGCAATTCAGATCGAAGGCATTCGTTCCCGATGCGTCGGAGAAGTCGGTGGCCATGCGTCCAGTGAGTTGGTAATTGATGTAGTCCTTGGCGCAGAGAGTCTTCGCGGTGTGCGCATAAATCTCCGGCTCGTGATCGCGAATCCACATCAGCTTCTCCAGCGTGTACGATGCGCTGACGCGATGTCCCGTGATGCGATAGAAATCGGCGAGACTGATGCGCGAGAGGATTCTGTCGGCCTGCTCCGTGGCCCGTTGATCGCAGTAGAGCATGGAAGGCCGCAGCGCATTGCCTTCGCTATCGACCGGCGTGCAACCCATCATCTGCCCGCTCAACGCCACCACGGCAATCTCAGAAGGATTGACCGCGGCGCGCTCCAGCAACTGCCGCGTGGATTCGCAAATCGCTCGCCACCAATCCTCCGGATTTTGCTCCGCCCAGTTGCTGTTGCTGTAGTTAGTTGGGTAGGAGCAAGTGAAGTTTGCGACAAGCTGCCCCTGCGGCGTATAGAGAGTTCCCTTGTTGCCGCTGGTTCCGAGGTCGTGCGCGAGAAGATATTCAGCCATTTGCTCTACCGGTATCCAAAGAGATTCGCGCCGGTCCATCCGACCAGGCCCACAATTGCGCCGCCAATCACTCCGCCCAAAATCGCTGCGCCAACTCTGGGAAGGCTCTCGACTACCAATTTAAAGCGCTGCCCGCGCGCGGCTTCAACGAGTCCCGCAAACCAGAGACCGAAGCCGATTGCGGTGCCCATATCCACCCAGGGTGATGCGCCGCGAAAGCCCTGATAGACCATTCCGAATTGCTTTGGGCCGCCGTCGGGATGAGGAATGCCTTCAGGATTGATTCCGAAGCCAGGGAGTTTATGGTTGAGCAGCCAGAAGGTGCCGATGATGAAACTCGCGGCGAGCATTCCGCCGATGGCTCCGAAGTCCTCCACCAATCTGCCCCAGCAGATGATGACGGCAAAGGTCACGCAAAATGCGCCGAAGACAGTCGTAATGATACTCGCCGGCGACATTCCCATCCAATTGTAGTAATGCGAGAGAAGTTCAAACATCGGAGTTGCCCCCGTCGGCGGAAGTCTTCTGTAGGCGAACGAGAGCCAGATGCTTTTTGACGGGAACTGCGGCAATGCCTGCCAGCGCGCCGCCCACGAGGCAGCAGAGAACGACAGGCAAGGCGCGCAGGATCGGCGCATTGAAGCGAACCATCGTCCACGCAATTCCCGCGGCTGCGACGGCCCAGCCCTGATCGACCCAGAGTTTTCCCGGCGGATTTCTGATCACGCCAATCCAGTGATTCATGTACCAGCAGATGCCGATGACGATGGCCGCTGTGATCCAGCCGCCCATGATGCCATAGCTCTTCCACATCTCCGGCCAGATGCCGAAGCACAGCGCGCCGCAGATCGCCCCGCCGATCATCGTCGACAGATAACGCATGATGGCCTTTCCTGTTCAGTTCAATTTCAGCACCGAGAGCGTTGCCGGTGAGGTGTGCCTGCTGCTCACTTTATCAGGTCCAATCACGGCATTGAAGTTGCTGACAATCAGCCTTCCCTCCCAGACAATCGGCTCGCCCGGCTCGTTGAGTTCGCCGTGGCGTCCGTCGCTGTCGCCGTTTTGCGCCAGCACGGAGACAGCGCCCGTCGGTGTCACTTTGGCGATTGCGTTGTTGGAAAAATCGGCGATGTAGATGTTGTCCTTGCTGTCCACGATCATGCCGTCGGTGGTGCGCAGTTTGGAGTTCATCGCTTTGCCGAGAAAACCCGGAGCTTTGATGTCGAGCGTAATGTCGAAGTCCGTGCGCGCGAAGACCGTGTTGCTGACGACATTGCCCTGCGCATCCATTACGATTTTCGAGATCACGCCGTCGCCGAAGTTGCCCACAAAAAGATTGCCTTTGCTGTCGAAGACAATGCCGTCCAGCCCGTATTGAGTGAAGCGATTCTCAGTGACAAACGAGGCCAGCAGATTCTTGTCCGCAAGCGTGTTCTCGATCTCGATCTCGCGCCCGCTCGACGGAAAGCGATAGACTGCGCTGGTCAGAAGGCCGTCCGCGCGCTTCACCTTCGGCAGCATGGAGACGGTTACATAGAGATTGCCCTTGTAATAGCGAATGCCATTGGGATGGCTGATGCCTTTGGCCACCACGGCGAAGTCAACAATGCGATTGTCCTTGATGACAAGACGAAGTATGCGCCCCTGATTGATCTCGCCGTTGGCGCCGTTGCCCGTCGCCCAGTTCTGGTTGTCCACGACGTACAGCTCGCCCTGCGGACCGAATTCAATCCCCTGCGGGCAGGCGCGTCCCGTCTCGGCGAACACGGGAAAGTCAAACCACTTGCGGACTCTTCCATTTTTGTCGATTTTAATCAGGCAGGCGGGCACCGACGGCTTGAAGGAGCCAGCCGGATAACTGGCGTAGTTGGGGCAGGCCACAACCAATTCGCCATCGGGCGCAATGGCCATTCCATCCGGCGTGACGGCATAATCGGGCAGCGTCGCGAAGATCTGCGATTTCTGCACGCTGCTCCCCAATAACAGAAGAGCTACTGTGATTCCAAGAGCGAAACGCGTCGTGATTCCAAGCATGATCTTTCAGACCGTCCTGACACTCTAATCTATGGTAAAGGATTCGCCCGGAAAGCCGGATGCCCCACCCTCGTTTGAATTTCCTGTGCGCGGAGCTCTTTGACCCTTCCTCCTGCATGGCATTGAGTGCCACATCAACTGCCCCTTGGCCGCCGCACGATACCGCTCACAAGGCAATGACCAGAAGCTCGTGAAAGTCATGCAAACCGGCATTGCCGCTGCATGGATATTCCAGCCCCTCCCAGAAGGCGGAAAACTGTTCAAATGTCTTTTGATTGGACAAACCACACCCTACAACCAAAAATCTAACCAGCAACAACGTAAGTATCGCCCGCGGTTCAACGCACATTCCAAACGCGTTTGCCCTGCGGAATCCGCGTCCCCCTTGCGCCCGCGCGCCCTCAGGGTTCATCCTGAACCTACGATGAAAGCGATTCAGATTCACGAGACAGGCGGGCCGGAGGTACTGAAGCTGGCCGAGTTGCCCATCCCGCAGCCGGGGCCAGGGCAGGTGTTGATCCGCGTGGAAGCTGCCGGTGTCAACTTCATCGAAATCTACTTTCGCAAGGGAACGTACAAATCTTCGTTGCCATTCACCCCCGGCAGCGAGGCTGCGGGCACGGTGGAGGAACTTGGTCGGGGCGTCACAGGCTTTGCCGCGGGCGACGCGGTGGCCTCGGTGAATATGCTGGGCAGCTACGCCGAGTACGCGCTGGCACCCGCGTCTTCGCTGGTCAAGATTCCCGACGGCCTGACGATGCAGCAGGCCGCGGCGGCGATGCTGCAAGGCATGACGGCACATTATCTTTCTCACTCGACCTTTCCGCTGAAGGCCGGCGACACGGCGCTGGTTCATGCCGGAGCCGGAGGCGTGGGGCTGCTGCTGACGCAGATGGCCACGAGGCTGGGAGCGCGCGTCATCACGACTGTCTCGACAAAAGATAAGGCTGAGCTCTCGCGCGAAGCCGGAGCGTCCGATGTGATTCTCTACACCGAAGAGGATTTCGAGACCGAGGTCAAGCGGATCACCAGCGGCAAAGGCGTGGATGTGGTTTACGACTCGGTGGGTAAAACAACCTTTGAGGGCAGCCTGAACTGTCTGCGCCCGCGCGGGTTACTGGCTCTCTTTGGTGCGTCGAGCGGGCCTGTGCCGCCCTTCGATTTGATTCAATTGAGCAGCAAGGGTTCGCTCTTTATCACACGGCCCACGCTGTGGCACTATATTTCCACGCGCTCGGAGCTGGAGCAGCGCGCAGGCGACGTGCTGGGCTGGGCCGCAAGCGGCAAACTCAAGCTGCGCACCGAGCACGTCTATCCGCTCGCTGATGCCGCGCAGGCGCAGATCGAAATGGAAGCGCGCAAGACGACGGGGAAAATTATTTTAGAACCGTAAAAGCAGCTTTTAGCTATTAGCTCTTAGCTTTTTCTTCGCGACTGCTTTCGTGGATGAGCACAATAAAGTCAGCTTCGGCGCTGAAAGCTAAAAGCTAATAGCGAGGATAAGCAAGATATGAGTAATATCTCCATCCAACCCGACGACCGCGTATTCATCCTCACCGGCGCGGGCATCAGCGCGGAGAGCGGCCTGCCGACCTTTCGCGCGTCGGATGGATTGTGGGCGGGCAATCGCGTCGAGGATGTCTGTACGCCGGAGGCTTGGAAGCGTGATCCCTGGCGGGTGTGGGAGTTCTACTCTGCGCGGCGCAAAGCTGGAGCTGAGGCCAAGCCGAATCCGGCGCACGTTGCGCTGGCGGAATTGGAGGCGAAGCTCGGCGAGCGATTTTTTCTTTGCACACAAAATGTCGATGACCTGCATGAACGTGCCGGTTCGCGACGTTTAATACATATGCACGGCGAATTGGCGAAGGCGCATTGCGAGAATGCTTGCGGCAGCGCGCCGGTCGAGGATCGCGCGATCTATCGGAGTCTCGCCGATGTGGGCCGTTGCGCGTGCGGCGGAAGGCTGCGTCCGCACATTGTTTTCTTTGGCGAGATTCCGCTGGAGATGGGGCGCATTCAGAGTGAGATCAACCGCGCGACGCTGATGCTGGTGGTAGGCACCTCCGGCTCGGTCTATCCGGCGGCCAACTTTGTCCATTGGGCACGGCAGAATGATGCTCGTACCGTGTATGTGGGACCGGAGCCGCCGCTGAATGCGGCCGCCTTCACGCAAGTCGTCGAAGGCAATGCCGGAGAAGTATTGCCGGGATTGTTTATGGTGGAGCAGAATTAGCGGAGCTTGCTCGGTGCCCCACCCTCGCCGTGTTTTTGTTTTGCGGTTAGGGTGGGATACCCAAAGGATAAAACTACTTCGTCTCTGGAACCGAAATCGGCTTGGGAAATACGAGTGGATGGACGGCCATTGCTTGCTCGGCTTCGCGTTCGAGTTGGGCGCGTTTGGGAACTTCGACCAGATCCTGATCGTGCGCGGCGCGCTGAACTTCATTCATTGCATCGCTTAATGATTTCGGGGTGCTTGCCATTTTGAACTCCTTCTTGCGTTCGTGTGTGCGGCGTCCCGGCAGAACGAGGGCCACAGGGGTTGATTCAAGCCGCGCGCGCCGATTCACCTGCTTGCGGCGAGCGCGGACTGAACGATGGAAAAAGATAGGCGCCTCAATCCCCGCGAATAATGCGAAGATTGAAGCGCCCATTTTGCTTGACAGAAAATCCTATCCGCGCGCCTTGCGGATCTCCTGCTTACCTTTCAGTTTGAGTTTTTCAAATATTCTGCTCATGGATACAGATAATATTCTCTTGAGGGAAATAATATGCAAAACTGTTTGAAATTAATTTAGAAGTGAAAGCGGTAACGCAGCTCGCCGGAGATCAGGCGCGGATCGTTGTAGTGAAAGCCGCCGATAGTGATCGAGTTATCCAGCAGAACGCGATGATTGGTTGCGTTGATAACATTGACGGAGAGCTTCCATTGCTCGCCGATTTTGTGCCCAGCCGCGAGGTCGAAGGTTGTATGCACCGGCAGATGCGGACCCTGGTATGGGCCTTGACCGGAGCCGGCCAGTCCATTCGAGAAACCGGAGCCGTAGTAGACATTGGTTGAAAACCACGTCTGCCAGGGAAGATTCGCTGTGAAGCCGGTGTTCAGCGTCTGGCGCTGATCGTGGTCGAGAGTAATGTAGTTGGGGCCGAGGTCGCAAGCCGGGTCTGTGGGCAGCGAGCAGGTGAAGCCGCCGATGATATTACCGCGCTGCTGGGCGATTTGATTCGAGTACGTCAGATGAAACTGTCCGCGCCGCGCGAGTACCGGCGAGCGCAAGGTCAGCTCCCAAGCACGAATCAGCGCTCCATCGACCGCAATGGGAAAGTACATATTCGATTCGCCGAGGTCGGAGTGGTCGAGAAAATTATTGACGCGATTTTTGAAATTGGCGACATCGAGCAGCCAGCCCTTATAAGGAATCTGAATTCCGAATTGATGCTCTTCGTCGCGCTCGCTGGGCAACGGCGTGAATGCATTCTGGCCCGAACCCAGGCTGCTTGCGTAGTTGAGCACGGAACTCGAAACCGTCAGCAATAGCGCAGGCTGGAAGAAGTGGCCGTAAAAACCGCGCAGAGTCCAGTGCAGGCGGGGAAGCTCGACCGTCGTGCCGATGCGCGGATAGATGGCGCTCTCATTGATCCCCGCGCGATAGATGGAGAATCGCTCGCCGCCGAGCAGCGTAATGTATTGGCCAATGCGCAAGTGGTCGGAGATGTAGAACTCGACCAACTCGGCGCCAGCGCTTGCCGGAGTGTTGGGCTGGGAGTCCGCGGGATTGCTGTTGTCGAGTACGCCAAAGAGATCGTTCTCGGACTGATAGAAGGTGTAAGCTCCGGCGGAGAAGTGATTCGGCCCAGCATCGGCGCGCGCATCGGCCTGCGCTCCAACATAGTTCGAGCTTTGATGCCAGGTAGTGGCTACCTTTATGTCCGTTGGCAGCGAGTCATAGTTGGCCTGGTTGACGTGATAAAACGGCGCGACAGAAACGAGCGCTTGGGGCGAAACCGTATGCACCCAGTTGGCAATAAGAAAGCTGTCGCGCTCCTTCTGTGCGTCGCGCAGCCCATACGACTCGTAGTAGCCGCTCAGCGCCTGCCAGTCTGTCTGGCTTGGATCGTACGGCACATCAAAGTAATCTTCGCGGTATTGCGCGTTGAGTCGCAGTTGATCTTTGGGAGTCTGGTTGCGAATCAGCGAGAGAAAACCGCTCTCCGAGTTTGTCGCATCGTGATAGACAGCAGCGACAGGCGTAGCCAGTCCGTAATTCGAGCGCGAGCCATTGATGCTGGCGTACCATGCGGTCGCGGCGTTGTGGTCGCCGAGCGAAAGCTGCGTCTCGCCCGTGAATTGATTGCCCGTCGAGAGCAGCACCTCACCTTCGCGGTTGCGCTCGAAGCCATTGCGCGGCAGCACGTTGAAGACGCCGTAGGTGCGGTCGCCCAATTCCGCCGCGTAACTGCCGCGCTCCGTCTCCAGTGCGTCAATGTCTTTGGGATCGATCTGCGGGCCGACGTTGGAGGCAATCTTGGTGTTGGGAATCGCCACGCCGTCAATCTGCCAACTGGTCTGATGGCCGCCGCGCATATGCAGCATATCGTGGGTCATGTACGCGCCGGGAACGTAATCGGTGATCATCTCCATGCCGATGGTGCGGTTGGCGCCGGGGGTCTCGTCAATCTCCGCGCGAGTGACGAGCGTCGCGGGCGTTGCCGAATCCGTTGCCGAAAGCGAGCTTGTCAATCCCTCGACGGTCACAGACTCCGTAGCTGGCGCAACCGGCAACGCGATATGCACGACTGGATTCGTGCCCGAGGCGAGCGTGAGCGGCTCGGTGACAGTAGCGAATCCTGTGGCCGCGACGGTGAGCCGATAGACGCCGATCGGCGCTTGAGGCAGCAAAAATTCTCCGTCGGCGTTGGTTGTCGAGCGCAGCATGAATGCGGAGTCAGCGGCTTCAAGCGTAATCTGTGCGCCAGCAATAGGTCTGTGCCGCGCATCGTGAACCACTCCATGCGCGACGGCGAAGACCGTGGCAAAGACAGGCAATGCCGCGACGGCGACTAATGCCGCGGCAGGCAACAAATGCAAAAAGTGGAAGAGCGGAAGCGATTGCCGCATCTGAGATATAGATGCAGCTCGCGCGCATTTCGCCGCATCATCTGAAAAGCGACGCAGCAGATTCCGTTATCATCGGGATTAACGCAGTAATCAGGAGATGCCCTTGTCTGAATTGGCCCAGTCCCATGAATTGTCCGCGCGTGAATCCATCCGCCATCGCCCGCTGCGCATAGCTCTCTTCGGCTTTGGAACAGTGGCTGGCTCCGTCGCTCGAATTCTCGCCGAATCCAAACCCGCAGGCCTGGAGCTGACGCATATTTACGTTCGCAGCATCGCCAAGCGGCGCGTCGATTGGCTTCCCGCGAGCGTCGTATGGAGCGAAGACGCAGATGCCGTACTGGCATCGGATGCGGATGTGATTGTCGAGTTGGCCGGCGGTCTCGAGCCTGCCGGAGGCTGGGTGCGCAAGGCGCTCAACGCGGGCAAGAGCGTGGTCACGGCCAACAAAAAACTCATCTCGCTTCATGGGGTCGAACTGGAGCGTCTGGCTGCGGCAAAGGGCGGGCTGTTGTTGTATGGCGCGGCGGTGGCCGGTGGAATTCCGGTGATTCCCGGACTCGAACAGGGGCTGGCCGGCGACCGCATCGAACGCATCGAAGGCATCTTGAACGGCACCTGCAACTTCATCCTCAGCAAAATGGAGGAGGGCGCGGAGTATGCGCCGGTGCTGGCTGAAGCGCAGGCCAAGGGCTATGCCGAGGCCGATCCCACTGAAGATGTTGGCGGCTTTGACGCGCGCGCCAAGCTGGCCATTTTGATGCGCCTCGCGATGCGCGTTGCCGTAAATCCAGAGGAGATTGTGCCCAAGCCGATCACGGCGATTACCGCCGTGGACTTCAGCTATGCGCGCGACCTGGGCTGCACCATCCGCCAGATCGCCCGCGCAGACAGCGCTGATGGCCACATTGCAGCTTCGGTTGGCCCGACGCTGGTTGCGGTGCGCTCGCCGCTGGCGTGGTCGCGCGACACAGAGAACATGGTGATCCTCACCGGCCACTATGGCGGCGATGTGGTCTTCAGCGGCCACGGCGCGGGCGGCCATCCCACTGCCGTTGCCGTAGTCAGTGACCTGCTTGCTCTCGCGCACGGCTCGCGGCGCGTCGAATTGCCTGCTATTTCTGCGAAGGTGAGCGGCGAGTTCGAGGTTCCCCATTACATTCGCTTCCTGGTCGATGATCGCCCCGGCATCGTCGCGGAAATCACCAACGCGCTCGCCCAGGAGAAGATCAATATCCGCGCCATCGTGCAAAAGTCCGGCTATCCGCACCACGCGCTGCCCTTCGTCGTCACCGTCGAGCCATGCACCGCCTCGGCGCTGCGCCGCGCGCTGGAAGGCATCCGCACCATGGATTGCATGCGCGCAGAGCCGCTGGATTTGCAGATGCTGGATTAGCGCGCCAGTGAATAGTTTCAGTGAATAATCTGCAACTGAAAATTCAGGCGGATTTCCAAAATCTCAAATGCCGGTACGGTCCTGCGTGTATGTTGTTGAAAAAGTCCTTGATTCTCGCGATTGATTTAATTATGTGCAAGGAAACAGGGCCGAAAATAAATATAGGAGGGGGGTAGGGGGCATAAGCGTTAAGATAAGATGTTTTGGTCATCGGTTGTACCCTTTCCTTGTGCGTTAACCAATTTGATGACCCCATATATTGAACACCAAGCTCGTCCGTAGCGCTTAACTTAACGCTTATGGGGGTAGGGGGGTCCAGTTCTCAGTTGTCAGTTCTCAGTTGTCAGTAAAAAAGCCCGTGTGTGTTGGTTGGTGTTCATGGTTTGATTGTGCGCTGGATGAGGGTAATTATATGCAGACGGGGTTGCGAGTCAGCAAGTCGGCAAGTCAGCTATGGGCATTGCGCGGACGCATCCAAAGACCCGCTCATCGCGATAAGGCTGCAATGAACAGGGACAGAGCCCTAAAATCAAACGACTGTATTTCCTGGCGATGAGCGAGCAGCGCCCAAACTTGTCGCACACCACATTTTCTTGTCAAGAAATATGCAAGCAGTATCCATGCAGTGGAGGTTTGGCAACAGTTAGGCGCGCCGCCGTTTTTGCCAGCAAATTGTTTTGATGATGGCGCCGATCAGCAATCCCGGAAAAAAATAACCGAAAATGCAGAAAGCTGCGGGTGTTCCCAGGAGGCTAATTAGCCAAATATCTCCCCAAGTAGCTGGTTGGCGCATCACGTAGTGTGTGACTACTGAGGTCACGAATACAAGTGGAATCGCAACCATAGCTAAAGTCGCCATCCAGGAAAAGCCGATTGCGCCAATGCTCAACTTCGCAAAAGTTCCACAGCGATGGCATCGGATAACATCTGAAACCGGGAAGAAGGTAATGTGATCCTGGACGGATGCCTTGCAGTTAGGACACTTGATGTCACTAATCATGTCTTTCTCCTCGTTCTCATGACTTACAGAAAGAGCGCATTATACGGAAAACGCAACTTTCCAGTTTCACAAGCAGAAAATCATATTTTAACAATTGGCGTGTAGATTATAGCAAGCAATTGACATAACTGTAAATTGCGGTGTCTTGAGCTTTGGCCAGCGTTCTTGGCATCAATCAAGGCTCTGTCTCGAAGGTGGAGAAGCGCACGGATATGTACATCTCAACGCTGCGCAGCTTTATTCAGGCAATGGGCGGGCAACTCCAGATCAAGGCCGTCTTCCCCGAGGGCGAAGTTGAGATCGAGCAGTTCAAGAATACCGCCGATCCCCTTGCGGATTCTGATTCCGCAAACTCTCAACAGGCAGCGGCAGCATAACGCTTATTGCAGTGATTAATTTCGGCGGAGGAAGTAATCACGGAGCCACCGGCTCCATTAACGGATTGACCACCTGAATCGCGCCGTAGCGTTGACCCGCTGATAAATCTTCGGAGTAGAGAATCGTCGCACCCGCATCCTCGGCGGCCTGAAGAATCAGCGCATCCCAGAACGAAGTTTTATAGCGCGCTTCGATGTCCAGCGCCTTGAGCACGGATTCGGAAGTGTTCGTGACAATCTCCCAGGTTGAGTACTCGCGAATCAGCCGTCGCACCTCCTCCACATGCAGAGGATTGCCGGCCTTGCGGCGAAGGTTGATGCACAGCTCCTGCAATACCTGTGTGCTCAGAACGCCGCCGCTCGAATCCCAGAGTTGGACCAATAATTCTTGTGCGCGCTGATGCTTCACGCCCGCGCTCCGATCATGCGCGTAGACCAGAATGTTGGTATCGACGAAGCACTTATCTCTCATGGAGTTCATCCCGCGAGCCGGGGGGTGTCCACTGCAAATCGTAGCCGGTGCGCAAGCGCGCCAGAGCGCTGCGTCGCGCCTGCTGGTAACCTGTGCGCTCGCGGACGGCCTGCTCCAGTCGAGCAGCAAGCAAGGCGCTGATGGACGAGCCTTCCATGGCGGCAAGAACGCGGGCCTCGCGCAGCAGATTATCTTCAATCTTCAATGTTATGTTCGATTTCATCGCACAGTTCTCCGTGTAGCACTATTCTACGTGCTATTCTGCGAAGTTGCAACCCGGATGTACTCACCGCGCCTGAATGTTATTGGCTCCCGGTTTGAGCGGCCAGCTTTTTCCATTGAAGACGAACTCTCCGCTGAGCTTGCCGGGGAGCGTGATGGTGGCGTCGAGGCCATCGCCCTGGCGTTGATAAGCGACCTTGATCTCGCCCTCTGGATGCGGATAAGTGGCCGTGAGCGCGGGCAGCGAACCCAGATGCGGCGCAATGCGCACCGTGGCAAAGCCGGGGCTGGCCGGCTCGATGCCCGCGACCAGAGTGAGCAGATCGTAGATGGGGTGCGCGGTCCAGGCGTGCGAGTCGGAGCGGGTGTTGCCGGGAACCTCCGGCCAGGTGCTGAAGTGCAGCGGCAGCAGCTTGCGCCACGGGTCGAGGGAGCGCAGGTATTCGTCACTCATTCCAGCGTGGTCGAGCGCGCGGGCGAGATAGAAGCGGAAGTAATAAGATGCGCTCAAAACGCCGTCGGGGTTGGTTCCGGGATCGATCTCCAACAGCTTGCGCAGCACCTCCTGCTGGCGGTTTTTCGGGACCACATCATAAAGGACGCCGAGAATGCCGGCCTGCTGGTTGAAGTTTTTCTTGTCGGGATTATCGGCGACGAGGCCGCGCTGAGCCGACCAGCATTTACTGTAGAGGCCGTATCGCGTGTGCGCGGCGCGAGCCTGATAGATTGTCGCCTGGAGCGAATCGCCGAGTGCCCGCTCAAGATCAGTGGCTTCGTCAAGAGCGCCAAGATATTCGAGCGTCGTGGTGCACGATTCGCCGTGCGCGTCGTACGTGGGAATCTTGCCCGCGGAGACCCAGTCGATGAAACTCCACCAGGGAAGTTCGCTCAGCAGGCCGTCGGGCTGCTCGTGCTGGGCAAACCACTCCAGCACGGCGCGGGTACCAGGCAACGCGGCGCGCGCAGGCTCCGGGTCGGGCAGATATTGCCAGTAGTCGTGGACCATGCCGATCCAGAGAAGAGAAAACGTGGGAATATTCTGCGGCTGCGAGCTGGGATAACGGCTTCGAGTGAGGCCCTCTGAGATGCGGGATTGGTCGAAGGCAGCAATCGCCTGACGCGCCAGCCTGTCGTCGCCGGCGACGGCATACGAAATCAGCGCCTGTATGCGCGTGTCGCCCACGTACTGAAGCTGCTCGTAGTAGGGCGTGTCCATGTAAGTCTCGTGCGCGTCGAGCCGCGCGGTGCGCCAACTGATCTCCCAAATTTTGTCGAGGTCAGGATCGTTGGACTTGAAGCTCGCGCGCTCGTTGAAAGGATACGCGGTGAATATGGCCGTCAGCGACTCCAGCGTCAGCGGCTCATCGGCGGTCTGTATATCGAGATCGAGATAGCGCCAAGTGCGCCACCACAGAGTTTCAAAAACGCGATGCGTGCCGCCGTCGGGAAGGAAGCTGTCGTTCATGCCAAGCGCGATACGATCTTCCACGGCGTCGCGGTCGCCTTTGTGTTGATCCTTGTCGTAGAGGGCTTCAGCGTAGGTGAGGCGAATGCGCGCGCCCTTGCCGCCGGAGACGATCAGCTTTGGATAGGCGGTAGTGAGCGTTTTGCGGTCGAGGAGAATGTGGACGTGGGTTCCGCTCGGAACAGTAATAGCAGAGTGCGGAAATGACTGTAGAGATGGGACTGTGATAGCAGAAAGCGGAAAGGATTTTTCTAAAGCAGCTACGCCTGTTCGGACAGTCGTACCTGCATCCGTCGCCGAGTACTCCATCGCCGGCAGCAAATCCTGCACCAGCCCCCATGGATTGTTGTCCTCGGTGTTCGTCGAATGGGCTTTATTTGCGTAATCCGTGACAAACTCGCGAATCGGCGCGGCAACCGGAAGCCACTGCAATCCAGTTGCCGCCGGATCATTCCATGCCCAGTCGTAGCGCGACGCATCAATCTCCTCGCCGGGACCGGAGGCCATGTACTGCGAAAAATTCTTGTCCGTTCGCGGCAGTGCGCGCTGCCCCGTCTCCTCCTCCACCAGCCAGCCATCGGGCGTGCTGATGGAATTCGCGCCTGCCGCTTCGCTCTCCAACAGAAATGCGGTGCGGTCGCTCATCTGCGCAAGCGGCGCATAGACGCCAAAGTTCCATACCGTCGCGGTAATGAGGTTCTGACCGGGCTTGAGCAGCGGAGCCAGATCGAAACGCTCATAGCGCCAATGATCCAAATCGCCGCGCGCCGGACCGTCGCCCACGCGCGCGCCATTCACATACAAGATGAAGCGATTGTCGGCGCTGACGCGGACGATGTAGCTGGCGGGCACGGCCTCCAGCGTGAGCGCGCGCCGGAAGTGCAGCACCAACGGCTCGCGCAACGGAGCCGTCGGATGCGTGACCCACGAGGCCTGCCACTCGCGATGGGCTGGATCAGGCGGCGCCTGGCGTGAGTCTTGCGCGGAAAGATCAAGCGAAGCAATTGCAAGAACGAATACGATCAAAGCCGAGCGCATGAAAGAAGTCCCTCAAATCGATTGTCTTCCAGCTTACCGGAAAACGCGGCAATGATTTCCTTTTTCTTCTCCGTTCCTTGCACTTTTTCGCCCACTCATCAGGAATATACTGCACCGCTTACGACGTGGAAAACTGGGCCAGATCCATCCGATTTCCCCGTTCTATGCGCTTGATTTTGCTCCCATTGTAACCTTCTATTCATCAAAGGCCGGTAGCCTGTAATTGGTGATAGCCCCAGTGTCCGAGATTCGCATCCGACAGCCTCAGCTTCTGCCTGAGTCAGGCCCGCCAGCCGAGCCTCCCTCGGTGGGGGCGCATGAGGTCTCGGCGATTCGCGCCTTTCTGCTCTCGCGCGGCAACTCGGCGCTGGCCGACCGCGGCTTCCATTGGCTGATGGTTCTCTGCGCCTTGAGCATCTTCGGCATCGTGGTGCTGATCGCCTGCGAACTGATGGTGCGTTCGCGGCTGGCATGGGGTCAATTCGGCCTCGACTTCTTTTACAAGGCCTTCATCGACACTTACACCAACAAGCCGATGTACTGGGATCCGGTCAACGGACACTTCAGCGCGCTGCCCTTCCTCTACGGCACATTGGTCTCCTCGTTTCTCGCGCTGCTGCTGGCGGTTCCGCTGGCTATCGGCGTGGCCGTCTTCCTCACGGAGATGTGCCCCGGCTTTTTGCGCGCGCCGCTGGCCTTCATCACCGAACTTCTCGCCGCCATTCCCAGCGTGATCTACGGCCTCTGGGCGGTCTTCGTGCTGGTGCCGCTACTGCGCGAACATATCAATCCCTGGCTCATCAGCGGACTCGGCTGGACGGGCTTTTTCGGCGATGACAATCCCACCGGCCTCGGCTTTGTCGCGGCGGGCGTGATTCTCGCCATCATGATTCTGCCCATCATCTCCTCGCTCACGCGCGAAGTAATGACCGCCGTCCCCAACTCGCAGCGCGAAGCCGTGCTGGCGCTGGGCGCGACGCGCTGGGAGATGATTCGCATGGGCGTACTGCGCAACGCTCGCATCGGCATCGTCGGAGCCATCATCCTCGGCCTGGGCCGCGCCCTTGGCGAGACCATGGCAGTGGCGATGGTCATCGGCAACAGCCCGCAGATTCAGCGCTCACTGCTCGCCAACGGAAGCACCATGTCGGCGGTTATCGCCAATGAGTTTGCTGAGGCCTCCAGTGATCTGCATCTAAGCGCGCTGATGGAGCTGGGCCTCGCGCTCTTTATCGTCACCATCATCGTCAACGCAATTGCGCGTATGCTGGTTTGGGCCGTCACGCGCGGCGCGCCCTCGTCGGCGCATTGAATGTAGGAGAAGCACACTGAAGAACGAACACAAGCTGCGGGCACAGATTCGAGCGCTCACCGATGGCGCGGCCACCGGGCTGGCGGTGTTGGCCACTGTGCTGGTCGTCGCGCCGCTGGTGGCAATCTTCATCTACCTCGTCTACAAAGGCGCAAGCTCGCTCAATCTCGCCTTCTTCACGCACAATCCTGTTCCGGTGGGTGAGACGGGCGGCGGCATGGCCAACGCCATCGCCGGCTCGGCGATTCTGCTCGGCCTCGGCAGTTTGATCGGCGTTCCCATCGGCATCGCCGGGGGCATCTTTCTTGCCGAGTTCGGCCGCAGCACCAAGTTGGCCAACGCCGTCCGCTTCACCGCCGATGTGCTCAACGGCGTGCCTTCCATCGTGATGGGCATTGCGATTTACTCGCTGGTCGTGGTTCCGCAAGGTCATTTTTCCGCCTTCTCCGGCGGTGTCGTGCTGGGCATCATGATGATTCCCACCGTCTGCCGCACCACTGAAGAGATGCTGCTGATGGTGCCCAACGCGGTGCGCGAGGCGGCTCTGGCGCTGGGCGTTCCCAACTGGCGCTCGGTGCTTGCGATTACCGTCAAAACCGCATCTCCCGGCATCATCACCGGATGTATGCTGGCCTTTGCGCGCGTCGCCGGAGAAACCGCGCCGCTCATCTTCACCGCCTTCGGCAACGTCGATTGGAGTTCCAACCTCAATCAGCCCATCGCCGCATTGCCTTTGCAAATTTATGTCTATGCCATCTCGCCGTTTGATGAGTGGCACCGGCTGGCCTGGGCGGGGTCGCTGGTCTTGATTATTCTTATCGTCCTGGCCGTTTCACTGGTGCGCTTTGTCACCAGCCGCGGCGTTTTGAAAGGGGCAAGTTAAGTGGGCGTCGGCATTGAAGTCATCAACCTGAATGCGTGGTACGGAACCAACCACACGTTGCAGGAGATCAACCTGAATATCCCCGCCAATCACGCCACGGCGCTGATCGGCCCGTCGGGCTGCGGCAAAAGCACCTTCGTCCGCTGCCTGAATCGTATGCACGAGACCAATCCCATCGCCCGCGTCACCGGCACCGTCCGCATCGGCGATCAGGACATCTACGAGGATTGCAAGCCCGTCGAAATTCGCCGCCGCGTCGGCATGGTCTTTCAGCGCCCCAATCCTTTTCCCACCATGTCCATCTACGACAACGTCGCCGCCGGACTCAAGTTGAACGGTTACTCAAATCATCATGTGCTCGACGAGATCGTGGAAAAATCGCTGAAAAACTCCGCGCTGTGGGAAGAGGTCAAGGACGATCTCAAGAAGAAATCCGGCGCCAGTCTCTCCGGCGGCCAGCAGCAGCGTCTGTGCATCGCCCGCGCCCTTGCCGTCGATCCCGAAGTGCTGCTAATGGACGAACCGGCCTCGGCGCTCGACCCCGTCTCCACCTCCAAGATCGAAGACCTGATCTTTCAACTCAAATCGCAGTACACTATAGTGATTGTGACCCACAATATGCAGCAGGCGGCGCGCGTCGCCGAGAAGACCGGCTTTTTTTTGAATGGCAGGATGGTGGAATTCGACACGACTCACAAGATTTTCACTAATCCTTCCGACAAACGCACCGAAGATTACATCACAGGCAGGTTTGGATGACGCGCATACGATTTCAACAGAGTTTGGAAGAGCTGAAGGAGCAGTTGCTGGTGATGGCCGGCCTCGTAGAGCAGGCCATTCAGCGCGCCATCGAGGCGTATCGCGTCCGCGATCTCTCGATCTGCGATCTCGTCAACCGCAACGAATTGGCGATCAACCGTCTGGAGCGCGAGATCGATCAGGCCGCCCTCGACCTGCTGGCGATGGAGCAGCCCATGGCCAGCGATCTGCGCTTCATCCTCAGCGTCATCAAGATCAATGCTGACCTCGAGCGCGTCGGCGACGCCGCCAAGAGCATCAGCGACCGTGTGCGCAATATGGAGCAGATGGCCCAGGCCGAGATGCCCGTCGATATTCCGCGCATGGCGACGCTGGCCTCCGAGATGGTGCGCAAGAGCCTGCAATCCTTCATTGCAGCCGACGCCGAGCAGGCGCGCTCGATTCTTGCCATGGACGACGCCGTGGACGCGATGAACCGCGCCGCATTCAAATCGCTGACTCAGGTGATGGAGGAACACAGCCACCTCGCTCCGCAGGCTCTGAATGCGCTGATGATCTCGCGCGCTCTGGAGCGCATCGCCGACCACGCCACCAACATTGCCGAGGACATCATCTTCTGGGTGCAGGGAGCCGACGTCCGCCACCACAAGAGCCTCAAGCCCACCCCCGATCAGCCGACTGGCCAGTAGTTGAATCTTTTCCATAGTGTGCTTCAATGACTGCTTTGTATCAGGGCACGACTTCAGTCGTGCCGAAGTGGAATAAATAGAGTCCCGGGCTTCAGCCCTTGAGGGAAGTCTTTTCGGAGGAAGGGCAGGTGGTCCGCCCATTGATAGGAAATACATTGAGGGCTGTGCCCCGTGTTCATCGCAGTTTTATCGCGATGAGCGGGATGCCGTTTAGCCCGCAGTACTGATCACTGTTTTTGCACAAAATTACCGCCCGTACGCGCACAATCAAACCATGAGCACTAACCAACACCCACGGGCTTTTCCTATTGCCTATTGCCTAGTCCCTATTCCCTGCTCTACCCCCTACCCCCCCTCCTATATTTATTTTCGACCCTGTTTCCTTGCACATAATTAAAGCAATCGCGAGAACAAAGCACTTTTTCAATTACATACGCGCAGTACCGTACCAGCATTTGAGATTGCGGAAATGCCTCTCATTTTTGCTTTGCAGATTATTTCCTGCCGCAGTCGATTGTTCTCGGACGGCATCTCGCCGCAATAAGCGAATGTGGTTCAGCAACTCCGGCGCGAAAGCTTCGGGGTTTGCTATATGCTTAGACCTTAGATAATTGTTTGGGAGTCAACAATGCCTTCATTCGAAGAGTCGCTGAAGAAGCTGGAAACCATCGTCGATCAACTGGAAAAGGGCGAGATGTCCCTGGAGGATTCGCTCAAGCTCTTCGAAGAGGGCGTGGGCCTCTCAGCCGCTTGCAAGACGGAACTGGATGCCGCCGAAGGCAAAGTGCAGATGCTGGTCAAACAGCGCGACGGCTCAATGAAGCCGGAGCCGTTCCTGACTGAGAAATCATTTTGAAAATAGTGGCCAGTGGTCAGTATGCTCCACTCTTGACGAAACTATTTTGAATTCTAACGGATTAGCGGCGGAAGGCTTTAGTACAGCTTGAAGTTGACCTCGATGTTGACAGGCCAAACCGCCACGGGCTTGCCGTTTTTCCTGGCAGGCCTGAACTTGTATTTCATTACCGCTTCGATGGCCTTTTCATCCAGCCCCATGCCCAGCGTACGGACCACTCGCGGATTCTGTGGATTGCCTTGCGCATCCACAACGATCTCTACAATGCAGACTCCCTGATACTTCGCGCGCCTCGCTTCGTCGGAAAACTCGGCATCGGGTTGAAAGAGAACCACAGGACCTGTAACCGCGCCGCCAATGCGCTCCAGCCCGCCGCCAATGTTTCCGCCGGAGCCTGAGCCGTAACCGCTTCCCTGCCCCGAACCCAAACCTGTACCAGAGCCGTTACCCAACGATGCCAGCTTGACGTTGGGGGAATTCGACATCCCGAAGTTGGGCAGCGTGGGGTTGTCGGGGATAACGATGTCCGGCTGTATATTGATTGAGGGAAGTGGCGGCTGATCCACTTTGGTTTCTATCACCGGCGCCTGCATTCGCGGTGGAACTCTGCCCTCGATGGCTTCGACTTTGTCCGGGCTTCCGCCGCCGCCGCCTGCGGCAACGTCGGACTTGGGAGCTTTGAACTCCGATACTTCAACCGGCGTCACCATCAGTTTATCCTTCTTGACTTGATTGACAACCTTCACAAAGCCGACAACGAGCATGGCAGTAACAATCGCCGCGTTGACTGTGGCGGAGATGCCGACGGCCCAGGGATTGCGCTTGACCGCCATCCGGTCCGGCACGGGAATCGGCGTCGAAGTCAGCTCCAGCGGCGGCAGCTTGGGAGGGAAAAAGAGATCGCGGATGTTCTCGTATAGATCAACCAAGAGCGGCGTTTGCTTGACGGGGACACCAAAGGAGAGATCGAGTTCAACGCCGTCCTTGAGTGAGACAGCAGCTTCCGCTTCACGGTCTTGATTGAGAAGGTTGTTTGCCATAGTAGCTGCTGGTTCTCTGGTCTCGGTGCTTCCGGCCTGCTGATCGAACGGGGGAGTTCTCACATCCAGAGGCACACTTCCATTATGCTTGACGCCGCCCGCTTGTGTCTCGCCATAATCCAAAGTTTCATATTCCGGCGTGAGCAGAGTTCTCATAAACAATAGACGAACCATGCCCTCCGTTTGTTATCTGAAACGAATCACGGTTCGCCATTTACACTAAGAAATGAACAAGATCGCAACACTCATGGAGAAACGATGTCCCCAGCACCGGAGTTGAAGGCGACCCTGACCTTGCCGCAGACCGCCTTCCCGATGAAGGCAAATCTGCCGCAGAATGAACCGCTTCGCCTGAAGCGCTGGGCCGAGATGGGGTTGTACGCCGAGCTGCGCAAAGCCTGCGCCGGCCGCCCCGCTTATCTGCTTCACGACGGCCCTCCTTACGCTAATGGCCCCATCCATCTGGGCCACGCGCTCAATAAAGGGCTGAAGGACTTCATCGTCAAGTCGAAGACGATGGCCGGCTTCGACGCGCCTTACGTGCCCGGCTACGATTGCCACGGATTGCCTATCGAGATCAAGGTGGAAGAGCAACTGGGCCGCAAACGGCTGGAGCTGCCGGCCTCGGCAATTCTCGCCGCCTGCCGCGAATACGCACAGAAATATGTTGACCTGCAAACCGCACAATTCGAGCGCATCGGCTGCTTTGGCCGCTGGCGCGAGCCGTACAAGACGATGAACCGCGCGTACGAGGCGCGTACGCTGGAGGCCTTCTACGGCTTTCTGGAAAAGGGCTTCGTCAACCGCGGTCTCAAGCCGGTTTATTGGTGTATCAATGACCGCACTACTCTGGCCGAGGCCGAGGTCGAGTACGAGCAGCACACCAGCCCCTCGGTTTATGTACGCTACAGGTTGACGAGCGATCCATCGGCCATCGACCCGGCGCTCAAAGGCAAGCAGGTATCGACGATTATCTGGACGACGACTCCGTGGACGCTACCCGCGTCGCTGGCCGTCGCCTTCCATCCCGGCTTTGAGTATGTGGCGTTGGAAGTCGCGAGTGGAGAAGTTTATATCGTTGCCGCCGAACTCGCCGAAGCCGTCATCGCCGCCTGCAAACTCGGAGCCGCAAAAGAACTCGCTCGCTTCAAAGGCAGCAAACTCGATCGCGTCACCTTTCAGCATCCCTTCCTGGAGCGCAGTATCCTCGGCGTCAACGCCCTTTACGTCACCGCCGATACCGGCACCGGCGCCGTCCACACCGCACCCGCCCACGGCGCAGATGATTACAATACCGGACTGCGCTACGGCCTCGACCCCATCTGCCGCGTTGACGAGGTCGGCCGACTCACTGTTGACCCGGAGGCATGGCCGCTGGCCGCGCCTCCGCCGTTTGAAGGCTTGAAGGTCTGGGCTGCGAATCCAGTCATTCTGGCAATGCTTGAAGAGCGCGGCGCTCTGCTCGCGGGACGCGACCTGGAGCACTCCTACCCGCACTGCTGGCGCTGCCACAAGCCGGTGATCTATCGCGCCACCGAGCAGTGGTTCATAGGCATGGAGACACCGGTCAAGCGCGCCGACGGCACGGAGACGACCTTTCGCCAGTTGGCCATCGAAGAGATCGACAAAGTGGTCTGGGACCCGGCCTGGGGCAAGGAGCGCATCACCAACATGATCGCCACGCGCCCCGATTGGTGCATCAGCCGCCAGAAGATTTGGGACGTGCCCATTGCCGTCTTTCTCTGCACGCAGTGCAACAAGCCGCTCATCGACACGAAGCTGAATCGCGCAGTAGTCGCATTGATCGAGCGCGAGGGCATCGAGGCATGGCGCACCGATGCGGCGGACGCGCTGCTACCCGCTGGTTCGGTTTGTGCGCACTGCGGCGCGAAGGAATTTCGCAAGGAGACCGACATCCTCGACGTGTGGGTGGATTCCGGCACAAGCTGGTTTGCCGTCTGTGAGAGCGATGCGGATTTGAAGTCGGCTTACACTAGGTTTCAAAAAAGCGATGGGACACAGGTTCTCTATCTTGAGGGCGGCGATCAGCATCGCGGCTGGTTCCACTCATCACTGCTGACCTCGGTTGCGTTGCGTGGCCGCGCGCCATACTCGCGCGTAGTGACCAACGGATGGACGCTCGATGAGCAGGGCCGCGCCTTCTCGAAATCTCTCGGCAACGGCGTCGATCCGGTGGACGTTGCCAACCGCATGGGCGGCGAGATTGTGCGGCTATGGGTTGCGTCGATTGATTTCCGCGAAGACATGGCCGCCAGCGAAAATCTGATGGCCCGCTGCGCGGAAATTTATCGCAAGCTGCGCAACACCTTCCGCTTTTTGCTCGGCAACCTGCATGGCTTCGATCCCGCAAACGCGGTGAAGGAGTCCGAGCTTCTTCCGCTCGACCGCTATATGCTCGCACGTACGCGCGAGCTGACGGAGAACATTCTCGACTGGTATGAGCGCTTCGAGTTTCATCGTGTCTATCACGCGGTCAACGAATTCGCCATCGTGGATTTGAGTTCGTTCTATCTCGACGTGCTCAAGGACCGTATGTACACCTTCGCGCCCACGAGCAAAGAGCGCCGCTCCGCGCAGACCGTGCTGTGGCAGATCACCGAAGCGCTGGTGCGTCTCGTCGCTCCGATCCTCAGTTTTACTGCCGATGAAGTTTGGGAGTATTTGCCTAAGGTCGAGGGCCGCGAGAAGAGTGTGCATCTGGCGCAATTCCCTGCCCCGACGGAAGTATTCTCTACTGATCCAGCGCCGCTGCTGGAAGAGTGGAAGAAAATCCTTGAAATTCGCGACGATGCGCTTCAGCGTATCGAGATGAAGCGTCAGGAAAAGGCCATCGGTAAGTCTCTTGAAACAGAACTTACTATTCATGCACGAGGTAGCCGTTTCGATCTTTTGAAGCGCCATGAGGCGAGCCTCAAAGAGTTAATGAACGTGTCCGGTGTTGCATTGCAGGAGGTCACGCCAGGGGTAGGGCTTCCTACGGTCCGAACAACCAATGCGATGAAAGTATTGCTAAATCACGAGATTGTGGTGCTGCCGGCCAGCGGCCACAAATGCGCTCGCTGCTGGAACTTTATGCCTGAAGTCTCGAACTACGGCATCTGGCAAAACGTCTGCACGCGCTGCCAGGATGCGCTGAAGGAAATGAAGATCGCACCGCCCACGGAGAACGCCCAATGAACTTCACCGCTCCTCGCCGACTGCACTGGTTGCTGCTCATCTCCGCCGTCATCATCTTTCTTGACCGGCTCACCAAGAGCTGGGTCACGCTGCGCATTCCTTATGGCGGCGCGATTCCCGTCATCCCGCGCGTTCTGCGCATTACGCATTGGACCAATGACGGCGCGGCCTTTTCGCTCTTCGCCAACACAGCCTCGCCCAACGCGGTTCGCTGGGGACTGGTCTGCTTCACGCTGCTGGCGGCGCTGATTGTTCTCTTTCTCATGGTCCGCCTCGGCGACCGCTTCACGCTCGTCTCCGTCGCGATGGCGCTGATCTTTGCCGGAGCGCTGGGCAACGTGCACGACCGCATCGCATACGGCTCAGTGGTGGACTTCATCGAGGTGCATATCTTCGGCTACCACTGGCCGGACTTCAACATCGCCGACTCATCGGTCTGCATCGGCGCTTGTTTGCTGCTGCTCGATTCGCTCCGGCCCCGGAAAACGCCGGAACAATAAAGGCGATCTTTCAGGAGGATTCCATGAAATTCTCTGGTGTTGCATCATCGGCGCGCGTTTTCTTTTTGGTTTGCACAACATTTTTTGTTCTCATTCCTGTTTCCGTCAGCGCCCAGCGGTTGCCACAGACCGTCATTCCCGAACACTACACACTCGCGCTTACTCCTGATCTGAAAGCCGCGACCTTTACAGGCGAAGAGACCATTGAAGTAAATCTCACCGAGCCAACCGATCACGTTACACTCAACGCTGCCGAGATCGTTTTTCAGAGCGTGACCATAGTAGCCAACGACAAAGAGCAGAAAACAACTGTCTCGCTTGACAACGAGAAGCAGCAAGCAAACTTTGCCTTTGCGGATAAGCTGCCCGCAGGCAAAGCAACGCTCTTCATCCATTACACCGGCATTCTGAACAACGAACTGCGCGGCTTCTATCTCTCCAAGACCGCCAAGCGCAACTACGCCGTCACGCAGTTCGAAGCCACCGACGCGCGCCGCGCTTTTCCCTGCTTCGACGAGCCGGCCTTCAAAGCTACCTATGATGTCACTCTGGTCATCGACAACGGCGACACGGCAATTTCCAATGGAGCAATAACCAGCGACACTCCCGATCCCGCATCAGGCAAACACACGCTCAAGTTCGCCACAACGCCGAAGATGTCCACATATCTCGTCGCTATTCTCGTCGGCGATTTTCAATGCACTACCGGCGCATCCGATGGCGTGACCATCCGCGCCTGCGCAACGCCGGATAAAGTCGCGCTCACGCCCTACGCACTTGATGTTGCTGAACACGTGCTGCTCTACTACAACCACTACTTCGGAATTCCATATCCGCTCAAGAAGCTCGATCTGATCGCGCTGCCCGATTTCGAGGCCGGCGCAATGGAGAACTTCGGCGCAATCACTTATCGCGAGACAGATATGCTGCTCGACCCGCGCACGGCTTCCGTCGGCGCAAGAAAAGAAGTGGCAATCGTCGTCGCGCATGAGATGGCGCATCAGTGGTTCGGCGACCTGGTGACAATGCAATGGTGGGACAATCTCTGGCTCAACGAAGGCTTTGCCACATGGATGGAGACCAAGGCCGTTGCCCAATTGCATCCAGAGTGGAGCATGGATCAGATGGAGGCTACCGGACTGGACGACACTCTGAATGTGGACGCGCAGCCTACCACACGCGCTATCCGCGCCGCTGCCGATACACCTGACGAGATTAACCAGCTCTTTGACGGCATCGCCTACGGCAAGGCCGGCGCCGTGCTGGGGATGGTCGAAAACTATCTCGGCGAAGAGACCTTCCGCAAGGGCGTGCACAACTATCTCGCCGCTCATGAATATGCAAACGCAACGGCGGAGGATTTTTGGAACGCGCAGACCGCTGCCAGCCACAAGCCTGTGGACAAGATTATGGAGAGCCTTGTGGCTCAGCCGGGCGAGCCGCTGCTCACCTTCGGCGAACCGGATAACGGCAAGATTGCCGTAACGCAGAGACGCTTCTTCTTGAGTCCCAGCATCGCACCCGACCCCGCGCAGAAGTGGACGCTGCCGGTTTGCTTCAAGACGGCAAAGGGACGGGAGTGCCAATTACTCACTCCTGCTGATACTGCGTTGAACGCGCCCAAAGGCGAATTTTTCGCCAATGCCGGAGGCAAGGGTTACTATCGCAGCGCCTATCCGCCCAGTGTCTACAAATCGCTCGTAGCGAATGCAGAAACTACTTTGACTCCCGCCGAGCGCATTAGCTTGATCGGTGACCAGTGGGCGCTGCTTCACTCCAAGACCGCAGTCGGAGATTTTCTCAGTCTTCTCGCCGCCGTCAAAGCGGACTCCAATGCCGAGATTGTTGAAGATGCTTATCACAGTATCGGAGCAATCAATGAGCGCGTTGCCGATACTTCCGAAGAGAAGGCTGCGCTCGGCGCCTGGATTCGCTTGACCTATGCGCCGGAGTACACAAAACTCGGTCCACCCGCGCCGAACGAACCGGCCAGCACCCGCGAATTGCGCGCGCAACTCTTCGGAATCCTCGGACGTTGCGGCAAAGATCCAGTAGTTCTAACACAGGCGGTAGAGATTGCGGCAAAATATCTCGATGATCCAAGCTCCGTCGATGCAACCCTCGGCCAAACCGCGCTCTACATCGCAGCCCGCAACGGCGACGCAGCGCTCTTTGATCGCTTGCAACATATCTACGAAACTTCGGCCAACCCTGAGCTTCAGGAGAACGCGCTGCGCCTGCTGGCCGTCTTTGAAGAGCCAGCGCTGGTCAGGCGAGCGCTGGATTACGCTGCCAGCGGCAAGGTTCGCAATCAAGACGCCGCGATTCAATTCGCCATTGCCCTCGAGAGCAGCGAAAATCGCGATCAGGCATGGAAGTACATTCAGGAGAACTGGGAAAAGGTGCAGGCGCAGTTCACTACCGGGATGGGCGCAATGCTTGTGGGCAGCACGGGCAGCTTTTGCAGCGTCGAAGATCGCGACCACGTGAAAGATTTCTTCGCGACGCACAAAGTTGCCGCCTCCGATAGAGCTTTTCGCCACGCCATCGAAAGCATTAACGGCTGCATCGAGCTGCGCGCGCTACAGGAGCCGAAGCTCAAGCAGTGGCTGGCCACGGAGGCAAATCGCTAGCGCAGATCGACACACACAGACAGGAATGCCGTAAGATGGTGATTGGATTCCCACTGGACTCTTGTCTGCAATTGCGGAAGACTCCGGCCCTAACCTATGACAAATCCCGCATCCGATACAGCACGTTTTTATCTGACTACGCCCATCTATTACGTGAATGCGCGGCCTCACCTGGGGCACGCCTACTCGACAATCGTCTGCGACGCGATTGCTCGGCGCAAGCGGGCACTGGGAATCGAGACCTGGTTTCTAACCGGCACGGACGAGCACGGTCAGAAGATCGAGCGCTCGGCTGCGCTGGCTGGACGCACACCACAGGAGTTTGCGACGGCGATCTCCGGCGAGTTTCGCGGGCTGTGGGACCGGCTGAATCTGAGCTACGACGATTTTATCCGCACCACTGAAGAGCGGCACAAGCGCGGAACACAGAAACTATTTGCGGAACTGCGCGACCGTGGATTTATCTACAAAGGTTCGTACACCGGGCAGTATTGCGTGAGCGACGAACTCTATGTGGACGGGCCTCCGGGAACGTTCTGCCCGGATTGCGGGCGCGTGACGGAGACGGTGAGCGAAGAGAATTATTTCTTCAAGCTGTCCGCTTTTGAGCGTAAGCTGCTGGAGTTTTATGAGGCGAATCCGGAGTTCATGGGGCCAGAGTCTACGCGGCGCGAGGTGATTTCCTTTGTCCGCGGCGGGCTGCGCGATCTGTCCGTGAGCCGGACAAGTTTTTCCTGGGGGATTTCGGTTCCGGGAGACGAGAAGCACGTGATCTACGTGTGGCTGGATGCGCTGGCGAACTACATTACTGCGCTGGGCTACGGCTCTGACGATCCGAAAGATCAGGCGCGCTTTGCGAAGTTCTGGCCGGCGGATCTGCATCTGATCGGCAAGGAGATCAGCCGCTTCCACTGCGTCTATTGGCCGGCGTTTTTGATGGCGGCTGGGATTGCGCTGCCGCGTTCGGTGAAGGCCAACGGATGGCTGCTCTTTGATCAGGGGAAAATGTCGAAGTCGAAGGGCAACATTGTGCGCGCCGAGACGGTTCACGAGGTTTTGGGTGCGGATGCGCTGAGGTACTTCTTGTTGCGCGAGATTCCCTTTGGGCAGGACGGCAGCTTCAGCTTTGATGCGCTGGTGCAGCGCTACAACGGCGACCTGGCCAACGGCTACGGCAATCTGGTTAGCCGCGTGGTGAATATGGTGCACAAGTACTTCGGCGGAGTTGTACCGGAGACAGAAAGACTTACAAAAGATAATCGCGATGAACTATTAGACGAGATTGAATTGCAAGCTACTGCTCTAGCGGCAATTGAGCTTTTTGAAAAAGCTTTTGATGATTATCAATTCTCAGCTGCTCTTTTTGGCATTTGGGAATTGGTAGCAAAAACGGATAGCTACTTGAGCAGTAAAGCGCCGTGGAAGAAGCCCGCAGACCGTAGCGATACCGACCACACTGCGCTTCAGGCGCGTGTGCTGGCGACGGCGGCAGAGGCGATTCGGATTATCACTGCACTGGTTTATCCGATTTTGCCGGAGTCGGCGGCGAAGGTCTGGCTACAGCTTGGGCAGGGCGAGATTGCCGATGCCGCAAAGCGATCATTTTTAACGGACGTTGCGTGGGGCGGATTGAAGGCCGGGACGAAGTTTGGCGAGCCCGCGCCGCTGTTTCCTCGCGCGGAGAAGGATGCGGTGGAACGGATGCAGAAGATGGAAGAGCAGAACAGTTTGAGCGTGGTGGAGGCGGCGAGCGGCGGTTCGGCTGTAAAGACTGCAAAAAAAGGAGCAGATGTGAGCGAGATTTCTGAAAAGCAAAAGTCTTTGGATATGACTCCAGTTGATTCTGTTGGCGTGGATGACGCCGGGGATGAAGCTCTGGCCTACGATACAGTGGCAAAGGCCGCCAATGCGCCAGTCGCAGCCGCAGCGGCTCCGACTGCTGTTGCTGCCGCTGTTCAAGCGCCTGCCACACCGCTGGCTCCTGCGGAACCACAGTACATCAGCATCGACGACGTGATCAAGGTCGATCTGCGGGTGGCGCAAATTCTGGTTGCCGAGCGCATTCCCAAGGCAGACAAGCTGCTGCGCCTGGAGGTTGATCTGGGCTATGAGAAGCGGCAGATTCTAGCCGGCATCGCGCAGTACTATGAGCCGGAGAAGCTAGTTGGGCGGAAGATTATTATTGTCGCTAATCTGGCTCCGCGCAAGATGAGAGGCCTCGAATCGAATGGAATGCTGCTGGCGGCTTCGCTTCCACCGGACGGCGCGCCGGTGCTGGCTGGGTTTTTGGAGGATGTGCCGTTGGGCGCGCGGCTGAAGTAGGACAGATGCATCATGATCTGTGAGTCAGCAAGGCAGCGAGTCGGTAAAAAACCGGATTTTCCGGCGTTTTTCGGAGGCCAAATCTCACGATGTGGTACGCATGCCTATTGATTCAAAAGGAGTTAAAAATAATATGCAAGGATTTTTGGGTATTTTGACCCCCCAGGGGGGTAGGTCGAAAAAGTTGTCAGTTCTCAGTTGTCAGTTGTCAGTAAAAAGCCCGGTGATTTGGTCGGTGGTCATGCCTTATTGTGCGCGTTGTGTGGGAAATAATGTGCAAAACAGAGATCAGGGGCAGGATCAGGGATCAGTTTGGCGAGTTGAGGTTCGTTGAACAAGCAGATTCAGGTAAGGAGTAAAAGAGTGAAACGAATTCTACTCATTTCGTTATTTGTAGGTTTCTTCATTTCTGCCCGTACCGCTATTCCGCAAATGGCTGGGTACTATCCAAAAGGCGGCCCGGATAATGGAGTCGAAGATGTCAGCGTGATTCAACTCATCGCTAATCCATCAGCTTATGACAATAAGAGAGTACGCATTACGGGCTACTTGCATCTTGAGTTTGAGGGGAATGCGATCTATCTCCATCGCGAGGACTTCGATTATGCCATAACGAAAAATGCACTTTGGATCAATGTTCCAGACGATATGACAAAAGAGCAAAAAAAGATCATCAATAATCAATATGTCATCTGCAATGGGAAGTTTCGGGCCAGTATGCACGGCCACATGGGTATGAATAGCGGCGAGATCGATGAAATCACTCGGCTCGAAGTCTGGCATTTTCGGCCACGACAAGTCCCTGGCAAAGGTATCCAGCCCAAGCCATCTGATCGATGAATCGAAATTCCTCTAAACTTACTGCTAAGCAGGGCAATCGCATTTGAAATTTGAGCCGGCATGGCAGTGAAGGGTGTGAGCTAAGCAGACTGCTGAATACGCGAGTTTCGGGCGAAATAGGCAAAAAACCTCCCTCAGAGGCTAAAGCCCGGTTTCTTTTTGGCCACTTTTGGCACGGCTGAAGCCGTGCCCTGACGCTTCTTGTCCTTCCTATGACCTATGAGTTTTTCAGCAATATATAAAGCCCTTACCCTGCAACGATTCAAATGCGATTGCTCTGTACTAAGCGAGTCTCGTTGCCTCATACACATAAATCGTGCTAATCTTACACATCGAGAGGCGCGGCGATGCGGACCAATATCGAGATCGACGACAAGTTGATGCGGCAGGCGATGAAGGCGACTGGCGCTAGAACCAAGCGGGCCACGGTCGAATCCGCTTTGCGCCGTCTTGTCGAGGTTCGAGCCGATGAGGCCGCCCGCAAAGAGGCTGTCCGGCACCGAGGCGGGAGCGCGCAGACTGCCGAAGCAGATTGGCTTGATCAATGGCTTGCCAGAGGTTGGGAGTAGGCGATTGAAGAGTTCCGGGGCAGTTGGAGGAACGAAAGATGCGGACCAACATCGAGATTGACGACGCTTTGCTTCACAAGGCGATGCAGTTAAGCCCCAGAACGACCAAGAAGGCCGTCGTCGAAGAGGCTCTGATCCTTGCCGTCAAGCTTCACCGGCAAGGGGAAGCGCTCAGGAAACTGCGCGGAATCGGCTGGGAAGGCGATTTGCACGCTATGCGGCAGAGCCGTTTCCCGGATTGGGATAAATCCAATGGGAAGCAGTCACAGGACAGGAAGCTTTCAGCTGCTTAAACGAGGAACAAGGACTCGAGTCACAATATGGTCATCGTTGATTCGTCGGTGTGGATCGACTATTTTCACGACGAAGCCAATGAGCAGACTGCTTGGCTGGAGGCCTCGTTTGGATTGCGCCCGATCGGGTTGACGAATCTGATTCTTTGCGAAGTTCTTCAAGGTATGCGGCACGAACGCCGGTATCGCGGCGCTTTGAATCAAATGATGTCTCTTCCTGTCTTTGGCCTTCCTGGGTCAAGGGTTGCAATTGCTTCCGCGGCAAACTACCGGGCATTGCGCATCCAAGGCATTACGGTGCGCGCAACGATCGACTGCTTGATTGCGACATTCTGCATTCTGGAAGGCCATCAGCTACTGCATCACGACAGGGATTTCGACGCGTTCGAAGATCATCTCGGCTTGAAGGTCGTGAAGGTCTGAAACTGCGGTACTTTAAGATTCCACACAGGGAAATTAGACTCTATCTGTGACTTCATTGCTGATCGATTCCCACGCACACCTGGACAGCCCGCGCTACGACACTGACCGCGAAGCGATGCTGCGCCGTGCGTACGAAGCGAGGGTGGGCGCGGTGCTGGCCATCGGGATTGGCGAGAACGCGAGCGGAATGGACGGGGCGCTGGCAGTATGCCGCGAGTTCAACGGGCGGGAGGGCATTCCCAGGCTCTACGCCAGCGCGGGGGTTTATCCGCATAATACTGAAGAGATTAACGACAAGGTTCTGGGCAAGCTGGACCGGCTGCTGGCCGAACCGGAGGTGATTGCCTGTGGGGAGATTGGGCTGGACTATTATCACGAAGGCGCGCCGCGAGCGGTGCAGGCCGGCGGACTGGTGCTGCAATTGGAGATTGCGGCGGTGCGGAGGCGGCCTGTGCTGATTCATTGCCGGCCGACGGACAATACGACGGACGCGTGGGATCATCTGCTGGGGATTCTGGAGAAGCATTGGCGGGCGACGGGGCTGGGCGGCGTGATGCACTGTTTCGGCGGCGGATGGGAGGAAGCTCAGCGGGCGCTCGATCTGGGCTTTCTGATCTCATTCGCCGGGAATCTAACTTATCCCAAAGCGCAGCCGTTGCGGGATGTGGTTGCGCGGCTGCCGCTGGAGAGCGTTTTGGTCGAGACGGACGCTCCCTGGCTGGCTCCGGCGGCCAATCGCGGCAAGCGGAATGAGCCGGCGTGGGTGGTGCAGACGGCGCGTACACTGGCTGAGTTGCACGGAATTTCAGAGGAAGAGGTTGCCGCGGCGACGACGAAAAATTTTAACAGGCTGTTTGCTTTAGGGTCTGACGTGGGAAACTGATAGAGACGTTTCAGCAGCATTGGTTTGAGGGACAAGAAAATGGCGCAAGAGAATTCGTTCGATATTGTCAGCAAGGTGGAGATTCAAGAGGTTCGCAACGCGATCGACCAGGCGCTCAAGGAGATCCGGCAGCGCTTTGATCTGAAGGATTCGCACTCTGAGATCAAGTTGGCCGAGGGCGACAAGGAGATTCAGTTGGCCTCGGACGGCGAGTATCATCTGGATGCGGTCAAGGAGATTCTTGGCCAGAAGCTGGTCAAACGCGGCGTTTCGCTGAAGAACATGACCTACGGCAAGCTGGAGCCGGCGCTGGGCAAGAGCGTGCGCCAAAAGATCACCTTGCAGCAGGGGATTCCGATCGAGAAGGCCAAGGAGATCGTCAAGCTGGCGAAGGACTCGAAGAAGAAGGCGCAGGCCAGCATCCAGGGCGACACGGTGCGCGTCACCAGCAAGGACCGCGACGAGTTGCAGGCGATTATCGCTCTTCTGCGCGGCAAGGATCTGGGCGTGGAGCTGACGTTTACGAATTACCGGACCAATTAGCCTGCAAGGGAGCAAGAGATGAATGCAACTCCGTTGTCAGTCGAACTGGCGAAATTGACATCCTTGACGAATCGGGTTGTCTATCGGTTAGTCAAAGCAAGTGCTATGAGTTTAGCTATCGGGTTTATCGCCGGATGGAAAGCCGGATTCTGTTTGTTTATGCTGATTATAGCTGTTGAAGCTCTTGAAGATTCCTTTTCGAAGTGCTGTATAAAATATGGCTTTCGAATTTCTCTGATCTCCCTGCTTTGCGTCCTTTTGTTTTCATTTTTCATAGGTATTTTGTGGTACATATTTATTTATAGCAACAAGGATATTGCATCATTTATGGCCTACCTAGGTTTAAGAACAGGAAGTGGGTTCATGGATGTTTTTGTTACTGTTAAGACGCCGAAAGATGCTCTTTGATCTTTACAGGCATCGAAGTTCGGCGTTGAATCAATAGATAATATCCTGCTGATCGAGTGGGTAGAAACCGGAGAAACTTGAGCACACTGGCGATAGCGACGGCAAAAGAGGTCTTCGATCTGCTGCGGGACGACCTCGTGGCGATTGAGCAGGAGTTGGGGCGCGATTCAGCCTCCGGCGTTAGCACCATCACGGAGATTGCCGAGTATCTGCGCAATGGCGGGGGCAAGCGCATCCGGCCTACGCTGCTGCTGCTGTCGGCGCACGCGCTGGGCTATACAGGCCAGAGCGCGATCCGGCTGGGCGCGGTCGTCGAGATGATCCACTCCGCCACGCTGGTGCACGACGACATTATCGACGGAGCGGACAAGCGGCGCGGACGGCCATCGGCCAATACGACATGGGGCAATGAGAAGTGCGTGCTGGCCGGCGATTGGCTGTATATGCAGGCCTTCAGCGTGGCTCTGAAAGAGCGGAATCTGCGCGTGCTGGACCACCTGATCGGGCTGACGCAGCAGATGGTCGAGGGCGAGCTTCTACAGATTCAGAAGCTGGGACGGGCGGTCAGCGAGGCCGAGTACTACGACCTGATCTATCGCAAGACGGCTTGCCTGTTTTCGGTTTCGATGCGGCTGGGCGCGGTGCTGGCCGATGCGCCGGAGAGTGTGGAGGCTAGTCTGGCGGATTATGGGCGGACGGTCGGGCTGGCATTTCAGATTGTCGATGATGTGCTCGACCTGACGGCCAGCGAAGAGGTTCTAGGGAAACCTGTGGCCAGCGACCTGCGCGAAGGCAAGGCGACGCTGGCGGTGATTCACTCCATCGACCACGGCACAGCCGCCGACCGCAAGGCGATTCAACGGGTGCTGGACGACCGCAGCTTTGAGAATGTGAGCCGGGAGAAGATTCGCGATATTCTCACGCGTCACGGCTCGGTGGAGTACGCGATGGGCGTGGCCGACCGCTATGCCGAGCAGAGCCGGCAGGCGCTGGCGTCGCTGCCCGATTCGGAGTACAAGCGGGCGCTGTTGTGGGTTCCGGATTTTGTGGTGGCGCGGGAGAAGTGATGCATTGCTCGCGAATCAGCAAGCGCATCAGATTCAAAGTTGAATTGCGTCCCTGTTGGCCAGGACAAACTCAAAGAGCTGGCCGGCGATGTCTTCGCCCGTGCCGTAGTAAAGGCCATCGCATTCATCAAGGCGCTCGTCGCGGGCGTCATTCTCTGATTCGATGGCCGCTTCCAGAGCCTCTGGAGAGAAATCTTCAATACCGAGGACGTCGATTGCATCTTGCGTGATCGAAGCCGTCTCCGGGCAGCGGATGCTCAAGAGAGAATTGACAATCATCGAAGCAAACTCGCTGGATGAATTGGCGAAGAACTGGCTGTAGCCGCCGTTATTCACCTCGCGTTCGAGAGCATTCACAGCGAGAACGACACGCTCTTCGTCGGATAGGCTCATCTCTCCATCCTCGGCTGCCTTTTGATCGAGCGCCTGCCCCATTGCCACGACCAGCGAGTCGATCCGATATTCGCCGGAGAGCGCAAGCAAATCATCGAGGGTCTCTCCCGAGTAACCATCGAGCCATTTCAGGTCTGCCATTTCACTATCACTCCTATCTCAAGCGAAATCCTATATCTGCAAAGAAAACTACCCTTCTTACGTATCCTGCACAGTCGTTCCCTGATAGTAGCCGATCTTCCTGCGCTTTCCGATCTCATCCGGCGCTACAATGGTGTTATGGATGCGACCGTGCGCAAGTACACCAACTTTGACGAGATGAAGGCCGACGAGTATCGCTACTGGCAAAGCCGACCCGTCCATGAGCGACTGGACGCGGTCGAGGAGATGATTCGGACCGCTTACGCAATGAAGGGTTGGGAGATCGAGCCGAATGTACCAAGACTACAAAGACCTTTTGTCCGCCTTTCATGCCCATGGCGTTAGATACCTGATTGTGGGAGCCTACGCGGTCATCTTTCACGCGCAACCACGATTTACGAAGGACATTGACCTTTTCATCAAAGCTGACCCCGCGAATGCGCAGGCGACTTACGCCGCGCTGGCGGCGTTCGGCGCTCCGCTCGATGGCATTCGGCCTGAAGAATTTGCCGAGAAGGGCAGTTTTTTTCGCTTCGGACGCGACCCATACGGCTTCGATATTCTGCCCGATATTCCAGGCGTCGATTTTGAGGAGGCCTGGGAAAGACGCGCGGAAGGCATAATCGATACCACGAGCGGCCAAAAGGCTTATTTCATCTCCGCTCCCGACCTCATCGAGTCTAAGCTGGCCGCCGCAAGGCCGCAAGACATTGCGGATGCGGAGGCTGTTCGCAATGCCGTCGAAGCGCATCCGCGCAAACCGTAATCAATCACTTTGAGAGGCTCTCGTAGCTTTATTCTTTCTGTGGCTGCTCCAAGATGGCGCGCAGAGCAGCCGCGTAGTTTTCCGGCAGGTGCTTTTTGTTCATCTGGCTGTCGCAGACGACGTGGGTGGTTTCGCCTTCAGCGAGGAGCGTGGCTTCGTCGCTGCCGGGATTTTTGCGGAGAATGCGGTATGCGAATTTGAGCACCGGGCCGCGCAGCATTGCGGGGCGGGATTCGATGAGGATTTCGTCGTCGTAGCGGGCGGAGGCGCGGTAGCGGCAGGCAGCCTTGATGACCGGGAGAATGCAGCCGTGCTCGGCTTCGAGTTGGCGGTAAGAAAAGCCCAGTGACCGCAGGACTTCGACGCGGCCAATCTCAAACCAGACGAGATAGTTGGCATAGTAGACGACGCCCATCTGGTCGGTTTCGGCGTAGCGGACACGGATTTGTGTGGTGACGGGCATTCAGAGGCTCTCCTGGAGTCTGATAATAGGTGAAGTTAGCGCCAAGTTTTCCACGTGGAACGCGAAGTTATCCACATTTTATCGGGTTTTACCGGGTTTTGTCCGAAGGAAATCAGTGGGGTAGTCACAGTTTCACGGAAAATGGGGGGGTGGGGGGTACACGAAAAACAGGTACGGACCGGGCGCATTCCTGACAGATTGGACCGGGGGCATGGTTGACACTGCACAAGCCCATGGGCGTTTGATTACAACGTCATTATGGGCTGGAAAACGAGCAGTGTGATGGATGAGA
>Ga0181520_10000866_pt1 | contig 65306 bp, 58 predicted proteins | sample PEATcosm2014_Bin_29_FD_132451 | JGI IMG/M metagenome (GOLD analysis project Ga0181520, IMG submission 132451) | Peatland microbial communities from MTU Mesocosm Facility, Houghton, MI, USA - PEATcosm2014_Bin02_30_metaG | ecosystem: Environmental > Terrestrial > Soil > Wetlands > Peat | place...
CACGCGCTTGAGGAGGTTGTTCTTGACCTTCTCCTCGTGCCCGGAATAGGCGTGGATGACGTACCAGCGGGCGTCGCTGGCCTGCGTCGTGGTGGCGGTGTCGCTCATGGTCATCTCAGTGTGACTCGACGGTCAGCTCGAGGCGCTCGCCGAGGCGCTGGCGCTCGCGGAGGCACTGGCGCTCGCCGAGGCACTGGCGCTCGCCGAGGCGCTGGCGCTCGCCGAGGCGCTGGCGCTCGGGGCGGCGGTGACCGTCGGTGCCGCCGTGGCGGTGGCTGTGCTCGCATTCTGGACATAGATGGGCTTGACGGCGTAACCCAGGGCGTAGTCCGCGCCCCCGATCAGGAGGCTGAAGAGGACCACGGTCACGACCACCACGCCGGTCATCCGCGTCAGCTCCGGCCAGGTGGGCCAGACCACCTTGCGCAACTCCTCCCAGACCCCTCGAAAGTAGGCGGGCAGGCGCCTCGGGCGGCGTCCTCCGCTCCCACCTGGCGGAAGCCCCCCTCTGGACGGCGATCTGGCCACGTCCTCTATCGACCTCCAACGCTCGACCCGGGCCTACCCGGCCGGGTCCGACCGGAGATGGCAGGGGCGGCAAGATTCGAACTCGCGACCCTCGGTTTTGGAGACCGATGCTCTACCAACTGAGCTACGCCCCTGTGGCCCGTCAGCATAGCTGCCTCGGGGGCCGGCTCCCACATCGCTGGCTTCTCCTGACCGGGCTACTTGGTTTCGCGATGGCGCGTATGGGCGCGACACCGCGGGCAGAACTTGCGCAACTCGATCCGATCCGGATCGTTGCGCTTGTTCTTGACGGTGGTGTAGTTCCGTTCCTTGCAGTCGGGACACTGCAGGGTGATGATCGAGGTGCCGCCTTTAGCCGTGGCCACGTTGAAGCCCCAACACAAATAAGACCTAGCCGCGCTAGGTCAAGCGGATGATATCACAGCCCCGGGCGGCGTCAAACGCAGGTGCCGCCGCACGAGGCCCCTACCTTACCCCGCGGAAGGTCGCGCCCGGCGCCGGCGCGGCGGCACCCTGCCGGGCCCGGCGGCCAGCCTGGCACGCCGACGCGCGGGGCGGGAGCCCAGGGCGCGGGGAGAGAGCCCAGGGCGTGGGGAGCGGTCGCGGGTGCCGGGCGGAATGCGCCCCGTCCGTGGCCGGCCCGTGACCTCGGTCATGGGCACGCCCATTGACACGCTGAGCTTGGTGTGCCACATACTTTAGGTACCTGAGTATCCAAGGGATTAACAAATGGCCAACGAGCCCACCCCCCTCTCCCAGCGAGAGGATCTCCTGCAGCGCCTGACCGGCCTCCAGCCAGCGCTCCGGCACCGCTTCCGGGCGACCATCCCGGCAGATGCCAAGGCCGCGATGCTGGCGACCATGGAGGAGGTGACCGCCTCTCAGCTGGAGGCGCTCATGCTCCTACACCAGGCGGGCTCCGCCGTCTCCATGCACCAGCTCGCCGAGAACCAGTCGATCACCCCCAGCTCGGCCACCCAGCTCGTCGACCGGCTGGTGAGGATGGGCCTGGTGGAGCGCCTCCGCGAGGAGGAGGACCGGCGGCTGGTTCGCGTGCAGCTCACCGAGGTGGCTCGCCAGAAGTTCGAGGAGCTGATGCGGCTGCACCTGCGCAGCCTCGCCACGGTGACCGAGCGGCTGAGCGACGACGACCTCCGAACCCTCGTCGAGCTGCTCGCCAGGCTGGCCCAGCCCTCCAGCATGGAGTGCCCGGCATGAGGCGGCTCTATTCGCGCCTCGGCAGGTTCGACGTCCGGTTCCGCTACCTGATCGTCGCCGCCTGGGTGGTCATCACGGTGGTCTGCGTGGCCGCCCTGCCAGGGCTGGGCTCAGTGGCCAAGGACACCGAGAGCGGCTTCCTGCCGGCGAACTCGCCCAGCATGCACGCGGCCCAGCTGCTCGACCCCTTCGAGAATTCGAACCTCGCCACCGCCACCCTGGTGGCCTCGCGCAGCGGCCGGCCGCTGACCGCCGGGGACAAGCTCGCGGTCACCTCTCTCCTCGCCAAGATCACCAAGCTGCCCAACGTCGTCACCGCCCGCGCCCTCGGAACATCCAGTGATGGCGAGGCCACCCAGGCCCTGATCCAGGCCAACGTCCCCCAGTACGGGGGTGGCTCCGGGACGGCGCTCGTCGACTCCATCCGCAGCGACTTCTCGAAGGTGGGCGCCCCCAGCGGGCTGCAGTTCAACCTGACCGGGCAGCTCGCGATCGCGACCGATTCCGACGCCGCCTCCGCCCACTCGCAGAACGCCACCCAGCTGCTCTCCGTCGTCTTCATCATCATTCTGCTGCTCTTCGCCTTCCGGGCTCTGCTCGCACCGCTCGTGACGCTGCTGCCAGCCGGCCTGGTGCTGGCGCTGGCGGGACCGGTGATCGCGGCCGCCTCCCACATCGGCGTGCAGGTCTCCGTCATCACCGAGCTGATCCTCGTGGTCCTCGTCCTGGGGGCGGGCACCGACTACGGCCTCTTTCTCGTCTTTCGGGTCCGCGAGGAGATCCGGCGCGGTCTCGCCCCCCGGGACGCGGTGGTACGCGCCGTCGAGACCGTGGGGGAATCCATCACCTTCTCCGCGCTGATCGTGATCGGCGCCCTGCTCAGCCTGGTGATCGCTCAGTTCGGCTTCTACCAGGGCCTCGGCCCCGCTCTCGCCATCGGGATCGGACTGATGCTCCTCGCCGGTCTCACCCTGCTCCCGGCCCTGCTCGCGATCCTCGGCCGCGCCGTCTTCTGGCCCAGCAACCTCCAGGTCCGCTCCACCCCGCAGGTGGGCTTCTGGGGGCGGGTGGCCGCCACCTTCGTCCGGCGCCCGATGGTCACCGCCATCGCGGGGATCGGGATCTTCGCCGCCCTGGCCGTGGGCTCTGTGGGGACGACCACCGCGGGGTTCGGCGACGAGGCCTCGGGGCCGGCGGGCAGCGACTCGACGGCCGGTCAGGCGGTGCTCAACCAGCACTTCCCGTCCGCCGGGACACTCACCTCCACCGAGGTGGTGATGAAGTTCTCCAGCCCCATCTTCGACGATCCCACCGAGCTGGTGGCCGCCCAGCACGCCCTCCAGGCGTCGCCGGGGTTCCGGAGCGTGGTGGGCCCGCTCGACCCCAACGGACCCACCGGGGTGACCCTGACGGCCTCGGAGATCACCGCCCTGCACCAGGCGCTGGGATGGCCGCTGAACGCCGGTGCGCTCGCCGCCCTGCCACCGGCGGAGGCGCAGGTCGACGGCGCGCTGGCCAGCTTCGTCAGCAGCGACGCGCGGACGGTGGTGTTCGCGGTCGTCCCCACGGTCGGCCCGGCGGGAACCCCGGCGGCGAGCGCCAACATCCCGGCGCTGCGCGCGGACACCACCGCCGCAGCCCATCAGGCCGGCGCCGCGGACAGCGGCGTCTTCAGCCTCGACGCCTTCGCCTATGACGTGGAGAACATCTCTCAGAACGACCTCATCCACATCATCCCGACGGTGGCGATCATCATCGCCCTGCTCCTCGCCATCGTGCTGCGGAGCGGGATCGCGTCGCTCTTCCTGGTGCCGAGCGTCGTCCTCTCCTACCTCGCCGCCCTGGGGCTGGTCGGGCTGGTCTTCGTCCACCTCGGAGGCCAGAGCGGGGTTCAGTTCATCATGCCCTTCCTCATGTTCGTCTTCCTGATGGCCCTGGGCTCTGACTACAACGTGCTGGTGATGACGAGAATCCGCGAGGAGTCCCATGGGCTTCCGCTGCGAGAAGCGGTGAAGCAGGCCATCGGGGTGACGGGGACGACAGTCACCACGGCCGGCCTGGTGCTCGGCGGCACCTTCGCCGTGCTCGGTGTCGCCGCCGGAGGGTCCGCCGAGGCGGGGGAGATCCAGCAGGTGGGATTCGGGATCGCCGCCGGCATCCTGATGGACACCTTCTTCGTCCGGACCATCATGGTGCCCGCGTTCGTGGTGCTGGTCGGACGCTGGACCTGGTGGCCCTCGCGCCTCTACCGGCAGCACAGCGAGATGGCGGTCGCCACGGAGGACGCCGCATGAGCGCCGGAATCTCCGCCCTGAAGCTCCCGCAGCGGAGCCCTGCAGAGCGGCGGCGGCTGATGGTGGTGTTCGGCGCCCTGATGCTGGCGATGCTGATCGCCGCGCTCGACCAGACCATCGTCTCCACCGCGCTCCCCACCATCGTCGGCGACCTGGGCGGCCTCACCCAGCTCTCCTGGGTGGTGACCGCGTACATCCTCACCTCCACGATCTCGACGCCGCTCTACGGCAAGATCGGGGACCTGTACGGGCGCAAGCGGATCTTCCAGGGCGCGATCGTCATCTTCCTGGTCGGCTCGATGCTCTGCGGGCTCTCCCAGAACATGGCCGAGCTGATCGGGTTCCGAGCCCTCCAGGGCATCGGGGCCGGGGGACTCTTCGTCGGCTCCCAGGCGATCATCGGCGACATCGTCTCCCCCCGCGAGCGCGGCCGCTACATGGGTTACTTCGGCGCCGTCTTTGGCCTGGCCACGATCGCCGGGCCCCTCCTCGGGGGCTTCCTCGTCGACCACGCCACCTGGCGGTGGGTCTTCTACATCAACGTCCCGATCGGCATCGCCGCCCTGGTCGCCACCGGCCTCGTGCTCCACCTGCCCCGGCAGAGACGGGAGCACCGCATCGACTACCTCGGCGCCGCCCTGATGGGGGCCGGGGTCACCTGCATCGTCCTGCTCACCACCTGGGGCGGCAATGAGTACCCGTGGGCGTCCGCTCAGACTCTCGGGCTGGGTCTCGCCTCCCTGGTGCTGCTCGGAGCCTTCATCCGGGTCGAGCTGAGGGCGGTGGAACCGATCCTGCCCCTCCGTCTCTTCCGCAACTCCGTCTTCGCGTTGAGCAACGGTGCCGGCTTCATCATCGGGCTGGCCCTCTTCGGATCGATCGTCTTCCTGCCCCAGTACCTGCAGATCGTCAAGGGCGAGGGGGCCACCAACTCGGGCCTGCTCCTCGTCCCGATGATGGTCGGACTGCTGATCACCTCCATCGTGAGCGGCCAGCTGATCAGCCGGACCGGCCGGTACAAGATCTGGCCGATCCTCGGCACCGCGGTCGCGGTGGTCGGGCTCTTCCTGCTCTCCACCATGACCGCGGCCACCCCCCCGGTGGTGACCGCCGCCTACATGGTGGTGCTGGGTCTCGGCCTCGGCGGCGTCATGCAGGTGCTGGTGGTGGTGGTGCAGAACAGCGTGGCGCAGAGGGACATGGGCACCGCCACCTCGACCGCCACCTTCTTCCGCTCCATGGGCGGCTCCATCGGGGTGCCGATCTTCGGGGCCATCTTCAGCAACGTGCTGATCGCCAAGCTGGTGACGGACCTACCCCGGGGATTCCACCTCGGCGGGCTCTCGGGTGGCATCGGCAACGCCAGCCCGCAGGTGCTGGACAGGCTGCCGGCCGCCATCCACAGCGGCGTCGTGCACGCGTTCTCCCAATCGCTCGGTTCGGTCTTCCTGGCCGGCGTGCCCTTCGCGGTCATCGCTCTCGTGCTCGTCTGCCTGATCAAGGAGGTGCCTCTGCGCACCCGGATCGCCCCGGTGATGGAGGGCGTGGACGAGAGCTTCGGCGTCAGCGAGGGCATGTCGGAGCCGGCGACCGGCACGGACGGCGCCTCCCTCGAACTGGTGCCCCGCGCGAATCGTGCCCTGAGGGGCGGGAGCCATCCATGAACGGGGGACCTGACATGCCGGATTCCCGACCCTGGCTCGCCGCCGTGCGCAGCTCGCACGACCGGCTGACCGCGCTCATGACCGGCCTGTCGCCGGCGGAGGTCGCCGCCCCGTCGTATGCCAGCGAGTGGAGCCTGGCCCAGGTGCTCTCGCATCTCGGCAGCCAGGCCGAGCTCTTCTGGCTGCTCCTCGAGGCCGGCTTCTCCGGGGGGGCGGCCCCGGGGCAGGAGACCATGCGTCCGATCTGGGAGAGATGGGATGCCCTCCCCCCCGCGGTCCAGGTCAGCGCGAGCGTCGACGCCAACGAGCGGCTGGTGCGGCGGTTCGAGAGCCTCGATGCGGCCCAGATCAGTGCGTTCCACGTCTCCGCCTTCGGCAGAGAGATGGACTTCGTCGGCCTGCTGCGCGCGCGGCTCTCGGAGCACGCGATCCACACCTGGGATGTCGCCGTCGCCCTCGACGCCTCCGCCGTCCTCGCACCGGATGCAGCCGCGCTGCTGGTGGACTACCTGCCGGAGATGGCGGCGCGGGTGGGCAAGCCGGCGGCTCGGCCGGCGACGCTCGCGGTCTCGACCACGGACCCCGAGCGCCACTTCACTCTCGCCACCGGCGGGGTGCACCTCGAACCGCGAACCGAGCAGGTGACGAGCGGCTTCCTCCGGCTCCCCGCGGAGGCGCTCTTCCGGCTGGTGTACGGGCGGCTCGATCCGGCCCACACGCCCGCGCTCCTGCTCTCCTCCCCCGCCGTGACCCTGGACGACCTGCGGAGCGTCTTTCCCGGCTTCTGACCGGGTCGTGAGCGGAGCGCAACCGACGGGCCGGGTCTCAGCGGATGCTGTGGCTGTACCGCCGCACGCAGATCGGCACCACGACGATGAGGATCACCATGGCCAGGCCGATCGTGGTCGCGATCGGATGGTCGAGCGACCACACCCCCGCGGGCGGTGGCCCGATGGTGTTGCCGAAGAGCTGACGGCCCGCGGTCACCACCGCCGACATCGGGTTCCAGTAGGCGAGAACCCGCAGCCAGGCGGGCATCAGGGCAGGGTCGACAAAGACGCTGGAGATGAAGCCGAGGAGGAAGGTGGGGATGCTGATGATGACGTCGGCGGCCTGAGCCCCACCGGCGAGCAACCCGACCAGGACGCCGAGCCAGCCGATCGCGAAGCCGAAGAGCTCGAAGAGCAGGAAGGCCAGCACGGCGTTGCCGAAGCCATCCTCGGGGTGCCAGCCCACGGCCAGGCCGCAGAGGATCATCACGAGCAGCACCGGGATGCCGAGGACCAGGCTGGACAGCGAGCGCCCGATCACGATCGCGGAGCGCGCTATGGGAAGCGTCCGGAACCGATCGACCACCCCCTCGCTCATGTCCGTGGCGACGGCGACCGCCACGTTGTTGGAGTTGAAGAGGATGGACATGGCGAAGAGGCCCGGCATCAGGTAGGAGCGGTAATTGCCACCGGGGATGCGAATGGAGCTGCCGAAGACGTATCCGAAGAGCACCACGAAGATGACCGGGATCAGCACGCTGCCGAAGATCACGTCGGGCTGGCGCATTCCCCGTATGAGGAACCGCCGGGTCGCCGTGTAGGAGTCGAGCAGGCCTTCGAGCAGGCCGCCCTGCAGCTGCCGTCCCGGCGCCACCGTCCTCACGCTCATGCCTCGCCCGCCAGGCTCGGCAGCGCCACCGGATGGTGGCTGTGATCGGTGACGGTGCTGAACACCTCGTCGAGGCTGGGATGCTCCAGCCCGACCTCGTGAACCGGCACCCCCAGCGTGCGGAGCTGGTCCACGACCTCCTCGAGGGTGGTCAGGCCCTGGGGTGCCGGCGCGCTCACCGAGCGTCCGCTCACCTCGGCCTCCGCGCCGAGTACCCGGCGCACCCTCTCCAGGGTCGCCGGGTCCGGATCGGGCAGGGTGACGCGAACGAAGGGCCGCCCGATCGAGGCCTTGAGCTGCTCCGGGGTGCCCTCCGCCACCACCAGCCCGCGGTCGACGACCACGATGGTGTCGGCGAGCCGGTCGGCCTCGTCCAGGTACTGGGTGGTCAGCAGCACGGTGGTGCCGCCCGAGACCAGATCCCGGATCGAGGTCCACATCTCGGCACGGCTGACCGGGTCCAACCCTGTGGTGGGCTCGTCGAGGAAGAGAACCTCGGGGTCGTGGATGAGGCTGGCGGCGAGGTCCAGGCGCCGGCGCATGCCGCCGGAGTAGTGCTTCACCAGCTGCCGGGCGGCGTCGGTGAGATCGAACTGCTCGAGCAGCTCCCGGGCACGGCGGCGGGATCTCGCCGCCCCCAGGTGGCAGAAGCGTCCGATCGTCTCCAGGTTCTCCGCCCCGGTCAGGAGCTCATCCATGGTCGCGGTCTGCCCGGTCACGCCGATCCGGGTCCGGACCTCGGGCGCCTGGTGGGCGACATCGAAGCCCGCCACCTTGGCGTGCCCCGCGTCGGCGGGGAGCAAGGTGGTGAGGATGCGGACGGTCGTCGTCTTCCCCGCGCCATTGCGTCCCAGCAGGGCGCAGACGGTGCCCGGTGCCACGTCCAGGCTGACGTCGACGAGAGCCTTGGTGGACCCGAACGCGCGGGCGAGATTGCGAGCGGAGATGGCGGGAGCGATCAAGGGAGCGAAGGTACCATCACGCCGGGGAGCCCCGCGGTGGCTCTCCCGGCGTGACGGACGTCCTCGACGACGCCTACATCTCCAGGATCGGGCGGACCTCCACCGAGCCGCCCTGGTGGGCAGCCGGGATCCGGGATGCCACCGCGATCGCCCGATCGATGTCATCGGCCTCGAGGAGGTAAAAGCCGCCGAACACCTCCTTGGTCTCGGCGAACGGTCCGTCCGTGACCAGCTGCTTACCATCCTGGAAGCGGACGGTGGTGGCGGTTTCGACGCCCTGCAGCCCCTCGCCGCCGGTCACGCCCGGCGCCTGGGCGATGGCCATGTACTCGCGCCTGGCCGCCTGCTGCGCCTCGCCGCTCAGCGTCGCCATTGCCCCGGGCACTTCGTAGATGAGAAGGGCGTACCTCATGTCGCTGTCCTCGTGGAGGTGGATGCTGGCTGGTAGACGAACGGGAGTCGGTTGCGGGGACAGCGGGTGGAGGCGAGATGCTGATGGCGGACGTCCCGTTCAGCTTGGCACGGATTCCTCTCGTCCCCTCGCCGGAGAGTGTGAAACTTCCACCTCGTGCGCTTCGGGGTGCTCATCCTCCCCGCGGAGACCTGGGCAGTGCAGGGCCGGAGCTGGCAGCGCGCCGAGGCTCTCGGCTTCGACCACGCCTGGACCTTCGACCACCTGGCCTGGCGTTCGTTCCGGGACGCCCCCTGGTTCGGGGCCGTGCCCACCCTCGCCGCGGTCGCTGCGGTCACCTCCCGGATCCGCCTCGGCACGCTGGTCGCGTCGCCGAACTTCCGCCACCCTGTGCCTTTCGCGCGCGAGCTGATGACCCTGGACCACATCTCCGAAGGCCGATTCACGCTGGGGATCGGAGCAGGAGGAGGCGGCTTCGACGCCGCCACGACCCGGCGCGAGCCCTGGAGCGCACGCGAGCGAGCTGATCGCTTCGAGGAGTTCGTGACCCTCCTCGATCGCCTGCTCACCGAGCCGGTGACCACCCACGAGGGCCGCTTCTACCAGGCGTTCGGGGCGAGGATGCACCCCGGGTGCCTGCAGGCACCCCGCCTCCCCTTTGCAATCGCCGCGGGCGGCCCCCGGGGGATGCGGCTGGCGGCCCGCCTGGGCAGCATCTGGGTGACCGAGGGCCCGCTCGGAGCAGACGGTGGGATCTGCGGGGTGGCCGCCGCCCTGCCCGCGCTGGCCGCCGAGATGGAGCGGGTCGACGCCGCCTGCGTCGAGGTGGGTCGCGCGCCAGGGAGCCTGGGGCGCCTTCTCTTCGTGGGGATGCGGGTCGGCGGAGCGACCGCATCGCCGGCGGCCTTCCGGGACGCGGCCGGGCGCTTCGCCGAGCTCGGCTTCACCGACCTCGTGATTCCGTGGCCACGGGCGGACGCCCCCTTCGCCGGGGATGCCACCACCTTCGAGCTGATCGCGGCCGAGGCTCGGGCCGCCAGAGACGGAATCGAGCTGAACGCGTCCTAGAACCGGGCCATCACTGCCATCCGCCGACGTTCCAGCCGAGCGGGTACATGGCCGGCGAGCTGGCGGCGCTGGTCCAGCCGCCATGGGTGCCGGCCACCTCGTAGTAGTAGGCGCTGGGGGCGATGGCGATCGCGTACGGGGAGGGGGCTCCGCTCCCGGTATTGGGGGTGTCCACCACCGTGTTGCTGATGGTGGAGATCACGCTCACCGTCGAGTCGTAGTAGTTGGCCACGTACACCGCCGCGCCGGTGGGAGCCGCCGCCATGCCGATGGGATCGCCCGTGTCCCCGATTGCCGGCGTGCCCTCCAGCGTGTCGGTGCTGACCGCGTAGACGTCCACCTTGTTGTTGTCGTAGTCGTTGACGTACAGGGTGCACCCGTTCGGGGTCAGGGCCAGGGCGTTGGGGTCGGGTGCCCCGTCCACCCCTCCCGGGGGGAGCGCGATGGTGTCGGCCAGGGTGTCGCTGCCCACCGTGATGTCCTCCACCGTCCCGCCCTGGTAGCTGGCCACGTAGAGCTTGCTCCCGTCGGGGGTGATGGCCAGGATGTTGGGGTCACCCCCGCCACCGAAGTTGCCGTCGGCGAGGCTGGGGACGGTCAGCATCGTGGCCACGACGTCCGTCGAGGTCGCGATGTCGTCGATCTCGCTGTTCGCCTGGTCCGCAACGTAGACGTGACCGGAGTTGGGGGTCACCGCCAGGGCGATGGGGGTTCCCGTGGTACCTCCGATGGCGATGGTGGTGACCGCATCGCTTGAGGTGCTGATGGCGCTGACCTGGTGGGAGCCGTAGTCGGCGACGAACACCTGGGCACCGTCGGGGGTCACCACGATGGCGGTGGGGTCGCCCTGGGCGCCCACCGTGACCGGGGCCCCCAGGGTAAGGGTGGCGAGGCTCAGCGGGTAGACCCGGGCGTTGGCCGCATCCACGATCCAGGCCATGGTCCCCGCCGGATTGACCGCCACCGCGTTGGGTTTCGACGGCGTGGCGCCCACCGCGGGGATGCTCACCGTGCCGGTGACCGCCCCCGTGCCGGTGGAGACGATCTGCACCTGGTGCGCGGCTCCCTCGGCCACGATGAGCTCGGTGCCGTCCGGGGTGACCTGGAGCGCGTTGGGCTCATCCCCCACGGCTCCGGAGAGGGCCAGCGTGGCGGTGCCATAGGTGGACGAGTTGATGCTCTGGGCGGTCGAGGTCCCGCTGCCCGCCGACACGTACACGAGCGGCGGGGTGGCGCCGGACGGACCGGTGTCGGTGTACGTCGGCGGGGGTGGGCTTCCGTTCACGGTTCCCACGGAGGTGTAGGGGCCGGAGGAGGCGGTTGAGCGCAGGACGCCGTAGCTGCCGACCAGGTAGTTGCCGCTGCCGGCGAGAGCCGATGAGCCGCTCCAGGTGGCTGTCACATTGGTCTGCGCGGCTCCACCGGAGCAACCGCCATTGCTGACCGCGAGGCCGCCCGGGGTCGGCAGTGATCCGGTCTGAAAGCTGCCCGGTCCCGCGGTGGCCGAATCGGTGAACATCGCGAAGGCTGCGCCGGACTCTCCGAGCGCGAGCACCGCCACGGCCGCTCCGAGGAGCCACGCTCTCCGCGGGTTCCCGACGAGAGGGATCATCGCGGCTCCGCCCGCCAGACGCGCCGCAGCACCTCCCACACCACGATCCCGATGACGGCCAGCAGCGCGAGGAGGTGGATCCACGGGTAGGTGGCCCAGATGGCCACGTACCCCGCGGAGGGGAGCACCCAGCTCACCCTCCAGGCCGAGGTCCCCTCGAGCACGGCCGTCCACTGGTCAGGGGCGTTGTTGTCGTCCCCCTGGGTCCGGATCTCGACCTCGTTGCCGCGACGGGTCACCTGGACGACGCGGTGGACCACCACGAGGTCGGGATCGGAAGGGGGATGGAAGGCGAGCACCTGGCCGACCGAGACCTGGGAGTCGGGCTCCGAGACGGCGAGGATGACGTCCCCCGGCCGGAGCGTCGGTGCCATCGATCCGCTCAGCACCACGTCCACCCGGCACCAGTTGACCGCAGTGCCGAGGATGGCGAGAGCGGCCAGGCCGACGCAGAGGAGCAGGAGAGCTTCGCCGGCTACCCGCGCTCGGGACCGGACGTACCGAGGACCTCGGGCGGCCCACCTGGTGGCGCGCGCAGCGATGACGCTCGCCGGGCGCTGTCCCGGCGACTCGCCGCGCTCCGCGGGACCCTCAGCCGTCATGACGTTTCAGCCTCTGGAAACGCGTCGAGGGGAGCGGTGAGACCGCTCCCCTCAACGATCGCTTCGGTCTCGGTTACCTGTTGGCCCCAGCCCGCTGGGTGGCGGTGAAGTTGTAGGTCAGGGTCGAGGAGCAACCCTCGAGGTTCTCGGTCGCCGCGGTGCCACCCGCCGTGCCGCTGCACACCGGTACCAGGGCGATGTTGCCCGGCGCCGTCGATGGGAAGGTGAAGGTCATCACCACGTAGTCCTGGCCGCCCGCCGCCAGCGAGTTGAGCGGGGTGAGGTTGGCGGGAGTGCTCTCCAGCGTCTTGACGGGTGTGCTGGCCAGGACCGTGACCGTCGTACCACCGCAGGTGTAGGTCGGTGGCGGGCCCGCAACCCGGGTCCAGGCCACCGAGCAGGTCTGCACCTGCACCTGCAGGCCGTTGGTCGCGTCGCTGTCGAGCAGAGAGCTCGGGCTCGCCGAGATCCCCAGGGTGATGGAGGCGTCGTTGAGCGTCGCCGCCGTCGAGTTGAGGTCGACCTCACGGGCAATGGTGTCCCCGGGTGCGATGGCGGTGGCCGCGGTCGCCGCGTCGTTGGTCGGCCCGACGGCCAGGACGACCTTGCCCGAGGTGATCGTCTGGGGCCCGGCGGAGGTGGTATCGGTGAAAGTGGCGAAGGCGCCGCCGAGGATCGCCCCGGTGCCCGCCACCACGACGGCCACGGTCAGGACAACGCGCTTGACGGTGGTGCGCCGCGGGTTCTCAGAGGTCTTGCCGTTTTCCATAGTCTTGGTGCTCCTGGAGACCGTGGGGCGGCGAGCCGCTCTGTTTCTCCCGCTGTGAGTGGGTGATGTGCGGACCTTCGCCTGCACCTGATGGGGCAGGTTGGTCACAGAACGATGGTGCATCTGCATCAGAGCGTCCCATCGCGGCGTCGGAAGCCCGGTGCCCGTGCGTCACCTGACGATCACGGGAGTCACCGCCCGACACGCATGCGTGAAATCGGTGTCAGAGAACGGCAGGCGCATATGGTGGTCGCGCCCGCGCAGGCGGCGTCACGATCCCCCCTCTGCGCTACGGTGTTTCCGTCGATCAGGAACCACTCGGAGCTGGAACCATGAGCGCGGGCAGCGGAGTTCCGGGGCGAGCCCGACCCCGGGGGAGGTGCGCATGGGCGTGATCGGCGGCTCCGATGGCGGGTTGGACGGCTTTGTCCAGCAGACCTTCGGGAGAGCCGGCCTGGACGGCCTCCCGGCCCACCTCGAGGAACGCTACGGGATCAGCGTCCGCGCCACCGAGAAGCTCGACGTGGGGGTGGTCCGCGTCGATCGGCTCGATGGTCCGAGCTGGGTGGCCCGCGTCTTCCCGGCGGCGCGGCCGCTCGCCGCCGTGGAGGGGGACGCGCGGATCCTGCAGGGGCTGGAGCGGCAGGGCTTCCCCGCGGAACGCTGCGCCACCGCCGACCCCGTGTCCGTCCATGAGGGTCAGGGCGTCCTGGTGACCGAGCTGGTCGAGGGGGACCCGGCCGACGGGCGGGGCCGGTCGTTCGGGTATCTCGGAGGCCTCCTCGGCGCTCTCCACGCCCGCACACGGGACGCCGGGACGGCGATGCGCCCGGGCGGCGCGTGGCACCACCTCGGCGTCGAGGGCGGGCCGCGGGAGGAGGTCGCCGCCGCGCTCTCCCTGCTCGACGCTGCCCGCGAGCGCGTCCCCACGGCGGATGCGCCACTGTACGCCGGCCTGCAGGACCAGCTCCGACGGGCCGACGCCTGTGACGGCCTGCCCGAGGGTCTGATTCACCCCGACTACGTCCCCGTCAACGCCATCCGGACCCCGGAGGACAAGCTGGTGATGGTGGATTGGACGGGCGCCGGGCGCGGCCCGCGGCTCTGGTCCCTCGCCTTCCTGCTATGGGCGGGCGGGGCGCGGGATCTGCGCCTCGTCGACGTCGCCGTCGCCCACTACGGCCGCCACCTCCGGCCCGAGCCCGAGGAGCTGGCGCGCCTGGCTGCGGTCATCCCCGTGCGCCCGCTCATCCTGGATTGCTGGGCCTTCTGCGTGGGCCGGCTCGACCTGGCCGAGGTGATGGAGAACATCCCCTTTGCCGCGCGGCATGCGGAGGCGATCGCCGACCGGGCGTGCCAGGCATTCGCGGCTCTCAGCTAGCCTCGGGAACGCGGTCACCGGAACCGGCAGCGTGGACCTCAGCGGTCCGGGGGCGTCGTCGCGAGCTTCTCGACGCCATCCAGTATCCGAGCCAGCCCGTAGTTGAACTCGGTGTCGGGATCGTCGCCCTCGTCGAAGGCCCCCGCGGCGATGACGCGATGCAGGGCGGGAAACCGGCCGGCGTCGGTGAGGCGGGTCAGCATCGTCGCGTAGGAGAGCGCCGGCTCCCCGGCTGATCCGGCGACGAGGTCGGCCATGAGCGTCGCCTCGTTGCGCACGAAGCCGCTCAGCAAGAGGATGGTCGACACCTTCTCGTGCTCAGAGAGCGGGGTGACGGAGAGCACGGTGAGGCCCGCCTCCAGCCAGGCGACGTTGTTGGGCCCGAGCGGGCCGTCACCCCCGTTGGCGCGAGCGCCTGGCACGCGGCGATCTGGAGCCTCGGGATCATCGCGGGATCCGTGCTCCTCGCCGGTCTGCTCTTCCAGCGCCGCACCCGGTGACCCCGTCGCTGCGGGAGAGCGCGGTGGCGGAGGTGGTGCGGGCGCTCCCCTGAGCTACCGTGGCCCGAACCGGGCGGATGCCCCGCCGCGGCTCAGGGAGAATCGATCCGATGATGCGTCCCGGCGGCGGCTTCGGCGGCGGCGGCATGGGTGGCGGCATGGGCCGTGGCGGTCCCATGCGCTCGCTCATCCGCGATCCCTCGGTGGTGGGCACCAAGGTGCCCAAGGGCACGTTCCGTAGGATCCTGCGCTGCCTCGCTCCCTACCGCGGGCTGCTCGCCCTCTTCTTCAGTCTGACCATCGTCGACTCGTCGATCGGGGTGGCCAACCCGCTCATCTACCGGGCCATCATCGACAACGGCATCCTGGGCCACAACGCGCGCCTCATCGTCACCCTGGCGCTGGTCATCGCCGGTCTCGCCGTCCTCGACGCGGCACTCTCGATCAGCGAGCAGCTCTGCTCGGCGCGCGTCGCCCAGGGGCTCATCTACGACCTGCGTACCCGCGTCTACTCGCACATCCAGCGGATGCCGATCGCCTTCTTCACCCGCACGCAGACGGGGGCTCTCATCTCACGGCTCAACAACGACGTGCTCGGCGCCCAGCAGGCGACCTCGGACATCCTCTCCTCGGTGGTCGGCAACGCGCTGAATGTGGTGATGGTGCTGACCACGATGTTCATCCTCTCCTGGCAGATCACGCTGGTGGCGCTCGCCATCCTGCCGCTGTTCGCGCTCCCCGCTCGTTACATGGGCCGCCGCCTGGGGGCGATCACCCGCGAGGGCTACGTGCTCGCGGCCGAGATGAACACCACCATGGCCGAGCGCTTCAACGTCAGCGGAGCGCTGCTGGTCAAGCTCTTCGGCCGGCCGGGCGACGAGGATGCCGTGTTCTCGTCCCGCGCCGGACGGGTGCGGGACATCGCCGTGGTCCAGGCGCTCTACGCCCGCGTCTTCTTCGTGGCTCTCACCTTCACCGCCGCGCTGGCCACCGCCCTCGTCTACGGATGGGGTGGCCTGCTCTCCCTGCACGGCACGCTCCAGGTGGGCACGCTGGTGGCCATGACCGCGTACCTCAACCGCCTGTACGGTCCGCTGACCCAGCTCTCCAATGCCAACGTCGACGTGATGACCGCGCTGGTCTCCTTCGACCGGGTCTTCGAGGTGCTCGACCTCCCCTCGATGATCACCGAGCGCACCGGCGCCGCACCGCTCAGCCGGGGTCCGGCCACCATCGAGTTCGACCACGTCGACTTCGCCTACCCCGACGCGAAGGATGTCTCGCTCGCCTCGCTCGAGTCCGTCGCCGTGCTCGAGCACCCGCCCTCCACGCAGGTGCTCTCCGGGGTGACCTTCCGTGCCGAACCGGGTCAGCTGGTCGCCCTGGTCGGTCCCTCCGGGGCCGGCAAGACGACCATTACCCATCTCGTCGCCCGCCTCTACGACGTGCTCGGCGGCGCGGTGCGGATCAACGGTCTCGACGTGCGTGACGTCACCCTCGACTCGCTGCACGCGGGCATCGGCCTGGTGACCCAGGACGCCCACATGTTCCACGACTCCATCCGTGCCAACCTCAGCTACGCCAAGCCGGGAGCGTCCGACGCCGAGCTGCTGGCGGCGCTCGCCGATGCGCAGATCCTCCCCCTGGTCGAGAGCCTGCCGGACGGGCTGGACACCCTGGTCGGTGACCGAGGCTACCGGCTCTCCGGAGGGGAGAAGCAGCGGATGGCGATCGCCCGGCTGCTCCTCAAGGCTCCCGACGTGGTGGTGCTCGACGAGGCCACCGCGCACCTCGACTCGGAGTCGGAGGCGGCGGTCCAGGCGGCGCTCAAGCTGGCCCTCGCCGGCCGCACCTCGCTGGTGATCGCCCACCGGCTGTCGACGGTCCGCGACGCCGACCTGATCCTGGTCGTCGACGAGGGTCGCATCGTCGAGCGGGGAACACACGACGAGCTGCTGGAGCGCGGCGGCGTCTACGCCCAGCTCTACCAGACCCAATTCCGCCACCAGGCGGAGGGGGAGCCCGCCGGTCAGGGGGACGGCGCGGACTGAAGGGTCAGTCGCGGCACCACCCCGGTCCAGGCCCGACCCCCGTCGCCGGTCTGCACGAGGTAGGCGGGTCCGGATTCCTGCTGACCGACGACGACCGCCGCCCAACCGGCCTCAGGGGTGAGGAAGTCGAGGTTCAAGCCCATGTAGGGGAAGGCGCCCACCCGCGTCCACGTCGCGCCCCCATCGACGGTCTGGTAGAGGTCGGTGGCACCGGCGGCCCCATCGCCGGCGATCACCAGCCATCCGTGATCGGCGTCGAGGAAGTCGTCGGTGATCGGCGTCCCGACCAGGGTGGCTCGGGGCACCCAGGTGAGACCGCCGTCAGCGGTGGCGAAGAGGGAGGTGCTCACCCCGGTCAGGCTCTGGTTCTCGGTTACCAGGGTGCCGCGCTCCGCTGAGGTGAACACGGGGGAGAAGGACGTCCCACCGGCAGGGGACGGGGGCAGGGAGGGCAGGGGTTGCACCGTCCAGGTGGCTCCATCGTCACGGGTGACGTAGAGGGGCGCCGAGGCGCTGAGGCAGGTGCCGGTCAGCCACCCCGTGGTATCGGTCGCAAAGGCGGCGGTCAGGCCGTCGCATCCCCCCGGGATGACCCCGGCCAGGCTCGCTCGCAGGGTGCCACCACCGCTCGCCGCGACCTCGCTCCATTGGGCGCCCCCGTCGACGGTCCTGAAAAGGGCTGTGCCTGCGAAGCCGGCGGCCGCCTCGAGCTGCGAGTACCAGCCGTGCTCCGCGTCGATGAAATCCAGCGCTCCGGCGGCCGCCGCGCTGAAGCCCTGCACGTCGAAGCTGCCCCCGCGGCTCCAGCTGGCTCCGCCGTCCACCGTCCCCCAGGTCTGCACGGTCGCCCGCGACCCGACCTCGCCGGCGACGGTGAGCACCCGGGCCGTATCGGGATCGACGTATGCCACCGCGAGGATCTGGTCGCTCGAGGGCGGTGAGGAGGCGGTCCAGCGCTGCACACCGCGGGTGGTGTGGAGGATGGTGCCGCCCTCCAGCCGCTGAGCCCACCCGGTGGTGGTGCTGTACATGTGCAGGTTGCCGATCCCATCGCCGGCGGCGGCCGCGGGGATCACGGCGGTGAGGCTGCTCGGAAGGGCGGAGGGACTCTGGGCGCGGAGGGCGACGGCTCCCGAGGCCACGCCGACGGCCACCGCCAGCCCCAGCACCGCGATCAGGGCGGTGCGCCCCCGGTGCGACGGCCCCGCGGCCTCACCGCCGCCGAAGTCGGGCGAGCCACCCCCACGGACGTCCCCTGTGTCCGACGTCCGGCCGTGGGCCGCGGGGGTGGCCGGGCCGTCCCTGAGCTCGATCCGCCCGCCGGGCGGATCCGACGCCGCGAAAGGACCGCTCGGACCCACCCACTGGGCGCGGCGGAAGTGGCGGGCCGGGTGCATGAGGTCGGCGTCACCCGCCCGAGCGAGCGGGTCGGTCGGCTCCGGACCAGCACCTCGGGCGCCGGGGTCGCCCGGCCCGTCACCCCCTCCCGCATCACTCCGCGCCATCGTTCCATCATGCCCGTGGAGAGCGCTTCGCGCTGCGGGGTATTTGCATCAAGCCGAGCGTTGGAGGTCTCCGACACCCACTGGCGAGCTGGCTAGCACCGCGCCGCGGCCGGCCGGGCCGGCCGTCGGGTCAGACAGGCTTGGTGGCCGTGACCAGGGTCTGACGGTTGCCGGGAACGCCGTACCCGGTCCGCCAGTCCAGTCGGCGGGTGAGGACGTCCACGCACCCGGCGTCGGCTGGAGCCCAAGGTGGGAATCGAACCCACGACCTACGCCTTACCAAGGCGTTGCTCTACCTCTGAGCCACTTGGGCTGGATCGCCGAACCGGGAGATGGTACCCCGATGGCAGGTGACGGCGAGGCGCCTGCTCCGCCTGCTCCCATTCTCCGCCAGCGGCTCTCGCCACCACCGGCCCTGGGTCGAGGCCAGGAATCAGCCGAAGCACCCGTCCGGCATCACCTAAGTCCTGTCAAGCATCACCCGAAGGCCTGTCAAGCATCACCCGAAGGCCTGTCAAGCATCACCCGAAGGCCTGTCAAGCGTCAGCTGAACTTCCACACGTGAGGGTGGAGCCGATGGAGAGACTCGAACTCTCGGCCTGCCGCTTACAAGGCGGCTGCTCTGCCAGCTGAGCTACATCGGCTCGGGAGCCTTGAGAAGATGTCCGCCAACCCTACATCGCCCCGCGGCTCTGGCGACCGCCCTCAGCCGGCCTCGGCCGGCTGCAGCTGCAGGGCCCGCAGCAGCCGGATGAACAGGGTCCAGAAGGCCAGCTGGAAGAGCACCTGCGCCTGCAGCTCGAAGCCCCGTGTCTGGGGGAGGTAGTAGGCCGCCGCGCAGCCGCCCAGGAACATGATGCCCGTCAGCAGGGGGATCTGGCGGTCGCTGCCGCCCACCCATTTGATGGCCAGACAGGCCAGTCCCAATTGGACCAGGAAAAGCGTGGCGCCGAAGAACTCATGGGCGGCGCCAAAGCGCGTGTACGGGGTCAGCAACAGACCAATCGATTGCACGGCCATGAGCTTCATGGCCCAGCCGAGGATCGGGCTGCGGCCAAAATCGGTCACCAGCTCGGAGGCCCGCCAGACACAGTAGGCGGCACCCAGGAGGGCGGCCGCCCAGGGCACGATCGTGTCCGTGTTCACGCCCAGGTAGCTGAGGCCGTAGTTGACCCGCAGACTCTCGGGGCGGATCACGATGCCCACGGCCACCATGACTGCGGTGAGCGTCAGCCCATAGGCGATGTAGGCGATCGCGCGGTCCATGTCCGAGCGCCCCCTGACCCACACCTGGCGCACAGCCAGCAGCCCTCTGCCTCTCATGCCGGGCATTCTAGCCTGGATCCGGACCCGGCCTAACGCAAGACCCATGGCCGCGGGGTGCCTGGCGCGCGCCCCTGGATAACCAACTAGGCCCGTCGAGGGCCGCCCGGAGCGGGGTGGCTCGGGGGTGCCTCATCCCCGCGCCGGAGCGCCTCGAGCCGCCGGCGCACCTCGGGATCGATGCGGCTCTCCAGGCGATCCGAGACCGCCCCCTTCTCGGCGCGACGCCGGATCTCGCCAGAGCGCTCACCCTCTGCGCGCTCCACCTCCGCCTGGAGGGCCCGGGAGCCCATCGTCGGCACGCCCATCCCCCGGACCAGGTCGCGCTGGAGATGATCGTCGGTGGCGAGGATCATCTCCAGCACGGTCCCGTGGCGGGACGCCTCGTACATGAGGCGCTCGATCACGTGGTCGGCGCTCTCGTGGGCGCTGCCGTAGCGAATCTCGACACCCTCGACCATCTCCCGGTCGAGGCTCCCCGCCGACCTTCGCCGGGCGTCGAAGACGACCAGGACCTCGTTGCCGGTCATCGCCCGGTACTCGGCGAGCCGGGTGACCAGGCGGCGGCGCGCCTCCTCCAGGCTCTCGGTGCGCATCGCCCTGGCCAGGTCCGGCCAGGCGTGCAGGATGTTGTATCCGTCGACGACCAGCCGGCTCACCGGGGCGCGAAGTCCCGCTGGCGAAAGGCCTCGTAGAGGATGGCCGCGCCCGCGGCCGCGGCGTTGAGGGAGTCGACCCGACCCGTCATGGGCAGCGAGACGAGCCGGTCGCAGCTCCGCCGGGTGAGCTGTCGCAGCCCCTCCCCCTCCCCACCGATGACGATCGCCGTCGGCTCCCGGTAGTCCACCCGGTCGTAGCGGTCGTCCGCCTCGGCGGCCAGGCCGACGCGCCAGATCCCGGCCTCTCCGATCTTGGCCAGGGCCTGGGCGAGATTGGGGACGACCAGGAAGGGGACGTGCTCGCTGGCGCCCGCGGAAGCCTTGACGGCCGCGGGGGTCAGCCCGGCGGCCCGGTGCGCCGGCGCGATCACGGCGTCGGCACCGACCGCCTCGGCACTCCGGATCAGGGCGCCCACGTTCTGCGGGTCCTGGACCCCGTCGAGGAGAAGCAGCAGCGCCGGCGGGCGGCAGCTCTCGAGGATGTCCTCCAGTCGCTGCGGCGGACGCCCGTGGAAGTAGCCCGCCACCCCCTGGTGGTGTTCGGTGTGGGCGATGTCGTCCAGCCGGCTGCGCGATGCACTCTCGACGAGGATGCCCCGCTCGGCCGCCAGCTCCAGGATCTCGCGCAGGCGCGGCTCGTCGCCGAGCCCCTCGGCGACGACCAGCTTGCGGGCGGCGCGCCCGGCCCGGAGTGCCTCGCGCACCGGGTTGCGCCCGTAGAGGATGTCCACCAGTGAATTGCCGCCTCGAAGAGGACTCTCAGGCGCGCTTCCAGCGCTGTCCCTGGGCGGTGTCCTCGACCATGATGCCGCGCTCGAGAAGCCGCGCGCGCATCGTGTCGGACTGCGCGAAGTCCCGGGCGGCACGCGCGGCGGCCCTCCGGGCGAGGAGCTCCTCGTCCTCGGGGCTGAGGGCCGACCCGGCGCGCTCGCGGTCGACGAGGGGCAGCACGCCGAGGACGTCGTCGGCCTCGGCGACGAGGTCGCTCAGCTGCTGCTTCACCGCCGCGGACGGGGTGCCGCCGTCGAGCAGCCGGTTGAGGTCCCGGATGGCGCCGAAGAGCTGGCCCACCGCCTCGGGCACATTGAGGTCGTCATCCATGGCGCGTGCGAAGGCGCCGGCGGCGGCCGTCGCCCGGGCCGCGATCTCCTCGCCGCCGCTGCCGGTCCCCAGGCTTGCCACCCGATCGCGGAACTCGGTCAGCCGGCCGACCGCCTCGTCGGCCGCCCGGAGTGGCTCCTCATCCCAATCGAGGGTGCGCCGGTAATGGGCACCGGTGACCAGCAGGTAGCGGATTGCGGCGGGCCGATACCCGGCAACCAGGAGGTCCGGGAGGGTTCGGAAGTTGCCGAGCCGCTTGGCCATCTTCTCCCTGTTCATGGTCAGGTGCTCGCCGTGGCACCAGATCCGCACGAACGGCTGCCCGGTCGCCGCCTCGGACTGGGCGATCTCGTTCTCGTGGTGGGGGAAGATGTTGTCGACCCCGCCGCAGTGGATGTCCAGGCTCTCGCCGAGCAGGGACATGCTCATCGCGGAGCACTCGATGTGCCAGCCCGGGCGGCCCCGGCCCAGGCGTGTGTCCCAGCCGATCTGGTCCGCCCCCACGGTCTTCCAGAGGGCGAAATCCCGGGCGTCCTCCTTGGTGTAGTCGTCGGCATCCACCCGGCCGCTCATCCCGGCCACCAGACCGGCGGCGGGGATGCCCGAGAGGCGCCCGTAAGGGGGAAAGGCGGCGATCCGGAAGTAGATGCCCCCGTCGCTCCGGTAGGTGACCCCCTTGGCCTCCAGGCGCTCGATCAAGGACACCATCTCCTCGATGTACGCGGTGGCGCGCGGGTAGTGGTGGGCCCGCCGGATGCCCAGGGTGTCCGCGTCGGCGAAGAAACCCTCGATCCAGGGGGCGGTCTCCTCCGCGAGCCCCCGCTCGTGCTCGGTGGCGTTGTGGATCAGCCGGTCGTCCACGTCGGTCAGATTCATCACGTGGGTGACCCGCGGGAAGCGGCGCTCGAGCCAGCGGCGCAACACGTCCTCGAAGAGGAAGGTCCGGAAGTTCCCGATGTGGGCGCGGTTCCAGACCGTCGGGCCGCAGGTGTAGAGGCGCACGTGGCCGGCCTCCAGCGGCGCGACCGTCTGAAGCCGGCGGGTGAGGGTGTCGTGCAGGCGGAGGCTCACGGGCGATCAAGGATATCCGGGCGAGCGGGTGGCCGCGCCGATCCGGTAGGTTGACCGCGTGAGCGTCGTCGAACCGGGAGGGGTGCTCGGTTCCACCAGTCTCGAGCCATCCCCGCGCAGCCGCGTCTTCGAGGCGGGCCGGCCGGTCCGCCTGGGGGACGCTGACGAGCACGGGCGGTTCCGGCTCGACGCCCTGGCACGACATCTCCAGGACGTGGCGACCGACGACAGCAACGACTCCGGGATGGGCGAGGAGCCGGTCTTCTGGGTGGTGCGGCGGGCTGCCATCGCCGTCGAGCGCTGGCCCCGGTACCTGGAGCGCATCGACTACCGCACCTTCTGCACCGGCGCCGGCCCGCGCTGGGCGGAGCGTCGAACCTCCGGCCGGACCGATGCCGGCGGCCACTTGGAAGCGGCCGTTCTCTGGGCGGCGGTGGATGCCACGAGCGGAAGGCTGGCGCTGCTCTCGGAGCGATTCGAGCGGATCTGGGGCAACGGCGCTCGCCAGGTCTCGGCCCGGCTCCTCCAGCCCCCGCCCCCGCCGGGGGCGGCGAGCCGGCCATGGACGATCCGTGCGACCGACCTCGACGTCGTCGGCCATGTCAACAATGCGGCGTACTGGCAGGCCGTCGAGGACGAATTGGCCCGCTGCCTGCCCGGCCGCATCCCGGTGGCGGCCGAGTGCGAGCACCGGCTCCCCATGGATCTCGGCGATCAGGTGCGGGTGGTGTCCGAGGTGGAGGGCGCGACCCTGCGGCTCTGGCTGGTCGGTGACGGCGGGGTGCACGCCTCCGCGCTGGTCACGACAGAGCCCCCCGACTAGCCATCGCGGCTCCGCCCCCGGGGCGCGCCGCGCGCCCGCGACCGGTCAGCCGATCTCGAGGAGGGCGACGGCGGAGGCCAGGATGCCCTCGCCGGTGCCGGCCGGGCCGAGCCCATCGCCGCTCGTCGCGGTGACCGTGACGGTGCCGGGCGGGGTTGCGAGGGCCGCTGACATCGCCTCCCCCATGGACGCGAAGAAGGGGGCGAGCCGCGGCCGCGCACAGAGCACCGCCACCTCGGCGCTGATCACCCGGGCCTCGGCCTGGGCGAGCTTCGCGGCCACCCGCTCCAGGAACTCGCGGCCACTCACCCCCCGCCAGCGATCGTCGCTGGAGGGGAAATGATCACCCATGGTCCCGAGCCCTGCCGCTCCGAGGCAGGCGTCGGCGAGCGCGTGAGCGGCGGCATCGCCGTCGGAGTGGCCGGCCAGGCCCAGCTCGGAGGGCAGGGCCACGCAGCCGAGCATCAGGGGCCGTCCCGGCGCCAGGCGGTGGAGGTCGAGCGCGTGCCCGATGCGGAGCGTCATCGGCGAACACTCCCCTCCAGCTCGCCACGGAGCCAGACGAGATCCTCCGGGTGGGTGATCTTCCGGTTGCCGATCTCCCCGGCCACGATGGCGACGGGCTCCCCGAGGCGCTCCACGAGCAGGCAGTCGTCGGAGGCGTCCAGCTCGGGCGCGACGGCGTGCGCCCGGCGGAGCAGGGAGGTGGCGAATGCCTGGGGCGTCTGGACGGCGACCAGGGCGGAGCGATTCAGGGTCTCGACGACCATCCCCGCCTCCACCCGCTTGATGGTGTCGACGCAGGGGATGGCCGCGGTGGCGGCTCCGTGGGCACGGGCGGCGGCGATCACGGCCTCGATGAGCCCGGGTGATACCAGGGGCCGCGCAGCGTCGTGGACCACCACGATCTCGGCGTCGCCGACCTCCGCCAGCCCGGCCGCGACGGAGTCGCGGCGGCGCGGGCCGCCGGGGACGCAGCGCACTCCCGAGAGGCCGAGAGCGCGCGCGGCGTCGAGGATCGCCGCGTGACGGGCCTCGGGGCAGACCACGATCACGGAGTCGACCGGGCCCACAGCCGCGATCCGCTCGAGGACGTGGACGATGAGAGGACGACCTCCGGCGTCGGCCCAGACCTTGTCGGTCCCGGCTCTCTCGCCGCGCCCCGCCGCCGGCACGATGATCGCGACGCTCAGCGGCTGCCCGCCCGGGTGGGGCGCGGCGCCGGTCGGGGCCGCCCCTCCACCGTCTGCCGCGGTTCGGTGGCGGCGGTCGCAAAGATCATCCGCCCGGCGGGCGTCTGCAGCACCGAGGTGACGGTCACGTGCACCTGGTGATCGAGGTGTTCACGTCCGCCCTCGACGACGACCATGGTGCCGTCCTCCAGGTAGCCGACGCCCTGGTGAAGCTCCTTCCCCTCCTTGACGATGGTGAGGTCCAGGCTCTCGCCCGAGCTGACGATCGGCTTGACGGCGTTGGCGAGGTCGTTGAGGTTGAGCACCCGGATCGACTGGACGGAGGCGAGCCGGTTGAGATTGAAGTCGTTGGTCATCAACGCGGCCCGCCGATCCTTGGCCAGCTTGACGAGCTTGGCGTCGACCTCCGGCGTACCCGGGAAGTCCTGATCCACGATCTCGAAGGTGACGTGAACCTGGCGCTTCAGCTCCTCGACCACGGCCAGCCCGCGGCGACCCCGGGAGCGTCGCAGCGGGTCACCCGAGTCGGCGACGCGCTGCAACTCCTCCAGGACAAACCCGGCCACCAGCAGGCGGCCCTGGACGAAGCCGGTGGCCACCACGTCGCTGATCCGCCCGTCGATGAGCACGGAGGTGTCCAGCACGATGGGGACGCCGTCCTGCGCATCCGGATCGTCCGCCGACGAGACCGGCGTCGCGCGCCGGTGCAGCACCTCGGCGAAGGCGTCGCGGCGGCGGGTGCCGGTGCGGATGCCGACGTAGACGAGGCAGCACGCCACCGAAGCCGAGATGACGAAGCCGATCCCCCAGGGGAGCGGGAGGAGGATGACGCCAACCAGGGTGCTGATCAGAAGACCGGCGGTGCCCCCGGCCAGGGCTCCGATCAGCTCGCCCGCGGGGGCGTGGTCGAGGATGTTCTCCAACCAGAGGAAGGGCTCGACGGTGAGCAGCGGCGCGGCGAGCGCCAACGCGGCCGCGCCCGCGACCCCGGTGCCGAGCAGCACCGCCAGGACCTCGCCGTCGCCACCGAGTAGGGCGGTGCGGCCAAACGCCTGCTGGGCGATGTAGCCACCGTAGAGCACCCCGGCGACCATCCCCACCACGGCCCCGACCAGACGGGCCAGGGAGCGGGCATGACGGACCCGCGGGGTGCGTGCAACCATCATGGGCCGATTGAAGCACAGGGCAGCGACGGCCGCCCGGGCTGAGCGCTCCTCGTCACGCGACGGTTTCAGGCGCCTCGACCATCCAGCGGGGCATGGTGCGAACCGGTCGCGGCCGGACCGGCAAGCCGACGAGGAGCCGGGCGGCCCCCTGGAGATCGCTGACCGGGTGGCACTCCACGGAGGGCGGGACCTGCTCCTCCTGCCCGGCGGGGATGACGGCCCGGCGAATACCCAGCGCCGCCGCCTCGGCGAGGCGTGCCTCGAGGCAGCGCACCCGGCGGACCTCCCCTCCCAACCCGACCTCGCCGATGGCGACGGTACCCGGGTCCCACCCGGCGTTGGTCTCGGCGCCCCAGACGGCGAGGGCCGCCGCGAGATCCACGCCCGGCTCGACCAGCCGCACCCCTCCGGCGCAGTTGAGGAAGACGTCGCGCTGGCCGAGGGGCAGCCGCGCCCGCCGCTGGAGGACGGCCACCAGCAGGTTGAGCCGGGCCGGGTCGTAGCCCCAGGCGGTGCGCCGGGTGTTGGTGCCGCCCACCGGAACGGTGAGCGCCTGCACCTCCACGACCAGCGCCCGCGACCCCTCGGAGGTCACCGTGAGGACGTTGCCCGGGATGGTCAGGCTCTGCTCGTCGAGGAAGGCGCGCCCGGCGCTGCCGATCTCCAGCATTCCGGCCTCGGCGAGCCGGAACAGGCCGAGCTCCGATGCGGGCCCGAAGCGGTTCTTGAGACCGCGGAGGAGCCGGTTTTCCCCGTGGCGGTCACCCTCCAGGAAGAGGACGACGTCGACCATGTGCTCCAGCGTCCGGGGACCGGCGATGGCACCGTCCTTGGTGACGTGCCCGACCAGGAGGATGGGCACGGCGCTCTCCTTGGCGCACTCCATCAGCCGGGCAACCGCCGATCGGACCTGGGAGGGGCTGCCCGGGTGCCCGGGGACCTCCGGGTCGTGGAGCGTCTGCACAGAATCGACGATGGCGAGTGGTGGGCGCAGGGTGGTGATCGCGTCCACGCACCCGGCGATCGCCGTCTCCCCCACGACCACCACACGATCGTCCAGGCAGCCGAGCCGCGCCGCGCGGAGGGCCAGCTGGCCGGGCGACTCCTCGCCGGCGCAGTAGAGCGCGGGGGCGTCTGCCGAGCCCACCCCGTGGCCGAGCTGGAGAGCCAGAGTCGACTTCCCGATGCCCGGGTCGCCGCCGAGCAGGATCAGGGAACCCTCGACCAGGCCGCCCCCGAGCACCCGGTCGAGCTCGCCCATGCCGGTGGTGAGGCGGGGTGCGTGGCCGGTGCCGAGCTCGCCGAGCGGGACAGCCCGAAGCGGCGGGCGCGTCCCTCCCCCGGACCGGGCCCGCCCGGTGGCCTCGGCCAGCGAGTTCCACTCCTCACACCCCCCGCAGCGGCCCTGCCACTTGGGGCTGGTCCAGCCGCACGAGCGGCAGACGAAGGCCCGGGACGGCTGGGCGCGGGTGGCAGGGCTCATCAGCCGCCAGTATAGCGAACAGATGTGCGCTGGGGTACCCCCGGACGCGCCGGCTCAGTGGTGGCGGAACACCCGGGTGCTGGAGGGGGCGTGCCAGACCAGGCCGCGGAGGCTCGTGTCCTGCTCCAGGTTGCCGATGTTGTCCCGGCGCCACTCGGCGATGCCGCGGACCAGGGCGCAGAGCAGCCGCTCGCGGAAGTTGGCCACCGCGGCGCTGGCGGCGGCCGGGGTGGCCGGCCTCTCGCCGAACCCGTGGCTCTCGTCCCAGGGCACGAGTATCCGGAGCACGGGACGTGCGTTGATGCGCGCCTCGACGATGCCGGGCTCGGCCTCCTCGATGACGATCCCCACCCGGAGGGTCGGCCCCAAGTTCACACAGATCTTCCAGGCCCGCTCCCAGGTTCGCACCCGGTGCACCCCGACGAGGCCGAAGTGCACGGGGTCGAGCACGAGTGCCTGGTGCCACTCCAGGGCGAGCTGGAGCATGGCCGCCGAGATCTCGGCGTCGACCTCCTGGGTGATCCAGGCGAGGACCACGGGAACCACGTTGCCGAGGTCCACGCGCACGCTCTCGCGGAACTCGTCGGCGGTGCCGTCGAGGAGCCGCCCGTGGGAGGGGCAGAAGACCGCCCCCTGGGTGACGTAGCGGTGCTCGGGGCACCAGCCGGTGGGGCAGGGGCGCTCCCGGCGGTCGATGTAGCTGCAGGCGAGCCCGGTCTTCTGAGTGCAACCGCGCGCCGAGCAGTACTGGTCGCCGAGGTCCCAGACCAGGGTCGACGTGGCCGGAGGGCTCACGTGTACGGGCGTGACGCTGGCGGCTGCCGCCGAGCGCCTCCAGATCTTCACACCGTCTCCTTGCACCGTCGTAACCGGGACGTTTCTCAGTGTAGCCACGGCCGTCGCCGCCAAATGGCGGAATCGTGACGAGGCGCAGAGTCGCGAGATCGGACAACTGTCACAGTTCAGTTGCTTTGACCAGGCGCGCGGCCGATGATCCGGAAACGGCCGCGGTGCGCTCTCAGCGCCGGCCGCGACGGCCTCCACCGCGCGAGCCCGGGCGGGCTCCGCCCGCAGCCGGACGGGGACGGTCCGCACCGTCGCCGGCCCTCGCCCCGGCCGGCGTGGCCATCCCCTCCCCCGCCGCGCCCGGCTCGAGCTCACCACTCTCCTCCAGCCGCCTGCGGATCTGGGTGAGCCGGTCTCGAAGCTCCGCCGCGCGCTCGAACTCCAGGTCGCGGGCGGCCCGCCTCATCTCCTTCTCGACGTCCTTGGCCAGCCTGAGCAGCTCGTCCGGCGGCAGGCCGGCCTGCTCCTGGAAGGTCGCGGCGACGGTGCTCAGCTCCTCGCGGTGGGTCTCCATCTGGTAGACGGCCTTGACGATGGTCTGCGGGGTGATCCCGTGGGCGTCGTTGAAGGCCACCTGGATGGCGCGGCGCCGGTCGGTCTCGGCGATCGCCCTGCGCATCGCGTCGCTGACGCCGTCGGCGTACATGACGACGTGGCCGTCGAGGTTGCGCGACGCGCGGCCGATGGTCTGGATCAGGGAGCGGAAACCCCGGAGGTAGCCCTCCTTGTCCGCATCCAGGATGCCGATGAAGGCGACCTCGGGGAGGTCCAGACCCTCGCGGAGAAGGTTGACCCCGACCAGGACGTCGAAGACCCCGAGACGCAGGTCGCGGATGATCTCGACCCGCTCCATGGTCTCGATGTCGCTGTGCAGGTACCTGGTCCGCACCCCGGCCTCGCGGAGGTAGTCGGTGAGATCCTCCGCCATCTTCTTGGTCAGGGTCGTGATCAGGGAGCGATGTCCGCGCTCGATCCGGCGCCGCACCTGCGCGAGCAGGTCGTCGATCTGGCCCTCGCTCGGCTTGATCTCCAGAGTGGGGTCGACCAGGCCGGTGGGACGGTTGATCTGCTCGACCGTCCGGAGCGAGTGCTCCTCCTCGTACGGTCCCGGGGTGGCGCTGACGTAGATGACCTGCCCGACCTTCTGGTCCCATTCCGCGAAGGTGAGGGGCCGGTTGTCCAGGGCGGAGGGGAGGCGGAAACCGTACTCGACGAGGGGGATCTTGCGAGCGCGGTCGCCCTTCGACATGCCGTCGATCTGGGGCACGGCCACGTGGGACTCGTCGACGACGATCAGCGCATCCTGAGGCAGGAAGTCGAGCAGGCAGAACGGCGCCTCTCCCTCGGCGCGGCCGGTGAGATGGCGTGAGTAGTTCTCGATGCCGGCGCAGGTGCCCGTCTCCCGCATCATCTCGACGTCGAAGCCGGTCCGCTGGCGCAGCCGCTGGGCCTCCAGCAGCCGGCCATTCGCCTCCAGCAACGCCCCGCGCTCCTCGAGCTCGGCCTCGATCCTCTCGATGGCGGCCTTCATCTGCTCGGCGGGCGTGACGTAGTGGGAGGCGGGGAAGATGACGACCTCCTCCTTGCGGGCGACGACCTCACCGGTCAGAGGGTCGAACTCACGGATCGACTCGATCTCGTCCCCGTACAGCTCGATCCGAACGGCCACCTCTTCGTAGGCGGGCTGGATGTCCAGGACGTCACCGCGCACCCGGAATCGGGAACGGCCGAAGTCGGTGTCGTTGCGGCTGTACTGGAGATCGGAGAGCTTGCGCAGCAGGATGTCGCGGCGCCAGCTCTCGCCCACCCGCAGACGGATGGACTCACCGAGGTAGTTCTCGGGGGACCCGATGCCGTAGATGCAGGAGACGGAGGCGACGACGATCACGTCGCGCCGGGTGAGCAGAGCCCGGGTGGCGCTGTTGCGGAGCCGGTCGATCTCCTCGTTGCGAGATGAGTCCTTCTCGATGTAGGTGTCGGTGCGCGCGATGTACGCCTCCGGCTGGTAGTAGTCGTAGTAGGAGACGAAGAACTCGACCGCGTTCTGGGGGAAGAACTCCCGGAACTCCGCCCAGAGCTGGGCGGCCAGGGTCTTGTTGGGAGAGAGGACCAGGGTCGGGCGCTTCAGCTCATTGATGACGTGGGCCACGGTGAAGGTCTTGCCGGACCCGGTCACCCCGAGCAGGGTCTGCTCCCGGTTGCCGCGGCGAAGGCTCTCCAGCAGGCCGGCGATGGCCTGCGGCTGATCACCCGCGGGATCGAAGGCGGAGGTCAGCTGGAGGTCGGCCATCCGTTCGAGTGTAGGCCCCGGGCTTTCGCGCCCGGAGGCCCGCCCCCCCGGCGGCCACCTACAATCCCGAGGCGAAGGACGGCCGTCTCACCGTCCCCGCGGAGGGAGCTCCCGTGAGCACGACCGGCAGATGGCGGCTGGCAGCGGTGGCGGGCACCACGTGCCTGCTCGCGACGGCGTGCGGGAGCGACGCCCTCACCGTGACCGGAGGCGTCGGGGCGGCCACCATCTCGGTCGTGGTGGAGAGCGACAGTGCAGGCATCGCGCTCGTCAAGCAGTCCGTCTCCACGGCGAGCGGCGGGCTGGCCGGGACGGTCACCAACGGCGACGACCATGTCGGCAGCTTCCTCTGCGCCTTCCACGTGAGCAAGGACGGCAACTCCTACTCGGTGGTCTTCTACGCGTCGAACCTTCCGGCGGGGGAGCCGGCCAGCGACTTCTGCGCCCCGGCGGTCCAGAAGGCATTCCTGGACGGGCTGCCCTCGTCCTGACCAGGACGGCTCAGCGCACCTCGCTGATGCGGAGCAGGTTGCCCGCCGGATCGCGGATGGCGCAGTCGCGAATCCCGTACGGCTGGTCGGTCGGCTCCTGCACGACCTCGGCGCCGCGGGCCTGCAGCCGCTCGAAGGCACCGTCGAGGTCGGCGGTGGCCAGGACGAGGATGGCGTAGGTGCCCTTGGCCATCATCTCGACGATGGTGCGGCGCTCGTCCTCGGTCACCCCCGGGTCGGCGCCCGGCGGGTACAGCACGATCGACGTGCCGGGCTGGTTCGGCGGGCCGACCGTGATCCACCGCCTCCCACCGTAGCCGACCTCCTTGCGCACCTCGAATCCGAGGGTGTCGCGATAGAAGGTGAGCGAAGCCTCCGGGTCCTCATGGGGGAGGAAGGTGGCGTTGATGGTGATGTCCATGAGGCGCAGTCTAGGACCGGCCCGCCGGCGGCCGCTTCTCGATTCCTGCTCGACCTGGCGGTCGATTCCGTCCCAGCGGGTCAGGTGCCGGCGCCGGCCGCGGGGTGCTCGCGGGTCAGGTGCCGACGTACGCCGCGAGGTGCTCGCCGGTCAGGGTCGAACCAGCCGCGACCAGCTCGGCAGGGGTGCCCTCGAAAACGACCCGGCCGCCGTCGTGACCGGCGCCGGGCCCGAGGTCGATGATCCAGTCGGCGTGCGCCATCACCGCCTGGTGATGCTCGATCACGATGACCGACTTGCCGGAGTCGACGAGCCGGTCGAGCAGGCCGAGCAGGTGGTCGACGTCCGCCAGGTGGAGGCCGGCGGTCGGCTCGTCGAGCACGTAGACGCCGCCCTTCTCGGCCATGCGGGTGGCCAGCTTGAGCCGCTGCCGCTCGCCGCTCGAGAGGGTGGTGAGCGGCTGGCCGAGGCTGAGGTAGCCGAGCCCGACATCGGTGAGCCGCTCGAGGATGGCGTGCGCGGCCGGGGTGTGCGCCGGACCGGCGCCGAAGAATCCCTCGGCCTCGATGACCGGCATCGCGAGCACCTCGCTGATGTCGCGGCCGCCGAGACGGTGTTCCAGCACCGACGCCTGGAACCGCCTCCCCTCGCACTCCTCGCAGGTGGTGGCGACCCCCGCCATCATCGCCAGGTCGGTGTAGATGACACCGGCACCGTTGCAGGTGGGGCAGGCGCCCTCGGAGTTGGCGCTGAACAGCGCCGGCTTCACGCCGTTGGCCTTCGCGAACGCCGTGCGAATCGGGTCGAGCAGCCCGGTGTAGGTCGCCGGGTTGCTCCGCCGCGAGCCGCGGATCGCACCCTGGTCGATGGAGATCACCCCCGAGCCCGCGGGCATCGAGCCGTTGACCAGCGAGCTCTTGCCCGAGCCGGCGACGCCGGTCACGACGACGAGCACGCCGAGCGGGATGTCCACATCGACGTCACGCAGGTTGTGCGTCGTCGCGCCCCGGATCTCCAGCCTCCCGGTGGGCCTCCGCACCGCCGCCTTGAGGACGGCTCGATCGTCGAGATGCCGACCGGTCACCGTGCCGCTCCTGCGCAGCCCGTCGACGGTGCCCTCGAAGCAGACCGTGCCGCCCGCCGCACCGGGACCGGGGCCAAGGTCGATGACGTGGTCGGCGATCACGATCGTCTCCGGGGCATGCTCCACGACGAGCACCGTGTTGCCCCGGTCCCGCAGCCGCAGCAGCAGGTCGTTCATCCGCTGGATGTCGTGAGGGTGCAGGCCGGTGGTGGGCTCGTCGAAGACGTAGGTGACGTCGGTGAGCGAGGAGCCGAGGTGGATCATCTTGACCCGTTGCGCCTCGCCGCCCGAGAGCGTACCTGACGGCCGATCGAGGGAGAGGTAGCCGAGCCCGATGTCCACGAAGGCCTCGAGCGACTGCTCCAGCTTGGCGAGCAGTGGCGCCACCGACGGCTCGTCCAGACCGCGCACCCAGCCGAGGAGGTCGCTGATCTGCATCGCGCAGGCGCCGGCGATGCTGATCCCCCGAACCTTCGACGAGCGGGCCGCGTCGCTGAGCCGGGTGCCACCGCACTCCGGGCAGGTGCTGAAGGTCACCGCCCGCTCCACGAAGGCGCGGACGTGGGGCTGCATGGAGTCGACGTCCTTGGAGAGGATCGACTTCTGGATTCGCGGGATCAGGCCCTCGTAGGTCAGGTTGATGCCGTCGACCTTGATCCTGGTCGCCTCCCTGTGGAGCAGGTCGTGCAGCTCGGTCCTGGTGAACTTGCGGATCGGCTTGTCCGGGTCGAGGAAGCCGCAGCCGAGGAAGATGCGCCCGTACCAGCCGTCGACGCTGTACCCCGGGATGAGCAGCGCGCCCTCGCGGAGCGACCGGCTGTCGTCGTACAGCTGGGTGAGGTCGAAGTCGGTCACCGCTCCTCTGCCCTCGCACCGTGGGCACATGCCGCCCAGGCGATTGAAGGACTTCCTCACCGTCTGGCTGCCCCCCCGCTCCACGGTGATCGCGCCACTGGCCCGCACCGACGGGGTGTTGAAGGAGAAGGCGCTGGCCGGTCCGATGTGAGGCTGCCCGATCCGGCTGAAGAGGACGCGGAGCAGCGCGTTGGCGTCGGTGGCGGTGCCGACCGTGGAGCGGGCGTCGGCCCCGATGCGCTGCTGGTCGACCACGATCGCGGTGGTCAGCCCCTCGAGCACGTCGACCTCGGGCCGGGTCAGCGCCGGCATGAAACCCTGGACGAAGGCGCTGTAGGTCTCGTTGATCAGCCGTTGCGCCTCCGCTGCAATGGTGTCGAACACCAGGGAGCTCTTGCCCGAGCCGGAGACGCCCGTGAACACCGTGAGCCGGCGTTTGGGAATCTCGACGCTGATGTCCTTGAGATTGTTCTCCCGCGCGCCGTGGACGCGGATCCGATCACGGATGTCAGCCTCGGCGCTCACGGCTCCTGAAGCACGCCCAGGACGTTGCCATCGGGATCGGTGACGGTGGCCACCAGGCGGCCGCCGCCGACATCGTGCGCAGCCTCCTTCACGGTGGCCCCCGCCGCGGTCAGCTCGGCCAGCTTGGACTCGATGTCCGGCACCTGCCAGAAGGCCACCGGCGAGGTCATGCCCTGCGGCCCTCCCCCCGGCACGAGCCCGATGTGCTGGCCCGCGACGTCGTAGCCGGCGTAATACGGCGCGTCGGCCTGCGGCGGTGCGCCGAGCAGGGCCGTGTACACCGCCTTGGCCCTGGTCAGGTCGGAGACGGGGTGCAGCACGATCTTGATTCCCTGGGTGTCAGAGCCGGTCATGTCGAGTCCTCACAGCGTGACGGCGATCTCCATGGCAATCAGTCTAGGTGCGGCTCGGTGACGGCGCTTCTCGATTCCTGATCGGCCTGGTCACCTGCTGGGTCACGCACGACGGCATCTCCGCGGCGGTGCGGACCGCGTCACGCCGGTAGGTGCTGGGCGGCACACCCACCAGCTCGGTGAAGCGGGTGCTGAAGGTGCCGAGCGACGAGCAGCCCACCGCGAAGCAGACGTCGGTGACGCTGAGGTCGCCGCGCCGCAGCAGCGCCATCGCGCGCTCGATGCGCCGGGTCATCCGGTAGCCGTACGGCGGCTCGCCGTAGGCGAGGCGGAACTCGCGGCTCAGGTGGCCGGCCGACATGTTGACACCGCGAGCGAGCGCCTCGACATCCAGCGGCCGCGCGTACTCCCTGTCGATCCGGTCGCGGACGCGGCGCAGCCGCGCCAGGTCACGCAGGCGCTGCTCCGCGGCCGGCGTGTCGGTCACCCGGTCGGCCCCTCACCGGCACGCCAGCGGTGCTCGGCCTCTTCCAGCTCCGCCCTGAGCCGGTTCAACTCCTCTGTCTCGGCATCGCTGGGCCGGCGGCCTCGGGCGTACGCCTCCCCCGCCGCGCGAACGTCGTGAATGGCCCCGGGGGGAAACTCATGCCAGACACCGAGCTCCACCGCCCGGTCGTGGACGGTCCGGCGCAGCTCGACCAAGCTCTCGGGTGGGGTGGCGATCCTCCTCACCTCCGCGAGCTTGGCCTCGTCGATCCCCAGCGCGGCGAGCATCCGCCCCACCAGGGGATCGGCGTCCAGCGCGGCGAGCAGCACGTGCTCAGGGCCGGCGGTGGTGTGCTGCTCGCCGGCAAGGCGCTGCGCCGCACGGCCGATCGCCTCGCCATAGGAGGGCGAACGGCCGAAATGTGCCTTCCCAGCGGATGGCCTGAAGCCGCTCGTCTCGAAGTGCCCGGGCGCCCCTCTCCCTGCCCCGCGCCCGGCCTCCGCCTCGCCCGTCGCCGTCTCCGGGGGCGTCTCCTGGGAGATCCGCGCCATCTCGGCACGCACCCCGTCGAGGTCGGCGCCGAGATCGTGGAGCACGTGGGCTGCGATGCCCTCTCCCTCGATGAGCAGCCCGAGCAGGAGATGCTCGGTGCCCACGTGGTTGCTGCCCATCCGCCGGGCCTCCTCGAAGGAGATCTCGATGATCTTCTTGACCCGGTTGGTGGGGATGAGCTGCTGGATGATCAGGCGCTCGTTGCGGCCCAGCGTCGCATCGATGGTGCTGCGCACCGCGCCGATCTCGACCCCCAGGCTGTTCAGCACCTTGGCGGCGACGCCGTCCTCCTGGCGCAGCAGTCCGAGCAGCAGATGCTCGGTGCCGATGTACGAATGGTGTGAGCGCTCCGCCTCCTCCTGGGCGAGGGTGAGGACCTTCTTGGCCATCTCGGTGAAGCGCTCAAACGGGTACACGTGCACCTAACCATGCCCGGTCGGAGGGCTGACGACAAGTCCCATCAGGGGCACGGCGCACGGCGCGCCCGCCCGATCACCGCTGGCAGCTGGTGCAGTACACCGTGGTCCGGCCCGCCACCACCCGGTGCCGCAGCGTCGCGCCGCAGCGCAGGCAGGGCTCCCCGCCCCGCCCGTAGACCTGCAGCTCCTCCTGGTGGGAGCCCCGGGCATCCCAGAGATCGCGGTAATCGTCCACGGTGGTGCCGCGGTTGGCGACCGCCTTGGTCAGCACGCTCCGGATCGCTGCGTGAAGTGCCACCCCCTCCCTGCGCGTCAGGCGGTGGGCTCGCCGGGTCGGTCGGATCCCGGCCAGATGGCAGGCCTCGTCGACGTAGATGTTGCCGAGCCCGGCGATGCCCGACTGGTCGAGCAGCGCCGCCTTCACCGTCCTCGTGGTGCGCCGCATCAGGCCGGCGAGACGCTCGGGCGTGAAGTTGTCGGAGAGCGGCTCCACGCCGAGGACCGGGAGCACGCGCCGCTCCTCCAGCACCGCGCGGGTGCCGAGCATGACCCGTCCGAAGCGGCGCGCGTCGTCGAAGCGCAACTCCCGCCCGTCGTCGAGCCCCGCCCGGAGGTGGGTGTGCTTGACGATCTCGGCAGCGCCGTCCAGCACGCGCAGGTGCCCGGTCATCCCGAGATGGAAGATCAGCTCGTCGCCCCCGCGGAGCGCGCAGAGGATGTACTTGCCCCGCCGTTCGACCGCCGCGACGCCGCGACCGGGGAGTGCGGCGGTGAACGACGCCGGGTCGGGAAAGCGCAGGACGCCCGGCTGCGACACCCAGGCACTGACGATGCGTCGCCCGACCAGCTCGCCGCGCAGATCGCGGGCGACGGTCTCGACCTCGGGAAGCTCAGGCATTGACCGCCCGCCGCGCCCCAGAGCTCAACTGCGAAAACCGGATGTGAGCCCACGGGGCACGTCGTCTGAAGGGGGGCTTGCACAGGCGCGAGATGCAATCGCGCCGAGCACGAGGCGCGGACAGCAGAGCTGTCCGACGCCGGTCCCCCCGAAGACGATGTACCCCGTGGGCGCCGCTCGTCTCGAATGCGATGTACCCCGTCGGCGCACCTGCACCCTAACCTGACGCATCGACGGGCGTCATCTCCTGCCAGTTGTCGCCGAACTTGACGTCAACCACCAGGGGAACGACCAGGGGATAGGCCTCGGACATGGCTCGCCGAATCAGCGATACCAGCCCCGGGACCTCGGCACCCGGTGCCTCGACCACCAGCTCGTCGTGAACCTGGAGCAGCACCTGGGCGGTGATGCCGCTCCCCCGGAGCGCGCCGAGCGCCCGGTCGAAGTCGATCATCGCCTTCTTCATGATCTCGGCGGCGCCTCCCTGGATGGGCATGTTGACCGCCATCCGCTCGGCCGCCATCCGCATCTGCCGGTTGGCGGCACGGATGTCGGGGAGGTGGCGGCGGCGGCCGGTGAAGGTCTCCACCCACCCCCACTCCCGCGCGTGCATGCGGGTCTGCTCCAGCCACCGGGTGACCGCGGGGAAGCTCTCGAAGTAGGAGTGGATGAAGGCAGCCGCCTCCTCGCGGGACATCCCGGTGTCCCGGGCCAGGCCAAAGTCGGAGAGCCCGTAGACCACCCCGAAGTTGACCACCTTGGCGACCCGGCGCATGTCGCGGGTCACCGCCGCGGGGTCGATGCCGTACACCTGGGCGGCGGTGCGCCGGTGGATGTCCTCCCCCCTCGCGAAGGCTTCGATCAGACGCTCCTCCCCGGTCACATGAGCGAGCACCCGGAGCTCGATCTGGGAGTAGTCGGCAGAGACCAGCCGCCGTCCCGGCCCGGCAACGAAGGCGCGCCGGATGCGCTGGCCCCACTCCGTGCGGATGGGGACGTTCTGCAGGTTGGGGTCCGCCGACGACAGCCGTCCGGTCGCGGCCACCGCCTGGTTGAAGGAGGTGTGGACCCGACCGTCCTCGTCGCAGAGCAGCGGGAGAGCATCGACATAGGTGCTCTTCAGCTTGGTGAGCTGGCGCCATTCGAGCACCAGGTCGACCACGGGGTCTTCCTCGCGGAGCGCCTCCAGGCTGTCGGCGTCGGTGCTCCGCCCAAACTTGGTCTTGCGCCCGGCGGCCAGCCCCAGCTCGTCGTAGAGGACGGTGGCGAGCTGCTGGGTGCTGCCGAGGTTGAAGGGATGTCCCGCGCGGTCGTGGACCTCGCCCTCCAGGGCCCCGATGCGCGCCTGCATCTCGGCCGAGATGGCCACCAGCGCGTCGCGGTCGAGGAGGATGCCGAGCCGCTCCATGGCGGCGAGGATGGGGACGAGCGGCAGCTCCAGCTCGTCGAGGAGTGGGAGCAGCCCGCTGGCGGTGAGCTGCTTGGTGAGCACGGCACGGACCGGCTCGACGAGCCCCACCCATCGCCCGTAGTAGGCGGCCAGCTCCGCCGGGGTCAGCTCCTCGATCCGCCGCCGCCCGCGACCGCTCCCGAGCAGCTCCTCCTCGCTCTCGACCTGCACTCCGCAGAGGTCGGCGGCCAGCCCGGTCAGGGAGAGGACCCGCGCCCGCGGATTGTCGACGTAGGCGCCGAGCATGGTGTCGAACCCCAGGGCGGCGCGCAGGGCGGGGCCCCAGGCGAGGCACTCGCGCTTGAGGTCGTAGCCGTCGACGCTGAGGGTCGCGTCGCCGAGCAGGGAGACGATCGCATCCCGATGCTGGGGCAGCGGCACCCACCAGGTGCGGGCAGCCCCCACCGGGGCGATGGCGATCCCGAGCGGCGCCCCGGTGCGGGGCGGGCCGGCGGTCACGGTGCGGAGCGCGAAGCGGCCTGCGGAGCTGACCGATTGAGCCATCTCCGCGAACTGGGCCGCGCTCGCCACGACCACCACGTCGGCCTGGGTCTCCGGCGCCGCATCGAAGCTGAGCTCGCCCTGGCCGGGGGGGCCCGTGACCGGCGCGGTCCCGTAGCCGAGCGCCTCCCCGAGCCGGGGCAGGAGGGAGCGGAACTCCAGGCGATCGAAGAGCGCGTGCACGGCCGGCTGGTCGTAGCCGCCGACCCGGGCGCCGGCCAGGTCGAGGGGGACGTCGAGGTCGCACTGGATGGTCGCCATCCGCTTGCTGAGGCGGGCCTGGTCCGCGTGCTCGGCGAGGTTGGCCTGGAGGCGCCCCGGCTTCATGGCGGGAACGGCCTCCAGGATCGCCTCCAGGGGGCCGTACTCGTGGATGAGGTTCATGGCCGTCTTCTCGCCGACGCCGGGGACGCCCGGGATGTTGTCGCTGGCATCGCCCTGCAGGGCCTTGTAGTCGACCACGAGCGGCGGGTCGAAGCCGAAGCGCTCCCGCACCGCGTCGACGTCGTAGACCACGGTGTCGCTGATCCCGCGACGGTTGATCAGCACGCGCACGTGGGGGTTGACAAGCTGGAGGGTGTCGATGTCGCCGGTGACGATGATCACGTCCAGGCCGGCCTCCACCGCCTTGACGGAGAGCGAGCCGATGACGTCGTCGGCCTCGAAGGTGGGGATCTCCACCTCGGGGATGCCGAGGACGGCGACCACGTCACGCGCCCATTGGACCTGGGGGCGGAGGTCGGCCGGCATCGGCGGGCGCTGGGCCTTGTAGGCGGCCATCTCCTCATGGCGGAAGGTCGGCCCCGGCGGGTCAAAGGCTGCGATCGCGTACCCCGGCCGGTGCTCGGTGAACGCCTTGAGCAGCATCGAGGTGAAGCCGTAGGCGGCGTTGGTCAGCTCGCCGCGGCTGTTGGTGAGCGCCGGCATCGCGAAGAAGGCGCGGTAGACGAGCGCGTGCCCGTCGATGAGCAGCAGGGTGGGGCGCTCCGCGGTTGCTCCGTCCTCGTGAGTGGGCACGGCCCTGATGGTATTCGCCTGCTCCACCCGCCCGGGAGGCGCACGCGCCCGGCCCTCACCCTGGCCGAATCACCCCGATGGGCTAGGGCGGGGCCTCCTGGGCGGCGCTATGATCGAGCCGTGGCTGAGCTGATCGAGATGACCGTGGACAGCATCCGGGTCCACATGCCGACCGGCCAGCACGTGGTCATCCTCAAGGAGAAGGAGGCCGAGCGGTACCTCCCGATCTGGATCGGCATCAACGAGGCCAATGCCATCGCGCTCCGGATCACCGGGATCACCCCGGAGCGCCCGATCACCCACGACCTGCTCGCCAACATCCTCTCGGCGGTCGATTGCAGCGTCGAGCGGGTCGTGGTCACCTCGCTCGCCAACGAGGTCTTCTACGCCCGGATCCTCGCCCGGGTGGATTCCCGCAGGCTGGAGATCGACTCCCGACCGAGCGACGCGATCGCGGTGGCGGTGCGGGTGGGGGCGGGCATCTTCGTTGACCCGGAGGTCCTCGAGAAGGCCGGGGTCCTGCCTGAGCCCGATGCCGATCGGGAGCCGGGGGACATCGACGAGGCGGTCGAGGAGCGGATGGCGAAGGTCCGCGATTGGGTCAATGAGCTGAATCTGCCCGACCTGGGGACCAACCCCGAAGCCTCGTAAAACGCGCGACGGGGCTCAGGCCGGTCAGATCAGACTACCGACCAGAAGGTGGGGTCCTCGTCGCCCGCAACCCAGGCGGCGACACCCGCGAGTCCCAGACCGCTGACCGCGTCGATCTTGCGGAGCAGGCTGTCAGCGTCGTCGAACCAGAGCTGGTTGTAGGCTCCTGGGACGTCGCTCACCAGCGCCGGGGTGGCGGCCGCGAAGTCGTAGTCGTAGGCGACCCCGGGCCAGGCGAGAGCCTGGGCGATCATCGGCGCGTAGCCGCCCGCGGTCACCCAGTCACCCGACCAGCTGCGGGCGTAGAGAGGGATGCCGAGGACGACCTTGGCGGCGGGCACCCCGGCCATGGTCCCGGCCAGCTCCGCCGCCTGCCAGTCCACGCCCGCGACCGGACCCGGGTCATCCAGGGCCCAGCTCTCGTCGTAGGTCATCACGATGAGGTAGTCGGCGACCGCGGCGAGGGCGGGATCGTCGTAGGCGGCGGAGGCCGAGTCGGTCCCCGCCGCGGTGTGCGGCACGACGTCGATCGAGAGGCCGGCCCCGACCGCGCTCAGGGCGGTGGAGAGCTGACCGGCAAACGCGGTCAGGGCATTCTCGTCGGCCCCCGGAACGTCCTCGAAGTCGAGGTTGACCCCGGCGAGACCGAGGCTCCGGACCCGGCTGATCACGGCAGCGATCAGGGCGGAACGGGCGCTCGCGCTGTTGAGCAGCTGGTCGGTCCCACTGGGGCCGGCGTCGTCGTTCTGGAGCACCGGCCAGACCGGCCGGCCGGCCGCCGCGGCTGCGGCCAGGGTGACCGAGTTCGGATTGCCCTGGAGGCCACCATCCGACTCCACCTGCCAGCCGGTGGGGCTGAGGATGGCTGCCGCCGCAGCGTGGGCCCGTGCCGACGCGTTGGAGGCGGCCGTGCCGTCGGTCCAGAGGGTCAGCTTCAGGCCGGCCGGGGCTGGGGGGGCCGCCGGCACCGTCGCCCGGCGGAGCTGCCCCGTCCGGAGGCCGGTGAGCGCGAGCTGCAGCGGCCCGTCGAGCACCGAGCCGCGTGCGGAGGGCAATCCGGAGGGGATGCTCAGGGTCGCCGGAGGGGTGGCCCACGCCAGGCTCAGATGGGTGCTGTCCATCCAGGTGAGCTGGGCCTGGGGGAGGGCGGCGGCGATGGCGGCCTGGTCCGGCGCCCATTCGAAGACGACCTGGCAGGCGAGGCCTCCGGTGGGGCTCAGCCAGGCGGCGGCGCTCACAGCGGTGCGGTCGACCACCTGGAAGCCGATCACCTCCTGGGGGCGGCCGGTGACGTCGATCACCAGCTGGTGCCGGCTGTCGTAGGCCATCGGAGCGACGGCCGCCGTCACCCCCTTGGGGGAGCTGATCAGGCTCAGGCGATGACCGTCGAGGGTGGCGGAGACCACCGAGGGGTTGACACCGGAGCCCTCGAGACCGAGATCGAGGGTGGGCGGCACGTCGTCGGTGCCGTTGTCGAGCGCCGTCCCTCCGTCGGTCACGACGACCAGGCCGCGCGGGGACGCCACCGGGGTGGGGCCACCCCCGAACGGCGATGCGCACCCGGCCAGGGTGAGCAGGAGGAGCCCGAGGCAGGCATGGCGCGCGGTCATGGCCGTCGAGTCTGCGCGCCCCGCACCGGAGCCAGCGCTCAGGTGACCTGGATCGTCAGGCTGACCTGGTTGCCCTGTGTCTGCCCGGCGGCGGCCGGCACCTGGGCGACGATCTGATAGGTCTCACCCGCCACCGCGGCGCCGGGGACGACGACCTCCAGCACCGGCTGGCCCTCGTAGGTGAGCGCTCCAGCCGGGGTGGCCGGGGCCGCGGTCGCCGGCACCGTGATCGCCGCCCCCGACCTGCTCGCCTCCGGACCGATGAGGAGAGTGCAGGGCAGCGAGACGGCACGGGTGCCGTCGTCGATCAGGCGCGCGTAGACGTCGACGGTCTCGCCGGGCGTGTAGCCGGAGGCCTGGGTGGCGATCACCACCGTGGTGGTCCCGTCGTCCTGCGTGTCCCGGTTGTTGAAGCCGTCCGGGATCTGCTCGGCCGAGGCCGCGCTGACGCCGAGGGACTGGGCGGAGCAGGCAGCCGAGTGCGGTGCAGGAGCAACCGACGGCGCGGCGAGGTTCGGGAGCGCCGCCACATTGCCCTCGGAACCGGCGTAGGCACCGGCGGTGGGGACCGACGCGGTGCTGCTCGAGGCCGACTGGGGGGTTCCCCTGGTCAGCGAGCCCCCGCTGATCACGAGCGCCGTCGCGACCCCGGCCACCGCCACCACCCCGGCCGCGGAGAGACCCGCCACCAGGCGCCCCCGGGGAATCCGGGCGGGCAGCCCGAACCAGCGCCGCTCCGGGACCGGCGATCCCTCGGGGAGGCGAACCGGGTGGGGCATTCGAGCGGCGGGCTGCTCCCGGAGGGCGTCCACGGCCGTGGTCAGCGCGGCGAAGGCGGCGGCACACGCGGGGCATTCAGCCAGATGGCGGTCAAAGGCGCCCCGGGCGTCCGGGCTCAGCTCGCCGTCGTAGGCGGCCGAGAAGAGCGCCTCGACGTGGCGGCTCACCATGCCTCCTCCGCGCGGGGGAAGATGGCGGCGGACTCGCGGAGGGCGGCGGCCAGCAGGCCACGGGCCCGGGAGATCCGCGACTTCACCGTCCCCAGCGGGACGCTGAGCGCCTCGGCCATCTCCTCGTAGGAGAGCTGGTTGACGTCGCGGAGCACGACCGCGACCCGGAAGTCGTGAGGGAGGGCGAGGAGGGCGACCCGGATGGCGTCGGCCCGTTCCCGCTGGATGGCGGTCGCCTCCGGCCCGAGGCCGGGGTCGGGAAGATCGAGCACCCGGCCCGCGGTGTCCTCCAGGGGGTCGGCGGGCCGGCGGCTGCGCTGGCGGTGGATGTCGTGCGAGCAGTTGACTGCGACCCGGAAGAGCCAGGCCCTCACGGTCGCGCCGCGCAGCCGCGGCAGGCTCCGGAAGGCCCGGGTGAACGTCTCCTGCACGACGTCGGCGGCGTCCGCCGGGTTGCCGGTCAACCGAAGGGCCATGGTGTACAGCTCGTCCTGGTAACGGTGGACGAGCGGCGTGAAGGCGTCCCGGTCACCGCGACGGCAGCGGTCGAGGAGCGCCTCGTCGTCCATCTGTCCAACATACGCGCAGATCGGACCCCCGGTTCCCGAACGGCGAGATCGGGGCGGCTGAGACGGGGATCCGCCCCTCCGGGGGCCGGCCGAGGGTTCCCGGACGTACGGACCACCGGACGGACCTGTGTCAGAGTGGGGCCATGGAGGTCCGCGTGCTCCGTCCCGACGAGGCCATCGCGGTGGCCGCCACGCTCCGCCATCGCATCGTGGTCGCCGACCGCCTGGAGCGGCAGCGGCGCGACGAGTGCGTTTACCTGGTGGCCTGGGAGGGCGGCACCCCGATCGGTCAGGTGCTCCTCCACCGCTGGCGGCCGTCCGCTCTCGCGGTGGCAGGGGCCGTCGACGCTCTGCCCTACATCGAGGATGTGTTCGTCCTGCCGGAGTGGCGCGACCGCGGGGTCGGGACCGCCCTGCTGTTGGCCGCCGAGAGCGCCGCAGCGTCGCGGGGCGACCGCGGGGTGAGCCTCGCCGTGAGCACCGGCAACGCCGCCGCCCGGCGTCTCTACACCCGTCTCGGCTACGTCGATGCGGGGGTGCCGGTGCACCGCCACGCGACCACCGAGCCCGGATTTGACAGTGACGGGCACAGCGGCGACGAGAACGTGATCGACCTGGTCAAGCGGCTGGACGGGGTGGCGGCGGCAGCCTGGCCGGCGGCCGGGGGAAACCGCCCCGTCAGCGGAGCCGGACGAAGTCGACGTTAGCCCGGTATTCGGCCAGGGTGCGCGCGTTCATGTAGGACATCGAGCTGCGCAGGCCGGCGAGATAGCGGGCGATCACCCCGCTCACGTGGCCCTTGTAGGGGACCATGGTCTCGGCTCCTTCCACGTACTCGGGGTCGTCGCGACCGGCCTGCTGCTGCACCGAGAAGGAGGCGGCGCCGCGCATGATCTTGTACTTCTTGCCGTCCAGCATGATGACGCGGCCCGGCGCCTCACCGGTGCCCGCGAGGGCTGACCCGACCATCACCAGGTCGGCCCCGAGGGCCAGCAGCTTGCAGAGGTCGGACGGGCTGCGCACGCCGCTGTCCCCGACGATGAGCGCCCGCCGGCGCACCTGCGCCACCTCGGCGACGGTGTACGGGGTGGGCACGAAGACACCGGTCTCGGTGCGCGTCTCGCAGACGGCTCCGCCCGCGATGCCGACCCGGATGGCGTCGGCTCCGCGGTCCTCCAGCCAGGTGAAGGCCTCGGCGGAGGCCACGTTGCCGGCGATCAGGGTGACGTCGTCGCGGCGCTCCCTGGCCCAGGTGAGGGCGATCCCGACCTGGTGGTGGGCGCCGTTGGCGGTGTCCAGGCAGATGGTCCGGCAACCGGCCTCGACCAGGGCGTCGAACCGCTCCCGGTAGTCTCCCGTGACCCCGACGGCGGCGCCGACCGCAGCCGCGCCGGTCTTGCCACTGGTGGCCCGGAACTCCTCCACCTCCTCGTCGACGGTCTGGAAACGGTGAAGGAGCCCGAATGCGCCGGCCTCGGCCAGCGCCTCGCACATCTCCGGCCCGCAGACGTCGGGCATCGGGGAGGCGAGCATCGGCACCTCGAGCGAGACGGCTCCCAGGCTGACGGACGGACGGGCGTCCGAACGATGGGGCAGGCTGGAGGCGTGCCGGGGGATGAGGCTGATGTCGTCGTAGTCGAAGGCGAGCGGCGCGTCGCCCAGGGAGGCGAGCGGCGAGCGGATCCGGACGGGAAGGGGGTCGGCCATGGCGACCTGATTGTGCCAGGCGGCGACAGTTGGAGCTCAGCCCCGGCGCTGGATGGTCCCGGGGACCACCCGGACCGTGACCCTCACCTCTCCGGGCTGGCGGTGCGGGTAGGAGTCGACGCCCAGGTACTTCTTGGCAAGCCGGTCGATGTGGGCATCGGCGCCCTCGTCGACGAACTCGGCCCGGCCCCGCAGGACCAGGGTGCGGTAGTCGTTGTCCTTCGCCGTCACCGAGACGGCGACCCGCGGATCGCGGCTCAGGTTGCGGTACTTGAGCCGGCCCTTGGCGGTGTTGAAGAGCACGAACTCGCCATCCGTGTCCACCCAGACCGGGGTCACGTGGGGGGAGCCGTCGGGCATCACGGTGGCGACGTGGGCGAGGACTTTGTCCCTGAGCAGGGCGACCTGGTCGTCGGTGAGGGTCGGGTGGGTTGCGCTGGCCATGGCATCTCCTCTGGTGCGGTTCGGCAACCGCCGGGCTCTGGTATAGCCGAGCGGGCCGGTCGGACGGCGGCCGGGAGGGCTGTCGACAGCCGGCGAGGACGTGAGAAGCTTGCCTCCGCGACGCCGGGGTGGCGGAATGGCAGACGCAGCGGTCTCAAAAACCGCCGGGGGCAACCCCGTGTGGGTTCGACTCCCACCCTCGGCACGTGATTCCCCCGCAGTGGGTTTCCACCGTATGACGCCGGGGGAAACCCCTGATGCGGTCGGTGCGGATCAGCGTTTCACTCTGCGGATGATGACCCCCCAATCCAGCACCCCGTCCTCTCCCCACCTCGCTACCGCCTACCCGGCGCGACCATCCGGCGATCGCCCCCTGGAAGGGGCGCCTTACCCCCGGCTGGGTTGGGCGGTCAAAGGCGAACCACCGCACCCCGGGGCGGTGCCCGGCGGCCACAACGTTCCCGCCGTCGCATCCCTGCTGCTGGGCTTGCTCGGGGTCCCGGTCTGCCTCGTGATTTGGTCGGCGTCGTCGCCCGCGTCCTCCGGGCTCGAATCCAGGATCACAATGGGCCTGTTCGGCATCGCCCCGCTGATCGGCGTCGTGGGGGTTCTGGCGGTGATCTTCGGGGGCGTCGGCATCTCGCGCTCCAAGAGCAGGGGTGGCGTGGGCAGGGGGCCGGCGATCGCCGGGATCATCCTGGGGGTCGCCACCGTGCTTGTCGGTCTCGGACTGGCGGCCTTCCTACTGCTCATGGTGCAGGCGTTCAACAACTGCGCAGCGACCAACTGCTTCTTCTAGGAAGGCCCGCGCGCGACCGCGTGCAGCGCCGCCGAGGGCTCCGCGCAGGCGGACCCGCCCCGCCACTGCGCGGCTCACAAGCGGTTAAGGACTTTTATGTCCTTAACGGGTCTGCGAGCGTGTGCCTGCCCGGAGGAGCCCGCCGAAGGCGTGGCGGTCCGGGCGCGATCGTGATGCCGGCGCGCCTGGACCCGCCTCGCACGCGGCTACCGCGCCGCGGGTACCTCTGGCTCCAGCTTGGTCAGGGCGATCGCCAACGTCCCGGCGAGCGTCAGCACCATGCCGGCGCCGGCGACGGCCCAAGCGCCGTTTCGCGGGCTGTCACCGAGGAAGGCGATGCCGGCCACTATCGGGACGATCGACTGTGCAGCCGTCGTCGAGGCGCCGACGATGCTGGCGTGGCTGCGCTGCAGGGCGATCGTGAAGAGCAGGAGGCCGACCAGCCCGTAGGCGAGCATCGACCACAGCAGTGGGCTGAGCACGAGCTGCCATAAGGGATGGGGGATGACCAGCATCCTGCCCGCGATGGCGGTGCCCCCGAAGGCGACCCCGGCCAGGACGCCGAGCATCACGGTGGCGCTGTGACGGTTGCGACCGGCCACCACGGCGCCGGCAGCGGCGACTCCCAGCGGTAGCAGGATCACCGCCCAGCGCATCGCGGCGGCAGCGGTGCGGGCCCTCTCGGGCCCGCCGGAGATGGCGAGGAGGGTCAACCCGACCAGGATTCCGGCGATCGCCACCCACGCCACCCCGCGGAGCCGCCGCCGGAACAGCACGAGCTCGAGCAGGGCGGTGATGACCACGTTGATCGCGATGACCGGCTCGGCCACGAAGAGGGGCAGGTTCTGGGCGGCCACGACGGTGAGCAGGAAGGAGGCGCCGTCGAGGGCGAGCCCGATGAGGTACGGCCAGTCGTCGAGCAGCCGCCAGAGAAGCCCGATGTGCAGCGAGGAGACGCGCGCCTCCTGATCGGCGCTGACCTTCTGCAGCACCGCCGCGACCCCGGTGCTCACCGAGCATCCGAAGGCCGCCAGCAGCGCCAGCCCGAAGGGCATCCGGCAACGGTATCAGAGCCTGGGAAGGAGCCTGACGTGAGTCACGTCACCACGACCGGCGATCCCGCGACTGGAAGCTCGCTACCGCTACTGGAAGCTCGCAACCAGGAGGAGGGTTGCCGACACGGCGAGCAGCACGGGGCAGATCTTGAACCAGATGACCGGGGTGCGAGCCCCGGTGAGGGTGGTCAATCCGGCGAGGGCGACCAGCAGGGCGGCGGCGACCCTGCAGACCCAGTCGGTCCCCTCGGCGTGCGTGCCGCCCACGATGGCGGCGACCGTCACGACCGCCGCAAGGCCCCACATGGTGAAGGCCTCGGCAAGCCACTCCTGGAGGATGACCCTCCGGTTGTCGACGGTGATCGGCTCGAAACCGGCGAGAACCTGCCGGGTGGGCACAGCGTGCGCCACCCCCCAGAGAGCGACGAGCGCCGCGGATACATAGACGAGTATCGATCCCATCGGGCGATCATCCCCGCTCACCGCCGCCGGCGGCGAGGGTCTTTGGGGCACACCCGCCGGGGACCAACGGCCATGCGGGTGTGAGCGCCGGCGTGAGCCCCACGGCGGTGGCGCCCTCTCCGGTCTTGACGGCACACACCGCGAGTCCCCATCCTCAGGCGGTGCTGCTGGCGACCTGGAACGTCAACTCGATCATGGCCAGGCTGCCGCGCCTGCTCGAATGGCTGGAGGCCACCCACCCCGACGTCCTCTGCCTCCAGGAGACCAAGGTGGCGGACGAGGCCTTCCCCTCCGCAGAGGTGGCGGCGCTCGGCTACGAGATCGCCACCCACGGCAGCGGCCGCTGGAACGGGGTGGCCCTCCTCTCCCGGGTTGGGCTCGACGCGGTGGTCACCGGGTTCACCGGTGAGCCCGGCTTCCCCGAGGTGGAGGCGCGGGCCGTCTCCGCCACCTGCGGAGGGGTGCGGGTCTGGTCGGTCTATGTCCCCAACGGACGGGAGCTTGACCATCCCCACTACACGTACAAGCTCGCCTGGCTGGCCGCCCTGCGCGACGCGCTCCGCGTCGAGCTGGACGCCGCCACCTCCCTGGCGGTCTGTGGCGACTTCAACATCGCCCCCACCGACGAGGATGTCTGGGATCCGGCGGCGTTCGCCGGCTCCACCCACGTCAGCGCTCCGGAGCGGGCGGCCCTGGCGGAGCTCCGGGATCTCGGCCTGACCGACGTGCCGCCCCGTGCGCTCAAGGGACGGCCGTTCTCGTACTGGGACTACCGCGCGGGCAACTTCCACAAGGGGATGGGGATGCGCATCGACCTCGTCCTGCTCAGCCGGGCAGCCGCCTCATGGGTGGCCGACGCGTACATCGACCGGGAGGCGCGCAAGGGCACCGCGCCCTCGGATCACGCCCCGGTTGTCGTGGAGCTCGCCGCCGCGAGCTGACGGCGAGCGGGCCGGACCGACGGGAGCGCCACCCCGTCCGGCGGCTGGAGGGCGACCAGCGCGAGGATCACGCAGAGCGCCAGGGCGGCCACGTGCGGGCCGGAGACGATGAAGAAGGTGTCGACCAGGTGGGCCGCATTGAGCAGGACCGCCGCGGCGATCGCGGTCGCGAGGTCCCATCGGGCCAGGACGACCAGGGGGATCACCGCGACGATCAGGTCGTAGGCGTAGAGGTGGGGGGCGAGCAGGAGCGACGCGGCGATGCCCAGCGCCAGGACCTGGACGGGCCGGCCGGTGAGGGCGCGGCGCCTCCACCACATCCCGGCACAGGCGACCACCCCGAGGGCAGCGGCGGCGACGAAGCCGCCCGTGTTGCCCGCGATGCTGGCCACGACGCCGGGGAGCCCGTTGCTGGTGGAGACCGGGGGGCCCGCCGAACCGAGGAGAGAGAGCCACTGGCCGATGCCACCCGGCCCGACCAGCCAGAGCGAGCCCGCGGCCAGGCAGGCCGCGCCCACCACCATCCCCACGACCACGCGCCACTCCCCCACCACCAGGAGGGCGACCGGCAGCAACCAGATGGTCTGGGGCTTGAGCAGGAGCAGGGAGAGCACGAGCCCGGCGGAGAAACGCCGTTCGGCGGCCAGGAGCACCGTCCCCGCCACCAGCGGGAGCACGAGCAGCGCATCGATCTGACCCAGCCGGTAGTTCCACGCGGCCGGGACGGATGCGAGGGCCAGGGCGAGGAGCAGCAGGCCCCGGACCCCGTGGACGGCCAGCCCCATCCGCCGCCAGAGGAGCACGCCGGCCAACCCGACGCAGGCCGCGGAGGCGCCCAGAAACACGGCGAAGCCTGCGGCCGCGGGGAGGCCGAGCAGGGGCCGGTAGGCGAGGGCCACCAGCGGGGTCTCCAAGAAGGCGTCATAGGCCGGGTGCGGGTGACCGAGGAGCACGCCCTGGACCTGCAGCTGGGCGGCGTGGCAGTAGAGACAGCCGCCGTCGGCGAGCACCCGGGCACCGGTCAGCATCGCGAGGTAATCGGTGCGCAGTGGGGTGAGGAGCCCGTGGAGCGCAAATCCGGCGGAGACGGCGACCATGAAGATCGCCAGGGCCGGCGCGATCAGTGGGCGCGAGAGGGCGCGCAGCAGCCAGTCCGCGAAACCGCGGGCGATCCGCCGGGCTCCGCGGGACAGCCGGCCGCGCCCGTTCTGGGGTGGGATCAACGACACCTGCCTCGATGGGGGGCCGGGCTCGCCGCCAGACCCCACGCAGAGCCTATTCGCCGGCTCCCGCACCCGGCTGACGGCGACGTCACCGGGCCGTTACAACTGCGCACGTCGGCGGATGCCGCCTGCTCGGCGCCGAGAGGCGCGCACTCGTGCCGGGGCGGGGAACAGCGCGCAACTCTGCGCAAGCCCCAGAGCGCGCGACAGCCCGGGCCGGCAAGCCGGCCCGGGCACGCACGGAGGTGGGGTTTCTCTGTGAGCCACCGAGAACTCGCACGTCCTCGGCTCCCCACACGATGCCGCATCGCCCGTGAACGACTGGCTGCGCCGGGGTTAAGCGTCGGGGAAGGGGAGGGCCTCGACGATCCGCTGAACGAGCGCGGCCGGCGGGATCAGGGTCGCGTCCAGGGAGAGGTCCGCCACCTGCGCGTAGAGGGGGTCGCGGACCCGCGCCATCTCGCGCAGCGTCGCCAGGAGGTCGCCGCCGGGCAGGGGACGGTGGCCGTCGTCGCGCTGCAGGCGCGCGACAAGGTGGGTCAGCTCGACCCGGAGCCAGACCGTCCACGCCTCCAGGAGCATGCCGGGGAGGCGCGGATCCAGCCCTACGGACGCGGCCGCAGCCACCACCGGCGCCGGGCGATGGGCGAGCCCGAGCGACAGCACCTCGAGCTCGAGACCGTGGAGGACCTCCAGTCCCCGCTCCGCCCCGAGTGCGCCGGGCGTCTTGCCGGTCAACTCCAGGAGCTTGGCATCGCCGTCCCAGAAGGCCCGGCCGAGGCGATCCGCGAGCGCCGACCCGACGGTGGTCTTGCCGGAGCCCATGAGCCCGACGAGAACGATCGGGCGGCTCTGGGCGTGCATTCGGGGATTGTGCCGCGCCGCGGGCGGGGTACCGCTTGCGTATGCGCCGCGGGCGGGGTGCCCATTTCCCGTCGAAGGGCGTAGGCTGGGCACCCAGTCCCGGCGGCGGGCCGTTACACCCTTCGATCCGGTAGATTGCAGCCGCGAGGACGTGCAGCGGGAGAGGTGTTGACCGAGCGAACAGGGGAAGACGGCGGCTCCAAGGGACCGGTCGACGACCGGAGGCCGGGTGGTCCCCCACCCCAGACACCCGTCGACATCGTCGGGCACGCGAGCCGGCCCGGCCAGCCCGCGCCGGCAGGGCCGGCGGGTTACGAGCCGCAGCGGACCAACAGCGTCGGGATTCCAGCCGCTCCGGCGGCCAACGGCCCGGCCGGGCGGTTCGCGCCGCCGGCTCCGCCCGCCCGGCAGCTCTCATCCGGGGAGGGCATGTTCCGGCCAGCCCCGATGGGATCGCCAGCGGGAGGGGCCACCGTGCGTCCCCCGATGCGGCCCGACCCCGCCGGCCCTGCCCGCCCGCCGGAGGGCGGCAACGGAGCCTCCCGCTTCGACATCGACCCGGCGCCCGACTTCAGTCTCCCCCGACCCCCGCAGCGCAACGGTGCCTCGGGATACGACTTCTCCCGGACACCGACGTATGGCGTGCCCCCGTCGGCCCCGGTGCCCCACGGTTCCGCCAGCCCGAGCCTCTCCCCGGCACGGCCACCGGAGGCGCCCGCCGGCTCCCCGGGACCCGCCCTCTCCCGGCCCGCTTGGGCCTTCGATCAGCCCGCACGACCGTCCGAGAACCCGCCCGTGTTCGAGATGTCGCTGCCGCCGCCGCTGGCTCCGGGCCGGCCCCTGCCGCCACCTCACGGCGTCCCGGGAGCCCTGCCGGCAGCCTCCCAGGCGCCGCCCAGCCGGCCCGTCCCGCCTCCGGACACCCCTGCCGCAGCGGCTCCGGGTGGGGCGTCGTACATCCCCGTCCGGCCCCTGCCCCCGTCCGACGGCGGGCCCCGGCCCGGCCTGGCGCCCCAGCCGTCCGCTCCCGGCGGTGCGACCGGCAATGGCGGCACCGCCGCCGCCACCCGGCGACAGGACACCAACGGCGCACGCCATCCGGGCGGCGGTCCCCGCCCCGGCGACCCGCCCGGCGGGTGGCGCCCGCTTCCCGAGCCCGCACTCGCCTCGCCGCAGCGCCCCGCCCCGAACCGCACCGTCGGGAGGCTGGCTGCGCTCGGCCCCGACCCCGAGAACGAGACGGCGAGCCGGCCGGCTCCGACGCCGCCCCGCACCGCGCAGGACTTCGCCGTCGAACGGGTGAGGGGGCCGGTCAAGGTGCGGCCGGCCACGCGAGGCATGCGCCAGGCGGTCCGTTCGCTCTCGTTCGGGGTGATCAAGCCGGGCCCCGGCCGTGCCGAGCGGCGCGAGCGCGAGCTGGTTGCCACCGCGATGACACCGATCGCCACCTGCCGCCGGGTGGCCATCGTCTCGCGGAAGGGCGGGATCGGGAAGACCACCACCACCCTGATGCTGGGCCACACCTTCGCCCAGTGCCGAAGGGACCGCGTGGTCGCCCTCGACGCCAACCCCGACGCCGGGTCGCTCGCCTACCGCGTCCATCGCGAGACCGAGGCCACCGTCACCCAGCTCCTCCGCGCCTCGGAGCGTCTCCGCCGCTACAGCGACATGCGCTGTTTCACGAGCCAGTCGACAACGCGCCTCGAGGTGCTCGCCTCGGACGACGACCCCACCATCAGCGTCGCCCTCGGAGAGCCCGAGTACCGCCAGGTGGTCAACGTGCTGGAGCACCACTACAACCTCATCCTGATGGACACGGGCACAGGCATCCTGGACTCGGCCACCCAGGGGATCCTCCGCATGGCCGACCAGATCGTGGTCTGCGCCGCTCCCGGCATCGACGCCTCCCGGGCCTCGAGCCTGACCCTCGACTGGCTCGACGAGCACGGCTACCACGACCTGGTCGCCGACGCCGTGGTGGTGATCAACCAGGTGCGCGGCAACGGCGGACGCGAGCTGCGACAGGTGGTCGAGCACTTCGGGAAGCGCTGCCGGGCGGTCGTCAAGGTGCCCTGGGACGCCCACCTCGCCGAGGGGCTCGAGGTGGATGTCGAGGATCTGCGCCCGCAGACCCGCAGCGCCTACCTCAACGCGGTGGCGGCGGTGGCCCGGAGCTTCTCCCTCCCCACTCGCCGGCGCTGATCCGCTCGGGACCGATGGCGGATCGCCACCCCCCGACCGAGCACTACTTCAGCCCCGAGCCGGCGGTCGCGACCCACCCGCGGAACGTGACCATCCGCCTTCCCGACCAGAGCATGGAGCTGCGCACCGACCGGGGCGTCTTCAGCCTCGCCGGCCTCGACCCGGGCACGGCGGTCCTGCTCCAGGGCGTCCCCCCGCCTCCGGCCGGCGGCGTGCTCCTGGATCTCGGTTGCGGGCACGGCGTGGTCGCGATCGCGATGGCCCGTCGAGCCCCAGGGGCCCGCGTGATCGCGGTCGACGTCAACAACCGGGCGCTGGAGCTGACCCGCATCAATGCGACCGCCAACGGGGCCGGGAAGATCGAGATCTGCCCGCCCGACGAGGTGGACCCGGACCTCCGCTTCGACGCGATCTACAGCAACCCGCCGATCCGGGTGGGTCGCCCGGCGCTGCTGGCGCTGCTCGCCACCTGGCTCGCCCGGCTGACGCCCGGCGGCCACGCCTACCTGGTGGTGCAGCGCCACCTGGGCGCGGACTCGCTCGCGGAGCGGCTGCGGGCCCAGGGGTACGCGGTCCTCCGGATGGGGTCCAAGCGGGGCTACCGCCTCCTCGACGTGCGCGACGCCACTCCGGCGTCGCATGATGGCTGACCATGCTCGCGACCATCACCATCGGCATCAACCCGATCGCCTTCAACATCGGCTCTCTGGCGGTCCACTGGTACGGGATCATGTACGTGGTGGCCTTCGTGGCCGCCTACTACCTGGGCGCCCGACCCTATGCGCTCTCCCGGGGCATCACCGAGGAGTACCTGGAGCGGCTGACCGGCTGGACCATCCTCTTCGGGCTGATCGGGGCCCGGCTCTACTACGACGTCCAGAACCTGGACCTGATGCACAACGTGGTCGACGTGATCGCGGTGTGGAACGGGGGGATGGCGTTCTACGGCGCGATCGTCGCGGGCCTCGCCACCCTGCTCGTCCTGGGCTGGCGCTGGAAGCTGCCGGTCTGGGTCCTCCTGGACGCAGGCGCCTTCTTTGCCGTGGTGGGCCAGCCGATCGGCCGGATCGGCAACATCATCAACGGCGACATCCTCGGCGGTCCGAGCAACCTCCCATGGGCGACGATCTACACCAACCACAACGCCGTGCTCCAGGCCGGGTACCAGCTGGGCGTCGCCTACCAGCCGGCCGCCGCGTACGAGGCGCTGGGCACGCTGGTCATCCTGCTCGTCCTCGTCGGGCTGCGCCGGCGCCGCGTCCGCCCCGGGGTGGTGATCCTCACCTACGTGGCGCTCTACTCGGTCAGCCAGCTGCTCCTCGACTTCCTGCGGCAGACCGAGCCCATCATCGCGCTGGGCCTCAAGGAGCTGCAGCTGACGGCGATCGCGACCCTGGTCGTGGCCATGCCGGTGCTGGTGGTCCTCTGGCGCCGCACCGAGGGGCGCTCCGGACGCGCTCCCGAGCCGCTGCTCGCGACCGCCTCCGCGACGGTCCCGGAACCGATGACGGAGCCGTCCCTCTCGGGCGCAGACGCGGAACCGCCGGCTGAGCAGCCGAGCTCTGGCGCACGCCCGGAACCGGTCATCGAGCCGTCCCTCTCGGGCGCAGACCCGGAGCCGTTGCTCGAGCCGCCCGCCGCCGGCACCGACCCCGAGCCGCCGGCGGAACCCGCCGTGGTCGAGGCGGACGCCGAGCCCCCGGTGCAGGCCGCCGCTCCCAAACGGAAGCGCAGCCGGCCGCGACGCACTGAGGGCTGACCGCAAATGGGTGCTCGTCCCGCCGGGTCAGCTCCCCCGCCGCGACCGGCGAGCGGTCGCCGCCTCAGCTCCGTCGCGGCGGCCATCGCCTGCGCCCTGGCGGCGGCAGCCTGCGGCACCTCAGCCGCCGCTTCGCCGCCGTCCAGCGCCACCCCCGGTGCCAGCGCCTCCGCCATCGAGACCCGTCTCCTCGCCCAGCAGGGACTCGCCATCGGGCTCGCCTCCAACGTGGTCCAGAGCCAGGTCACCGTGCTGACGGACGCGTTGCTCGGGTCGCAGTCGTGCGCCGCCCTCGAGGCGGGGACCGGATCGTCGAAGGTGCTGCAGAAATCGACGACCGGCACCGTCACCACGGCGAGCATCGACGTCTACTACGACGCCGGCTGCGCGCATCCGTACATCGAGGCCGCGGCGCAGCTGTCCGCGTCCGATGCCACGAGCAGCATCTCCATCACCGAGACGGCCACCTACGTCGGGCCGAGCGGCGCGCCTCTGGGGACCCTGCAGCTCAGCGAGAGTGTCGTCTTCGCCGGCACGGCCGACGACATCTCGGGGGTCACCGTCGACGGCACCGGGACCTTCACCGCGCACGACGGCACGCCGGTGGTCAGCCTCGGCCTGGAGTGCGCCATCCCGTCGGGCAGCCAGACGGCGGAACCCCCCTTCGTCTGCAGCGGCGCCGTGGCCCAAGCGTTCCCGGCGATCGGGCTCTCGCTCGCCTCGGTGGCGCCGCTCACCATCACCCTGACACCGATCGCGGGCGGCGGCGATGACGACTACAGCGTCGCGTTCGCCGGCAACCAATCGACCTCCGAGCGAGGCGCTCCCGGCACGCTGTCGATCACGACGCCGACGGCCACCACCTTCGCCATCGGCGGGAGTGGTACCGCCATGCCCTCCAACACGACATCCGGTCACGCAGCGCTCTTCGCCCTCTTCTCACCGGCACCGACGGGGTGGACGGTCACGGATGCGACCGGTGGCAGCGTCTTCTCGCTCACCGTGGTGAGCAGCACGCAGCTCACCGGAACCGTGACCACCAAGGCCGGAACCCCGCTCGCGCAGCTCACCCTCGACCAGTCCGGCAGCGGGACGATCACCTACACGGGAGGGACCACCGCCCCGATCACCAACTGGACCCTGGGCGGCTGACCCCCGCCTATACTCGGCCCCGTGCTGGCCAGCGACATCCTGCAGCTGCTCGGGATCATCTTCGAGGTCCTGACCTTCATCGTCCTGATCCGGGTGCTCCTCTCATGGTTCCCCGGGGTCAACCCGTACCACCCCCTGGTCCGGCTCATCCGCGGCATCGCCGACCCCATCCTGACCCCGTTCCGCGGCCTGCTGCCGACCTTCGGCGGCATGCTCGACATCTCCCCGATCCTCGCGATCGTCGTCCTGGAGGTGCTGGCCGAGATCTGCTTCTCGCTCTCCGCGGACGTCCTCACCGGGCAGTCGATCGGGTTCTTCGTGGTGGAAGCCATCGAGCAGCTGGTGCTCGCCCTGATCATCCTGGTCGCCGTACTGGTCCTGCTCCGCTTCCTCCTCTCCCTCTTCCACGCCGATCCGTGGCACCCGCTGACGCGGGCCATCAAGGCGATGGCCAAGCCCTTCGTCCAGCCCTTCGAGGGCATCGTGTCGAGCCGCTCGTCGCTCGACGTGGCGGCGCTCATCGCCTGCGTCGCCTACATCGTGGTCTTCCTGATCGCCATGTTCGCGCTGAACTGGCTGGCCACCCTGGTCTGACCCGGGCGCGACGCTCGCGGCAGCTCAGCGGCGGCGGGCGGCCTCGCGCTCGGGGGCGCGCTGGCGCTCCACCTCGACCCGGTACGCGGAGTCGCCGAGCAGCGATTCGACGGCCCGCTCCAGCGCCGGCCCCGGTTCCACCGACCACTCGGCGCCGAGCACGATCTCATCCACCGACCGAGCTCCCTGCACCTGGATGATCACCGGCGCGTCCCCGTGATGGCGGGCCAGCAGGGCGCGCAGCGGCGGGAGGAGATGCGCCTGCCCGGCCGAGAGCCGCAGCCGCACCCGGCTGTTGCGACGCCAGGCGGCGAGGCGGACGTCCTCCAGACCATAGACCGCCTCCGCGATGATGCTCACCTGCTCGTTGTCCTGGTGCTCCTCCTCGTCGGGGGCCGCACCGCCGCCGTTCTGGGCAGGTGCCGGAGCGGGAGCGACACGCCCGTTGCGGCCGGCCTGGACGCGCCCCCGGACGACGATCACCTGGTCGGGGCGGAGCAGGTCCGCGCATTCCTCGAAGGTGCGGGCAAAGACGACCACCTCGCAGGTGCCGGAGAGGTCCTCCAGGGTCACGAATGCCATTCGCTGCCCGGTCGTGCTGCGCCGGGGTATGAAGGCGCGGAGGTCGCGGATCGCTCCCCCGATCTGCACGTACACGCCATCGAGGTGGGCACCCAGCTCGCCGAGGCCGGTGTCGATGCGCTCACCGAGCTGCTCCGAGATGCGACGCAGGGGGTGGTCGCTCAGGTACATGCCGAGGTACTCGCGCTCCCACCGCAGCCGTTCGTCGGCGGGGACCGGGGCGACCTCGGCGGTGGTCCCGAACTCGTCCACGGCGGTGAGACCGGTGGCCGTCTCCACGTCGGCGCTGTCGCCGAAGAGGGAGCCCTGGCCCACCTCCCGCTCGCGGCGGATCTGCGCGGCGCGGTCGAGAGCCCGATCCAGGGTCGCGAGCAGCATGCCGCGCTCGCCCAGCCGGTCGCAGGCGCCGCTCCGCACCAGGGCCTCGAGCACGCGCCGGTTGAGGTCGCGGCCCCCGGCACGCAGACAGAGGTCGGCGAGGCTCGCGAAGGGGCCGTTGGTCTTGCGCTCCGCGACGAGCTGCTCCATCGCCCGGTCGCCGGCTCCCTTGATGTGGGCGAGACCGTAGAGGATCTCGCCCCTGCTCGCGTCGCCGACCGCGAAGCCGGCCTCGCTCCGGTTGACGTCGGGGAGGGCCACGGTGAGGCCCCGGGCGTGGGCGTCGAGGATGGTCTGCTTGAGCTTGTCGAAGTCGCCGGCCCGGCTGTTGAGCAGCGCCGCCATGAACTCCAGGGGATGGTTGGCCTTGAGGTACGCGGTCTGGTAGCCGATCAGGCCGTAGCAGTAGGCGTGAGCCTTGCCGAAGCCATAGCCGGCGAAGTGGGCGATCAGGTCGAAGAGGGCCGCGGCGGTGCCCTCCTCCACCCCGCGGGCGACCCCGCCGGCGAGGAACTTCTCCCGCTGATGGGCCATCTTCTCCTGGTCCTTCTTGCCCATCGCGGAGCGGAGCACATCCGCCTCGCCCAGGCTGTAGCCCGCCACCGCGGAGGCGATCTGCATGACCTGGTCCTGGTAGATCATGGTCCCGAATGTTTCGGCCAGGATCGGCTCCATCTCGGGACGCATGTAGGTGATCGGCTCCTCCCCGCGCCGGCGCTTGATGTAGAGATCCACCACCCCGCCCTCCAGGGGGCCCGGCCGGATCAGGGCGTTGGCGGCGGCCAGGTCGGCCAGGGATCGGGGCTGCATGTCCATCAGGATCCGTTTGCCCAGGGTGGCCTCGAGCTGGAAAACGCCGTGGGTGTCGGCCTTGCCGAGCAGCTCGTAGGTGGCGGGGTCGTCGAGGCTGATGGCGTCGATGTCGATGCGCACTCCGCGCACCTTCTCGACGTTCTCGATCGCCTCCTGGATCACGGTGAGGTTGGAGAGCCCCAGGAAGTCGATCTTGAGGAGGCCGATCTTGCTGACCCCCTTCATGTCGAACTGGGTCACCACCCCCTCGTTGCCCGAGGTGGCGCGGGTCAGGGGGACGATGCTGGCGAGCGGCGCGGCTCCGATGACCACTCCCGCCGCGTGGGTCGAGGCGTTGCGGGAGATGCCCTCGAGGCGGCGGGCGATGTCGATGACGCTGCGCGCCCAGGGCTCGCCGTCGTAGAGGTCGCGGAGGTCGCGGGCCTCGGTGAGGGCGTGGTCCAGGGTGATCCCGATGGTCGCCGGGACCAGCTTGGCCAGCCGGTCCACGTCGGGGAGGGGGACGTCGAGGACCCGGCCGACATCCCGGATGGCAGCCCGCGCCGCCATGGTCCCGAAGGTGATGATCTGGGCCACCCGATCCTGCCCGTACTTGCCGGTCACGTACTGGAGGACGCGGTCGCGGCGACGATCGTCGAAGTCGATGTCGATGTCGGGCATCTCCCGGCGCTCCAGGTTGAGGAAGCGCTCGAAGATCAGCCCGTAGCGGAGTGGATCGAGGTTGGTGATGCGCAGCACGTAGGCGACCAGCGACCCGGCCGCGCTGCCCCGCCCGGGACCCACCACCACGCCGTCGCAGCGGGCGGCGCGGATCAGGTCCCAGACGATGAGGAAGTACGCCGAGAAGCCGGTCTGGCGGATGACGTCCAGCTCCATGGCCAGCCGTTCCCGCGCTTCGCGAGAGGGATCCGCGCCGAAGCGCTCGACGAGGCCCCGCTCGCAGATCTCGGCCAGGTAGGTGTCGGCGTCGAGTCCCTCGGGGATGGGCGAATAGGCGGGCAGGTGGTGGTGGCCGAGCTCCAGCTTCCAGTCGCAGCGCGCCGCCACCGCCAGGGTGTTGGCCGCCGCCTCGCCATAGCTGCTGAAGCGCCGCCGCATCTCGTCGCTGCTCGCCATGTAGAAGTGGGGGCCCTGGAAGCGGAACCGCTTCTCGTCCTCGCGGCGGGCTCCGGTCTGCAGGCAGAGCAGGATGTCGTGCGCCTCGGCGTCGGCCGGGTCGATGTAATGGGAATCATTGGTGCAGACCAGTGGGATGCCGGTCCGCCGCGCGATCTCCACGAGCCCCTCGCGCGTCGCGGTCTCCTCGGTCATGCCGTGGTCCTGGAGCTCCAGGAAGTAGTTGTCGGCTCCGAAGATCTCCAGGTGCTGGCGCGCCACCCGCTCGGCGGCGTCCATGTCGCCACTCAGGATGGCCTGGGACAGCTCGCCGCTGATGCACCCGGAGAGGCAGATCAGCCCCTCGCTGTGGGCTGCCAGCAGCTCCCTGTCGATCCGTGGCTTGTAGTAGTAGCCCTCGAGGTGGGCGATCGTCGAGAGCGCCACCAGGTTGGAGTAGCCGGTGGCGTCGCGGGCGAGCAGGACCAGATGGTTGGGGTCACGGTCGGCGCGGCCCTCCTTGTCACGGTGGGAGCGAGGGGCCATGTAGACCTCGCAGCCGACGATCGGCTTGACCCCGGCCGCCACCGCCTCGGTGTAGAGCTCGACCGCGCCGTAGAGGACGCCGTGGTCGGTGACCGCCACCGCCGGCTGACCCATCGCCTTGGCCCTGGCCACCAGCTCGGGGATCCGGGCCGCGCCGTCCAGCAGCGAGAACTCACTGTGGACGTGGAGATGGACGAAGGCATCCGCTGCAGTCGCCGCCGTCGCCTCCGCCTCCACCATCGTCGTGGCGTCCTCGCCTCCGAACACGCGTACGTTAGCATCCCGCCACCGGCCGGCCGGCCGGGAGGGCTCGCCGTATTCTGACCGCCGCGGCTACTTGCCCGGGACGGGGTGGGCCTCCGCCGGCAGCACGCTGCTCCGCGCCGCACCCGAGCCGCTGGTCGCCGGTGCGACCTCGCTCGCCGCCGGCAGGACGCGGGCCGCTGCCGCCGCAGCGCCGGTCTCCGCGGGGGCCACGCCACTCGCCGCCGGCGCGTGATGCCGTCCGCCCCGGGCGATGTGCCGCTGGGCCCTGGACTCCTCGTCCACGTGCACGTACTTGCCGCCCCGGAAGACGGAGGCAATGGCTGCGATCACGCTCATCACGACCGCGAAGCCGAGGATGATCGAGAGGCTGCTGACGAAGGCGGGGCCGATCAGGGTGGGGAAGAACGCCCGGCTGGTCAGATGCGCGGCCTGGGCCGTCGTCAGGTGCGAGAGGACCGAGGGCGGGAGCAGCGTCTTGAGCGGGTTGTAGCCGAGGAAGGCGGCGAAGACGTAGCCGAGCGGCGGCACGTGCGAGAGGGCCGCTGCGCTGCTCGCCGGGACGCCGTTGGCGACCAGGCCCTTGAGCATGGCCGCCGGGACCTTGCTGTTGAGACCGGACACGAGCAGCGTGAAGAAGAGGCCCATGGAGAGCGGCATGCCCGTCTGCGCGAAGGTCACCCGCATGCCGGATGCCGCCCCGCGATCGCGGGCCGGGACCGAGTTCATGATCGACGAGGTGTTGGGCGAGGCGAAGAGGCCTCCACCGATGCCGGAGAGGAGCATCACCGCCCCGAAGGGGATGTAGTTGAAGTTCTCGGGGAAGGTCATCATCAGGGCGTAGGTGACCGCCGCCAGCAGCATCCCCCCGGTCGCGAAGGGCCGGGCCCCGTAGCGGTCGGAAAGCTTTCCGGAGATGGGCCCCGCAATCACGAAGCCGAGGGTGAACGGGATCATGTAGATGCCCGCCCAGAGCGGCGTGTCGGCGAAGCTGTAGCCGTGCTGGGGCAGCCAGATGCCCTGGAACCAGAGCATCAGCATGAACATCAGGCCGCCCCGTCCGATCGACCCCAGGAACGAGGCGAGGTTGCCGAAGGCGAACGGTCTGATGCGAAAGAGGGAGAGACGGAACATCGGGTCCTTGACCCGGCTCTCGATGAAGGCGAAGCCGGCGAGCAGCACGATGCCGCCCGCGATCATGGAGATGACGAAGGGGTTGCCCCACCCGGACAGCGAGGTCCCATACGGCTCGATGCCGTAGGTCATGCCCACCAGCACCATGCCCAGGCCACCGGCGAAGGCGAGGTTGCCGGCCCAGTCGATCCGGGCCGGGACCCGGACCCCGATGTCCTTGAGCTTGAGGTAGGCCCAGATGGTCCCGAAGGCCCCGATCGGGACGTTGGCGAGGAACACCCAGCGCCAGCCGAGCAGGGAGAGCAGGCCCCCGACCAGGATGCCGAGGAAGGAGCCGATGATGGCCGCCACCATGTTGATCCCGAGCGCGAATCCCAGCTGATCGGAGGGGAAGGCGTCGGTGATGATGGCGGCGGAGTTTGCCATCAGCAGCGCTCCCCCGATGGCCTGGAACATGCGCAGCAGGACCAGCTCCAGGGCGCCGTTGGCGCCGGTGCTCCAGACGCACGAGAGCAGGATCGCCGCGACCGTGAACCAGGCGAAGCCGAGGTTGTACATCTTCACCCGGCCGAAGATGTCGCCGATGCGGCCGACGGTCACCACCACGACGGCCGAAACCAGGACGTAGCCCATCATGATCCAGAGCAGATACGACGAGCTTCCCCCTGCCAGCGGATTGAGCTTGATGCCGTCGAAGATCTTGGGCAGGGCGAGCATCATGCCCGTGCCCGCCATCGACGAGAGCAGCACCCCGATGGTCGTGTTGGAGAGGACCACCCACTTGTAATGGGGTCCCACAATCGGCTTCCGGGATGGTGCCGCGACGGTCATCGTGCCAACTCCTCGATTGCACGAGTGCCCTCGTGCGCTTCGGCTGCGGTGCCGGGCTCCCCGGCTGCCATGGACTCCAAGACGGTGATGGCGCGCGCGATCGCGATCCGGTCGTCCTCGCTCACCGAGGCGAGGCGCGCCGCGAGCCACTCGTTGCCGGCTCGCGCATAGCGCTCCAGAACCTCGACGCCGGCCGGTGTCGCGACCACCTGGACGCCGCGCCGGTCCCCCGGCGTCACCTGCCGGACGACGAGCCCGGCGGCCTCCAGCTTGTCGGCGAGCCGCGTGGCCGCCGAGCCGGGGAGGCTCTCCAGCTCGGCCAGACGGCCGATCCCCAGCGGGCCCTTGTGGACCACGCTGGCGAGCCCCGACATCTGTGCGATGCTGAGCTCGGAGACGTCCTGGCGGCGGAGGCGGCGGCTGAGATGGATCATCGCGATCCGGAGACGCTCAGCGAGAGCGGGAGGATCGATCGCGACCCCGGCGGGGGGCTTGTCCCCTGCGGCGTTCACCACGCTCGGAACGGTCATCTCCTGCCTCTGTGTCGCCCGGCCGGATCTGGCTGCAGATACCGAAGATAGTATATATCGTAGGCAAGTATATTGAACCAAACAGCGCAGAACCGCTCCTCGCACCGCGGGGATGCCGCCGGCGGGAACCGATGAGGCACCTCCCGCGTCCTAGCCTCATGAGGATCTCGGCCGTCCCCCTCCTCTGCGCCGTGGCCGTGGCTGTGGCTGTGGCCGGGTGCGGGCTCGCCACCGGCACCGTGCAGGGCCCCGCGGCCCCGGGGTCGCAGGTCCCGACGTCCGTCTCCCCCACCCCGGCGGCCCCGTCGCCCAGCCCGACCCTCACCTCCACCCCCGCGCCCGCGCCGGGGACGAGCACCCCGACGACGAGCACCCCGACCCCCGCCCCGGCCTCCGGACCCGTGCTCGGCAGCGCCACCAGCGCCGCCGGATGGACGGCGGTGGTGACCGCCGGGGCTGAGGGCCAGCTCGAGGAGACGCTGACGGTCAGCGGTCCGCTCACCGTGCTCGGCGGCTGCGTCGCCTCGCTGACAGCGTGGGCCGAGACCCCGAGCGGGACCCTGGTGCCCACCCCGACGCTCTCCCCCTTTGCGCACTGCCTGGCGATCGCTCTGATCGAGATCCCCGCCGGTCAGACCCGCGCGTTCACCGCGGTACTCCCCGCGCCCGCCCAGCCGGGCACGTACGCTGTCCACGCCACCCTCGACGTCCAGGGCAACGGCGGCTCACCCGTGCCGGTCGTCACCGTCTCCACCTGATCGGGGAGGTCTCCAGCTGATCGGGGAGGTCTGCACCGGCCTCGCGGCGCGGCCCCGGACGGCCGCGTATCAGCCCTCGCGGAGGAGGGAGGCCACGCACTCGACGTGGTACGTCTGGGGGAACATGTCCACCACGTCGAGGGAATCCACGACGTAGGGCCCCGAGGCGACCAGCAGGTGGAGGTCGCGGGCGAGAGTGGCCGGGTCGCAGGAGACGTAGACGACCCGTTGCGGGCCGGCGAGGGCCAGCCACCCGGTGACCCGGCCGTCACACCCGGCGCGGGGCGGGTCGAGGATCAGGCTGTCGATGGGGCCCGCTCCCGCCACCTCGGCGAGCGCCGACTCCACGGGCTCGACGACGTAGCGGAGGCGGTCCCCGACGTCGTTGATGCGGGCGTTGAGCCGGCCCATCCGGGCCGCATTCCGGTTGCTCTCGATGCAGACCACCTCACGCGCGGCGGCGGCCAGCACGACGCTCAGCACCCCGATGCCGGCGTAGGCGTCGACCACCCGCCGGCCGGCCACCTCGCCGAGGGCGGCGAGCACGCACCCGTAGAGGGCGTCGAGGTGGCCCCAGCTCACCTGCATGAAGGACTCCGGGGTGACCCGGAAGGCCCTCCCCCGCCAGTGCAGGGTGGTGAGGTCGGTGCTCCACCGTTCCGGCTCGGGCAGCACCGCCGCCATCTCGTCGACCACCTCCCGATCCAGGGCCCCGCCGGGCTTGGGACGGAGCAGCAGCTCGACGCCGTCCTCGCCGGCCGTGAGATGCAGGACGCTCAGCCCGGGCGCGCCGCCCCGGCGCACCAGCTCGCGGAGCCGCGCCAGTGACCCGGAGATGCGCGGATGGTGGATCAGGCAGTCGTCGACGCCCACCTTGCGCCAGCTGCGCGCGCGATTGAATCCCAGGGCGGCGTCCGCCATCCCGCGCTCCCCCGGGATCACATGGAACTCGCCGCGCCAGCGGTAGCGCCAGGGGTCCGCCATGCCGTGGAGGCGGGGCTCGGGCACCGCCACGCCGGCGCGGCGCATGGCGTCGAGCACCACATCCCGCTTGAGGAGCAGCTGGCGCGGGTAGGCGACGTGCTGGAGCTGGCAGCCACCGCAGTCGGGGAGGTAGGGGCAGGGTGGTGCCGTCCGATCCGGTGACGCCTCGCGCACTCCCTCCACCCGGCAGAACCAGGTCCGCCCCTTGCGAAAGGTCAGCGCGACCTCGACCAGCTCGCCGGGGATGCCGCCGTCCACCAGCAGGGTCGCGCCGGCCGCGTGGGCGAGGCAGAGCCCACCGTGGACCATCCCCTCACAGCGGACCTCGAACCGGGCGCCGGACCGGAGCGCGTCAGGGAGCGAGGCGCTCACGGAGCAGGCCGGTCACCACCCTGGCGTCGGCCCGGCCTCTGGTCGCCTTCATCACCCCGCCCACCAGACGCTGGAGGGCCTGCTCCTTGCCGCCCCGGAAGTCGGCGACGGCCGCCGGGTTCTCCGCAAGGACCGCGTCGACGAGCCGCTCCAGCTCCGCCTGGTCGCTGACCTGACCGAGACCGCGCTCGCGGACGACTGCGGCGGGGTCCCCACCGGCGACGTAGAGCTCGTCGAGGAGCTCCTTGGCGGTGGAGCCGTTGATGCTCCCCGCCTCCACCAGCTTGACCAGGGAGGCGAGCCCGTCGAGGCCGAGGCCGCTGCCCTGGAGCGGGGTGCGCGTCTCGCGGGCCAGCCGCGCCACCTCCCCCATCAGCCAGTTCGCGGCGGCCTTGGCGGGCACCCCCGCGGCGACCAGCGCCTCGAAGGCACGTGCGTCCTCCCGCTCCGCGGTGAGGTTCGCGGCGTCGTACGCGGAGAGGCCGTGCTCCCGCTGCAGCCGGCCGGCGAGCTGCTGGGGCAGCTCGGGCAGGCCCGCCCGGACCCGATCCACGAACTCCGCATTCAGGTGGAGCGGCGGGAGGTCCGGCTCGGGGAAGTAGCGGTAGTCGTGGGCGTACTCCTTGCTCCGCTGGGAGATGGTGGCGCCCTTGGCCTCGACCCAGCCCCGGGTCTCCTGGGCGATGGTCTGGCACTGGTCGAGCAGCCGCCCCTGGCGGACGATCTCGAACTCGAGGGCGCGGTGCACGGCCCGGAACGAGTTCATGTTCTTGACCTCGACCTTGACCCCCAGGCCGGTGTCGC
>Ga0181520_10000867_pt1 | contig 65162 bp, 55 predicted proteins | sample PEATcosm2014_Bin_29_FD_132451 | JGI IMG/M metagenome (GOLD analysis project Ga0181520, IMG submission 132451) | Peatland microbial communities from MTU Mesocosm Facility, Houghton, MI, USA - PEATcosm2014_Bin02_30_metaG | ecosystem: Environmental > Terrestrial > Soil > Wetlands > Peat | place...
CCTCAGTCCCTTAGTCCCTAGTCCCTCAGTCCCTTAGTCCCTAGTCCCTCAGTCCCTTAGTCCCTAGTCCCTCAGTCCCTTAGTCCCTAGTCCCTCAGTCCCTTAGTCCCTAGTCCCTCAGTCCCTAGTCCCTCAGTCCCTGCTCTTCCGTTCCACGGGTCGCGCAGCAGCGAGCAGAGGCCCAGGTCGTTGCCGTAGCGTTCCACCTCGACCTGCTCCATGGGGATGGCCTGGCTCAGGCCGCGGAAGGCGGGAACGGCATCGGAGCCCATGATCTGCGGGGAGACGAACAAATGCACGCGGTCCACCAGCCCCGCGGCCAGCAGCGCGGTGTTGAGGCGCGTGCCGGTTTCGGTCAGCAGTGTAAGAATGCCCTCTTCGCCCAGTTTGTCCAACACTTTGGCGAGCGGCACGCGCCCGGCTTCTCGCCCCGGCAGCGATGACCTGTCGCCGGGGACCCCGGCTTCCGCGGCCAGCACCTCCACGCGCACACCGCGGCCGCGCAGCGTCTCGATGCGGGCTAAATCGTTGGAAACCGTAAAGACCACCAGATCGTTCTCGGCCGAAGCCACGATCTTCGCACTGGGCGGCAAGCGCAGCGCCGAATCCAGCACCACGCGCAGCAGCGGACGGCGGCGGCGCAATCCGCTGCGGTCGGTGAGCAGGGGATCGTCGGCCAGCACGGTGTCCACGCCGGTCAGCGCTGCGTCAGCCTGCCAGCGCAGTTGCTGCACGGCCAAACGGGAGGTCTCATTGGTAATCCAGAATGGCTCGCCCGGCGTGTGCTGCCCAGCGGGTGGAGCAATGCGCCCGTCCAGCGTCATGGCCACTTTCATCAGCACCAGCGGGCGGCGATGCCGGCTCCAGCGGGCAAAGCCTTCGTTGAGGCGGCGCGCTTCGGCCTCGCAGATCCCCACGGAAGTTTGCAGGCCCGCAGCCTGCAATGCCTCAAGACCGTGGCCGGCGACAGCGGGATTGGGATCGATAGTGGCCGCCACCACGCGGCTGAGTCCAGCAGAGATCAGTGCCTGGGTGCAAGGGCCAGTTCGGCCGGTGTGGTTGCAGGGCTCCAGGGTGACGTAGGCCGTGCCGCCGCCGAGACGTTCTCCTGCGTGCTGTTGCGCTTCTTTGAGCGCCGCCACTTCGGCGTGGTCCAGCAGGTCGTACTCGTGCCAGCCCTCGCCCGCGACCTGCCCGGCGCGATCCAGAATCACGCAGCCCACCGCGGGGTTGGGCGAAGTGACGCCAATCCCGCGCCGCGCCAGCTCCAGCGCCCGCTGCATCCAGTACCGGTCTTGCTCCAATTGGTCCATGTTCACCCCAGCAGCGAATCCACAAACGCCTCGGGCGAGAACTCCAGCAGGTCGCCCATTTGCTCGCCCACGCCCACAAAGCGCACCGGCAGGTTTAGTTCGCGGGCGATGGCCACGGCGATGCCGCCTTTGGCAGTGCCGTCCAGCTTGGTGAGCACGATGCCGGTGGCGCCCGCTGCTTGAATGAACTGGCGCGCCTGGTTGAGTCCGTTCTGGCCGGTAGTTGCGTCCATCACCAGCAGCACCTCGTGCGGAGCGCCGGGGATCAGTTTGGCCGCCGTCCGCCGCATCTTGTCCAACTCGTCCATCAGGCCGCTCTTGGTGTGCAGGCGGCCGGCGGTGTCCACGATCAGTTCGTCGATGCCGCGCGCCTTGGCGGCCGTCATCGCGTCGTACAGCACAGCGGAGGGGTCGCCGCCATGCCGGGTCTTGATCATCTCCACACCCGAGCGCGCGGCCCACACTTCCAACTGCTCGATGGCCGCCGCGCGGAAGGTGTCGGCGGCGCACAGCAGCACGGAGCGGCTCTGGGCGCGATGCCAGGCCGCCAGCTTGCCGCTGGTGGTAGTCTTGCCGGTGCCATTCACTCCCACCAGGAAGGTGACGGTCGGTGCAGCGTCGGGAGCGGTGATCGGCTGCCTCGGCGCCTCCAGAATGGCCCGCAACTCGGCCTTGAGCAGCGCGCGCAGTTCCTCGCCGCCCTCGATCGCCTGATGCCGCGCCCGTTCCCGCAGCGCCTCCAGGATCGTGGTGGTCGTCTGAATGCCCAGATCGCTGGTCAATAGCGCCGCTTCAAGATCCTCCAGCGCGCGCTCGTCCACCGTGCGGGTCAGCGCCACCAGGTCTTCAATCTTTGCCGCCAGGGATTCGCGGGTGCGCGCGACTGCCTGCTTCATCCGGCTGAAAAAGCCAGACTTCGGCGTCTCCGCAGGGGTCGCGTCTGGGGCCGTCTCGGGAGTCGTCTGCGGCGTCACCGCCGGAGTGTCTTTTTTGCCGCCAAAGAATTTCAGCATATGCGTTTCATTAGGATACTGCGCGGGGTCTGGATCAGGGGAATCGGCCGCCTCTCCTCCACAATGGTGAAAGGAGACTCAGGCGCGGGCCGGGAACGCGACCCCCTTGCGAGGGTAGCCGCTTTGCCCGGGAAATGGGAGCGGTTGCTTACATGTTCTGGTTTCCGCATCGCCCCTCTGTATCCAATGAAACCCGCAATAGATGGGCTAATCGATAGAACCAATGAGAAAAAACAAATTTTGGTGAATGATAAATTTGCGGCAGAGGCTTACAAGGTGCTGTTCCTAGCCAAAGCCCACTGCGAGGCATTAGACTATCCTCCAATGGAGAGTGAAAGACCGCTGTCTTCCTTTCCGGATGCCGAACACGGGGAATCGCGCTGGTGCACGTCCCGGTTTTTCCGGGTTCAGTCGTGGTGCAGGGCTTGGCGTCGTTTTCACTCGTTGACTTGCTAAGTCAGCTTAGCGAAGCTATGTGTTAAATCCTTTGCTGTGACGAGGGCTGAGCCTTCGCTCTTGCTGGCTGCGTCTCCCCCTCTTCTTTCTGTCCTCCGCAAATGACCTTCACCGGATGCGGAATTTCAGCCCCTATCGCTGCTTCGAACGGGACCGCCGTCATTGTGTCCTATGCGGATTGGTGCAGGGTCGTTGCTCCCTGTTGGGCACCTCAGGTTGAGCGCCGCAGCTACGGGAACCATCGACACTGCTTCTGCCATTGAGGAGCTGCCCATGCCCTCGGTACCCAGGAATCCGGCGCGCACCGAGAAGATCGCCGCCGCCGCGGCCCGGCTCTTCGCTCGCCAGGGATACCACGGCACCAGCACGCGAGAGATCGCGCGGCTTGCCGATGTGAGCGAAAATACTCTATTTCGCTATTTCGATTGCAAAGAGGTTCTCTTCTGGTCGGCTCTGCGCCTTTACCTGGCAGATCTGAAGATGCGCCGCGATTTGCTCGACGCCATCGGGCGCTGCGAGCCGCCCGAGGTGGTTCTTCCCAAACTTGTTGAATTGATCAAGGATACGGTCGAATTCAGGCCTGAGCTTTTACGCCTGATGGGCGTGGCTTTTCTCGAATTGCATTGGAAATCCGAAGCCATCTTTCAGGAATCCGTTTCCCCGCTCTTTTCCCTCATTCGCCAATACCTCGCAGCCAACATCAAGTTGGGCCGCCTGCGCGATCTGGACCCGACCATGGCCACGGCGGCCTTGCTCTCCACGGTCCTCCTGCATCCCAGTCTCTCTCGCCTTGTCGATGGCGACTGTCAGCGTTTTGTCGATAGCAAGGAAGCGGGGCGAGCTTACACCAGGTTTTGGCTGGATGTGCTGACCGCGGCGGCTAGCCCGGTAACACCGCGCCAGACGCCCGCAACCGGAGATATGCAGATTCTCGTTGGTGCTTCACTGAACGATGAATAGGAGAAACACCCTTCGCCTATGTTCAAAAAACTCTTGCTTTTTTTGTTAATCTCCTGCTCCCTGTGCGCGGGACAATCTGCGCCTGCGCCGGCCCCCGCCGCGCCATCCGACAACCCTCAGGGAGCGGCGCTAAGTGCTCAAGAGTCCCAAGCCTCATCCGGATCGGCGGTGTTGAAGGGGGCTGCCAGCGAGCCTGGAGCCGAGGAAAAGACCGCGGTGAGACCTCCCGAGGCCGCACGTCCAATCAAGGCCGCCTTTGCGCGATCGGACTTCGAACTCTTCGCCGAAGATGCCGCCGGACACGCTCTGCCGGTGTATGGCAGAGAGCTCTTCGAGGGGGTTCCGTCGACCTTTGCGCCCGTGGATCGAGTGCCGGTGCCAGCCAACTATGTTCTCGGACCGGGCGATGAACTCCTGGTCAGGGCATGGGGCCGGATCGAAATGGATGTGCGTGTTATCGTCGATCGAAACGGGCAGATCTCTTTGCCCAAGGTGGGCGTTATCAGTGTGGCCGGTTTGCGCTATGAGCAGTTGGAAGGCTTTCTTCATTCCTCCATCGGCGCATTATATAAGGACTTCGATCTAAGTGTTACGCTGGGTCAACTGCGCTCCATTCAAGTCTTTGTCCTGGGCAATGCCCGCCAGCCCGGCGTCTATACGCTCGGATCTCTGAGCACCCTGGTGAACGCTCTGTTTGCCTCCGGAGGGCCCTCGGCCACCGGCTCCATGCGCCACATTCAACTGCGCCGTGGCGACCGCCTGGTCACTGAGTTCGACATCTACGACCTGCAGCAGAGGGGCGATAAGTCGCACGATGTGCAACTCCTCCCCGGCGACGTGATCTTTATTCCTACCATCGGCCCCCAGGTGGCGCTCATTGGCAATGTCAGCCGGCCGGCAATCTACGAATTGAAGGGCGATACAACTATCGCTTCCGCGCTTGCTGGTGCGGGCGGGCTCACCACCATGGCTGGGGCCGGACGTGCGCTGTTAGAGAGAATTGAAAATCACCGGCGGCGCAGAATCGATGAATTTGACCTGGACCCAGCCTCTCAACAGCGGTTGCTGCGTGATGGCGATCTGCTGCGCATCTTTGCCATCTCGCAGCAGTTTGAGAATGCCGTTACGCTGCGTGGAAATGTGGCGTTACCGGGCCGTTACGCATGGCGCGATGGCATGCGCGTCTCCGATCTGATTCCTTCGAGAAACTTCCTGATTACGGCCAGTCATTGGGATCAGCAGAACCATCTCGATCGCAATGCCAGCCCGGATATCATGGCCAACATCTTGGTCGCCGACGCGGAGATCGACTGGGACTATGCGGCCATCGAGAGGCTCGACGACCACGACCTGAGCACCCGCCTGATCCCCTTTAACTTGGGGAACGCGCTGGATCATCCCGACTCGGCCGACAATCAGCCCTTGAAGGTGGGAGATGTGATCACTGTCTTTTCCCGCAAAGACATCGTCTTGCCCATCGATAAGCATGCTTCCTTTGTGCGCATCGGCGGCGAGGTAAATGCTCCGGGCGTCTATCGGGTGGATCCAGGCGACAATTTGAGGTCCTTGTTGCAACGCGCCGGCGGGCCCACCCCACACGCCTATCTCTATGGCTCGGTATTGACGCGGATCTCGGCCCGGCAAGTGCAGCAGGAGGAGATCAATCAGTCCATTGCCCGGTTGCAAAAGCAGATTGCTTCAAGTTCGGCAGGCGGCATGGCGCTTGCCAGCAGCGGGGGAAGCAACCCGCTCACCCAAAGCAATGCCCAAACCAGTTCTCAACTGCCGGTGGAGCAGGCACTCATCGCTCAACTTGCAGCGACCAAGCCCATCGGCAGGGTCGTCCTGGACATCAAGAGCAACGCCACTTCGGTCGCGGATATTCCAGATATGGAGCTGGAAGACGGCGATGTTCTGCTCATTCCGGCCAGACTGAGCACCGTCCAGGTGATGGGTTCGGTTTACAACGAGAACGCATTCCGCTACCAGCCGAAAAAGCAGCTTTATGCCTACCTGAACGATGCCGGCGGAGCCACCCGCGAAGCAGACACCCGGCGTATCTTCCTGGTGCGCGCCGACGGCACTCTGATCAGCAGAAACATGCACCGCCAACTGTGGCATGGGAATTTCGAAAAGATTGCCCTCTTGCCGGGCGATGCCATTATCGTTCCAGAGCGATTCAAGACCTTCTCTCCCTTCTGGACCACCACCTTCCCGGCGATGACGCAGATGCTTTCGCAGACGGCCCTGACCGGCGCCGTGATGGGCACTCTTTTCTAATGCGAACGGAGACGAAGATGATTCAGGAATCATATGAGAGCGGGTCCAGACCGGCGGAAGAGCAACTTGAGCCAATGGAAGATTCGGAAACGCCATTAATCCAGACAGTTTTAGGGGTACTGACGCGGCTCGCCAGCCACAAGAGATTCCTCCTGATCGTGATGGTAATCTGTGTTCTCGTCGGACTGGCATATTGTTTCACCATTCCGGCGCAGTATAGCGCCACTACCAGAATCCTCACGCCTCAGCAGACCTCATCTTCTACTGCGTTGATGATGAATCAAATGGCAGCCAATATCCGGGAAGGGCAGCTTCCCTCGGCGGTGACAAGTTTAGGTCTGAAAAGTCCCAATGATATTTATCTTGGCTTGCTCGCTACCCGGCCAGTCACTGATGGTATCATCGAGAGCTTTCACCTTCGGGAAGTTTACCGCGCATCGAGTATGGAGACTGCGCGTCGTATCTTGTCGGGTAACACCAAGTTAATATCCGAGAAGAGCGGATTCATCCTGATTTCGGTAACTGACGAAGATAAACAGCGTTCTGCAGACATAGCAAATGCGTATACGGGGCAACTGCGCGCCCTTACAAAATCCTTGACCGATATGGAGGCATCGCAGAGGCGGCTATTTTATGAAGATCAGCTAAAACACGCAAAAGACGATTTGACAGCGGCGGAAATCTCCTTTCAGCAGGTACAGCAGAAAAAAGGAATGGTCATGTTGGATGCGCAGACTAGAACCTTGATTGCGGGGCTTGCCGACTTGCGTGCGAAGATAGCATCCAAACAGGTCGAACTGAAGGCCATACGCTCCTACTCTACCGATCGCAATCCCGCTGTCCAACTTGCTGAGAACCAACTCGCTGCACTGCAGGCAGAGGCCGCACAACTGGACCAACACGGTCATGCTTCGGGGGCTGCCAATATCACTCTTCAAGATGTCGCCGGCGGCGCACAGGACTACTTGAGCGCAGAGCACGAGGTCCAGTACAGGCAAGCGATCTTCGACATGCTCCTTAAGCAATACGATGCCGCCAAACTGGATGAGGCCAAATATGCTACTGTCATCGAAGTCGTGGAACCTGCAATACCTTCGGACCAGAAAGTGCCGCGTGGCCGCCTTGGAAAACTGTTGATGATTACGATATTGGGTTTCATTCTGGCCTGTCTTTATATCTTCGCGGCCGACTCCGTGCGTTCCAATCGGAATCTTCGCAAATCCCTTTCTGAGTTTAGTTCCGCGCTGCTCAAACGTTAAGAGTATTCAGCGTACTTTGGAAGGAGGCGGATCTTTCTATGAAAATAGTCCTGATCTATCGCCCCAAGCGCGCCGGTGTCTACAGCATCGAGGAACTCTTTCACACTATCGCCCTCGAACTCTCCGCCCACGCTGAAGTAATCGAGTACGAGACGGGTGGCCCCCGGAAAATGCTGCGCGACATCTACAATCTGCGAAAGTTGAAAGCGGATGTTTACCATATTACAGGTGCTGAACATTATCTTGCCTTCCTTTTGCCGCGTTTCAAAACCGTATTAACTATTCATGACCTTGGCCATTATCTCTATACACTGCACGGCTTGCGTCGATGGATATACAAGTGGGTCTGGCTGCTTGGACCGGTTCATGCGGCTACAGCGGTTACAACAATATCTGAACTGACATTAGGACATCTGGCGGAGTTGTGCGGCAAGGCAGACCGAAAAATCAGCGTAGTGCATAACTGTGTCAGTCGATCATTCCAGTTCTCGCCGCTACCGCTTCGATCGGACCTGCCGCTGATATTGCAGGTAGGGACTGGGCCTAATAAGAACCTTCATCGCTTGGTCGATGCCCTGATAGAAGTCCCTTGTAAGCTTGTTCTCGTTGGGCATTTGACACCCGATATCAAGGATCATCTTTCAAGAAACTGCCAGGCATACGATAACTATTTCAATCTGACTCAGGAACAGTTGGCCGAATTGTACCAACAGTGTGATCTGGTTAGCTTTGTCTCGACGAATGAAGGGTTTGGAATGCCGATTCTAGAGGCGCAGGCAACTGGTAGGCCAATCGTTACTTCCTGCATCTCTCCCATGACTGATGTGGCTTCTGATGGTGCCTGTTTCGTCGACCCATTCGACATCCCAGGTATTCGTATCGGGGTAGAGCGGGTTTTGAAGGACCCAGATTATCGGGCTTCTCTCGTGGCAAAAGGAAGAACGAATGTCCTGCGCTTTATCCCATCGGCAATCGCTGGCATCTACTTTGGGATCTACAGTAAAATTGCTTCATAGTTACATCGCAAGGGACCAGGCATGAGAATTGCATTTCTTGGTTGTACGCTCCCCGGATACAGTAATGCCTGCCTGCGAGAGCTCGCCTCCCGTCCCGGTGTGGAACTGTTTATAGCCTATCAATCTCCCGGTCCCGATGCCCCGTTCGACCCTACAGATTACGGTTGGATAAAACAGGCCTTAGTCTGGAACTCCAAGGAATCTCTCAGCGGTTTACAGGAGCGGGTTGAAGTCTTTAAACCTGATGTTATAATAATATCGGGCTGGGATAATCGGGCTTATCGTAATACAGCTCATGCTTGGAGGGGACGGTGTTTACGTCTTCTGACCATGGATAACTGCTGGACTGGATCTTTACGGCAACACTTGGGCGTTCTTATTGCACCTTGGCATATTCGTTTACTGGCCGATGCCGTTTATGTGCCAGGTGAACGGCAGGCCTATTTTGCTCGGCGGCTTGGGTTTCGCACGATTTTGCGAGGGTGCCTCTCATGCGATCACACCAATTTCTCTAAAATTTACTTGGAGCGAACGCTTAGCAACAACAACCCGCCTAATGCTTTTCTGTTTGTGGGTCGCTTGATAGCGGAAAAGGGCATTTCGACACTTGCCGAGGCTTACCGTATCTATCGTCAGTTTAGTAGCGCTCCTTGGCCTTTGATCTGTTGTGGCGTCGGACCGCAGGCGCGCTTGCTGGAGTCGTTGACGGGGGTGGAAATGCGTGGATTTGTTCAACCGCAAGAGCTGCCCGAACAAATGGCGAGAGCATCTGTACTTGTCATTCCCAGCATTTTTGAACCTTGGGCTTTGGTGGTTCACGAGGCGGCCGCAGCCGGTCTTTTAATACTCGCCTCTGAGGCTGTCGGATCTGTTCCCCATCTTGTGCACGATAACCATAATGGTTACACATTTAATCCAGGAGACGCTAGAAGAATGGCCCATCTAATGGGCAAAATAAGTAACCTGAGCAGTGAGTCTATTCAGCAGATGTCCATGGCTAGTTACGCGGTTTCTCTGCAAAACACGCCGCAACGTTGGGCGAACACTGTTATGGCATTCGCGGTTGACTACTCAGGACGCCAGTTGAGAAGCCATAGAGATTGAATATTAGAATGAAAATAAGCAATTGTGTAGGCATTTTGAGCCGTTTACGTTTAAATGACCAGTCTGTCCCCTATCGAATGCATGGCGGATGGAGTGCTATAACATTATCCATAAGTTGTGGAGAGTTACGAAACGTGCTGCCACGAGATCCAGTGGGTTAATCTGTAGCAGGTGGCCTTGATGGAACTGGATACGAATTGCGAGTTGGAAATGAAGCATCGTTCGGGTGCGGACATCTCGGTATGTCTGCTGACTTACAATTACGCGCACATCGTTGAGTCCACGATTCGCTCCATCTTGGACCAAAGCGCAAGCTACTTTGAACTCATCATTAGCGATGACTGCTCGACGGATGGGACATGGGAGACGGTTAAAGAAATCGCAGCTGCTGACCCGCGAATACGGACGATACAGACTCCCCAAAATCTGGGAATGCCGGGAAACGCCAATCACGCCGTGGCTCATTCTCAACGCCCCTATATAGCCCTGCTGCACCACGACGACATTTATAGAAGCGATCTACTGGAAAAGTGGGCAGGCGTGCTCGATCGTCACCCTGATGCCGCCTTCGTCTTCAATCCTTATAAAGTATTCGAAAGCGGGCTTGTCCAGGAAGAAGACATGCCGGGGGAGTTGATCGACGGTCGTTGGCTTCTCAACACCTTCCTCCTCCCGCACTGGGGATGCCCCATCCGCGGAACAGCCATGATCCGCCGAAGCGCCTGGCTGGAGGTTGGAGGGATGCGCGAACAATTCAATCTTATTGCGGACGTGGATCTTTGGATGCGGTTGGCCATGAGGTGGAATGTCGGCTATGTCTCCGAAGCGGTTATCAGCGTGAGGTGCCAGAGGCCTGCCGACTATCCAGAGACCTATAGTGAAATGTACTGGAGCTGGACTCGGCAGCGCTATCTCTACAATATCCATGCCGCGAATAGGCTGGAGTATTTGAAGCTTGACTCGTTTACCGGTCGGATGCAATGGTGGCGATTCCGTTGCCGCCTTAGTTCCGAGACGCTGAAATGGCTCGGCTACGGGGTGGTGCGCAGGAAGCGGTACGTCATAGCCTCCAGTGGTGAATCTATTACTCCATACGAGCTTTGGCCAGTGCGGGCGCTGCGTTGGTCTCTACGCCTTCTATACGGATGCAAATGAGTCAGAGCACCTTTCGCTCATTTCCGCAAAGTGGTGACTTGTCAAGTAAGAGACTGGAGTCTCGGTAGAAAGAGGATTGGATGCATATGTTTGTAATTGGATACTATCGTCAGGCAGTTTAGCTGCACGCAGATTTAATTCGCGCGGATACAGAAGAGTCTATTACAAAATCTGTTTTCGCCGGCGAGGTAAAAATGAAATACAGGTCGGGAAACACAGATTTGCTGGCTGGCAAGGCGGGATCGATGCACGGTTCGCCACGGAAAGGACTTCGAGATGGCCTTTAGTGCAGGCTTGCGGCTGTTATTGGTTGGGATACCCAGGGAGATTGACATAGGAAGCCATTTCCTTCGTGCCGCCAAACGGTTAGGAATTCAAGTGAGCTTGGTGGACTCGAATCATGCCTTATCTTCGAATATTTGGGTCAACCGATATTATTTCCATCTGCGTGGTCACGCGAGGCCACACCTGCGCAAGGCCAGCGAAGAGGTCTTGGAAGCCTGCCGCACCTTCCAGCCATCCCTGTTACTTGCAACTGGTCTGGCCCCGATCACTGCGGGACATCTCCGCGCTATTCGGGCAATGGGTATTGCGACGGCCAACTATTTGACGGATGATCCGTTTAACCCTGTGAATCGGGCCAGATGGTTTACCAGTGCGCTTCCAGAGTACGGTTGCATCTTTAACCCGCGTTACGCCAATTTTGGGGATTTGTGCGCAGTCGGCTGCCAGGATTTGCGTTACCTTCCTTTCGCATATGAACCGGATATCCACTTTCCTGAAGCTCCAACCGACCCATCCGAAGCCGCTCGCTTGGCTAGCGATGCCTTCTTTGTGGGTGGTGGCGACAAAGAGAGGTTAAGAATAGTGACCCGGCTTCTTCGCTCCGGCTTGAACGTGGCCCTTTACGGTGGCGGCTGGGAACGATACAAGACGACGCGGCCAGCAGCGCGTGGATTCGCTGATGCTTCGACCGGTCGCAAGGCGGCAGCAACGTCCAAAACCGCTATTTGCCTTGTCCGTCGTTCCAACAGGGATGGCCACTCAATGCGCTCCTTTGAACTGCCAGCAATGCGCACCTGCATGGTCGTCGAAGACACACCGGAGCATCGCCAGATCTTCGGCCCCGATGGAGAATCGGTAGTCTACTTCGTCACCGACGACCAGTTGATCGCCCGTATTAAAATGCTCTGCGCCGACGAGGCGACACGCGTGAGGCTGGCCAATGCCTGCCATGATCGCATCTGTGGCGGCAAAAACACCTACCAGGATCGTCTTGTAACAATACTGGAAAGCATCGGATAGGGTTGTGACGGTGTAGACAAAGGAATCGGAGTAGTATTCGCACTCAAGAAAGCGAAGCAAGTATGCAAGAATTCAGCATTGCTAGTAACGCCACATTTTCCGATGGTCCCTCACTGCGACGAATTATTCCGCACTGGATGAGGGTCTTTGCCGACCATCTTGTAGAAATATTGGTGGTAGTTGATGTACAACCTCTGGAACAACGCATTGCGGAGTTACAGAGTGGACACACCAATCGCGATTTATTTACGTTAGTGAAGCAGGAATTGACAGCCCTGGACTCGCGGGTTCGTTTTGTATACCTCGACAATCTGGACAAAGCCGCAGCGCAAAAGACTTGGTTTGGTAAGGCGCGACCAGTGCGCTGCCAAGCAGGAACTCCAGTGCTGGCATTCGTCGCCGGTATCGAGGCGGCAAGATCGGATTATGTATTGCATTGCGATTCTGACATGCTCTTCTACGAGAATGGATGGTTGGGTAAGGAGGCGTTTCGTTTGCTTGAATCAGCGGCCCACATCTATGAACCGCCGCCCTCTAAACATTGTCTATGCAACGGCATAGCGTCCAGCAGAACGTTTATGGTGCGTAAATCCAATCTGCTCTCGCGACTGCCCTTGCGGGATCTTCATCTTGACATCCTTCGACGTCTCCATCGCAAACTGCATGGCCGCCCCACTTGGGTTGCACTGGAACAGATGGTGCAGCGGAATGCGGCGAAAGGGAGAATTGTCCATCGCGTCGGCGTCAACTCGACACTAGGATTTTCACTGCATGGCGTAAAGCGAGACTGGACTTCCGCGCCATGGTTTGAACATATTATTCACTCTATGGAATGCGGTGATATTCCCCCCGGTCAGGAAAGTTCTCCAGACCTGCAACCAGATGCTTGGGGATTTCCGGTCTAATTCAGGTCTTTGGCGTCAATTTCTCTCTACGGAAGCAGGTGCAGGAATGAAATCCGCTGATGAATTAGATGCACGCCGGTCAAGGAGAATCACATATGTCAAAGGACTAACCTATATTGTTCCATTTATTCTAGTGATCTGTTCCCTATTCCTTGCGGCGTTTTCATCATATTTATTACCGGCGATTATATGCAGGCTTACCGGGCTGTTGATTTTTTGGTTCTGCATGGTCTCGATGATGTCGGGGAGGGATATCGTCGATATAAGACTGACTCGTCCAAAATCGCTTTATGGGTTATTTTTTGCGCTGTATAGTGCAACAGAGCTAATCACTTATCCATCCAGCACAACCTACAATTCGGCGAATGCTATTCAGATATCGATCATAGTTATGCTTTGTTACCTCGGTTGGAACATTGGCATGAACTTCGCTGGAAAACCTTCCACTGCCTCATATAGACGCGATAGTTTAGATGCGGCCCGATCCAAGGCGTTTTTCTTACTCTGTGCATTTTGTGTTTCTTGCGTCGCTGCAAACATGGCTTGGAGAATATCGCAAGGAATGTTTTTTACGCATGCCAAAAGCTTTGCACAAGAAGCAACTGGAAGCGCTTCCTTCATCTCGGCGTTTTGTGGGACCTTGGGACTTCCCACTCTACTATTGTGCGGATATGCTGCATGTGTCTCTGACAGGTCGGAAAGGGCTCCTGCAAAGGCGTTGTTCTGGAGTTATCTATCGGTTCGCATCGCTCTTTTGACCCTTGCGTCTCAGTTTAGTGAGCTTCTTGTCAGCGTAATATTTACAGCAGTAATATTTCAAACATTTGGAAAGCTGAGGATTCGCTTTTCCTACGTGTTATATGCGGGGGCATTCCTAAGTATGGCCTTCGTAGTTATTATGACTGTTCGAGTTGTGGCGATGTACTCCTATGAGGATACGGGAAATCCTGTCATGGATGCGGTTCATGTGTTGGGCGGTGGAATAAAGGCAATGGGATCCTCAGAAGGCTTTCAAATGATTCCTTACGCGACTTCCCGTTCCTCCGACCAGTTGACATTTCTATCTATCTTGGTTGATAAGTTCAATGGGGGAAGGGAGCACGTGCATTTTAGCCTTATTGGAGATTCAATGTCGGGCATGATTCCGCGTGTGGTTTGGCCTTCGAAGCCGGTGCAAAAAGACATGGCACTGACTATCGAATCTGCGCTCGACCTTCCAGAGAATGATTGGGAAGTCGGGCCGGTCGTGACGTTTTATGTGGAATATGGCCTCGCCGGCTCGTTTATATTATCGATGTGTTTCGGGCTTTTTATCGGAAAACTGACAAAATTTGCCGCGTCTAGAGATTTTCAATTTATGTGGGTCTGGTTATTCCTGATATGGGATGTAGCGGCCAGACCTGAGACAGAACTCCAGTTCGGAATCCTGTCTGCAACAAGAACATTGATGGTTATCTATTGTATGTACAAGGTATTTTATTTCATGTTTTGTGATAGAGCACTGATTCCAAAAATGCTGGAGGATGCAAAGTGACAAACACGGATGTTGAGTGGTTCAAGCAATGTTGCGATTCAGGGCTTGTCAAAGGAAATCTACTAGAAATCGGAGCGGCAAGAATCAAAGGGGCCTCAAATCTATGTGATTTTGCAAAAGGCTATGGAGTCCGCACTGTTACGGGAGCGGATATTGAAAAGTACGATGGGGTGGATGTAGTCGCTGACTTCGGTGTTGCAGTGAAAGACTTCGAAGTAGGCTGGACTTGGGGGCAGTATGAGACTGTTTGCATATTTAATGTACTAGAACACACATTTGATCCGATCACCGTGCTGGCAAATGCACTATCTTGTGTAAAAACCGGCGGAACGTTGCTTGTAGTTACACCTTCGATATGGCCTATACACAATTATCCTAAAGACTATATTCGCCTGCTGCCAGACTGGTATGTGGAATTTGCCAAACGTTACAATGTAACAATAAATGGAAACGAATATTATTGGCTATCAAACTTTGGCATCGAGTGTGTCAACGTAATAGATACGAGCACATTTCCTAGTTTTTTAACCAGACGCGCACAATCATCTAGGCTAAGGTACTGGATATCCCGGATCAGCCATAAGCTATTAAATACTTACGGAAGGTCCCATTGGGGAGTCAATTCAGCCATAGGTATTGTATTTGTGAAGAATTAATTATGCGGATATCTGGCTATGCGCTGTAGGGTAGTCCAATAGGTGTTGTAGTTGCTTAACAGTTGAGATGATTGCAAATAGGGATTCGACTAGGTATTCGTCCAGCCTGGTTTGCCGTCCATATGATTTGATTCAGCACAAATCGGAAGCAACTGGCGAGTGGTATTTCGATAGCTCACGTCCATTTGGTCACAGTTAGAGCCAGGCTCATTGGCAGCAAGAGGGATGCGCGATGGATGGAGAGCGAGAAACGGTGGAAGCAGCGATCCAGACCGTAGAGAATCACAATTCGAAGGTGTTTGGGCGTATCTTGCGCGGAATCGGGTCGACCGGTTTGATTCAGCTGATCTATGCCGCCAACGGGATACTCCTTGTTCCCTTGTTCATCCATGCCTGGGGCGCATCTCAATACGGCCGCTGGCTTACTCTAACTTCACTTGTAACGTATTTAACGCTCTTTGATTTAGGTGGTCAATCCTATTTTAGCAATCTCCTTGCCGCAGAGCATGCCCGCGGCGATGTGGATGCATTTCGGAGGCGGTTTTCACAGGGGCTGTCCCTGTTCTCATTGATCGCAATGGTAGCGCTCTTCGTGCTTGGCCTTGTTTGCAGCCTGCCCAATCGTAGCTCGTTAATTTTAGGTTTTACTTTCGGCGTGGAAGACCGTTTGGTTCTTCTCTTTGTGGGAGCTACTTTCATCGTTGGGATTCCTGGCGGCATTCTTGCCGGCGCCTATCGCGCTAGTGGCCTCTATGTGCGCGGGGTGATGATCGGGAATATCTGGCTTGCGACAAACCTCGTCTTGAATATCTATATGCTCGCCAGCCGGGTCTCTCCGGCAATTTATGCATCGTTCGGTCTTGTATCCTGTGTCGCAATAAATGTTCTTCTGGTTTTCGATAGCCGGCGGCACATTCCTGGGGTTTGCGAAGGAGGTTTCAGTTGGGCATCTGCCCGCGCCGGCTCGAGGCATTTGCCTGGCGCTTTGTTTTTTTGGTTGCTCTCGCTTTCCAACGCGCTAAATCAGCAAGGTGTGATTATTGTTTTGGCTATAACTGGAACGAGCAGTGGCGTTGCGCTGTTCGCTACGCATCGCACCATTTGCGGATTGATTAACTACATCGGCGGTTTTGTGCAGGGGCCTCTCTTGCCGGAGTTGAATTATCTCTTCACCCGGCAACAACGGGAGTTGTTGGCGAAGGCTTCCCACTTGGCGATGAAACTGGTCACGCAAGCGGCCAGCCTGGCCGGAGTCGGCCTTTGGATGCTGTTGCCTTTTGTCTATTCCCGATGGACCGGAAAAAGGCTGGCTTTCGATGCAGCGCTTTTGGCAATTCTGCTCACGCAGGCTGTGCTGGCGGCGGGGTGGCAATGTTCTGGTTGGGCGCTCCTGGCTTCGAACCAGCATCGCCGGCTATCTTGTTGGGCACTGGCCAACGGATTGATCACAGTAGGATTGGCTGCAATACTGGCTCCGCACTGGGGTGTACATGGCGTAGCCTTGGCAAGTCTTTTGGGCGATATTTTGTGCGGATTAGCTATCTATCCAACATTGGCGTCTAGGGCACTGGGATTGTCGCGGTGGACGATTTACAAGACTATCCTTCCGCCGGTGGCTGCGCTGATTCCGCTGTGGGTAGCTGCCATATTCATTAAGATAGGTCGAGCAAGCGGTTTTGAGTTCACATGTTTGCTCGTTTTGGTAAGCCTTGCACTTATTCTTCTTTCCTCGTTCCTGTCCTTTCGAAAAAAGGACGATTTTGACTGGATACTGCGTCGGCTGCAATCTAACGGTGGATAGTCCTTTATTTGTTCCCGTCCAGGGAGAGAAAAAATAAACTATCGGGAGCATCACGAAGTTAAATGCGAAAGGAGCGCGCAAACACGATGACAACATATACGTTCAAGCCCCTTTCGCAGTGCAAAGAGAAGGCCATACGAAAAGAGCCAGAGAATATAATCCTTGTCGCGATGGACTACTATTTACCCGGCTACAAGGCGGGCGGCCCGGTGCGTAGTCTGGCCAATCTGATTGCGGTTCTGGGGGAAGAGTATCGTTTTCGTGTCCTGACCCACAATGGTGATCTGGGCGACTCGACCCCTTATGCCGGGGTCGACGGCAAGAGTTGGAAACAGGTGGGAAAGGCGGAGGTTTTTTATCTCGGCCCCGGACTAGTTGGCCTGCTTTCCTTTCTCCGCCAGATGATCTTGGTGGATCGCGATACTGTGCTTTATCTATACAGCTTTTTTTCCAGACGCAATTCGATGCTGCCGGTTCTTTTGTGTCGATTAGGGCTGTGCCGCCCGGGTAGTATCATCCTGGCACCTCGTGGTGAGTTTTCTCCCGGCGCCTTGGGAATTCACCATTTCCGAAAGCTCTTGTTTATAAAACTGTCACGCGCTCTGGTGTTGCATCGCAATGTAATCTGGCACGCATCTACGTCTTTGGAAGCTGAGGATATTAAAAGAGTTTTCCCAGGTCTCACGGTGCTATCCTATGAAGACCATGGAAGGGCCGCCGTGCCGGCAGCCAGTGATTCGTCAGCCATCGCAATTGCCGGGGACATAGGGCCGGTTGAGGCTTTCGGTATTAGCCGCAAGAGAGTCAAGCAACCCGGGCAGCTTGCTGCGCTTGTTATTGCGCGCATCTCTCCAATGAAGAACCTTTTAGGCGCATTGAGGATCCTCGCAGACGTTGAAGGGGAAGTGCAACTCGATATCTACGGCCCCATTGAAGATTTATACTACTGGGAGCAGTGCAAGAAAGTGATTGACAAGCTTCCGCAGAATGTCAAGGTTCGCTACGAAGGTGAGATTGAGCATAGCCAGGTGCAGGGCGTCTTTGCCGAGCACGATCTGCTTTTTTTACCTACGCTGGGAGAGAATTATGGGCATGTAATCTGTGAGTCCTTGATGGCTGGTTGTCCCGTCCTGATAAGCGATCGGACGCCGTGGCGAAATCTGTATACGGCAGGCGTAGGGTGGGATCTTCCATTGGACGATCGTAAACGTTTTGTCGCAGTCCTTCAAGAATGTATGGCTGGTGACGAGGAGTGGTTCTTAGAGCTTTCTCGACGCGCCTTCGACTATGCCAACGCGCGTTCGTCGTCACCTGAACTCATCAACGAAAACCGCAAATTACTCCAACTTGGGTTACACTGGGCACAACAATGAACTGTTTAGCAAGTAGTACACTTCTGATAACCGGCGGCACCGGAACTTTCGGCAACGCAGTTTTGAATCGCTATTTGCACACCGGCATTGGTGAAATTCGCGTCTTTAGTCGCGATGAGAAGAAACAGGATGAGATGCGCAACGCCTTGGGCAAGGCACCGGTGAGGTTCTATATAGGCGATGTACGTGATGTCAATAGTCTGACAGCCGCAATGCAAGACACGGACTACGTTTTTCATGCCGCGGCACTCAAACAGGTCCCTTCCTGCGAGTTTTTCCCCATGGAGGCAGTGAGAACCAACGTGCTGGGCACCGAGAACGTGCTCAATGCAGCATTGTCTGCAGGGGTGAAGAAGATGATTGTTCTGAGCACGGATAAGGCTGTTTATCCAGTGAATGCTATGGGCATTTCGAAAGCTCTAATGGAAAAGGTTATGATTGCAAAGGCGCGGCAGTATGGCAAGGGAAGAACAGTATTCTGTGGAACTCGCTATGGAAATGTAATGGCCTCCCGAGGATCGGTAATTCCGTTATTTATATCTCAGATTCTCGCAGGACAGCCGCTGACGGTAACTGATACTAAGATGACGCGATTTATGATGAGCATCGACGATGCCGTCGATCTGGTTTATTATGCTTTCGAGCATGGTCTGCCCGGCGATATCTTTGTGCAAAAATCTCCCGCAGCTACCATCGAGACGCTGGCGTTGGCTTTGAAGAGAATTTTCGATTCGAAGAGTGAGATTCGCATCATCGGGACGCGTCATGGCGAGAAGCGTTATGAGACGTTGCTCAATCGTGAGGAGATGGCGCGTGGCGATGATATGGGCAATTATTATCGTATTCCAGCTGATCTGCGGGATTTGGAGTATTCGAAATTTTTCACAGAAGGCGAGGCTGCCGTATCAGAGACGGTGGAATACAACTCCAATAACACCACGCAACTCTCAGTAGAAGGAATGGTCGATTTAATGCTTAAGCTGGACATTGTTCAGGATGCGCTTCGCTCCCACGTGGTGACGTCATGATCAAAGTGCTGGTGACGGGAGGAAAGGGCTTTCTTGGCCGTAATCTGATATGCCGTCTACGGGAAGTTGGCGGTTATCAGATTACCGTTACGGATATCGATTCGAGCTTAGCGGATTTGAACGCGGCGTTGGAGGAGTGCGATGTGGTTTTTCACTTGGCTGGGGCCAATCGTCCGGCCGATCCCGCAGATTTCACAAAGACCAACCGTGACCTAACGGCGGCGATTTGTGAAACGCTGAAGACGGTGGACCGGACACCGAAGATAGTTTTCAGCTCATCTATTCAGGCCGAGTTGGACAATCCCTATGGCAAGAGCAAGCGCGAAGCAGAAGTTGTGCTGCGTCAGTTTGCTCATGCGACTGGCGCGGAGGTCCGAATCTACCGCCTGAGAAATCTATTTGGCAAGTGGTCGCGGCCTAACTACAACACGGTCGTGGCCACTTTATGCCATAACCTTGCGCACGATCTTCCCATCAAGATATCAGACCCCAACAATGTGATCGATCTTGTTTACGTAGACGATGTAGTGACGGCCTTTCTTGATGAGGCAGATGGGCGACAGATGGGGGGAAACGAAGAGATTCCTTCTTACGCGATTTCTCTTGGCGAACTGGCGGGTGCCATACAGAGTTTCCGCGATTTTCGTGAGACATTGCTCGTCCCCGATTTTTCGGAGCCGTTTTTGCGCAAACTCTACGCTACCTATTTGAGTTTTGTACCAGATGCCCAGCGGGAAAGCCGTCTAAGACCTCGGCATGACCAGCGGGGTTCTCTCGCGGAGTTTTTGAAGTCGGATGGAGGCGGGCAGATATTTATATCTCGTACTTTGCCCGGCGTGACGCGCGGTAATCACTACCATCACACCAAAACAGAGAGATTCTTTGTAGTGGAAGGCGAGGGGCTGCTGCGCATGCGGCAAATCGAGAGCAGCGACGTAGTGGAGTATCGATTGCGCGGTAGCGAATACCAGGTGGTTGATATCCCTCCCGGTTTTACGCATTCGATCGAGAACCTCGGAACAAGAGAGATGGTGACGTTGTTCTGGGCCAGTGAGATATTCAATCCGGACAAACCGGACACCTATTATCTTCCAGTAATTGTGGAAGAGGGAAACAAGTTCGAGGCGGTGACTGAGTGAGAGTTGCAACCGTTGTAGGAACGAGGCCCGAAATTATTCGCCTCTCGCGGGTCATTGCCGCTCTGGATCAATATATGGACCAGGTTTTGATCCATACCGGTCAGAACTACGATTACGAATTGAATCAAATTTTCTTTGATGATCTTGAGATTCGTAAGCCAGACTACTTCCTGGAGGCTGCCGGCAAATCCGCTGCTGAGACGATTGGAAACGTGATTAGTAAGAGCGACGATATCTTTGCACGCATTGAGCCGGATGCCATGCTTGTCCTGGGCGATACGAACAGTTGTCTGGCGGCTATTTCCGCCCGGCGTCGCAAAATTCCCGTCTTTCACATGGAAGCCGGGAACCGCTGCTTTGACGACCGCGTTCCCGAGGAGATTAACCGCAAGATCGTCGATCACATTAGCGACATCAATCTGCCCTATAGCGATATCTCACGCGAGTATCTATTGCGCGAGGGGCTTCTCCCGGAGCGTGTTATCAAGACCGGCAGTCCGATGTTCGAAGTTTTGCATTACTACCTTCCCAAGATCGAGGCCTCGGGCATTCTGGCGCGTCTTGGTTTAGTGCATGGCGCGTATTTTGTCATCAGCGCACATCGCGAGGAGAACGTCGATTCTCCGGTGCAATTATCGAAGCTAGTTGTGGTTCTGCAAAACCTAGCTTCCCGCTACGCAGAGCGGATCATCGTCTCCACGCATCCGAGAACTAGAAGCAGGTTGGACGCAATGGGTGTCGAGCTACCCGCACAGGTGGAATTGCTCAAACCTCTCGGTCTTTGTGACTATGTTCATCTGCAAATGCACGCCCGCGCCACACTTTCCGACAGTGGCACCATCACTGAAGAATCCTCCATCTTGAACTTCCCTGCGCTCAATATCCGCGAGGCCCATGAACGTCCTGAGGGCATGGAAGAAGCCAGCGTCATGATGACGGGCCTGGAGTGGAACCGCATCGAAGAAGGGCTCGGTATTCTTGCCTCGCAGCCGCGGGGCGCTCGACGCAGCTTGCACTTGGTGCGCGACTACGCCGTTGACAACGTCTCCGAGAAGGTTGTACGCATTGTGCAGAGTTATACGGACTATGTCAATCGTGTGGTCTGGAAGAAGTTCAACGCGGCTCCTCTTCTTTGAGCGCTCCTCTTTTTGTGCCCCCAAGTTTTTACCCGGATCGCAGTGACTATGGCCCGAATACTAATTCACTCCCTAATCTTTTCCCCAGATGCGGTATCGACTGCTTATCTGATGGCGGACCTTGCTAAGGAACTCCAGAATCTGGGGCACTCGATTACCGTTCTCACCACCGCGCCTCACTATAACGCCGTGGCGTCTGAAATGAATGTGCAACCTCTTGAGAATGTATCCTCCGGCCTTTATCGCAGCAACCTCGATGGTATTGCGGTATGGCACATTTCCATGAACGAACGGACCGCTAGTGTGAGCGTGCGCAGCTTGGATTATCTCAATTTTCATTGGAAGAGTCTGCGCTGGGGATGGAGTTTTCGAAATGCTTTCGACCTCGTCATCGCCCCTTCTCCGCCGCTCTCGATTGGCCTCATTGCATGGATGATAGCAAGATGGCATCGGGCAAAATGTGTCTATAACGTTCAGGAAGTGTATCCCGACTTTGCCATTCATCAGGGCCTAGTCAAGAACCACTTGATCATTTGGGCATTGAAGAAGTTAGAGTGCTTCGTCTATAACCGCAGCAGTGCGGTGACGACTATCGCCGAGCGCTTTACCCGCGTCATCGCACCACGTTGCGCCCAGCCGGGGAAAGTTCACACAATTCCAAATTTTGTAGACACTGACTTCTACCGACCACTGCCCAGAGACAATCCCTTTGCGCGCGAACATCATCTGACGGATGGCTTTGTCGTCATGTATGCGGGAAATATTGGCATCGCACAGGATTGGAGCGCTGTACTTTATGCCGCCGAGACATTGCGCCATGAGCCCATTCGTTTTGTAATCCTGGGTGATGGTACGCGGCGTATGTGGCTGCATAAGGAGGTTGCCAAGCGTAAGCTGTATAACATCTTACTGCTTGGCTATCAGTCCAGAGAGAGAATGGCGGAGATCAATGCTTCGTGCGACGTGGCGACCATCTGCATGGCGCCCAAAGCGGGATGGGACGGCTTTCCATCAAAGATTTACACCACGCTGGCTTGTGGCAAGCCCAGCATTGTCAGCACGGAAGAGGACTCCGAGTTGGCCCAGATTATTCGCCATTCGCAATGCGGAGCCATCGTGCCTGTAGAGGACAACGTAGCCTATGTAGCGGCGGTTCTGGCAGCATACAATAACCGTGCTCATCTGCCCGTGGAAGGCCAGCGTGGCCGCGCATTTGTAGAGAAGTACTACTCCAAGAAGGCGGTAGCGCAGCAATACGATCAACTTATTCAATCGCTTCTGTAGAGGAAACTCTTTTGTGTAGTAAAAGTAGCGCAATCAAAGTTCTGGCTAAAGGTGCAGACGGTTTTGCGGGCGGAGTGCTCTGTTGAAGGTTGCAGGAATCCGGCTATGAGACGCGGGCCTGACTGAGCTGTGCCCGGCTTTGAAGCTTGCGGTTCCATCCCTTCGGGAGCGGGTAGGAATTCTGGAACTCCTTCCCTGTGATGAGCGTTGCGTATGGAAATGGAGACCAAAGTCAAGATGCATACCGCTCATATAATCGAGTCTGGAGTGGAAGAAGGATCGCGCAAGAAGGGACATCTCTCGGAGTTGAACCGATTGTGTATGTGATTCAGCGTAATATCCTTGTTATTGGCGTACAAAGTCAAGGAAGAAACAAAATATTCTTCGAGCAGCCACGGAATTGATCTGGACAGAGAATCCGAGGCTCCTATCACTAACAAGTCGAAGTGGGGGTTGCGAATTCAGTATAATCAACGAATCGTCTGAGATACACAGGCCAACCAAAGTGTTCAGGAGGAAGTGTCACAACAACCGCCACAAAGAAACAGCACTTTGCACGAGAATAATTGCGTTCAGATTCCTCCATTACGCGCCTCGATACAGGGAATTGCAGTCGTTCTGGAGCGTTACTGACCGAACATCGGAGCAAGGTAGCCAGGAATTAGGCGTGAAGGCGCACAGGTGTTCATCACCGAAGCGCTGCTCCTACAACAGATTGCGGCTACCTGAGTCTAGCGGGTACCCAGTAGACTTAAAACTGTGCTGGCTTGCGGTTGCGGGGTGGATACCTGAGATAAGCAGACCCCGCTTCTTTTGAAGCAGGAAGCGCGATCTTATCTTGTTATTTGCATGAGATGGTTTGGCTGGATCGGGCCCGCATGATACTGGGCAAGAAAGACGTTGATTTTCGATGCAGTATTTAAGCGGGACAGTACTGGTTACCGGAGCGGACGGTTTTGTCGGTAGGGTAGTTTGCCGCAGGCTCCTGGAGGCCGGATATACACCTCGTGCTGCCCTGCGCGGCGCGGAGTTGTGGCCGTCGTTACAAGCTGCCGTTCCGGGAATTAACGAGTTTGCCGAGATAGGAGACTTGAGCGCCAGTCCGAATCTAGAAGGAGCGCTGGAGAATGTTGCGGCAATTGTTCACCTGGCTGCCCGGGTCCACGTGATGCATGACGCTTCGACCGATCCGCTTGATGAATACCGCAGAGTGAATGTCAGGGGAACGGTATTGCTGGCCCAGGCCGCTGCCAAGGCCGGCGTGCGCAGGCTCGTCTATGTGAGCACGGCCAAGGTGAATGGCGAGTCAACGCCGTGGGGACCTTTCACCGAGGCGGATGTGCCTGCGCCTCAGGACCCCTATAGCATTTCAAAGTGGGAAGCCGAACAGGAACTGCGCGCTTTGGCGGCGGCAACGGGACTTGAGGTGACGATTGTGCGTCCTCCGCTGGTCTACGGTCCTGGAGTTCGCGCGAATTTTCTGCGTCTGATGAAGCTGACGGCGCGCGGCATTCCCCTACCACAGCCCGAGACAAGGAATTGTCGGAGTTTGCTTGGCGTAGAAAATATGGCAGATTTTCTGGTTTATTGCGTGAGTCATCCAAGGGCTGCCAACGAGACGTTTCTGGTTAGTGACGGTGAAGATGTTTCAACCCGCGAGTTGGTGGCGCGAATGGCGCACGCGCTCGGTCGCCCCGCCCGTTTTCTTCCCGTTCCCATCTGCTTGGTGCGTTTAGGTGCGAAGTTATTGGGCAAAGAGGCGGCAGTCGAGAGGCTGCTGGGCTCTTTGGCGCTGGATTGCAGCAAGGCGCGCCGAGTTTTAGGTTGGACGCCGCCGGTACCGATGGAAGAGGGTTTGGCCGCCACCGCTCGCTGGTATCTGGAGTCGATCGAGCGCTCCGCCTAGACCTGCGGAAAGGTGAGCAAGGGTTGCGATGAAGCGAGTGTTCGATGTTGTTTTTTGCGGTGTGCTTTTGCTTCTGTTTGCCGTTCCCATGGCGCTGATTGCTCTGGCAGTCAAACTTACCTCGAAAGGTCCGGTGTTATACTGGTCCGACCGGGTAGGGCGTGAGAATAGAGTCTTTTCTATGCCGAAGTTCCGCAGCATGAGGGTCAACGCACCGCAGGTGGCGACCCATTTGCTGACCGATCCCGAGGCCTATCTCACACCCATTGGCGGATTTCTTCGCCGCAGCAGCCTGGATGAGCTGCCGCAGTTGTTTTCGGTGCTTAGTGGAGACCTGAGTTTGGTTGGCCCGCGTCCTGCCCTGTTCAATCAAGACGACCTGATCGCGCTGCGCAGCGAATGCGGAGTTCACCAACTGAACCCCGGCATTACCGGCTGGGCGCAGATCAATGGGAGAGACGATCTTCCCATCCCCGTGAAAGTGCGCCTGGACTGCGAATACATGCGGGCTCGCTCTTTTTGGTTCGATCTCAAGATACTTTTTCTGACGGTCCTCAAGGTGGTCGGACGGGAGGGCGTTTCTCATTGAGGATGGCGAGGGTGTGCGGGGCGGAACGGGGTGCTTCATTGGCGGGCTTCTCGTTTCACCTGCTTGTAGGACGGCAGGTGAAGATCGAGAGCACGATGTTCTATAGGAATCGAGGCGGATGGTGTTTGTGAAACAGCGTCATGTAATGATCGTCGGCGTTCAGGTGGTGCTGATTGTATGTTCGGCGGCGCTGGCTTGGTTTCTCCGTTTCGAGTTCCATTTCCGGCGGCCGGATATTTTTTTTCTGGCGCTTCCTCTGCTTTTGATGGCTCGCCTTCTGGCCATGGTGCCCTTCAACCTCTTTCATGGATATTGGCGTTATACGGGCGTCAGCGATGCATTCGATGTGGTCAAGGCAGTCTTCCTGGGGACAGTGGGATTCGTCATCCTGGAGAGATATGTAGTCGGCAACCACTCCTATCCTTTGTCGATTTATTGCATTGAGGCGATGCTCACAACCGCCATGCTGTGCGGCGTAAGGATCGCTTCGCGCACCTTCATGCACCGGGTGCGTTATCACGCCAGCCAGATCAACAGCAAGGGCGTGGTGGTCATCGGGGCGGGATGTGGAGCGGCGATGTTGTTGCGCGAACTGCCGCGCAGCGGGTATACAGCTCTCGCTCTGGTGGACGACGATCCGGCCAAAGTGGGCGTCAAGCTGAGCGGCGTGCTGGTGGCGGGCAAGATCGCCGATTTGCAAAAGGTGGTCTATCGCTATCATCCCGAAGAGTTGATGATCGCCATCCCCTCGGCCAATCGCGAGGAGATGCGGCGCATTGCGGATCATTGCCAAAAGACTGGTTTGCGCTTTCGCACCATTCCTAGCCTCACGGACATGATTCATGGCGACGTCCCGGTGAATCAACTGCGCGATGTCAATCTGGAAGATCTGCTGGGGCGCGAGCCAGTACAGTTCCATTTGGAATCGGTGCGGCGAAAGATCGCGGGCCGGGTGGTGATGGTATCTGGCGCGGCCGGATCGATCGGCTCGGAACTCTGTCATCAACTGCTCAACTATGCGCCCGCCAAGCTGGTCTGCGTGGATCAGGCAGAGACGCCGCTCTTCCATCTGCAACAGTTGAATCTGCCGGCCAAGGTGGAGAAGGTCTTTTGTGTTGCCGACATCACCGATGGCCCACGGATGCGCGAAGTAATTCGAGAGCACGATGTGCGCGTCATCTTTCATGCAGCGGCTTACAAACATGTACCGCTCATGGAAGAGAATCTGCAAGAGGCGGTCAAGAACAATGTCTTCGGCCTGCTTTCGCTGATGGAGGTTGCCGATCAGGCTGGCTGCGAAGACTTTCTGCTGATCTCCTCCGACAAGGCGGTTTGTCCCACCAGCTTCATGGGCTGCACCAAACGGATCGGCGAATTGATTGTGGCGGCGCGGCCTTCGGCGCACATGCGCTGCCTTTCGGTGCGCTTCGGCAACGTGCTCGGCTCGCAGGGCAGCGTCATTCCTCTCTTTCAGGAACAGATCAAAACCAGACGCGAAATCACCGTGACCCATCCAGAGATTACCCGCTACTTCATGACCATTCCAGAGGCTGTTTCGCTGGTGCTGCAAGGCTTTTCCATTGGCGAAAAGGGAGACATCCTGGTGCTCGATATGGGGGAGCCGGTAAAGATTCTGGAGATGGCCAAGAGCCTCATTCACCTCTCCGGAATTCCGCCCGAAGAAGTCAAGATTGTCTTCACCGGATTGCGGCCGGGAGAGAAGCTCTTCGAGGAACTCTTCTACGACTTCGAACAGCGCTTGAACACGACGGCGGACAAGATTCTACGCACCCAAGGGCAGTTAATGACCTGGATGGAATTGCAGGCGCATCTGCATGCACTGCGCGCCGAGAATGCCACCGGCGTCTCCGAGCGCATTCGCGCCAAGGTGAAGGAAATTGTGCCGCAGTATCTTTGGACTCCGGCCGAGCAAAGCCTAGCAGCGGTGGCCATTGGAGATGGCGCTGCTCGTCACCGTGCAGAGGTCTTTCACCAAGTGGAGGCAAGAGCGGATCTCAGATAGATCCGCAGCACGTTGGTGCCGTGCAGTGGTAAAGAGCGCGGGAATGATGTTTCCTGCGCAAGCCAAAAAATCGAGTCAAGATCAAAGCCCAGGCCACTCGCGCTGGGCTTTTTCATATTTATCGAGTGTGCCGATGTCGAGGATGTAACCATCGAGCGGCGTAGCGAACATCGCGCCCAGCAGCTTGGGCAGCACATCGAATCCAATATCGGCGGGCATCTGGTCGGGGACCTGATCGAGAAGCAATGGTCCCGCAACGATTAAGCCAGCAAAGGCCATATCGGATTTCGGCTGCTCCGGTTTCTCCACGAATTCCGTTACTCTGCCGGCCTCGTCGGTGGCCAGAATGCCGCATTGCGTGGGATTGGGAACATGCGCGGTGGCAACCGTGACCGGCGCTTGCGCGCGGCGGTGAAAATCCAGCAGACGGTCGAAGCGGCAGTTGGTCAGCACGTCGGCATAGAGAATGGCAAACTCCTGCTCGCCCTCGGCAAATGCCCGGTTCACATGCAAGGTGCCGGCGCTGCCCAGCAATTCAGGTTCATAGGTCTGGTGCACGCGCACCGGTCCTCGATAGGCGGCCAGGAATTCTGTCACGCGCTGGCTGTGCGCATGGGTGTTGATCAGCACCTCATCGATGCCGTATTTCGCGCACCAATCCAGCCAGATGCTCAGCAGCGGCTGGCCCTGAATCGTGACCAGGCATTTGGGAATGCTGTCGGTAAGCGGGCGCAGGCGCGTGCCGTGGCCAGCGGCCAGAAGAAATGCCTTCATGGTTGCCTCACAAATATAGAGTCAATTGCCGCGCTGCTTCCACGCCCACGCGGTTTGCAGAATGGTATCGAGATCCGAGTGCCGCGGCGTCCATCCCAACTCCGTCTTCAGGCGTTCGGAGCTGGCGCAGAGTACGGCGGGGTCGCCCATGCGGCGTTCTCCTTCGCGCAGTGGGATCTTCCTGCCGGTAACCCGTTCGGCCGCAGTGTGAACTTCGCGGATGGAGTAGCTCTTGCCCAGGCCGATGTTGAAGGCCCTGAAGCCGGGCTGAAACGGCCGCTGCAAGGCCAGAATGTGCGCCTGGGCGATGTCCAGCACGTGAATAAAGTCGCGGATGCAGGTGCCGTCGGGGGTGGGATAGTCGCAGCCGTAGATGGAGAAGTATTCGCGCGTCCCCAGCGCCGCATCCAGGAGCAGCGGCAGCAGGTGGGTCTCGGGTACATGTTCTTCGCCATGCTCGGCGGTTCCACCGGCGGCGCTGAAGTAGCGAAAGGCGCAGACGTTGAGGCCGTATGCACGGGAATACCAACCCAGCAAGCGCTCGAAGCAGAGCTTGGTCTCGCCATAGGAGTTGACCGGCTCTTTGGGGTGATCTTCAGTGATGGGAATCTCGACCGGGTCGCCATAGACCGCGGCTGTCGAAGAGAAGACAAAGCGCTTAATGCCGGCCTCGCGAATGGCCTCCATCATGGTGGTTGCCGCAACTACGTTGACGCGATAAAAGGCCGCGGGGTTGACCACCGACTCCGGGATCAGCGCCTTGGCCGCGAAGTGAAAGACAGCGTCGAAGGGCTTGGCCTCGAGCACTGCGCGCATTCCGTTGAGATCGCCGATATCCAGATGATGAAACTCGGCGTCAGCGGGAACGGCGTGGCGATGGCCGGTCGAGAGATCGTCGACGATAGAGACCTCATGGCCCTGACGCAACAACTCTTCCGAGCACACTGAGCCGACGTAGCCAGCCCCGCCTGTAACCAGGATGCGACTCATTGCTTCTCCTCGAATACGCGCAAAGTGATTGACCATTCATTCGTCTTCGCGGCAGGGCAGGGAATCGGTGTTCGATGCGCCGCGGAGCAGTACAAGCAGCAAGCAAGTCATCGAGCTTAAACGGCGCGCGCCTTGCGCTCGTTCTGCAACTCGATCAGCATATCGAAGTAGTCCTTGAAGTATTTTGTGAAGATGTGCAGGACGATGGCGTGAATGCCCTCCACCAGTTCGTACTCGCCGGGCTGCGTGGGAACCAGAATCTTCGCGTCCGAGAGGGGATTCAGCCGCCCACCGCTGAAGCCCGAGATGCCGATCACCGGCACCTTCTGCGATCGAGCCAACTCCACCGCGCGAATGATGTTCTCCGAGTTGCCGGAGCTGGAAATGGCGATCAGCACATCGGTATCCTGCAGGTAATTCCGCAGCGGTCCGGCGAAGACCATATCGAAGCCGACATCATTGGCCCACGCGGTCAGCTCTTCTTCGGTGGAGGGCAAGCGGATGGCCTGGAAGCGATGAACATGCTCGTCCAGGTGGTGGCTGAAGACGGTCTTGTTGAAGTCGGCTACCCAGTGTGTGGCCAGCGCCAGCGAGCCGCCGTTGCCCACTACGTAGATGCGCCCATCGCGCTCGAAGGCCGCCTGCAGAATGTTCATGGCCTTGGCGATCTCAGCCTTGGGCAGCTTGCGCAGCACTTCGATGGACTTTTGCGAAAACTGTTCGATAAAGTTTTCCATAGCTCCTCACCGACCGGTTGAGTTGACCAGCGTTTCCACGCCGGATTGAACCAGCGCAACAGGAATCTCACGGGCGCCAATCAAGCCTTCGCCGGCGGCAGCTTTGGTCAGCGCTTCGACGATATCGTCGCGGCTCTCCACAGGCGCCAGCAGCATCAGGCAGCCGCCGCCGCCCGCGCCGAGAATCTTTCCTCCCCAGGCGCCGCGGTTGATAGCTACATCGTACAGCGTGTCGATGACCGGATTGGAAACGCCGGAAGCCAGCTTCTTCTTCAGATTCCACCCCGCCATCAGCATTTCACCGATCCCCTGAAAGTCGCCGCGCAAGAAGGCATCTTTAAAGACCAGCACCGAGTCCGACATCTGCTTCAGCGTCTCGATATTCTTGGCGGTATTCGCCTTCTGCTCGGTCAACACCGAGGATGCGTCGCGCGTCAGGCCCAGATAAAACAGGATCAGCCGTCTCTCCAACCCCAGACGCTTTTTGAAGTCCAGCAGCAGCGGCTCGACATCGACCGTGCCATCAGGGTTGAACTGAAGAACGTTGAAGCCGCCAAAGGCCGCGGCATACTGGTCTTGCTTGCCGATCGGCTCCTTGACCAGGTCGATTTCCAGGCGGCAGGCGGCTTCGGCCGCCTCGCGTTTATCGATCCGCTTTCCCTGGTAAGCGGAAAGGCCCTTCATCAGCGCCACCGAGAAACTCGACGAAGAGCCCAGGCCGGTTTTGGCCGGAATGGGCGCAAACGAAGCGATCTCGATATTGTTTTCGATGCCCAGATCCAGCAGGGCGGCGCGCACGCGTGTGTGCTGCAATTGCGAGGGGTGCGAGACCTCTTCGGAAATCGAATAGCGGACCGCCACATGGTCGGTGAAGGGGGCGCGATTGATGGCGATGTAAATGAACTTATCGATCGCCGTCGAGATCACCCGGCCGGGATACTGCGTGTAAAACTCCGCCAGATCTGTACCGCCGCCGGCAAAGCTGATCCGCATCGGTGCACTGGAAACGATCATGCGAGACGACCTTCCTTTGAATGGCTGAGGGAAACGCGTTGCAATTCCAAAGTATACAGAATCGATCTATCAACGAAAGCAGAATAGTGGAAGATCGCACCACAGCGCAAGCGGGAATGATGCTCCCGGCTTCGCACCCCGACTCTGATGAGAACCGAGATTTCGTTTACCGGATAACGACCATCCTTATCCAATGCGGAAAGAATGGGTCGATGAAACGCAAGTGAATGCGTCCGGCGGCAGGGTCGTCTCGCAGGATGTTCTGATCTTGGAGACCGCGAATCGCTGATTGGAGCGATGAAACGGCAAGGCCGAGCGAGCGCGCTGCTTCGGATGAGTTCATGCCTGCTCCGTGTCGCTGAATTACGGCAAGCAGCGCTTTTTGCTGTACGGTCGTCAACCGGGTCCAGGACTCTGTATACCAGGGATCGAGCCCATTCACCGTTCGCCGCAGAGCAGCTTCAACGAGCTGCACGGTAAGTTTGGGCAGTTTGGAACCTCCCTTGCTGCGCAGATCTTCCCAACAGTTGTGTGCCAGCATTTGCACATTGAATGGGACTTCCTCAGCGAGGTCCAGAATCCTTTGAACGGGTGCTGCATTGGCAACCACGAAGCCGCTGCGTCGAAAATGTCTCAACAGGTGAGCAGAGAATTCATCGGCTGGCAGCGGGCCGACGAATCTGTTTGTGCCCAAGCGATAAAGTGGCCGATCGTGTCGCATGGTCATATCCGACATGATTCGTGTCTGTGAACCAGCAAAGACATAGCCAACACGCCGATGCTCCTGGATTGCAGCGCGAATCTGAGCCTCTGCTTCAATGCCGCCGCGGGCGACCACAGCCTGAAACTCATCAATGATCAGACCAACGGGTCGTGAGCCAGGCTGAGAAAGAGCCAGCGCTTCCAGACCGTCGAGCGCATCCACAAACAATTTGACGGGACGGTTTTCCTTCGCCGATGAATCAACGCCAACGCTGACAGAGAGTTCTTGGTCTACACCACCATACTTGATCTCTGGCTTGAGTCTTGAAAAGAAGCGGCTTATCTGCTCGATTCCGAGGTCCAGATTACCTTTGAGGCGCGCAGCAGCAGCAGTAACGATCTTCGCCACGAGCATGTCGATCGTAGGGTAGGCCTCGGCGTCGAGCCTGAGTACGACACCGCCGGCAGCAGTGAGCTTCTCATCGGCGGAACGGAGAATGGAGGTTTTCCCGAACCGCCGTGCTCCAATCAGGAACAGCTTTTCACCGTTGCGAATGGTCGATTCTACCAGCGCAGTTTCCTCCAGGCGGTCAACCAGTTCGTCGGCACCGAGGTCGCCGCCAAATCGAAAAGGGTTGCTCTTGGAATCCACCTGCTTCTCCCATCCGTTTATTAATAAATAGGTTATCATAATTTTGATAATCTATATTTTGATAAACAACGAGATGCGCTGACCTGCCTGCCTGTTCAGATTTCCGCCCGACCAAAGCCGGTCCCTTTCAAGGCTGTTGGCAAGCCTAGTCCAGGGCGCTCGTGCGATTGCCCAAGGGATGAATCGGGTCAGTTACTGGGGCAAGAAAACAACGGCGAAGCTGGATAGCTCCGCCGCTGGTGTTCTACAGCAAGCAGAAACTATTTCACCAACGGGATGCGCATATCCCGGCCGCTCATCTCCACCGGCAAACCAAGATTGAGGTTGGCCAGGATGGTGGGCGAGATGTCACGCAGCGAGCCGTCGGTACGCAGGCGGAAGTTCTTGGCCTCCTCGGCGACATAGATGAAGGGCACCGGGTTGGTGGTGTGCGCGGTGTGCGGGTCGCCGGTGATGGGGTCCACCATGGTCTCGCAATTGCCGTGGTCGGCGGTGACGATCCAGATGGCGTTGCGCTCCTTGACCGCCTTATAGATGCGGGTGAGCTGCACGTCAACCGCCTCGACGGCCTGAATGGCCGCAGGCAGCACGCCGGTATGGCCCACCATGTCGGGATTGGCGAAGTTCGAGACGACCACGTCGAAGCTGGCGTCGCGGATGGCCTTCTCGATGCTGTCGCCCACCTTGACCGAACTCATCTCAGGCATCAGGTCGTAGGTGGCCACCTTGGGCGATGGAGTGAGAATGCGCTCTTCGCCAGCAAAGGCCTTCTCCACGCCGCCGTTGAAGAAGAAGGTCACGTGGGCGAACTTCTCTGTCTCCGCGGTGCGCACGTTGCGCAGGTGGGCGTCGGCCAGCATATTGGCCAGGATGTGCTCCATCGACTGCGGCGGGCTGACGATGGGCAGCTCGAACTTCTCGTCGTATTGCGTCATGCAGGTGTAGTGCAGGTTCTTGGGCAGCTCGGAGCGGGGAATGGTTTGGTCCAGCGCCTCCCAGCCGTCCAGATCGCGGCCGCCCGCGGCGTTGAGGCTGCTCTCGCGGCAGAGCACGCGCGTGACCTGGCGGGCGCGGTCGGCGCGGAAGTTGAAGTTGAGCACCGCGTCTTCGTCGCGAATGACCGCAACCGGATGCTGCTTTTCATCGACGATGACCGTGGGCAGCACGAACTCGTCCTGCACTCCGCCGTTGTAGCTCGAGCGAATGGCTTCGACGGCGCTGGTGTTGGCGCCGCCCTCCGCCTTGCCATGCACCATGGCGTCGAAGGCCTTGCGCTGCCGCTCCCAGCGCTTGTCGCGGTCCATGGCGTAATAGCGGCCGCTCACCGACGCGATCTTGCCCACGCCGATCTCGCGCATCTGCTGTTCCAGCTTGGCGGTGTAATCGATGCCCGAGGTGGGCGGCGTGTCGCGCCCATCCAGATAGACGTGCACAAAGACCCGCTCCAGCCCAGCCGCGCGCGCCGCGCGCAGAATCGCGTAGATGTGCTCCTGGTGGCTGTGTACGCCGCCGTCCGAGACCAGGCCGATCAGGTGCAGGGCGCGGCCGTGCTCCAAGGCATAGGCAAAGCTGGCCTTGATCTGCTCGTTGTCCTTGAGCGTGTCTTCGGCCACCATCACGTCGATGCGGGTGATGTCCATCTGCACAATGCGCCCGGCGCCGATGTTCAGATGGCCCACTTCGCTGTTGCCCATCTGCCCTTTGGGCAGGCCGACAAACTTTTCCGAGGCCTGGATCAGCGTATTGGGATACTCGCGCATGAGCAGGTCGTAGGTGGGCTTGCGCGCCAGGGCAACGGCGTTGTTGGCAATTTCGGGACGATAGCCCCATCCGTCGAGGATGGTCAGCACTACGGGACGCTTCACAATGGACACAGGCAAAACACCTCAATTTCGGTCAAAGAGCCGTTCACTCTTAGGATAACCTGCTTGGCCAGCAGGCCGCCCGTGCGGCCTCTCACTCTTCGAGATGCGCAGACGGAGCAAGAGATGCAAAGGGGGCAGGGTACAACTCCATCGAAGGTACCAATTCAAACGTTCAGTGGGCGGCTAATACCTTGGCCAGAGTACGATCTCCGATCTCTCCGGCTGCCGGGCTCAAACGGATTTCGATATCGTAGCCCAGGCGATTGAGGCACTCCATCAGCTTCTGTTCGGAGAGGTTGGAGAAATCGCCGCGCAAGATGGCGGAGACCTTGGGTTGTGCGATGCCCATGCGCCGTCCCGCTTCCTCCTGGGTCAAATCCAGACGCCGCACCGTGCGGGCGATCTCGATCACCAGGCAGGATTTAATCTTTAACTGCTCGGCGCCGCGTAATTCCAGGTCGGCAAATACATTGCCGGAACTGATCTCAACTTCGATGCCGTCAACGATCTGTTTGCCCATTCCGCATCTCTTTTGCACTGCCGATCCAGACCAGCGGCTTCTCGCGGTTGTTCACGGGCCGAATATACCAGAAAAGGTCTAAGCGCTCAACTTGTGCGGTACCTAAAGAGCTGGCGCCACGGGAACCGTCCTTGAAACAATCAGACCAGTTGAAACCCATGCAGTCGCTTTGCGGCATCCTCATCAAACGTCATCGTTGCCGTGCAACCTCTCCAGGTGCAAAGAGAACCGAGCAATGCGTCTTCGAAGGTTCCGATCCAATTGCGCAGGGCAACTACTGCCTGATAGACCTCTTGCTCGTTCTGAACCTCAAGCGTATCCGCTGCCAGCAGCATTTCAATATCGTTCGCAATTTCCTGCCGCGTCCGCTTATAAAGGCTCTTGAGAACCCAGACAATCTCAAGGATGCTTACCAGCGTGACGAAGCCCGGCTCTTGTTCCGTCAAGCGGCCTTCGATGACCTCGGTTGCGCGAGGGGCTTGCGTGGGATCGTCTTGCACCAGGTAGCGAAGAAGGACGTTCGTATCGAGGCCTATCATTTTTCCCGCCGAAACCTCTCCATCGCTCCTGCTTCCATCGCCCGGTCCATCTCTTCAAGAGACACCGATTCGGCCGGTTGGGGAATCATGCCTTTGAGGCGAGCCGTCGGGATCTTGGGCAATAAAATCACTCCGTCCGGGTGGAAGAAGAACTTGAAACGGTCTCCCGGTTTGATTTGCAGGCGATCGCGCACCCGCTTGGGAATCGTTGCTTGCCCTTTGCTGCTGAGCGTTGCTTCCATCGAAGGAGATCCTCCATTCTTTACATTCTATCAGAAGTAAAGAATCGCGGCTTTGCCTGCTGCAGAAGGGCCGACGCAGCTTCGGGAAATCTGGTCAGTCCCCATCCTGCCGGGAGATTCGAAAGGGAAGAGCGCATCGGTGACGGAAAAAGCGGGAGAGAGCCGCAGCCCTCTCCCGCTTTGTTCTTGACCGATTTCGCCGGCTCCCGCGCCTTTTTTCCAGGCGCGGGGAGGGCCGAAGGCAGCAAAGGCGCCTACGGCGTCTATTCGGCGTTGTAGTTGATGCTCTCGATGCCCAGGAAGGCCGCTCCCTGGCCCAGTTCCTCTTCGATGCGCAGCAGTTGGTTGTATTTGGCGATGCGGTCGGTGCGGCTGACCGAGCCGGTCTTGATCTGGCCTACGCCGGTGGCTACGGCGAGATCGGCGATGAAGGTGTCTTCGCTCTCGCCCGAACGGTGGCTCATCACCGCGGTGTAGCCATAGCGGCGGCCCAGTTCGATCGCCTCCAGGGTTTCGGTGACGGTGCCGATCTGGTTCACCTTGATGAGAATGGAGTTGGCCACGCCCTCTTCGATGCCGCGCTGCAAGCGCTTGGTGTTGGTGACGAAAAGATCGTCGCCGACCAACTGGATTCGGCTGCCCAGGCGATCGGTGAGCAGCTTCCAGCCCGCCCAGTCGTCCTCGGCCAAGCCGTCTTCCAGTGAAACGATGGGGTATTGGCGGCTCCAGTTGTCCCAGAAGGCCACCATCTCCTCGCTAGAAAGCTCGCGCTTGTCGCTCTTCTTGAAGACGTACTTGTTCTTTTCCTTGTCAAAGAACTCGCTGGCCGCGGGGTCCAGGGCGATGGCGATCTGTTCGCCGGGCTTGTACCCGGCGGCTTCGATGGCTTCCAGAATCAGCTCGACGGCCTCGGTATTCGACCGCAGCGAGGGAGCAAAGCCGCCCTCGTCGCCCACCGCCGTGTTGTAGCCCTTCTTCTTGAGCACGCCCTTGAGGGTGTGGAAGGTCTCCGCCGACCAGCGCAGCGCGTCGCTGAAGCGCTCGGCGCCCACCGGCATGATCATGAACTCCTGAAAGTCCACATTCGAGTCGGCATGTGCGCCGCCGTTGAGCACGTTGAGCATGGGGGTGGGCAGAATGCTGGCGTTGATGCCGCCCAGGTAGCGATAGAGGGGCACTTCCAGGGTCATCGCGGCGGCCCGGGCGCAGGCCATGGAGACGGCCAGGATGGCGTTGGCGCCCAGCTTGCCCTTGTTCGGGGTCCCGTCCAGCTCGATCATGGTCTTGTCGATGAGGCGCTGATTGCTGGCGTCCATGCCCTCGATCTCGGGAGCGATGACGGTCTCCACATTGGCCACGGCTTGCAGCACGCCCTTGCCCATGTAGTGGCTCTTGTCGCCGTCGCGCAGTTCCACGGCCTCATGTTCGCCGGTGGAAGCGCCCGAGGGCACGATGGCGCGGCCCAGTGCGCCGCTCTCCAGGATGACGTCCGCTTCCACGGTCGGGTTGCCGCGCGAGTCCAGTACCTCGCGGGCGCGAATGGCAACGATCTCAGTCATGTTGGTCCTCACAATGCGGTGCATTAGCCGGTCATTCAGTTGCGGACGGCGATCCACGGCAAGAGCTTCTCCCGTGGCGCTGTGTATCGTTTCCAGAAACTGGTGCACGAGTCGACTTCCTTCCGTCCAACGTTCAAAAAGAGCATCCGTACCGTACGGATTCTAACAAACCTGGATGAAGGGCGCGCTCTTCTTGCTCTTCCGCGTGGCCAGACGGTTTCAGGAAGGGAATGGCCGAGCTCTGCAAGCGGAGCATCTCGATGCGTCTGTGCGCGTTACGGCTGAGGTGAACAAGCCCTCGACCACCAAAAAGAGCTGTCATCCTGAGCAACATGACTCGTGTTGGCGAGTTACGGCTGAAATGAACGCCGCAACCGCCTCCCGCAGGGAGGCGATGAAAGTAGCCAGGGGTGAACCCTGAGCACAGCGAAGGGGCAACCCCTGGGATGGATGCGAAAATCTACCTCGCGCCCCGCAGGGCCGCGCTGAAACGTGGGGTTACCAGACCCGTTCATGAGGAGCGAAGCGAAGGATCTGCGGTTTATCCAGCGAACTGCAATAGGAGCAAAATGTTCATTGTTCTGAGGGAGCACCTGTCCTTTCGATCGGGGGGTACCTTGGCTGATTCTTGCCCTTCGGGGAACCTTGCCCTCGCCTGCGCACCGATTCTACGCCCGTTCCCCCTGGCGGAGCGCTAACCTTACCGTGGAGAAGTGGGTTTTGGGCGGAGGGTGGTTATCACCCGCGAAACTTGTCCGCCTTGTTGGGGTTTAACTCTTCAGGACCATGCCGCGCGAGCGGAGATGTTTGCAAAGGAGACTGAAATGAAGCGGAAAATTCTTGTATTTGGCCTCCTGGCCGGCGCCGCTGCCGCTCTGGGAGCGCAGCAGGCAAATCCCGCCGATCCTTATTCGGGGACCTCGAATCCGCCCTCCGACACGGAGATCACCACCACCGCTGCTCCGTTGGCCAAGCCTTCGGCCGGCAAGCTGGCGGTGCGTCCCTCCAGGTCAGCGGCGGTCGCACCGGCTGCAACGCCCACTTCAGTCGATCCCGCGGTTAACTTCCCCGACCCCAGCGCCGAGGAAGACATTGTGCATCCGGCTCGTGCCACCGTACGCACCAGCCAGCCGGAGCTGACGCAGCGCTCCGCCGACACCGCCCCTGAGAACGATCCTGACGGTGACATTGTGCATCCGCGCGGCTTGCGCCCGGACGAACTTGCCGAAGGAACCACCATTCGCGTCCGTCTGCTGGCCCGCCTCTCGTCCGCCTCCTCGGAAAAGGGCGAAGTCTTCAGCACCCGTGTCGCCTCCGACGTCTTGCGCGGCGGCGTGGTCTTGATTCCCGCCGGCTCCGAGATCGATGGCGAGGTGGTGCAAGTCTCCAGCGGTCACATGGCCGGCCACGGCGCCCTGCACCTGCGCCCCGAGACGGTGCAATTGGTCGATGGCCGCCGCTTTCAACTGCATGCGCAGACCTCTTCCACACCCGGCGCCAAGACCCATGTCGGCAGCGAGGGCGTCATTGTGCCCAATTCCCGCATCAAGCGCGACACCATCGAGTATGGCGGCGCGGTGGGCGCCGGAGCCGCTACCGGAGCCGTGGTTGCCGGTCCGGCCGGAGCGCTGACCGGCAGCCTGATCGGCGCCGGCGTGGTCACAGCCCACTTGTTGGTCTCTCATCCCCAGGCGACATTGGAGCCGGGCACGGTGCTGGTCTTCACCCTCACCGAGCCCTTGGATATGGCGCCGCTGGTGGCTTCCCGGTAGCTTGCCGGTCTCCAAAGAGACAAGCGTGGACCAGGATAAGAAAAGGGGTGCCCCACCCTCGCCGCTGCCATTCTGAGCGGAGCGCAGCGAAGTCGAAGAATCTGCGTTTTGTAACTTTTTGCGGCTAGGGTGGGATCGCCAAAATACCTTACATCCTGTGTAATTTAAATAACTTACATATCATCATGGTCTCGCCTGCGAAGATTCCCTCGCAAGCGGTTTTATGCCCCCACAAATTGAGCAATTTGCGCCGCCAGGTGGCTCTGCGCCGAGCGCATGGCCATGTGTCCCTGGCCTTTGAGGCTGGCAATCTGCACATTCGGCAAGACGCGATAGAGCGCCGCCATGGCGTGGCGGAAGGGGTGTTCCGAGCTTTCCGTTCCCAGCAGCAGCAGGGTCGGGCAAGTGATCGCCGTGTAGGCCTCGACGCCCCCCGGCAGCTCGTCCATGGCCTCCAACTCGCGCGGCCAGGTGGAGACCAGAGCGGCCAACCGGGACCAGCCCTTGGAGCCGCGCATCGCCTCGACGTGCGCGCCGGGCAGGCGCACAAACTCCTTCAGTCCCATCTCCAGGGCGTCGTCGAGACGGCCATCGGCTACTGTGCGTCGAAACGGGTCCAGATGTTCCCCGGCGATGAGTCCGCCCACCGGCAGCGGGGGCTCATACAAGACCAGCCTGTGCAAGGGGATGCGCATGGCCGCGCCGAGGGAGCAGATGGCTCCATAGGAGTGGCCCACCAGGCTTGCATCGGGCCCCGCGGCGGAGAGTACAGCGACCAGATCGTCGTATTCGCGATCGATCGAATAGGCGGAGCTTCCCAACTCGCTATGACCATGGCCGCGGCGATCCATCGTGAAGCAGGTGAAACGGTCTGCCAGACAGTTCGCAACGCCGTGCCAGTCCGTGCCCTTGGAAAGGCTTCCGTGGACAAAGACAACGGCGGGACCCGCTCCAAAGCGCTTGTAGCCGATGCGCGTTCCATCCTTCGAGCGCACATATTCGTGGACGGCAGGTCTCTGCGGCAAATTGATATGTGTATCTTGCAATGGTTTCCCGGTCGATCACCGCCATTATCGCGTAAGCCGCGGGGCGCAGACAAATGCCCATCGCCAATCCGGAGGGGAAAAAAGGCCGCCAACCGAGGATTTGTCTCTCATTGTGAACTGCGCATCCGCCGCCGGATGGGTTCGTTGTCGGCGTAGACGCGCCACTCGACCACCTGGCCTTCGCTGACCTGGACGCGCACCGCCAAAGGCGTCTCCCAGTCGCTCTCGGGTTGCTCCTGGCCGTCTGCAGCGTAGGAGCCGCGAGCCACACCCAGCAGCACCACCACCGGGCCGATGGCATAGCTTTCTTCCAGGTCGATGGTGTAGCCGGGAACCATCTGGAAGTAGCGAATCCATCCTTCCCGCAGAATCTCACGGCCCTCCAACTGCTCGCCCAGGGAATTGACAAAGCGATATTCGGGGGCCATCAGCGCTTCCATGGCCTCGATTTCGTGGCGATTGATGGCCCGCACAAAGGCATGGGCAACGGTTTCCGGGGATGGGTAGAGGGCTTCCATTGCAACTCCTTGCGCCATTCTACGCGTTCCGCGCCAGCCAGGCAGTTTGCCGGGAACCGCACCTCTCCCGTCTGCGTATAAGAACCCGGGAGCCGCCCGCCGCGCCGCAGTGCGGAGCGTGCGGCGGCCCAGTCTGTGAGACGCCATGCAGAGTTTTTCCGACACCCTCGGTCAGGTCTTCCGCGCCATTTTGGCCAACAAACTGCGCAGTTTTCTGACCATGTTCGGCATCGCCTGGGGGGTAGGTTCGCTGCTGGTGCTGGTGGGCCTGGGAGAAGGCTTCCGCGGCGGCATGCAGAAGAACTTCGCCTCCATGGGCCAGGACGTCATCATGATGTTCAACGGCACCATCCCCGCCCTGGCCAATCAGCACACCGGAATGCGCCCCTACGAACTCACCCTGAGCGACGAAGAGGCGCTGCGTCATCTGCCTGAACTGCGCGCCGTCACCGACGAGCTGACCCGCTCCGATCTCTACGAAGTCAGTGAGTGGAGCAATACCTCGGGCCACGTCCTGGGCACCGAACCCAACTACACCGTGGTGCGCTACATTCCCATCTCCGCCGGCCGATTTTTGAACGATGCCGACCTGCTGGAGAACCGCCGCGTCGCGGTGCTGGGCCAGAAGTCAGCCTCGCTGCTCTTTCCCGGCCATCCCTCGGTGGGTGAGACCATCACCATGAACGGCACCGCCTTTACCGTCATCGGCCTGGTGGACAAGGTAGGGCGCGGCAACAACACCTACGACGACCAGAAGGTCTACATTCCCATCACCACCATGCAGGAGCTGTATCCCCTCAAGGGCTTCAACATTCCCCGCGATGCGCTGACCTCGATTCAATACCAGCCCACCATCCACGGCGACGCCACCGCCGCACTCGCCGCCGTGCACCGCGTGATCGCCGACCGCCACGGATTCGACCCCTCCCTGCTGGACGCCTACAACGAGTGGGACACCATCGAGGAGCAGCACATGGTCGGGGCCATCTTCACCGCCATGGACATCTTTCTGGGTGGCGTGGGCATTGTGACCCTGGGTTTGGGTGCGGTGGGCATCATCAACATTATGCTGGTCTCGGTCACCGAGCGCACCTTCGAGATCGGCCTGCTGAAAGCGATCGGCGCCACCAGGCGCAGCATTCTGGCGCAGTTTTTCTGGGAGGGGCTGCTCTTAACGGGTATCAGCGGGTTGATCGGCATTGCCGGCTCGGAGGCGCTGATGGCCGTTTTGCAGCACTTTTTGACCGACAAGATGCCGGGCTGGGACCCACCCCGCCTGGTTCCCTGGACGGCCGCTCTGGCGCTGTCGTTGCTGACCATTAGCGGCGTCGTCGCGGGCCTCTATCCGGCCAGCAAAGCCGCCGCCTTGGACCCCATTGAAGCGCTGCGAAGGGAGTGATTGGATAGCTTCTAGCTGCTAGCTTTTAGCCGCTAGCCAAACTGATCGGGATCGAATCTTCCCGAATCCTGAAAAAGGCATATGGCGACAGTTGGGTCCTCGCAATGGATGATCCGGCGAAAGCCTGCACGAACCGGCGGCCAGCCATCAATCTTTAGCTAGAAGCTAGAGGCTAGAGGCTAGCAGCTAGGAGCTGATCAACATGCTTAAAGACATTCTCGGCCAGGCCTGGGAGGCGATGCTCTACAATCGCCGCCGCACCGCCATTACCATGATCGGCATGGCCTGGGGCATCGCCACGGTAGTGCTGCTGCTGGCCTATGGCGACGGCTTCGGCCGCGCCATTCAGCGCATCTTTGCCGAGTGGGGGACCAACACCATCGGTGTTTTCCCCGGCCGCACCAGCGAGCAGGCCGGCGGCGACAAGGCCGGCGTCAAAGTCCGTCTCACACTCGACGATCTGGACCGCATCAACAGCGCCGTGCCCGGCATTACCCACATCTCTCCCACGGCCTACAAGGACACGACGGTGCAGAACGATCTGCACACCTACACCTGGACCGTGGTCGGCTCTCGCCCCTCCTATCAGGACATCATCAAACTGGACATCGATCAGGGCCGCTTCTTCAACGGCGCCGAGGACCAGCAACGCGCCCACGTCTGCGTTCTCGCCTCCGAGGCCAAGACCAAGCTCTATTCGGGCGGCTGGGCGATTGGGGATTCCATCCGGCTCAATGGCGTCATCTTCACCGTCATCGGCGTCCTGCATCCCAAAATGCAGGAGAGCAACGACGACATCAACCGTTCCGTCTATATTCCCTTCAACACCATGAGCGACCTGAAAGACACCATGTACCTCGATGGCCTCTGGTTCAGCTATCACGGCGACTACGAGCAGATCGAGAAGACCCTGCGCGAGACGCTGGGCGCGGCGCACCACTTCCGCCCCTCGGACCACAACGCCCTGCATGTGGCCAACCTGATGAGCCAGTTGCACCAGTTCAGCATTCTGACCATGGCGCTGAAGGTGTTGCTCTCGCTGGTGGGCGCGCTGACTCTGGGCATCGCCGGCATCGGCCTGATGAACATCATGCTGGTAGCGGTGCAGCAGCGCACCCGCGAGATCGGCATCGAGAAGGCTCTGGGCGCGCGCAAGCATCACATCCTGGTGCAATTCCTGGCCGAAGCCCTGGCCATTACCGGCGTGGGCGGCGTGGCGGGGATTGTTCTGGCCTATGCGGTCTCGCTGATGGTGGGCCGCATAACCTTTTACAGCGCCCTGGCCAAGAACGCCGAGTCGGCCGACATCCGCCTGCTCATCTCGCCCTCTTCGGTGATTGTGGCCACGGTGATTCTGATCGTTACCGGCCTGGTCGGAGGCATGATTCCCGCCATCCGCGCCGCCAACCTCGACCCCATCGAGGCGCTCAGGTACGAGTAGAGCGGAGTTCGCGGAGTTAGCCGCGCTGCGCGCGTGTTAGCGGTGTTAGCGAATATATGAGCTAGAATTCGCTCACATCGCTAACTCTTCTAGCTCCGCTAACATCGCTAAACGGGCGGCATTGCTTCCACCACCGGCACTCCGGCAGGCGGATTGAAATGGAAGAGCGACGGGGGCAGCACCACGTTGGGCTCCTCGTGGGTGAAGGTGAAGCGGGTGAGTGCGCCGTCCGTCTCTTCGATTTCGATTGCGCCAATCGCGCCCTCGGCGCTGACCGTGAGCGAGAGCCGCCGAACACGTTCTTCCTGACCTTTGGGTTGGCCGCTGAGCGTGAATTGGCCGTTGCCGGCAGGTTGCACCGCCAGGTTGATTAGCTCCTTCTCCAGCACGGTGTGGCCCAGCAGAAAGCGCAGCGGCGAACGCAGATCGTCGAGCTTTTTGGCGGGCAGCCGCTGCACCTGCGCATCGCCCTTGGTGTAGAACCAGGCGGAGGCGCCGTCCAGCACAAAGAGTTTGCCGGCCGGCTGGGCGTACTCCCACTTCATGCGCCCCGGCTTGAGCAGCAGCAGCGTTCCGCTTTCGGTGCGCCGCATCCCCATGCCCTCGTAGCTCTCGGTAAACCCGGCGCGCAGCGAGTGCAACTGGTTGTAATGCCGGTCCACACGCTGCGCCACGTCTTGCGCGGAGTCCTGCGCGGCCAGTACAGGCTTTTGTGCGACCGTTGCAGAACAAAGCAAAGCGGCGGCCAGCATCCACGGGCCGCCGCGGCGAAGGTGTTGTTTCACGCTCATTGAATCGATTGGGTGCAATTGGTGCTGCCGGCCGGGTCGGCCTTGATGGTGCCGAATTCATCGCTGCAGAAGCCGCGATTGCCGGTCTTGCCCACGGTGAGCGGTACAGCGGTGACCTGATAGCCGGTGACGCGGTCGTTACCGTTCAAATTCACCTTGGTAACGTTGCTGATAGTGAAGATGTAGCCGGATTTGATGCCGGTGGAGAGATCCCCTTGCAGCATCTGCGCCTGCGCGGGCGTGGGCGGGCCAGACTTGGGGTCGCCTCCCAGCGCGGTCAGCGAGGTGGCAAAGCCAGTGGCAGGGTACGTTGTGCTGTATTGCAACTGCGCCTGCATGATGGCCCGAAGCGATTGGATCGCCGAGGTCTCGTTGGCGGTGCGCGTCAGGTTGCCGATGGTGGGAATCGCCATGAGCATGAGGATGAGGATGATGGCAATGACGATCAGCAATTCCATCAGCGTAAAGCCGTTGGGTTGGATCGGGCGGGCGGCATTGCGGCGGCCGCGGCTAAACGGATGAATGCAGTTCATGGGATTCCTGTGCCTCGTGGAGCTGGCCAGCGTGCGCGGCCCGCTCGACCAAATCCTACAACGTATGGACGCAGTAGGGGAAGGGAACGTTTGAAAAGCAGGGAACAAGGGAACGAGGGAACGAGGGAACAAGGGAACAAGAACCAGAAAGGGGAGAAAAAATTCCTTGGTTAGCCAACCTTTCGCCGCTCTCCAGCATCAAGGGTGAATCATGGGCGATTCCTACAAAGACCTGATTGTCTGGCAGCGGGCGATCGAACTCTGCCTGGAAATCTATCGCTTGACAGCCAACTTCCCGGCAGCGGAGCGATTTGGTCTGACCAACCAACTTCGTCGCGCCGCCGTCTCCATCGCCAGCAATATCGCGGAAGGCTACGGCCGAGCCTCGACAGGGGAGTACAGGCTGTTTCTTGGCCATGCGCGAGGTTCCAACTGCGAATTGCAGACGCAATTGATCCTGTCAAAAGCGCTGGAGTTCGGGCCTGAAAACACCTTCGATCAGGCTGAGACTCTTTCCGCCGACGTGAGCCGCCTGCTCATTGCAATCATGAAGAAGATTACATGAAATCAGCGCTTTAGATCCTTTAACTGCTCTCCGCTGAAGCCGCAAATCGCCAGCTCTTGCTCCTTGTTCCCTTGTTCCCTTGTTCCCTTGTTCCCTTGTTCCCTTGTTCCCTTGTTCCCTTGTTCCCTTGTTCCCTTGTTCCCTTGTTCCCTTGTTCCCTTGTTCCCTTGTTCCCTGCCTCTAACACACTAGCCTCTCCCGCTTCAACTTGACCCCATCCAGGCGACCGAGCAGGGTGACGGCGATGCGTTCGGGCTGGAAGAGCCGCTGGGCCATGGCCTTCACCTCATCCGCCTGCACCGCTTCCAACCGGGCGATAACCTCATCGACGGTAAAGAACTGGTGGAAGTACATCTCCTGCCGGGCCAGGTTGGCCATGCGCGAGTTGGAGCTCTCCATCCCCATCAGCATGTTGCCCTTGAGCTGGTCCTTGGCGCGGCGCAGTTCTTCCTCCGGCAAAAGCTCCTGCTTGAGCTTGGCGAACTCCGCCATGATCAGGTCCACGACCTCGAGCATCTTGCCCGCCGAGGCCCCGGCATAGACGCAAAGCGTGCCAGTGTCGCGGTAGGGGCTCAGGTCGCTATAAATCGAGTAGGCCATGCCGCGCTCTTCGCGGATGGTCTGGAAGAGCCGTGAACTCATCCCCCCGCCCAGCACGGTGTTCAGAATCTGCGTCGCGTAGCGGTTCTCGTCGGTGATGGGCGGCGCTGGGACGCCCAGGCAGATCTGCACCTGTTCGAGCGATTTTTTATTGCGCAGCACAATGCGCGCGCCGGCCTCTGGAGCCTCCCTCTCGTGCAGCGTATCGCCGCCGGGTAGCCCGTGGAACTTGGCGGCAATGGCCGCGGCAAACGCGTCATGGTCCAGGTTACCGGCCGCCGACAGAATCATGTTGCCGCCACGGAAGCGGTCGCCGTGGTAGTCGAAGAGGTTCTGCTGGTCCAGCCGCCCAACGGTGGCCGTGGTGCCCAGAATCGGCCAGCCCAGCGGATGGTCCTTCCAGAAGGCCTGCGTAAACAGCTCGTGCACCAGCACGTCGGGGTTGTCTTCGTCGATCTTGATCTCTTCCAGAATCACCCCGCGCTCGCGCTCGATGTCCTGCGCGGCGAAGGTGGGATTCATCACCATGTCGGCCAGCACGTCGAGGGCGATGGGCACGTGTTCGCTGAGCGACTTGACGTTGAAGCAGACGGTTTCCTTGCCGGTGAAGGCGTCCAGGTTGCCGCCAATCGAGTCCATCTCGCGGGCGATATGCTGCGCCGAGCGCGAGCGTGTGCCCTTGAAGAGCATGTGTTCCACAAAGTGGGAGATGCCGTTGGTCTCGGCCGGTTCACACCGCGAGCCGGACTTGATCCACACTCCCATCGCCACGGAGCGCAAATGCTCCATGCGTTCGGTCAGGACGATCAGGCCATTGGGCAATACGGTGCGGCGAAGGTTTCGCTCGGTGCTCATTGTCATAGGGTCGAATTCGATTGTAGGCCAATTCCGCCCTCGGGGCTGCGGCCGAGCGGGAAATGCTCTATGCTGAGCCAGAGATGAAGCCAAAATCGGTCCAACTGATTCAAATTGATGCTGACCGCATGGGCGTAGATGCCGACCGCGCCGGCGCGATACAAGATTCCTCGCCGCGCCCGGATGAGTGCGTCTCCGATGCGGTTGCTGGCCCGCTTTTTGGACTCGACGCCGCGGCGCTCACGGCGCGCATGAAGGCTCTGGGAGAGCCCGCCTTTCGCGGCCGCCAGTTGGCCGAGGCCCTGTATCGTCAGCGCGTTGCCGACCTCTCCGAGGTTTCGACTCTGCCCAAGGCCCTGCGTCAGCGCCTCCTCGCCGAGGGCTGCCAGGTGGGCCGGCCCATCATCTCCCAGGTCTTTCAATCCACGGACGGCACCGAGCGCTACCTGATCGCCAGCCAGGGCGGGGAAGCGCAAACCGTCGAAGCCGTCTGGATGCCCGAGGGCGACGGCGGCGAATCCGGCGACGGCAGCGAGGCGGAAGCAATTGAAGCGGTGTCTGGGACCGGGATGGAAGAACAACCGCGGATCCTTCGCTCCGCTCAGGATGACAGCATCTCTCTGAAAGAAAGTGTCTTCTCGCGACTGAAGGCCACCATCTGCGTCTCCAGCCAGGTGGGTTGCGCGGTCAACTGCCAGTTCTGCCTGACGGCGCGGCTGGGCTTGCAGCGCAATCTGACGGCGGGCGAGATCGCCGGGCAGGTCGTTGCCATTCTCGACCGCCAGGGCGTCGATGTGGGCCGCGACCGGCTGAATCTGGTCTTCATGGGCATGGGCGAGCCGTTTCTCAACTACGACAACTTCATGGGCGCCGTTCGCTTGCTGGTAAAGGAAGCCGGCTTGAGCCCGCGGCGCATGACGGTGTCGACCTCGGGAATCCTTCCCGGCATCGAGCGCTTTGCCCTGGAACCGGCCGAGGTGCGTCCCAAACTGGCCATCAGCCTCAACGCGCCCAACGATGCCGTGCGCAGCCAGATCATGCCCATCAACCGCAAGTGGCCCATCGCGGCCCTGCTCGACGCGGTGCGAAAGATTCCACTGCGCCCACGCGAGCGCATCACTTTTGAATATGTGTTGCTGGGCGATGTGACCGACCGACCCCAGCACGCGCAAGAAGTCGCCCGCCTGCTGCGCCGCTCGGGATTGCCCGCCAAGGTCAACCTGATCGCCTGGAACCCCGGTCCCGGCGTGGCTTACTCCACCCCCCAGCCGGAATCCGTCGAGCGCTTCCGCCAGACGCTCATCGACGCCGGCATTCCCGCCTACCTGCGCAAGCCCAGAGGCCGCGACATCTACGCCGCCTGCGGCCAGCTCAAACGCACCGTGGAAGGGTAAGAACGAAGATTCTCAAGGGAGATAGAATCTCGTCTGCGAACGGCTTTGGCGCAGTTGAGAGAAGCGAAGGAGGAAGACGATGGCAAAGAAGGTTAGTGTGGTAACTCATGTGACTCGGGGCGATGTTCTGGACGATCTCGGTTGCTCGCGTTCCGAGGCGACGGCGCTGAAGTTCAAAGCCAACCTGCTGGACGCCCTGCGCGCAGAGATCGAGCGTAGAAGCTACACGCAGCGGCAATTGGTGAGCATTCTCGACGAGCATCAACCGGCAGTCAGCAATTTGATGCTGGGAAAGATCGATCAGGTGAGCATCGAAAAATTGCTGCGCTATGCAGACCGCCTGGGGATGCGCGCCCGGCTGAAAGTCCTTCCCGCTTTCCGCGCGGTGACGGCATAAGGGAGAATTGACATAAGCGGCAGTTTGGTAGTCTCTCAGTTTGAATTCTGAATTAGGTAGACGCCAATAAAAAAAATGCCGCCTAGAAAATATCCGACTACATTCCACCAGAAACGTCTCGGCTCTTTAGCGCGGTACACGATACCGGCGTGAGGCTCAAATATTCCCCCACTGAGCGCGAAGACTGCCATCATGGTCAATAAAACGATCCCAATAAGCAGGAGACTATGTTGCTGATCAAACAGATTTGAAAAATCCTTCATTGCTCTTTTCACCATGCTCTCAGCTACGGTGGGTGGCCCAGATCTCATGCCCCGGATCTTACCAAGATGAAGGTGCCCCCGGTCGCTCGCTTTTGGATACCGGGTAAAGGAGCCACGCCGTCCACTCGGACTCAATTCTATCTGTCCCATTTGGCAGGTGGGCGGCGTTTCCCGTTCTGCCAAAAGCTGCCTAAACCCGCAGTTTTTCGCGCGAATACCGAGTCGGGTTCTTGCTATACTGTGCATATCCTGGAAGGGGTGGAGTCCCTCCCAGGGTTTTGGCTACTTCAGAAGTAGCGCCAGGACGAAGATGGCGAGTGCCACTACAAACCGCCAGTCAATGGCGATAGTAATGATCACCCGCATCCAGGACGATTTCTCATCCAATCGCCTCACCTCCTTTGCGTTGGCACGGACAGCGGGCCGGTTGCACGGCCCGCGATCCGAAGGCCCAATCCTCCGGGCCAATCTTCAGCTGCCGCATCTTCCACGCTCACAAAAGAGGCGCATTCAGTCTACTGCCGACTCGGCTTCGCGGACGCCGGTATTGAGGCTACGCGCGCAAATCTGCGATTTTACAGACAAAAAAACCGGCTGCGGACCAATAAGTGGGCGGGCCGCAGCCGGTTGTGCATCCATCGGTTCAAGAGGGTAGCGTTCTATTTCGACGGCATGGCCAGGGGCTTGACGCTGCCGCACTCCGCTCCCTTGTAAACGGAGGTGGTGGTTACGGTAAACTCCACCGGTACGGAGCTTTGCCTCATCTGCATGGTTCCCACAAAATGCACCTTTCCATGGGCTATATTGCCATCCCAGGACGATTCAAGGGTGGCCTTGGTATTCATGCGCCCGGTGCAGACCATATCCGCGGTCATGCTGCTGGTTTTGAGCACCACGTTACTGATCGCGCAGTCGCTGTTGTTGGTGGGAATGGGCGCGCCGTATTTGTCGATCATCTCCTGGGTGAGGCAGACCGTAGAGGTGCGGGTGGTGGGGGCAAAGGGATCGCCTGCGCCGGGGGGAAGCGTCATGCCCGGCGGCAGGGGAGTCTTTTGCCAGGTGGTGGTGCTGGTCATCTCCCACAGCCCCGGCTTGCGGATGGCTTGCGCCCAGGCGAAGACGGCCAGAGTGAGGATCAGACAGCTCAAGGCGATGGCGGCGCGATGCTTGCGCATGAGACCTCCTCGACGGCGCAGTTCAGTGCCGTGCTGACCCCACGCTATGTCAATCGATGCGCAATTGAAAAGGGAAAACTGCGCTCGGCAGCGCGGTATTCACAGTTTGGGAAGGGAATCGGCGCTCCGGTGCGTACTCCGTGGGCGAAAGCCGCCGGGGTGCGGGAACTCTCCCATCCTGGGCCTGCTCCGCACCTGCGAACCCCTCCTGTATCAAACGGATGCAGCCGAGCAGGGCGCAACGGTAGTATTCTCTCTGAGACGGCTGCTCAATCGGCCTGTCGAGGGGGAACGATGGGAACCATCAACGATCGCAGACAGGCGCATGAATCCGCTGGATTCCGCTCCGCGGGGACGCACTTTCAGTTCAAGAATGGGTGGCTGATCCGCCTGCTGGTCAATGAGCCCGCAGGCAGCAATCTGTTGTATGAAGTCAGCGTTTACGATCCCGACTACCGGGCGCTGGTCTTTGGGACGGAAGGCGCCACCAGCCTGTTTAAAGTCGATTCCGATAACGTGGCGCTGATTCTCTCCACCGTGCGCAGTTTCGGCGCCGCCACCAAAAGGGAAGAGACCGGGGAGTTCCTCTCCAGCCTGATTGCGCTCTCCATTTAAACGGTGAGCTTTCCGATTGTAGCGCCGGCCTCCCGGCCGGCTGTGGCGCGGACGTCCTCGTCCGCGCTTGTCCCCAATGAATGACCAATCCATGCGAATTAATCACTAGCGGCGCCTGCCGCCAATAGGATCATTTACCGATGACCGTAAATGGAAAGAGATCGGTAAGAGAGCTTCCCTCAGGGAATAAAGCCCAGCTCATTTAATGCCGTTTACGGCACAACTAAAGAGTCTGCGGAAAAAGGCCGAATGAAGGGCGAAAAGGCCGAAAAATACTCCTCCGCGGCTAAAGCCGTGGTTGATTCGATTGGCTTTATGCGGGGGTTGAAACCCCCGCCTCCCTCCGAAGCGAGTTTTTCCGCAGCATCTAAAGTCGTGCCCTTTCACAAAACATAAAGGACTATCTGTGTGGCGGACACCACTAGCCAGAATCAGCAGCGCTCTTAGTTGCCCGTCGCCCTGCGCATCTGCCCCAAGGCCAGCAGGGCGCCGGTAACGCGGGCGGCGTCGTGGCGAATGACGCCATCTTCGCGGGCGAAGTCGCCGGCGATGCAGCGCACGCCCATGGCCGCGATGCGCTCGAGATCGGCCACAATGGGCGAGGCTTTCTCTTGGGAGTAGCGGAGAAGGGCCTCGGCTGAAAACGGCGCGGTGTTGACCAGCGCGTAGTCGAAGATGGGGTTGCGGGCGTGTTCGTAGATGCGCTCGATGTGTTCGCTGGCGGTCAGCCCCATGCTCTCGTTGGCCTCGGTCATCAGGTTGCACACGTAGACGCGCACGCCGCGAGCGTTGGCCAGCGCCGCGGGAATCCCCTCCACCAACAGATTCGTAATCAGCGATGTGAACAGAGATCCCGGCCCCATGGTGATGAGGTCGGCCTGCTCGATGGCCTCGATGGTCTCGGGCAGGGGATCGGCGTGGGGCGGATCGAGCATCAGTTCGGCGATGCGCAGCAGGCTGGCGGTGATATTGGTTTCGCCGCGCACCAGCGAGCCGTCTTCCATGCGCGCTACCAGGGTGGCGTTGGCGGTGGTGCCGGGATAGATGCGGCCGCGTGTGGCCAGCACCTTCGAGGTCAGTTGCACGGCATGGGCAAAGTCTCCGGTCAACTCGGTGAGCGCAGCTACAAAAAGGTTGCCGAAGTTGTGTCCCTCCAGAGCGCCGCCGGCGCGAAAGCGGTGGGCAAAGAGGCGGGCCATCAGGTCTTCTTCTTCGCTCAGCGCCACCATGCAATTGCGCAGGTCGCCGGGGGGCAGCATCTTGAAGCCGCGTCGCAACCGTCCCGAGGAGCCGCCGTCGTCGGTGACGCTGACCACCGCGACCAGGTCGGCGATCAGCCCAGGAGCCGCTGCGGGTTGATTGTAGGGAGTCACGTGCTGGCGCAGTCCGCGCAGCAGTGTGGACAGGCCGGTGCCGCCGCCGATGGCCACCACGCGCAGGCCGGCCGCGGCTGCCGGCGGGGGGCTTGAAACCTGCATCGAGAGGCTGGGTGTCTTGCGATCGGACCAAGTCACATCGGGGCCGACCGGGTCCGCTGCCGGCAGCGGTGCGTCCGCATGGGGGAAAGCGTTCACTGATTGCCTTTACGGAATCTCAGGGTACAACAACTCCGTGAAGCGCGGGTCGTCCACCATGGATTGGAAGTCGTTGTCGACACGGGCCTGCAGGCGGTTCTTGGGATTCAGCTCGATGGCCCGAGCCAGATTGCGCAGGCACTCCTGGCTATGGCCCAGGATGGCGTCGAGCAGGGCCAGCCCGTAAAAAGCATAGTCTGCGTCAGGATGGCCGGCGAGAATGCTGAGGAACTGCTCGCGCGCCTCTTCGTAGTAGCCGGTGTTCAACTGCGAGACGGCGTAGTCGTAGTGTTCCTCGGGCGTGAGGAAGGTCAACTGCGGCTTCTCCATCTGCCGAACGCAGGTGGCGATGTACATCTGGCAGCGCTCGTGAATCTCGGGCGGCGCCACCGGCAGCAGTTTCTCAAAAGCTGCCAGCGCTTTCTCGTACTTGCCTTGCTGCAGCAGTTGCACGGCGCTTTGATAGTGCTGAAAAGCCTGTCCCGAGCCGGTGGGTGCGCTGCCGCCGGGCTTGACTGCCGGAGGAGGGGTCTTCTTGCGAGAAGTTGTTGCGGTTCTGGCCTCTTGCATCATGTCTTTGCCGAAAGCACCTGTCCTGGTTGCGTGAATCGAGAGTTCTTTCTGCTTCATTGCCAGTTCGAACCCACTTTCACACATCGTGCTGCTCAGGCACCTTTTATACCCATAACGGCGGGTCGCGTCAATGGGCGCTTGTCTCAGGCTAAATCAACCACATGATTAAATCGCGTTTTTGCGGTAGATCGCAGGGTTGAGCATTGGGTCGTTGTACATCTTGAGTTGGCGATAGAGCTTGAAACGGCGCGTTCCTGCGAGGGTTTCGTCCCACAACGTTTGCAGGCAGCCGGCCAGATCGGCGCGCTGTTCAACGAGGATGGCCAGCCGCCCGCGGTTGCGTTCGATGTGCTCTGCGGGTACATCGCCGCGTTCGGCTTCTTCGCGGGTATGGTAGATCTTCAGGGCCAGAATGGAGAGCCGATCGACGATCAATCCCGGCGATTCGGAGTGCAGCGCGGCCTTCGGATGGGGAAGGCCCTTCGGCTCCAGCCAAGCCAGCAGGGCTAGATCCAGCGCCTCGGCCAGATCGTTGCGGCGCTGGTTGGTGCGGTCGATGCGGCGCTTGACGGCGGCCAGATCGGCGTCGCTGGCGGCGGGGTCGCGGGCCTCGTCCTCGATGTGCCAGAGCTCGAAGTTGGCGCGATGCTGGCGCTCGACAGCGGCGAGCCAATCGGCCCGGGAAAGCGCACCGGGCGCGGCTTCGCTGGGCTCCGCATTGCCGGCCTGCGGCGCCTGGTGCCAGGCGCTTGTCTGGCGGTCGTGCAAGGCGATGATTTCATTTGCGGAAAGCTGAAAAAGATTCTCTGGCACAGGATGCACCGTTTCGGTTGCAGAGTCTATGGTAAATCTATCCTCACACGGGCGCTTCCCTGGGAGCAATGCCGCGCTGTGTGAACTGCGCTCACGCCGGCGAAGGAGGGGCAATGGCGGACGGGATCGAGCACATCCTCTGTTTGGCCAGCCAAGACAATGGACACGACTTCTTGCGCCAGTGCGCCGGGATGGGAGTTCGACCCACCCTGCTCACCTTGGACAATCTGCGCGGCGCTGCCTGGCCCAGGGAAGTCTTGCAAGAGTTGGCCGTGATGCCCGCCGGACTCAGCCGCGAGCAGATCCTGAATACCGTCAGTTGGATGGCACGGGGCCGGCGCTTTGACCGCGTGGTCGCTCTCGACACCTCCGATCTCGACATCGTTGCGCAGATTCGCGAGCACCTGCGCGTTCCCGGCATGGGCATCACCACCGCCGCCTACTACCGCGACAAACTGGCCATGCGCATCTGCGCCCACCAAGCCGGTTTCGCCGTGCCGGAGTTCTGCCGCGTCCTCAACTACGACGAACTGCGCGCCTTCATGGAACGTGTGCCCCCGCCGTGGCTCTTGCAGCCCCGCTGCGGCGTCGCTGGCCTGACCCGGCAGATCGATGCGCCCGAGCATTTGTGGCGCGCGCTCGACGACTTGGGCGACCAGCAAAGCCGCCACATGCTGCAGCAAATCCTGCCCGGCGAGTTTTTTGCCGTGGATGCCATCCTCAGCGAGGGCGAGGTGCTCTTCTCGGTGGTTCAGCGCTATGGCCGTGCGCCGTGGCAGGCGCTCCTCGATGGCGGTGTACAGACTGCGCGCGTGATTCCGCGCGATAGCCCGGAATGGCTGGAGTTGACCGCTCTCAACGCCGGCCTGGCCCCGGCGCTGGGCATGGTGCGCGGCGTGACCCACGCAGAGTTCGTTCGCTCGCCGCTCGACGGAGGTTTTCTTTTCACCGAGATTGCCGCACCGGTCAGTGCAGCGTGGACCTCCGAGGTGGTGGAAGCGGCCACAGGCGTGAATCTGTGGCGCGAATGGGCGCGCCTGGAGGTCGCATCTCTGCGCGGCCAACACTATCTGCCTCCCGACCCCTTCGAGATGTACGCCGGCAGCGTTCTCTGCCAGGGGCAGGACAGCGCGCCAGACCTCAACGGCCTGGACGCCGCAGAGATCGTGCAGCGAGCCGTTCTGGGCCGCCAGACTGCACTGCTCATTCGCTCCGCCGACGCGGAGCGGCTTCGCCAGCTCATCGAGGAGACCAGCGCCGAACTGGCGCGGCGCACCTCTTCGCTGCCGCCGGCTGTGGTTTAGGGTATTTCGCCAATCGGTGTAGAGTCCTGGGCGCCCCACCCTCGCCGCTGTCATTCTGAGCGAAGCGCAGCGAAGTCGAAGAATCTGCTTTTCGCACCTTCTGCGGCCAGGGTGGGAGGAAGGCTCAGGCCGATTTGCGCGCCTTGATGTACGAAAATTCCCTTCGCACTACTTTCGTCGGAGCACACGAGCCCCGCTCCCGCTCTAGAATTGGGTCTGGGAGAACGAAATGCAGAAGAAGTGGCAGTTTCCGCATCGCCGCTGGAACCCCCTGCGCCAGTCGTGGGTAATGGTTTCGCCGCATCGCACCGAACGGCCCTGGCAGGGCGAGGTGGGCCAGAACTCCGCGCCTTCAGGAAGTTGCCACGATTCGCAGTGTTATTTATGCCCTGGAAACGCGCGTGCGGGCGGAGCAATCAACCCTACCTATGAGGGCATCTTTACTTTTGTAAACGATTACGCCGCCCTGCTTCCCGCCGCCCCCGCCGCCCAGGTTTCCGCTGCCCCCGCCGCCGAGAACCCCACTTCGCCTCTGCTCGTCGCTGAACCCATACGCGGCCTCTGCAAGGTCCTCTGCTTTCATCCCGAACACAGCCTGACCCTGGCCCGCATGACCAAGCCTGAGATTCGCGCCGTGGTCGACGCCTGGACCCACGAATCCATGGAGCTGGGCGATCTGGACTGGATCCAATATGTGCAGATCTTCGAGAATCGCGGCGCCATGATGGGAGCCAGCAATCCCCACCCTCACGGCCAGATCTGGGCCACCGGTTTTGTTCCCGATGAGCCGGCCGCCGAGACTGTCGCCCAGCTCGAGCACCTGACCCGCACCGGCTGCTGCCTGCTCTGCGACTATCTGGCCGCCGAGCGCGCCGCCGGTGAGCGGGTCATCTTTGAAAACGACCACTTCACCGCCGTGACCCCCTGGTGGGCGGTGTGGCCCTTCGAGGTGCTGCTTTTGAGCCGCCGCCACCTGGGTGCGCTGCCGGAGCTGACCAGCGACGAGCGCGACGGCCTGGCCGACGCTCTCAAGCGCCTCACCACCCGCTACGACAACCTCTTCACCACCAGCTTTCCCTACTCCATGGGCTTTCATCAGTCGCCCACCGACACCGACGAGCATCCGGAGTGGCATTTTCACGCCCATTTCTATCCCCCGCTGCTGCGTTCGGCCACGGTGCGCAAATTCATGGTGGGCTTCGAGATGCTGGGAATGCCGCAGCGCGACATCACCGCCGAGGACGCGGCTCAGCGCCTGCGCGCCTGCTCCGAGGAGCATTTCTGGCCCCGCAGTTAAGCCAGCCTTCATCCCCACGCAAGAAACGCTCGCGGCGACGCGGGCGTTTTGCTGGATGCATACGGCTGCTGTAGTGCTGAAGCGAAGGTCGAGCCGCTGGGAATCGAATCCAGGGATCGGGCGTCATGGCTTTGCGCTGCAAGCGAACCTGGCCAGTAATCATCGCGGAATAGAGTGCGCGCCCCTCATCCCACGCACTGGCGGGTCGTGCACCCCAACTGGAAAACTCTGCACGAATAGATCTTGGAATTTCTGATTAAGTCGGTGTTTTGAAGGGTACGGGCTCTAGCCCGTACATAAAGCCAGAGGAATCAATGGACTTTAGCCCCAGAGGGAAGGTCGGTTCTTAAAAGGCGCACTTAATCAGAGGTTTCCTAGACCACTGCGGCTCGATAACCGGGGTCCACTGTTCCTTGATGGGCAAATAGTAGACCAGCGGTCCGTGTTCCAGTATCCATTTGCGCTCGGCGAACACCTTCGCAGGGAGACTCATGCGCAGATGCGTGCTTAACAATTTGTGTCCGCTTGCGCGAAGCCCGCTCGAATGGGAAGGGCTTCAACGTAATCCGGCTCATTCGCTGCCGCAGGCTCTGTTCTCGATCCAAGGCTCAGGGTCGCGAGACAAAATCAAGCAGATGAAGATAAGACTCATAGACCTTGCCGGTTGCTCGGGTCATACCGATCTCGCAAGTGCGGCTGCTGGAGTAATACCCGTGGTGTTCCGCCTCGGTGGCCTGTGCGGCCTCGATTGCTGTGGCTGATGCGGTCAACTCCTCGAACAAAAAACCCCGGTCTCCGGCAAATGCGCAGCAGCCTGCATCGCGCGGCACCAGCACGTTTTCGCTGCACGCCTTCGATATGTTCACCAGCTTGGGTACAATCGCCATCTTCACCGCCGAACACACCGGGTGCAGCGCCACCGAATGCACTTTGCGCTTGATCGGCAGCGTCGGCAGCAGTTTGTCGTGCGCATACTCGACCGAGTCCAGAATTCTTAGTTTGTCGAACTTCGCCTGGTTCTCTGGTGTGAGAGAGGGCCGGGCCGTCTTCAGACCGTAGGTGCAGGGACTGGTGTCCACCACCACCGCCAACTCCCCGCCCTTCGACCAGCGGAAGAAGTTGGCCACTGTGTGATTGACCGCGGCCGCGTGCGCAGAGTCAAAACCCTTGGATGAAAATGGTACGCCGCAGCAATTGCCGCGCGTGTCCTCGGGAACGTGCAGTTTCACGCCGGCGCGGTCGGCCACATGCAACAGGGCCTGCATGGTCGAGGTCTCCTGCTGCTCGCCGGGAAGCGCACCCATGATGCGCGAGATGCAGGCCGGGAAATAAACGGCGTCGGCCTCGGCTATCGGGTGAACCGGAACCGAGCCCCGCCGCGGCCTCGGCATCTCCGCGCACCACTGCCAAAAGGCTTCGTCCATCCAAGCCCGCGATGCCTTGTCGAGAATGCGCGTGATGCCGCGCATGAAGCCCAGGCCGAAGACTCTCTGTGTCAGATGGCCTGCGCCCAGGGCCAGGCGCGCGCCCATCTCCACCAACCCCAGGTTATTCGCCAATAGCAGTGCAATGCGATGGGCCATCCGGGTGTGGCGCAGTTGACGGAAGCGCTTGGTCAACTTGCCCGTGTCAATGGAGACGGGGCACGCCGTGGCGCAGAGTCCATCGACCGCGCATGTATCCAGCGCCATGTAGGGGAAGTCCCGGTTCAGCGCGTCGTATGCGGCATGTGCGCCGCTATCTTTCAGGCGCTGCATCTCGCGCCGCACCACGATGCGCTGCCGCGGGGTGAGAGTCAGATCGCGGCTGGGGCACTTTGGCTCGCAGTATCCGCACTCGATGCATTTGTCCACTTCCTGTTCCACCACCGGCATCTTTTTCAGGCCGGTCATGTGCGCCTGCGCATCGGGATTAATGATGACGCCGGGATTGAGCAGGTTCTCCGGATCGGCCAACTGCTTGAGTTCTTGCATGACGGCATAGGCTTCGGCGCCCCACTCCGTCTCAACAAACGGAGCCATGTTGCGCCCCGTGCCGTGCTCCGCCTTGAGAGCGCCGTCGTACTTTTTTACGACGAGATCCACCACATCGTCGATGAAATCCTTGTACTGCCGCATCTCCCTGTCGGTATTGAAGCCCTGGGTGATGACGAAGTGCAGGTTGCCGTCCTTGGCATGGCCGAAGAGGATGGCGTTGCTGTAACCGTGCTTCTGAAAGAGCCGGGTCAGGTCGACCGCGGCATCGGCCAGGTGCTCGATGGGAAAGGCAACATCTTCAATGATGACGGTCGTTCCCGCCGCGCGCACCGCGCCGACCGAGGGGAACATGCCCTTGCGAACGTTCCACAGCTTTTCTTGTTCGGCGGGATCGCCGGTAAAAAATGGCTCGCTGAGAAGCTGCAAACCGGCCACGGCAGCCTCGGCCCGGGACGCAATCTGTGCGGCGGCAGAGAGGTCCGAGGTCTGAAATTCGACCAGCAAGCTGGCCGCGCGATCGGGCAAACCGAGAATCTGTGCGGGCATGCCGGGCTTGTCTTCAACGGAGCGCAGCGAGGCGCGATCCATCAGCTCCAGCGCGGCAGCGCCTGCCTCGCGCAGGGGCACGATGGCCTCGCAGGCCGCGTGGATGTCGGGGAACAGGAGCAGTCCGGTGTACTTGACGGGCAGGTCGGGAACCGTCTCCAGCACGGCTCCGGCGATGAACGACAATGTTCCCTCTGCCCCGATGAGCAGATGGCTGAAGATCTCCACCGGCGTCTCGTAATCGAGGAAGGCGTTCAGCGAGTAGCCGGTAGTGTTCTTCATCTTGTACTTGGAGCGGATGCGGCTGGCCAGCGCAGTGTTGGCCTCAAGCCGCCTCTTGAGGGCCAGCAGGCCCGCCGCAAGCTGGGGCTCACGGGCACGGAATTGCGCGTCGGCATCGGGCGCGGCCGTGTCGATGACCGTTCCCGAGGGCAGCATGAAGGTCATCGAACGCAGCGTGTGATAGGCATTCTGGGCAACGCCGCAGCACATGCCGCTGGCGTTGTTCGAGAGGATGCCGCCCAGCCGCGCGGCGGTGATGGAGGCAGGATCGGGGCCAATCTTGGTGCTGTAAATCTTGAGCATCTGATTGGCTTGCTGGCCGATGAGCCCGGGCTGTACGCGCAGCAGCTTGCCGTTCTCTTCCACTTTTGCGCCGCGCCAATGGCGGCCTATGTCCACCAGGATTCCATCGCTGATGGCTTGCCCGCTGAGACTCGTCCCACCGGCGCGAAAGGTCAGCGGAATCCTTGTGCGACGGCTGTAGGCAAACAGATCGCTCACCTCTTCCATCGTCGAGGGCTGCACCACCGCCCGCGGAACCAGAGAATACAAGCTGGCATCGGAGGCAAAGGCAATGCGGTCGATAGCGCGAGCCAGCACGTGCGATGGATCGATCAGCGACCGCAACTGCTGGGCAACTTCTTCCGTGCCCAATCCATCGTCTTGTGCATCCGTTTTGATCTCCGTTGCTGTTACCGAGGCCGCCATCGCTTGACTCCAATGTGTTTTGTTGCCGAATGAATTGAGCCGCCCATGCGCCGTCGACGGCGGGGCATGGGCGGCTGCATAGATTCTAGTGGATAACCAGTTGAGTAAACGGCACGACGTAGGCCATCAGGTAGACAAATACGCCCACCAGGCAAGCCAGGCCGAGACTGTGCCAAAAGACGAAGCGCAGGATCGAGCCCTCCTGACCGTACTGCTGGGTTGCGGTGCTGGCCACGACGATGCTCTGCGCATCGATCATCTTGCCCATCACGCCGCCGGCCGAGTTGGCCGAGGCCATCAGTATCGGGGAGACGCCAATCTGCTGAGCGGTGAGTTTTTGCAGGCTTCCGAACAAAACATTCGAAGAGGTGTCGGAACCTGTGGTCGCCGTGCCCAGCCAGCCAATCAGCGTGCCGAAGAATGGATACAGCACGCCGCTGCGGGCAAAGGCCAGACCCATGGTGGCATCCAGTCCGCAATAGCGCGTGATGAATCCAAGGGCAAGCATGGCGGCGATGGTAATCACGGTGAAGCGAATGGTGAAGAGTGTCTTGAAAAACGTCTCCACAATCGCTTTCGGCCTCAACCCCATCAGCAGCCCGGAGATCAGAGCGGCCAGCATGATCCCGGTTCCGGTGGCTGCCGCCCAATTGAGCTTGTAGACGGCTGCTTCCATGGCCGGCTTGAGCACCACGGGAGGAATGCGCTGCACGATGTTGTGCAGGCCCGCAACGGGAAGCAGAATGGTGGTGAGCTTGTCCAGCGGCTTGGAGAACTGCGGAAGTCCCCAGCAGAAGACAACCAGGCTCAGGATCAGCCAAGGCAACCATGCCTTGAAGGTGTGGCCGGTGCTGTGATCGAAGCGCTGACGAGGCCGGCTGCTGATGTCCTCTCCTTGCGCGTTGAGCACGTGCTTCGGCTTCCAGAAGCGCAAAAAGGCAATCAGCACAACGATGGTCGAGGATGCGGCGACAATCGCCACCAGCGATGGTCCGAAGTTGGACGCCATGAAGAACTGCGCGCCCGAAAAAGTCACGGCGGCGACCAGAATCGCCGGCCATACCTCGATCATGCGCTTGAAGCCGGCATACACCCAGATCAGCCAGAAGGGCACCATCATGCAGAAGGGAACAAGAATGATCGCCGTCATTTTGGTGAGCAACTGAACATCGAGGCCGGTCACCGCGGCCAGCGTCACGATTGGAATCCCCAGGGCGCCGAAGGCCACCGGCGCGGTGTTGGCGATCAGCGAGAGCCCTGCCGCCTGAATGGGCTTGAATCCCAGACTGATCAGAATCGCGCCGCATACCGCTACCGGCGTGCCGAAGCCGGAGGTGCCCTCGAAAAACGCTCCCAGCGCGAAGGCGATCAACAGCAATTGAAGCCGCCCATCGTCGGTAATGTTTGTCAGGCTCTCCTGTAGGGCGACAAACCGGCCGGTCCGCACCGTGAGCTGGTAGAGAAAGATGACCGGCAGAATAATCCAGCAGATGGGAAAGAGTCCGTAGCCCGCGCCGTAGACGGTTGTCGTCATCGCCAGCCGCAGCGGCATCTGGTACACAAAGATGGCAATCGCCAGCGCCGTGACCAGGCCGATGACCGCCGCTACATGGGCCTTCAATCTGAAGATGGCCATCGCGCCCAGCAGCACCACCACCGGCAACGCCGCCAGCAGCGTGGAGAGCCACCAGTGGCCGGTGGGGTCGTAGCCCTGCTGCCATACTCCATGCGTTTCATTCGTGCTCAGAAGGTAGAACGCGCCGAAAAACAGAACGATGATGCCCACGCCAAAGAGGGCGAGAGTCTTGGTTGAGGACGTACTCCCGCCCGATGATGGCGCGGAACCGGCTTGTTTAGGGGGTAGAGCGATGTCCATGAAAAACCTCCGCAGCGAGTGGTCTGGTTCCGTTCCATATTGCCCCGGTCGAGGATCGGGAAGGGGCGGGCAGGCAAAGCGGATGCGAGATTGTGGCGGCGATGGGATCTCTTGATCTGAGATCGGGATCGCTGCGATTTGCCCTTTGCCTGGGGAACGCCAGATGTATACATATCTCATCATCAGCATGTCTGACAAGTCTAATTTTATTGATCCCTGTACTTGCCTACCAAGCTGCGGAGAAGTGAATGAAAATAAATAGTATATAGAGTTTCTTGGAACGAGATTTCGGGATCTCGGCGGCTTTCAGGTTGCTCGTCCCCTCGCTTTCTCCCTCCCGCCACATTCTGAAAACAGCCTGTGCCGGGAGGGTTCGACCGCAAAAAGAGCGGGTGCAGCCGGATGCTTTAATCCTGGAGTGCGCCCAGCGGCGCCTCGGCGCGCACAAAGGTGTACGGCCCCTCGGGAATCATGGCCACCCTGGCATCGGCCGGTAGTCCCCGTAGCGTGGCCTCGACGGCCTCGTCAATGCTGCGGAAGCAGCGGTCCGTGAGCGCGCCCAGTTCTGCGCCGATCGCTCCGGGGGTATAAAAGAAAAGCTCGTATTCCTGCCCGGCAAGGGCCAGCTTTTCCAATTGCCACTGATCCACCTCGACCGGCAGGACCTTCAACTCGGCCAGGAAGCTCTGGTAATCCTTCATCCCGGCGAGTTTTTGCGCGAACTCGTGCGACCCAACGCCCTCCGCGCATTGCGCCACGGTGAGAATGCGCCCGCCCGGTTTGACCACATGCGTGGCCGCCGTCATTCCTTTGACGATCTGATAGAAGGTGAGGTCAAGCGGGTAGCCCGCGGCGCTGGTGATGACCGCATCCACGGGTTCGTCCATCCGCTCCAGGCAACTCTGCTCGACAAAAGCCACGCCGGCGGCGTGCGATTGAACCGGTTCACCGGCAAAGACGCCGGAGATCCGCCGATTCTGGGTGAGGGTGACATCAAGAGCAAAATCGTGGCGCGCCATCCGCGCAATCTCCAGCAATTCGGCGTGCAGCGGATTTTCGTCGATGGAACCCTCGGTGGCCTTGGGCTCGCGCATGAAGCGGGGCGAGTGGATGACCTTGATGGTCTCCTGGGCTGCCAGGCCGGGCGCAATCAGCTTGCGGCCGCCGCTGAAGCCCAGCATCAGGTGCTGTTCGATGAAGCCCAGGGTGATGTGCAGATCGGCGGCCATAAAACGCTCGTCGATGGCAACCGGAGTGCCGCGCCGGGTCGATCCCAGCGAGCGGTGTTCGTGGGCCGCCTTGGCGTCGTGGCTCACAATCCGGTACTTTCGGGCAATTTCGGGGCCGGCAATGGTCTCAATCTCCTCATCGCTGGCGGCGCGATGCAGACCGGTGGCGATGAGAATGGTGACCCCTTCGACGGGAATTCCCGCCGCGTGCAGGTGGGCAAGCACCACGGGCAGCGTTACGCGGTTGGGCGCAGGCCGAGTGATGTCGCAGATCGAGAGGGCTGCCGTCTTTTTGCCCGCGGCCAACTGCTTCAGGGGGGCGCAACCGATAGGATGATTGAGTGCTTGGTGCAACGCCGCTGTTTCATCGTCCAGGGCGTCGCCTGTCCTGCTGTGAATGATCCGGGTGCGATAGGAGTCGGGGACGGTCACGTCGATCCCGCTCTTGCCAAAAGAGAAATGCGCTTTCATGCGGCCTCCAGCCCATTTTGCCCAAGCGCGCTTGCAGCGATTCCGGCAAATGTAGGACAATACTGCTTGTCTGCTATTCTGAACAGTACCGCGGGTAAAGTCCAGCCTTCGTCCCTACATTTTTCTACTTTGGAGGATTACCGTGATTCGCTCCACCGCCAAATTGAAGCCCGTCTCCCGCACCACCCTGAGCGAACAAGTCGCCCTGCAGCTTTCCGCGGAGATCGAGGGGGGAAGGTGGGCGCGGGGAGAAAAGCTCCCTTCCGAAGCCGACCTTTGCAAGGTCTTCAATGTGGGCCGGTCGCCCTTGCGCGAAGCGATGAAGTCGCTTTCTTTCATTGGCTTGATCCGCATGAGGGCGGGGGAGGGAAGCTATGTGGCCGAGGAGCGCTCTAGCTACATGGAACGTCCGCTGCTGCTCTCCAGGGGCGTCTTAAACACCGAGAAGGAGGTCAACGATCTCTGTGAGACCCGCCTGTTGATGGAGGTGGAGACGGCAGCCTTATGCGCGCAAAGAGCCAGCGACGAGGATTTCGGCGAACTGGAGAAGATTGTTCAAAAGATGAAGATTTCGATCGGAAGGGGGGGAGAGGAATTCAGCAACCTGGACCTGAGCTTTCATATGGCCATCGCCGGCGCAAGCCGGAATCATGTCATCATCGATCTCTTAAAGCATATTCGCGAATCTCTTGAAGAACTGATTGTAAAAAGCCTGCTGTTGCCTGCGGGAACGGAGATGGCCTACAAGCAGCACCGCGCCCTGCTGGATGTCATGAAGCAGCGCAATGCGGCCAAAGCGCGCCACGCGATGCGCGCGCATCTGCTCTCCTTTCAGCGCGGTTACCGCGTGCTCTTCCGCGCTTCGAATTAGACTGAAGCTCTGTCCGCTACGTTCAGTCAGGCGCACATCCCGTATGAGCGCCTGCGCCGCCGGCGGCTGCAGGTAAGAGCACAGCGTTTATCCACAACGGGCCGCTTCTGCTGGTGTCACCTGAACTTCGCCTTCTTCCGTCTCCATCGAACGATGGAGAAATCCCTGCCCATTTGTGTGGTTGTCTCCAGTCCATTCGCGCCGTCATACTCTGGAACCATATGAGACAACTTCCCCTGTCCCTTTTAATCCTGCTGGTTTCGACCAGCCTGTACGCACAAAACAGACAGAAAAGCTCCGCTTCTGACGGCTTTTTCAATCGATGGCAGGCCCGCGCCACAGCCACCCAGGCCAAACAACCCGCCTGGGCAGTCCCTCTGCTCACTACCTACACCGGGCTGATCCAGGTGGCGCGAACCGATATGGTTCGCCAAGTTGCTCCTGCTCTCACCAGCACATGGAACTTGGACAACAGCAAGGGACTCAATCTGGTTCCCTGGGCCAACACCGAATTGGCCGTCAACCTGCCTCCGTGGATCAAGCACAGCACCACGGCCAAGGATGGTTTTGGTGATTTTTCCTTTCTCGTCAAGGTCCGTATTGCGAGCGGCAATGCTCAGCACGGCAACTACACGTTAAGCGCCTGGGCATTGACCACCATTCCCACCGGAAGTTATAAAAATGGCTCATCCAATGCCAGCGTTCAGCCAAATCTTGGCGTCGGGAAAGGTTTTGGCAAATTCGACGTGCAGTCGACGCTGGGGGCTACACTGCCCACCGGCTCGCCGGCGATCGCCGCGACAGGTCGCCCGGTGCTCTGGAACACCGTCGCCCAGTATCGCCTGGCCAAGCTGTTTTGGCCGGAGATCGAGAGTAACGCCACGTTTTATCAAGGTGGCGGAAACGACGGTAAAACGCAGGAATTCATTACTCCTGGATTGATCGTCGGCAAGTGTGCGTTGCACCGCTCCGACCCTTCGTCCCGCCCCGGTCTGGCGTTCGGTGCAGGCATGCAGATTGCCACCAGCCACTTCCACACCTACAACCACGAGCTGGTGCTCACGGCACGGTGGGTGTTCTAGGGAAACTCCGATTAAGTCGGGGGTTTGAAGGGTGCAGGCTTCAGAGCGATTCCAGAATGGCTATACCCTGCAACCTTCTAGCCAGGTCGTCGCTCGCTGGGGCTCGCGCCGACTTGAATGCATGGTTTCTGGGTACTCCAATTCTGGAATCGCTCTAGCCCGTACATAAAACGCAAAGATTCAATGGGCCTTACATGCTGCGGAAAAACTCCATAGCGGGCGGCGTTTTGAAGGGGCACGGCTTTAGAGCATTTCTAATTTAAGTGTTGACATTGTGCGATAATATCCGTGCCGTCTGGAGGCGGCTGGGATGCACTCCTATTCACAAGACCTGCGGGATCGGGTGTTATGGGCATTGGAGCGCGGA
>Ga0181520_10000868_pt1 | contig 65118 bp, 44 predicted proteins | sample PEATcosm2014_Bin_29_FD_132451 | JGI IMG/M metagenome (GOLD analysis project Ga0181520, IMG submission 132451) | Peatland microbial communities from MTU Mesocosm Facility, Houghton, MI, USA - PEATcosm2014_Bin02_30_metaG | ecosystem: Environmental > Terrestrial > Soil > Wetlands > Peat | place...
CGGCTATGTCGCCCTCTGGAAACAACTCTTTAATTATTTCACTAAAGAAAAAAAATTAAACAATATTCTTTGGGTATGGACTACAGACCGTCCATGGGAAGGTGTTGAAAAATTCTATCCCGGCGCTGATTATGTCGATATACTTGGTTCAGATATATACCCGCTTAAAGATACAAATGTTGTTTTCAGGCAGGATTGGTACGACAGAATGAAAATGCTTGCCGGCGGAAAACCACTTGCACTTTCTGAAAATAGTGTAATACCTTCCGAAGAAATCCTTCTAGCGCAGCCCTGGCTATGGTTTATGTCCTGGACTTCGTGGGGGTTCGAAAAGAATCCTGATGATGTTAAAAAAATTTATAATTCAGCTGCGGTTTTAACGCTTGAAAATCTTCCTGATTGGAGGAATTATTCTCCTCCCGATTCGGTAAAAAGCATAAATAGTTCCGGCGGTAAATAAAAGATTGTTTGTTAAATTTATTATAATTTAAAATAAATAAAAGGCGGTACCTAAAATGAAACTAATATTCAATTCCTGTTTAATAGTCCTTTTCACTCTGTCCTTTTGCATAAACATTCAAAGTCAAACTAAGGTAAAAAACAAAATGATTACAAAAGAAAAATTTGGAGTAGCACCTTCGGGTGAAACAATATATTTATACACACTTGTTAATTCATACGGCACAAAAGTGCGCATAACAAATTACGGCGCTATATTGCAGTCGCTGTTTGTCGCAGACCGTAATAAAAAATTTGCCGATATCGTTTTGGGATTTGATTCCCTTGAGCAATATATAAAACCTAATCCATATTTTGGCGCTATCGTAGGCAGGTATGGTAACAGGATTAATAAAGCTAAATTTACACTCGACGGTAAAACATATCAGCTGTCGCCAAACGAAGGGCAGAATCAATTGCACGGCGGTTTCGAAGGTTTTAATAGAAGAATCTGGAAAGCCGGAGAGATTAAAAGCAAGTTAGGTCCCGCTTTAAAATTGACCTATCATAGTGCGTATTTGGAAGAAGGTTATCCCGGAAATCTTACTGTATCGGTTACTTATACTTTAACTAATGAGAATGAGTTAAGAATTGATTACAAGGCAGTAACAGATGAACCTACTGTTCTTAATCCTACGCATCATTCATATTTTAATCTCTCGGGTTCGTTTGAAAATACAATCTTAAATGAGATGTTATGGATTGACGCTGATAAATATACTCCTACAAATAATGAATCTATTCCGACAGGTGAATTGGAAGATGTTTCAAATACGCCTATGGATTTCAGAAAACCGTTTGCAATCGGGGACCGCATTGATAACGATTTTGTTCAATTAAAATATGCAAAAGGTTATGATCATAACTGGGTCTTGAACAATTACAATGGTTCTGTACACAAAGCGGCAAGCGTATATGATTCCGCAAGCGGTAGATTTATGGAGGTTTTAACAGATCAGCCGGGAATTCAATTCTACACCGGGAATTTTCTTGATGGAACTCTTATTGGTAAGAGTGGTATTGCATGCAGGCATAGAACCGCACTTTGTCTTGAAACTCAGCATTTCCCGGATTCACCGAATCATGATAATTTCCCCTCGGCTGTTTTGAGACCGGGTGAAGTCTATACGCAAACGACTATTTATCGTTTCTCGGTTAAATAATCTTTACAAAAATGCAGGTCGGCTTGACAGGTCGACCTTTCATGTGTATTTGACAAATTATTAAGCACGATTTCAGCCGGAACAGTAATCGGGCAGGTTTTGGCTTAAAATAAATTTGTAAATTATTCTTAAAAGGCTGACTAAATAGTTTCGGCATAGTGCTTTGATTATGATTGCACAATACGGTATTTAGTGTAATGTTTATAGTATAATTAATAGGAAAGATACAAATGAACAAATATGCAATTGGATTGGATTTCGGAACTAACTCATGCCGTTCTTTAATAGTAGATATCTCTAACGGCAATGAAGTTTCAAATCATGTTTTTAATTATCCTTCGGGAGAAGCGGGAGTAATAATAAATCCCGCTGATCCTAATCAGGCGCGCCAGAACCCTGCCGATTATCTTAAAGGAATAGAAATAACAATTAAGAATGCAATAGGAAAGGCTAAAACTTTAATCCCAAATTTCTCTTCTTCTGATATAATAGGTATCGGTGTTGATACTACGGGCAGCAGTCCTATGCCTGTGGATGAGGAAGGAACCCCCCTATGTTTCCATCTGCAATTTAAAAATAACCCGGCAGCTATGGTTTGGCTTTGGAAAGATCACACAAGTTATAATGAAGCGCAGAAAATAACTGAAACAGCTTTAAAAATACGCCCGCAATATCTTTCTAAGATTGGAGGGACATATTCATCGGAATGGTTCTGGAGTAAGATTTGGCGATGTTTTGTAGAAAGTCCCGAAGTTTTTAATGCTGCATATAGCTTTGTGGAAGTTTGTGATTGGATTCCGGCGGTGCTTGTCGGAGATACAAATCCAGATCATATTAAAAGAAGTATATGCGCTGCCGGGCATAAAGCAATGTATAACGCACAGTGGGGAGGCTTTCCTGATTCTCAATTTATTGAGAACCTTTCACCGGAATTGGGAAAATTACGCGCGCGGTTGATTGATAAAGCTTTTTCAGCTGAAGAACGGGCAGGTTTCTTATCTGCTGAATGGGCTGCTAAACTTGGTCTTTCAACTAAAGTTTCTGTCGCCGTTGGCGCTTTTGATGCCCATATGGGGGCTGTAGGCGCAGGCATTAAAACGGGTACGCTCGTTAAGATATTGGGAACCAGTACTTGCGATGTTATGATCTCGCCAAATAATAAAACCCTGTCGGATATACCCGGGGTGTGTGGTATTGTTGACGGCTCAGTTATAAATGGTTATTTCGGCATTGAAGCCGGGCAGTCTGCTGTCGGTGATATTTTCCTTTGGTTTGTCAACCAGCTTGTGCCGGAACAATATGGCAAATCTCAGGAAGAAAAATTTTCTAATCTGGAAAAAGCTGCAGACATGCTTAAACCCGGGGAATCCGGCTTGTTAGCTTTGGATTGGAATAACGGAAACCGTACTATTCTGGTTGATGTCCGTCTATCGGGGCTTCTTCTTGGACAAACTCTTTATACCCGGCCGCATGAAATTTACAGGGCGCTTGTTGAAGCTACTGCCTTTGGGGCGCTTGAAATTATTAACCGTATTGAAGAATATGGTGTGAAAATAAATGAGGTTGTTAACTGCGGCGGTCTTGCTGTTAAAAATTCTCTTCTTATGCAAATTTATGCAGATGTCACAAATAGACCTATGAAGATTTCAAGAAGTGAACAAACTCCTGCTTTAGGTGCGGCAATTTTCGGGGCAGTATCTGCGGGAAAAGATATAAGCGGCTTTGTCAATATTGAGCAGGCGCAAAATTCAATGACCGGAATAAATAAAATTTATAAGCCGGTACTTGAAAATCATCTGATCTATAAAAAATTATTTTCCCTGTATCATCTTCTTCATGATAGCTTTGGCACAAAAAAAGAATCTGCTGACCTTTTTGTTGTTATGAAAGAATTATTAGATATTCGTGATAAAGTTAGAAAGGATAAAATATGTTAGAGGCTTTAAAAGAAAAAGTCCTGAAAGCGAATTTAGCCCTCGTTGAATATCGATTGGTTTCGCTTACCTGGGGTAATGCAAGTGGTATAGATAGAAATGAAGGTTTGGTAGTTATAAAACCGAGCGGCGTCGAGTATAATAAAATGAAAGCCGGTGATATGGTTGTAGTCGATTTGAACGGTAATGTTGTTGAAGGGGCAAACCGTCCGTCTTCTGATACTCCGACTCATGTTGAATTATATAAAGCTTTCACTTCAATTGGAGGAATAACTCACAGCCATAGCGAATATGCAACAATATTTGCACAAGCATGTCTAAGCATTCCATGTTTTGGCACAACTCATGCAGATCATTTTAACGGGTCTGTTCCCGTAACAAGGTTTTTATCGGAAGATGAAGTTAATTCGGATTATGAGCTTAATACGGGAAAAGTAATAATTGAACGGTTTAGGGATTTGGATCCGGGCGCAATTCCCGGAATATTAGTTGCCGGTCATGCTCATTTTACTTGGGGAAAAGACCCTGATGATTCGGTAAAAAATAATTTAGCTCTTGAGCGCATTGCTAAGATGGCGTTCTTCTCTCTTCAGCTTAATACTAATCTGTCTGATTTACCTGGCTATATTCTAAAAAAACATTTTCAACGTAAGCACGGCCCTGATGCATACTATGGTCAGGTTAAATAACTCTGAATTATTTATTCAACTCTCTTCAATATCCCCCTCCTGGCAGGGGATTATGGGTGTGTATTACTTGAAATTATTATTACCTTTATTCTTGCGCAACATGGGCTAATTTTTAAAAATAAATATTGAAAAATTTAAAATAAATTCAGGAATTAAACAATGAAAAATTTAAAAGATTACGAAGTTTGGTTTGTTACAGGCAGTCAGCATCTTTATGGTGATGAAACTCTTAAACTGGTCGCTGAACATTCTAAGGCAATTACTCAAGGTTTATCAGCATCAAAATATGTTCCTGTGCGGGTAATATTCAAACCGGTTTTAACTACTCCGGAATCAATATATAATCTATGCCTTGATGCTAATAATACTAAAAACTGTATCGGTATAATTACTTGGATGCACACTTTTTCTCCGGCTAAAATGTGGATAGCAGGTTTAAAAATCTTACAGAAGCCGTTTGTTCATTTACATACGCAGTTCAACAGGGATATTCCATGGGGACAAATTGATATGGACTTTATGAATTTAAATCAATCCGCTCATGGAGGCAGGGAATTTGGTTTTATCTGCACTCGCATGCACAAAAACCGCAAAGTTATCGTTGGTCATTGGCAGGATGAATCTGTTAGGCAAAAACTTGGAGTATGGATTCGGGCTGCTTCTGCCTGGCTTGATGCTCAGGGTGGAAAAATTGCCCGCTTTGGTGACAATATGCGCGATGTTGCTGTAACCGAAGGTGATAAAGTCGGCGCCCAGATAGACCTTGGGTACTCTGTGAACGGTTATGGTCTTGGTGATCTTGTTAATTATGTTAACAATGTGACTGATTCTGAGGTTGATAATCTGATTAGTATATATGTTGAAACTTACGATGTTTCAAAACTTCTTAAAAAAGGGGGGGAAAAACATCATTTATTGCGTGATGCAGCAAAAATTGAAATCGGCATGAGAAATTTTTTAGAGGAAGGGAAATTCAACGGGTTTACTACGACTTTTGAAAACCTGTACGGATTAACTCAGCTTCCCGGTTTAGCAGTTCAGAGATTAATGGGCGAAGGATATGGTTTTGGCGCTGAAGGAGATTGGAAAACTGCGTCGTTGGTAAGAGCGATGAAAGTCATGTCTATTGGGTTAAAAGGCGGCACATCTTTTATGGAAGATTATACATATCATCTTGATCCGTCAGGTATGAAAGTGCTTGGCGCTCACATGCTTGAAGTATGTGAATCTATTGCAGAAGATAAGCCGGCTCTCGAAGTTATGCCTTTGTCTATTGGCGGCAAAGCTGATCCACCAAGGTTGATATTTAACGTGCCTGCCGGTCCGGCAATAAATGCATCAATCATAGACATGGGTAATAGGTTCAGAATGATTGTAAATGAATTAACTGTTGTTCCTCCCGATGCTCCTTTATCAAAACTCCCTGTTGCACGCGTTGTGTGGATTCCTAAACCAAATCTTGAAGTCGCAGCGGGTGCCTGGATTTTAGCCGGCGGCGCGCATCATGCCGGATTCAGTCAGGCTGTTACTTCGGATTTTATGGAAGACTTTTCCGAAATTGCAAATATAGAGTTTATTTTAATAGACGATTCTGCGAAAATTTCCGGTATTAAAAAAGAATTACGCTGGAATGAATTATATTTTTCTTAATTCATGTTACTAAGTTATTAGGATTTTATTAAGTATCCCCGGGTTTTGGCTTAGCCATTCCTATGGAATAACCCGGGGTTATAAAACCATTTCTTCTGTTTAACATGAGTTAATAAAATAATAAGAGATAAAATTGAAAAAAGTTGTACTGAGCGGTATTAAAAAGTTTGATGTTTTAGATTGCCCGCAGCCTTCTTTAATTAAGCCTGACGATGTGCTCTTAAAAATCAATTCGGTTGGTGTTTGTGGGTCGGATATACATTATTATAAAGAAGGAAAAATTGGAGATCAGGTCATAAAATTTCCGTTTACTATCGGACATGAATGCTCTGCCGTTGTTGTTGAGGTGGGAAAAGAGGTCGGCAGCCTTAAACAGGGGGATATGGTCGCAGTTGAGCCTGCTGTTTCATGTCGTCAGTGCTCACAGTGTCTTGAAGGGAGAGAGCATACTTGTCTGGATCTTAAATTTTTAGGATGCCCTGGACAAATTGAAGGTTGTCTTGCAGAATTTTTGGTTATGCCCGGAAGAAATTGCTTTCCTGTCCCCGGTCATTTAAATGCCGGGCAAGCCGCCCTTGTAGAGCCTTTATCAATCGGCTGCTATGCTGTAAATTTTATTCAGGGCTTAAAAAAAATTAGTTCAATCGCAATTCTCGGCGCCGGGCCAATAGGGCTTAGCGTTCTGCTGGCTCTTTTATCTAAAGGATTTAAAAATATCTTTGTTACCGATAAACTGGATTACCGTTTAAATACTGCAAAAAATATCGGCGCTTTTTGGACGGGAAACCCTTTAAACGAAAATGTCTTGACTAATTTGCAAAATTATAATCCCCGATTATTTGATGCTGTGTTGGAATGCTGCGGACAGCAGGAAGCTATGGACCTTGCCGTAGATATCTTAAAGCCTGGCGGCAGTCTTTTAATTATTGGCATCCCAGGAACAGACAGGATTTCTTTTGATATAAATAAATTAAGGCGTAAAGAAATTTTGATTCAGAATATCAGAAGACAGAACAAAAGCATCCAATCAGCAATAGATTTAATTGCTTCGGGAAAATTTCCCGCTGATTTTATGATTACACATACGTTTTCATTTGAGCAGACTGAAAAAGCTTTTGAAATAGTCTCGGATTATAAAGACAATGTGATTAAAGCAATAATTAAATTTTAAGGCTGAGGCTTTTTAGCTCTTTATATTTATCTCTCTGTCATTCATTCATCCGTGAATTTAAATAAATATTTTTAATTGGTATTTCAGAATATAGCTTCTGAATGTTTCTATGGTGATATAAAAGCATGAACTTTTATAAATAAAGCAAAACGTTGCAAAGTATAACGCCTGAAAAAATTAAAATATATTTGCATTTTTTTTATCCGGTGATGAATTATTTATAACAAAATACACCCCCAAAAAAAACAGACTTAACCCCGGTGGCATATTAGCAGCATAATCGTTAACCAAAAAACAATCATAGCCGCTTGATTTATCAGGTAATAATTTCATAAATTATGTCACTGTTTTAAAGTCAGTTATAAGAATGAATTTGAAAACTTCAATATGAATAATTTATTTAATAAATATATTCTTATTTGCTCAACATTTGAATCCAAACTCTCTTTAATTGATAACAAAAGTTAATCCGGGCAATTCATTATTGAATTAGATGTTTTGGCTGTTTTTACTAAACTTTATGGAGGTACTTATGAACAGATTTTATTCGGTAATCAAATCTTTTAATAAAGTAATAAAGTTGACATTGTTCTTTACAGCAGCTTTATCCTTACAAAACATATATTCGCAGTCAACAATTCACTTTGCAAATAAAAATATATTCTTAAGCGGGATGAACGTCGCATGGGTAAATTATGCCGGTGATATAGGACCGAATCCTCCCGATTTAATATCATTCAATACAATCTTCAAAACGATTCGTCAAAATGGAGGAAATGCGCTTCGTTTTTGGCTGCATACTGATGGATCACAGACACCGGCTTTTGATTCAAACGGATACGTCAGCGGGCCCGGGACTAATACAATTCAATATTTACAGGAAATTTTGAATGCGGCAGCTCAAAATCATGTCGGTTTACAACTTTGCCTTTGGGGATTTGGTATGTTAAATACAACGTTAACTGCTGCTCAACTGGCTGAAAATACCAAATTGTTAATTGATACATCCTATACAAATACTTATATCAGGAACTGTCTGATTCCAATGGTTCAAGCTGTAAAAGGAAATCCTGCCGTTTTATCATGGGAAGTATTTAATGAACCTGAGGGAATGAGTAATGAGTTTGGATGGTCGGGCATTAATCATGTCCCTATGGCAATTATTCAAAGAGTTTGTAATCTGGTAGCGGGTGCAATTCATAAAACTGATCCTAATGCAATAGTGACAAACGGTTCAGTTAGTTTAAGTACTAATACAGATGTTACAGCTCTTTCGAAAGTTTCCGCTGCAGAGGCGATTAACTCTTTGTCGGCATCACAGAAACAGCAAATTACGGTGGAATTTAACAGCAAGCATAAAACTGCATTTACTACTGATGATTATATAGCATATATTCTTAAGCTTGCAATATCGTCAAATTCTAATTACTATAGAGATGACCGCCTAATCGATGCGGGTGGCGACTCCCTCGGTACGCTAGATTTTTATAATATACATTTTTACACTAATGGTTCTTCTACGGAACTTACATCTCCTTTAAATCACCCATGCTCTACCTGGGCTTTAACCAAGCCTCTTGTAATAGCTGAGTTTTATGATGAAGATACTTATGGAGTTTCCCATTCCAGCATATATGAGAATTTATTTCTGAATGGCTATGCAGGTGCATTAAGCTGGTCATGGACGCAATCAACCTCATCAGGAGTGCCTATTTCTGTTACGCAAACGTATCCTCTGCAAAATATGATGACTATGTTTGATAAACATAGACCTGAGGTTCAAATCTATCCGGTAACAGGTTCAATATATTCATTTTCTGTAGATGCTCCCACTATTCAAAAAAGTGACAGCACAAAAATCCGTTGGGATGTAGAGCCGGGTTCGACTGTAACATTAAATGGAATAAATGTGCCGGTGCAAGACAGCCAGATAGTTCATCCCGCGGTAACAACCTCATATACTTTAAAAGCAACAGGTACAATAGATAGTACATGGGCTTTAACAGTGAACGTATTGCCAACCGGCAGGATTATGACTTTTGAAGCGATACCTACAACTATAGGCAAAGGAGAACCCGCATCAATTATATGGCAGGTTGTAAAGAATTCAAAAGTAAAACTCAACGGTATTACTGAGCCGGTTCAGGATACTCTGGTTGTATATCCTGATTCTTTGAATTATACTTATTCTCTTGTCACTGACGGAGATGAGAGCGATTCAGAGGCTATCTCAATACAGATACTGCCGGTAAATCTGGTAGACAGGGCTTTGGGCGGAATAGTAACAGCATCGTCAAATGATACTGTAAATGACCCCTATAGTAGTCCGTCCCTTATAGTGGATGGAAGTATTTTTGATAGCTGGCTGGCAGCTACTAAAGGCGCTGAATGGGTACAGATTGATATGGGAAGAATTATTGAAATAAATACGGTAATAATATATTGGAACAGCGGTGGATACGCTAAGTGGTATTCTTTGGAAGCCTCTGATGATACAACTGCCTGGACAACTCTTAAATCAACATTGAATGGAACAGGTGGAACGGCAAATGTTGAAACATTATCAAGCTTAAATGGAGAGGGCAGGTATATAAAACTTCTGTTAACTCTTGCAGGGCAAAATGCTTATTCAATTAGAGAAATAGAAGTATTTGGAACTCTTAAAGTTACTTCAGTGAAATCTGGTAATTCCTCATTACCGGCAAAGTATGCATTATACCAAAATTACCCGAATCCTTTCAACCCGTCCACAAATATTCAAATAGACATTCCGAAAGCCGGGGAAACAAGTATAATAGTTTATAATATATTGGGACAGAAGGTAGCTGAATTGCTGAACAGGCAATTGGATGCCGGGACATATACGGTGAGTTTTAACGCGTCCGGATTTAGCAGCGGCATATATTTTTATAATATGAAATCCGGAAATTTTGTGACTACTAAAAAGATGATTTATTTAAAATAGTGTCTTGTAATAGCTGCATAATACGTTGGAAAGCTTAGAGGGTATTAATAACTCATCTTACACAGTCATTAAAATTTCATTAAGTTGCCCCGGGTTTTGGCATAGCCATTCCTATGGAATAACCCGGGGTATAATAAAGCATCCTAAAATTTTGGACTTTAGTCCAATAAGCAGTCAATATTTTGGCTAATGCCGGATATCATTCCGATCATTTATCCACCGGCATTAACCTGACTACTGAAAGGCAGGCAGATAGGGGGTATAAATCCATTTATTCTGCCTGATATGAATTAATAAAATAATTATATTTTACGATCAATAAAATAGAATTATTCTTTGAAATGAAAACTTTAAAAACTGATTCCAATTAAGGAGAATTTAATGCGTAAAATCTTTTTAATAATTCCTGTCCTTTTTATTTCTTTATTTTTTAATGCTTGCTCTGCATTTAAACCTGATGGGGAATCCGGTTTTATAAAAGTAAACGGCGCTCATTTTGAACAAAATAATAAGCCGTATTATTTTACCGGGACAAATCTTTGGTTCGGATGTTATCTCGGTGCACCAGGGAAAATTGGAGATAGAGATCGATTGATAAGAGAATTAGATAATCTAAAATCATTAGGAATAACAAACTTAAGAATACTCGGCGCTTCGGAAGAATCATATATAAAAAATTCTTTAAAACCGGCAATACAGAAAAAGCCCGGCGTTTACAACCAGGATTTACTTGATGGTTTGGATTTTCTACTTTCGGAAATGGGTAAACGCGGAATGTATGCTGTAATTTACTTGAATAATTATTGGGAATGGACCGGCGGTATGTCTCAGTATAATGATTGGGCAAACGGCGGCGGCGGAATTGATCCCGGTGTAAATAATTATGGAAATTTTATGGATTATTCCGCTTCGTTTTATGGTAATGAAAAAGCAAAAAAATTATTTATAAATTTTGTGTATAGCCTGATTACTCGAAAGAATAAATATACCGGCAGCTTCTATTATGAAGACCCCGCTATTATGGCGTGGCAGCTTTCTAACGAACCAAGACCGGGCAGAGACCGGAAGTGGCTTCAGGAATATTTTACCTGGATTGAGGCAACTGCCCGGTTTATTCATGACATCGACCACAACCATTTAGTTTCGACGGGTAATGAGGGGCTTGCGGGCGCTCTTGAAGATTCTACTATCTTTCTGACAACGCATAAAATAAAATATATTGATTATTTGACTTTTCATTTGTGGCCGAAAAACTGGGGATGGTTCGATGCAAAGAATATTCAAAAAACTTATAACCAAACTGAAACTAATGCTGTAAATTATATCAACGAGCATCTAAACTTTGCTCGTATGCTTAATAAACCCATTACTATGGAAGAATTCGGGCTGCCGAGAGATAGCGAACTTTGCAAGGTGGGGACCCCAACTATCGCCAGGGACATGTATTTTAAAAAGATTCTTGGGATGATTTATGACAGCGCTGCCGCAGGCGCACCTATTGCCGGTACAAACTTTTGGGGATGGGGCGGTGAGGGAAGGGGTCAACATACGGATGATATATATCAGTACGGCGATCCTCTCTTAGCAGACCCTTTCCAGGAACCGCAGGGATTAAATTCTGTTTTTAATGTCGATTCGTCAACAGTTGAGATTCTTAAGAACAACGCGAAAATGATGGATTCGTTAAATAAGAAAGCTTTTGTTACTGAATGAGTGAATGATAAATTTTTAATAAATCAAATTGCTTAATGTTTGGCAGTAGAGAACGTCGCACAGCACAGTTTTTGTCCCGGTAGCCGCATCCTTTGCCAAAGGAATCATTTTGTAATAGGGCGTGGATTAATTTAGAAAGCCAAATTTTATGAAAGTTAAGTTTGCTCTGTTTTTCCTTCTCCCTTTATTTGTCAATCCTTCTTTCTGTAACGGAACCGGCAGTTCTTCAGTTACAAGGTACGAATTAAATAATAATTGGCAATTCAGACAACAGGGAAAATCTGATTGGCATCCGGCTGCTGTACCCGGATGTGTTCATACGGATTTAATAAATAATAAATTAATTCCGGATCCTTTCTTTGGTATTAATGAAAAAGATTTGCAATGGATAGGAAAAACTGGCTGGGATTATAGAACTTCCTTTAGTATCCCTGAAGATTTGCTCCGGAAAAAAAATATTGAACTTGTTTTCGAGGGCTTAGATACTTATGCAGATGTTTATCTGAATGATTCGCTTGTCCTCTCTGCCGATAATATGTTCCGTACATGGAGAATTCCTTGTAAGGAATTGTTAAAAGGGGTAAATGTACTGTCTATCCATTTTAATAATGTATTTAAAGTTAATCTGCCTAAATGGGAAAATGCCCCGTTTAGTTTAATGGCGTTCTCTAATAATGATCAGGCTGATACTATGATTGCATTGTACTCCCGGAAAGCGCAATTTCATTATGGCTGGGACTGGGGCCCCCGGTTGATTACTTGCGGTATATGGAGGAATGTATATCTTGAAGCCTGGGATGAATTTAAAATTGACAATGTCCGGATAATTCAGGAAAATGTTTCTAAAGAAAAAGCAGATATAAATTCTGTTATTAATGTCGCTGCAGATAAAAGTGAATATGCAATTATTAAAGTATTTCTTGACGGGAATGAAGTAAAACAAAAAGATATTGAACTGAATGCCGGCAATAATAAAATCAATGTGGATTTTGTTCTAAATAAGCCTGAACTTTGGTGGACAAATGGGCTTGGCGGTCATTACCTGTATAATTTTAAATATGTTGTTGCTTCAGACGATGGATTAAGCGATTCAAAGAGTTATAAAATCGGGATAAGGTCGCTTGAAGTTGTAAGACAGAAGGATTCTCTCGGCATATGCTTTTATGTAAAGTTGAACGGTATTCCTGTTTTTATGAAGGGGTCTAATTATATCCCTCAGGATAATTTCCAGAGCCGGGTTACGGATGAACGGTATGAATATCTTATTAAATCTGCCGCTGATGCTCATATGAATATATTGCGTGTTTGGGGCGGGGGTATTTATGAGAATGATGAGTTCTATAACTTTTGTGATAAATATGGAATTCTTGTCTGGCAGGAATTTATGTTTGCATGCGCAATGTATCCTGCAGACAGCCTCTTCCTGAATTCGGTTAAATGTGAAGTGATTGATAACGTAACAAGATTGCGGAATCATTCATGCCTTGCTCTTTATTGCGGGAATAATGAAAATGAAATCGGCTGGGACCAGTGGGGATGGAAATATCTTTATTCAATTCGTGAGCGCGAAAAATACGAAAGCAATCTGCACAAACTATTTTATATAGCGATCCCGGAAGCGTTAAAAGAAACGGATACAACAAGGTACTATCATTTTTCTAGTCCAAGCGCAGGTTTTAACGGCGTTTCAGATAATGAAGGCGATATTCATTATTGGGGTGTATGGCATGGTAAAGAACCTTTTGATGACTTTAATAAAAATATTGCAAGATTTGTAAGCGAGTACGGGTTTCAGTCTTACCCTGAATTAAACACAATAATGAAATTTGCGCTGCCGGAAGATATGCAGCTTCATTCTGAAGTTATGCTTTCCCATCAAAGGTGTATGGCTGATAACAGGAAGGATAAAGAATACGGAAACAGGCTCATCCAGACTTATATGGAAAGGCAATATAAACAGCCTAAAGACTTTGCTTCTTTTGTATATGTCAGCCAGGTGCTTCAGGCAGAAGGAGTAAAAATTGCGATTGAAGCTCACAGGAGGAATATGCCCTTTTGTATGGGAACTATGTATTGGCAGATTGATGACTGCTGGCCTGTCGCTTCATGGTCAAGTATTGATTATTACGGCAATTGGAAAGCATTACATTATTATGTAAAAAAAGAATACGGCGCTTTTCTTATATCTCCCGTATTGGATGGAGATTTATTAAATTTTTATGTTATCTCGGATAGCCTGGAAAATGTACCCGGTGAACTAAATGTAAAAACAATAGGTTTCGACGGGAAAGAAATATTCAATAAAACATTTAATATAGTTATTAAAGCAAATAACAGTTATGATTATTGTACAATTAATACGGATAGTCTTATAAAAGATAATGACAAATCAAAGTTATTGCTTATTGCTCAATTATATGCCGCCGGGAAACTTCTTGCGGTAAATACCTGTTTCTTTAAAGACCCGAAAAATTTGGAATTGGAAAAACCAGGAATAAAAATAAATACGGTAAAGATTGATAACGGTTATGAGGTAAACCTGGTTTCTGCTAAGTATGCAAAGGATGTTTATTTGAGTATAGAAAATTTTGAAGGCTTCTTCTCGGATAATTATTTTGATTTGCTGCCTGGGATAGAGAAAAAAATTATATTCCAAACTAAACATCAAATCGATGATTTTTCAGGGAAGTTGAAGATTATGAGTTTGGTTGATAGTTATTAACTCATATTTCGCAGTTATTAAAATTTTATTAAATAACTCCTATTTTAATAACACAAGCTTTTGCTTGGCAAGTATTTGGCTTCCATTCTTCAAAATAGCAAAATAAATTCCTGATGCTGCTTTTTGATTGCGGTTGTTAGTCCCATCCCAGTAAACAGTTCCGGAATTTTTAAGATTATTAAATGTTTTTACAAGCGACCCTTCTATGGAATAAATATCTAACTTTGAAATGGAATTACCCGGTATGGTGTATTCAATATTGCATGACGGGTTAAATGGATTTGGATATGCCTTTAAAGTATACTTGCCTGGAATAATTGTTTTTTCAGTAATATTTGTCATACCGGAAGTCTGTAAAACTATATGGCTCACCGACCAGGACGGAAGTGTGCATGCAAAGGAATTGTTCAAAACGCTGTCGATAGTTATAGTCTGTTGTATTGTGCTGCTGTTTGAATTAAGCATCCAAACCTTGCCGCTTAAAATTTTTCTTTTGGATGAAATGGAAAAATTTCCTGTGAAATTTTTATTGTAGCTTTTATTTATTACGATTAAATGTATTTCATTACTGCTGCTTTTTGTTGAACCGTAAATTGAACAATCTGCACTATCATTGGACCATGAGGGGACATAATAATCGCCGAAAGAAGAATTATTGCCGTCATAGTTCCTGTACAATTTGAATGCGGCTGAAATATATGTGGATGTGGATTGCAGCGCCCAGAATGAACCAAAATAGACGCCGTATTTTGCAAATATACCGAGCATATCGGATTGGGCAATTGCGCCGGTAATATCATTTTCACCGCCGTTATTATATTCGGTAAATGCAAGTTTGGTGCCGGGGTAATATTTATTTATTGAAGTAAACAGTTTGGGAATAAGCGGAAGATATGCCCCTTCCCACTCTCCTATCCAGCTGTTTTCTGCGTAATGTCTGGGGGAATCCCATAATGTGCGCGTACAGTTAATTCTGGCAGTATCATCCGAAAAAGAATTGGCAGTGTCGGTTGTTACCGGTACGCCGGAATTCCCGGCAGCCGACGCGTAATAGTGGATATCAAGAACATCAAGTAGCCTTTTACCGGCAGCGCTTTCTGCTTTTTCCATCTGGTCTAAGTAATAATCAATAAACCAGGAGTAAGTTTTACCCCTGCTTACAGTGATCCAATCAGGCGCTGATTGAAAATTAATATATGCCTCAATGCCGTATAAAGCCGGTCCGAATATTTGCGCATAAGGATCAAGTTTTTTTACAACGGTATCTAATGCAATTGCTTTCTGAACAATTTCAGCGCATGTTGTTGCATTTGGGTGAATTCGCGGGTGTGTTGTTTTCCATAAAGAAGGCTCATTATCCAATTCATAAGCCATAATTCCTGTAGAAGTGTTTGCTGTCCCGTATTTGTTAATTAAAAAATTAACAAATTCATCCATATATACTACGGTATCGTATATATCCGGTTGAAGCAGCAGGGGAGCTCCTTTATCAAATATTACTTTTGCCCAGCGTGGCGATGGAGCGGTTTCAGAATCAGGTACAGGACCGTCTTTATCCTTTGCAACATAACCTGCCATCTGAAGTGTTATCAGAGATTGAGCTCCAAGATGGAGAGATTCATCATGGAAAGTTGTCGCTACTATTCCCGGAACATTTTCATTTGTTTCTGTAATTCCCATGATGGAAGTAAGATAGTCATCGCTTTCATTTAAATAATCAGTACCTGCATTAGATGCATTATTTTCCCAGTTATATCCTGTCAGCCTGTTGCCGCCTAATCGCCTGGAAGTCCAGTTTTCGCCGCCGGTCAGCATTTGATTTGTTCCGTATATATACGGGCTTATAGGGGTTAAAGAATCCTGTACTATAATAGTGAAATTTACATTCTGAGGATAAATGAATGCGGATAATAATAAAACCAAAGATATAAAAAATGTTTTTTTCATTGTATCAACCTCATCATAAATTATAGCTCATTAATCAAAATAATTATATTTTTATTAAATAACCAAGGCTTTATTTAAATCCTTTAACTTTATCCAGTAAAGCTAATATCTTAAAAATATAATTATCAACTAGGATAGGTATATCAATGCAAAATTAAAATCAGGTTTACTTATAATTTAGAGCGTCTTATTTAAAAAAACTGTTCAACACGGCGGAAGAATTTTTTTATTATAAATGAAATTTAAAAATATTGAATATATAAAAACATAATATTATATTTAAAAAGGTGATGGAGTTCGCCTTTAACTGTCCGTTTAAGCTCACGGGACTGATAACTCCTGTCTTAAAAATCAGATATTAGTTTGTTTTTAAAATTAAGATAGGAAATCATAAATTGCAAAACTATATAATTGTGTTTCTCGGTTCTGGATTCGGCGGTGCTTTCCGCTATTGGGGATCAAATTTAGTTTATAAATTTTTACCTTCTTCATTTCCTTATGGAACTTTGTTTGTTAATATTTTAGGCAGCTTAATTATAGGCATAGTAATGTTTTATTTCGCGGCAAATGAATTGATTAGCCCGGAAACACGTATTTTTCTTACAACAGGATTCTGCGGCGGTCTTACGACATTTTCAACTTTTTCCTTTGAAACAATAAACTTTATTAAGGAAAAAGAATACTTATTTGCCGGCGCAAATATTTTATTGAATGTATTGCTTACACTTCTTGCACTTTTTATCGCATACAAAATTTCAAAACTTTTAACAGGAGGATAATTTGGAACTTAAAGGTGAAGCAAAATTAATTAGAATTTTTATCGGGGAAACCGATTTAATCAGCCATATCCCCGTTTATGAAAAAATTGTACAGGAAGCCAGGAAACTTCACCTTGCCGGCGCAACAGTGTTTAAGGGGATAATGAGTTACGGTAAAACAAGCAGGATACATACTGCAAAAATCTTAAGACTCTCCGAAGATATGCCGGTAGTAATTGAAATTGTAGATGATGAGGAGAAGATTGGAAAATTTTTACCAATATTACACGATATTTTTGAAGAAGCCGACTGCGGCGGGTTAATTACAATGGAAAAAGCTGAAATTATTAAATATTCAGGTCGAACTTCAAAATCATGATTTACAGGAAAAATAATTCTTTAAAATATTTGGTTTGTTGCCGCTATTTGGATGGGCTTACTTAATAGCAAGTATAATTTCAATCAGATTATGCGTTTCTGCCCCGTTAATAGAAATTTTAATAGGCGTGATAGCGGGTAATTTCCTGGGTATTAATAAAACCACAGAGTGAATAAATTTTTTCGCTATGCCCGGCAGCGGATCGTAACATTTTTAACCGGGGCTGAAATTGATCCTGCCTCCTTTAAAGTACATATAAAACGAGTTTTATAATCGGAAGTTTATCCTTTTGATTTCCTTTTGTTTTCTTTGGGGCATACCGTAGATAGAGTTAGTGAACACGCATAATAAGATTTTACTTTGCCGTCTGTATTTTGTTCCTTTTAATGAAGTTACCGGAAAATAAAAAATTGAATATTTTATTCAAAAGTAAAAGATATAGCTTGCTAAGCTTGACAAAAATATTGGCGGATTTATAAGAGAACACGATTACCGCTTTTAAAAAATGACATGCTATGATAGAAAAAGGGGATAAAACTTATGTAACTTTACGCTGAATAAAAAAAACATTATTAGAGTTCGGATTGATGAAAGGAAATGCAATCTTGATTTCCCTTCTATCGGAAATAAATAAAAAAATAAACTTATAACCACTAAGGAGAAAGTAAAATGAAAATTACAAAGGTGATCGGAAGAGAAATATTTGATTCCCGCGGTAATCCAACCGTAGAAGCAGATGTTATCCTCGGCAATAAATATTTAGGAAGAGCTATTGTACCTTCAGGTGCAAGTACCGGCGAGCGGGAAGCTATGGAATTAAGAGACGGCGATAAAAGCAGGTTAAAAGGGAAAGGAGTTCTTAAAGCTGTTGAAAATGTTAATAAAGATATTGCACAATGTATTGTTGGAAAAAATTATGAGTCGCAAAAAGAAATTGATAATGCTTTAATCAAACTTGACGGTACTCCCAACAAATCAAGACTTGGTGCAAATGCTATTCTCGGAGTATCAATTGCATTTGCAAGGGCTGCTGCATTAAAAAAAGGGATCCCTCTTTATCGCTATCTGAAGGATCGAAGCAAATATTTAATGCCGGTTCCATGTATGAATGTTATTAATGGTGGAAAGCATGCAGACAACAATGTTGACTTCCAGGAATTCATGATTGCACCCCACAATGCAGATTCCTTCAGGGAATCAATTAGAAAAGGATTGGAAGTATTTCATACTTTGAAAGAAATATTGAAGAAAAAAGGCTATTCAACGGGTGTTGGCGATGAAGGCGGGTTTGCGCCAAATCTAAAATCAAATCAGGAAGCTGTGGAAGTAATATTAGAAGCTATCGAAGCTGCCGGTTATAAACCGGGTTTAGATGTATCTATTTGCCTTGATCCGGCTTCAAGCGAAATGTGGGAAGATGGAAAATATAAATTTTTTAAGTCTGATCAGCATTTAGCTTCATCGGATGAAATGATTGAAATCTGGAAAAAGTGGGCTGATGATTATCCGATTATTCTGCTTGAAGACGGTATGGCTGAAAACGATTGGGAAGGCTGGAAAAATCTTACTAAAGAGTTGGGTGGCAAAATTGAATTAGTCGGCGACGATATTTTCTGTACTAATCCCAAAATTTTGAAAGAAGGAATAGAAAAAGGAATTGCAAATTCGATTCTTATAAAGCTTAATCAAATTGGTACGGTTTCGGAAACTCTAAAAACAATTGAGCTTGCAAAGAAAAATAATTATAATTATTTCATCTCGCATAGAAGCGGCGAAACGGAAGACACTACTATTGCCGATTTGACCGTAGCTACAAATGCGGGTCACTTAAAAACCGGAAGCGGCTGCAGAAGTGAACGCATTGCAAAGTTCAATCAACTGATTAGAATAGAAGAAGAATTGGGTAAAGCCTCTTCTTTCGCCGGTTTGAAAGCTTTTAAAAATAAATAATTTTAACGGTTAAAAAGATTCTGTTTAATTGAAATCTTTACTTTACGGTTTAACCGGGATTATTTAATGACTATATGGAGAAAATCTCTTTGAGGTTTTCTCCTTTTCTCCTCTCATTGCCTTGTTGGGGATTTATCAATTGCTAAATTATTAACCAAATATCTCAGCTTAATCCGTTTAATTTTCAAGTGTTTCGTGCAAGTAAGCACAATTGGCATCAATGCCGTGCAGCCATGAAAATTTATAGCTGCCGGTAGAATAAAGTTAGCCGGAACTTTTTTAAATATCGTAATTATTACAAAACAAATTTTATGAACAAATGCATTCGTGGTTTATCTAATTAAAAGCGCATCAATCTTATTAATTCAAATAGCGGAATTTGCGTTTTAACTTTGGTGTACTACCGTCCCTTCAACTGATAGGTCTCTAATACCTAAAGTATCGGTTCAGCGGCGGTGGTTTGCCGTCCGCTGAACCTGATTAATTGCTAATGATTTTTAACCCATCCGCGACCTTATTGAACTTAATTATATCTCTCATTTAAGTTCGAAGCGGTCAAGGTTCATTATTTTATTCCATGCCTTTACGAAGTCACGCACAAACTTCTCTTTTGCATCATCTTGCGCATAAACCTCTGCCAGAGCACGCAGTTGCGAGTTTGAACCGAAAACCAGATCCACACGGGTAGCTGTCCACTTGAGTTCGCCAGTCTTGCGGTCTCGTCCTTCATAGATTGTTCCGGCATCTGATATTGGTTTCCATACGGTGCTCATGTCGAGGAGGTTAACAAAGAAGTCGTTATTTAGTGTCTCAACTCGTTTTGTAAATACACCATGCGTCGACTGACCCACATTAGCGCCCAGAACACGCAGACCGCCGATAAGTACAGTCATCTCCGGTGCGCTCAGTGTCAGCAGCTGTGCTTTGTCAACCAGCATTTCTTCCGCCGGTATTGTGGATGCCTTTTTTTGGTAATTGCGGAAACCATCTGCCTGGGGTTCTAACACAGCAAATGACTCCACATCAGTCTGGTCCTGCGTGGAGTCGGTGCGTCCTGGTGTAAATGGTACATCGACATAGTACCCGGCAAACCTGGCTGCCGCTTCCACCGCAGCACAGCCAGCCAGTATGATGAGGTCAGCCATTGAAACTTTTTTTCCACCCTTCTGAGAACTATTGAAAGTTTTCTGAATGTTTTCAAAAACTCCCAGCGCCTTTGCCAGTTGTTTCGGCTGATTGGCTTCCCAATCCTTTTGAGGAGCCAGCCGGATGCGGGCGCCATTAGCGCCTCCGCGCTTGTCCGAACCGCGGAAAGTAGAAGCCGAAGCCCATGCAGTAGAGACCAATTCAGCTATAGTTAGTCCCGAGGCTAAAATTAGTGCCTTGAGGTCGGCAATATCCTTGGCATCAATCATTGGGTGATTGAGGGCTGGAATAGGATCCTGCCATATTAAATCTTCGGTCGGGACTTCAGAGCCAAGGTAACGCGCCTTGGGCCCCATGTCGCGGTGAGTCAGTTTAAACCATGCTCTGGCGAACGTGTCGGCAAAGGACTGCGGATCCTTTTGAAATCGACGAGAAATGGGTTCATAGATCGGATCAAAGCGTAGTGATAAATCTGCCGTGGTCATCATGGGCCGGTTTTTCTTCGAGGGGTCATGTGCGTCCGGGATCATATGCTCTTCCTTGACATCCTTAGCTAACCATTGCCAGGCGCCGGCAGGACTTTTGACCAACTCCCACTCGTAGCCGAAAAGCATATCGAAGTAACCGTTGTCCCATTTTATTGGATTAGGTTTCCAGGCGCCTTCAATACCGCTGGATGTTGTGAATACACCCTTACCGGTACCGAACCGGTTGATCCAACCCAGACCTTGCTCTTCGATAGGTGCAGCTTCTGGTTCTCTACCCACCAACGATGGATTACCCGCACCATGGGCTTTACCAAATGTGTGTCCGCCCGCGACGAGAGCAACAGTTTCTTCGTCATTCATTGCCATCCGGGCAAATGTTTCACGCACATCGTGACCCGAAGCTACAGGGTCGGGATTACCATTCGGGCCTTCAGGGTTTACATAAATAAGCCCCATTTGCACAGCGCCTAAGGGGTTCTCGAGTTCACGGTCACCGCTATAGCGTTTGTCACCCAGCCAGGTATCTTCATTACCCCAGTAGATGTCTTCTTCAGACTGCCAGATATCTACTCGTCCGCCGCCGAATCCGAAGGTCTTAAAGCCCATCGACTCCAAGGCACAATTCCCAGCTAAGATCATTAAATCAGCCCAAGATATTTTATTTCCATATTTCTGCTTAATAGGCCAAAGCAAGCGGCGCGCCTTATCAAGGTTAACATTATCTGGCCAGCTGTTCACAGGTGCAAAACGCTGATTGCCACTGCCGCCGCCGCCGCGGCCGTCAGCGGTACGGTAGGTGCCGGCGCTATGCCATGCCATGCGGATAAATAAACCGCCATAATGACCCCAATCGGCAGGCCACCAGTCCTGCGAGTCAGTCATCAGCGCATACAGGTCATTCTTAAGGGCGGATAGATCAAGCTTTTTGAATTCTTCGGCGTAGTTAAAGTCGGAACCCAGAGGGTTGGAAGCCGGGGTGTGCTGGTGAAGGATGTTCAGGTTTAGCTGGTTAGGCCACCAGTCCCTATTTGATGTGCCTCTGCCGGCGGCTGTTCTACCGGATTTGCCGGTTACCGGGCATTTGCTTTCTTCATTCATTTTCATTCTCCTTTCAGTTAGAGGTTTGTAAAAATGATTTTGTTCCATTTTGTCCGCCTGTAAAACTCAGACGGTTCTATAATTCCAATGCAACATTTATCTATTAATAATATTTCTCAATCACATTTAAATAAACAACTTTGTATGTATTTACACGCAATCTTTTGGAGGAGAATCATGATAAATCGTCGAAAACGGCTTTATTTAATAGCAAATTACTTTTTTCTTTTTGCATTTTGATGCTTTCCTTTTTCCATAAATAAATAATTTCTTCGATTAAACTTTTTTGTTATTAAAAGTGCCAATTATCTGAAGTCTTATATCTTTTACTTTGAAGTTGGGTATTGTCTTTTTCTTAAAATATTTTTCAAGCATATTATTAAGTTTATCATCAAAGAAGTCTTCTATATGTTCAGTGTCTTCACAATACAAATGATGATGTTTCTCAAGTATCGCATCGTACCTCATTATATCTTTTTCAGTCTTTACCTTTTTGACCAATCCTTTCGCAACAAATGTTTCCAAAGTTTTATAGATCGTTCCGACTGCGATGTTAGGATGATTTTTAACTATATATTCTTTGATTTTATCCGCAGTGGGGTGATCCTTTAGACTATTTAAGGCTTCGAGAACAGCCATCCTTTGAGGTGTAATCTTTAGATTGCTGCTTTTCAAGTCAATTCTGTGTTTTTCTTTCTTCATTGCTAATTATTATTAAATAGGAATAATTCTTAATTAAGATAAATAATTATTAATAAAATATCAAGTTTTATATTTCTCTATTCAAAAGAATTAAATATTTTTGTATATGATACTATCAATTATAATTATCTAAAGAGGGTTGAGGTAATTAGTATAACATTATGACTCCCGAACAAAAAACTCGTCTGAAAACAGACCAACTTATAAATCAAGCCGGATGGGAAATTAAGGACATTAAAAATATTAATCTTGGTAGTTCGTTTGGTATAGCAAATAGATACACACTAAATACGGGTTTAGCCGATTATATGATTTTATAAATAGTGTCCCGGTAGGAGTTATTAAAGCAATCTCTTGAGGTAAAACATTTAGTTTAATTGAAGAGCGATATGAGAAATATATTGCCGAAATAAGAAGCTGTAAAGGTTGCAGTAAATAGTGCTGTAGGTGATGCTGTAACTGGCGCTGTAAAAGCAAGATTAAAACGGGAACTCATAAATATTCTTTATAATCAGGGAATAACATTGGGAGTATTAAAAGAAAAATTTAGTATAGAAAGAAGAACAGCACAAAGAGACATGGCAATTTTGAAACAATATGACTTTGTTGAGTTTAAGGGGACACCGAAGACAGGTCGATATGTCGCAACTGAAAAAATGAAAAAAATAAAACTAAGGAAAAGAGATAAGCAATAATTTGGCAATTAAAATAAAAATTAACGATCTGATGGACAACCTTGATGTAAGATGTTACGAAATATTAACTTAAAAAGAATTAGAAAGGTAGAATAAGTACCTTAAGTGGTATAAAGTATTAATTAATATGGTATTGAAACAAAATAGAAGCGCTACATGAAGCAGGAAAAAGAGAAAAAACATAAAAGTATTGAGGAAACCCTTTGGGATTCGGCTAATAAATTGCGGGGAACAGTTGAACCATCAGAATACAAGCACGTTGTATTGGGACTTATTTTCTTAAAGTTTGCCAGCGACAAATTTGAAGAACGCAAAAAAGAATCGATTGCCGGGGGTAAAGAAAGATATTTAGATATGGTAGAGTTCTATACCATGAAAAATGTGTTCTACCTGCCTGAGATTTCACGGTGGAGTTATCTAATTGAAAATGCCAAACAGGATGATATTGCTCTTAAAATAGACACTGCACTTTTTACGGTGGAAAAAAACAATCCTGCTTTGAAAGGAGCCTTACCCGATAATTATTATTCAAGATTGAGTTTGGATATAAGTAAACTGGCTTCGTTGCTTGATACCATTAACAATATTGATACTATAAAAGACAAACAGCAGGATATTGTCGGCAGAGTGTATGAATACTTTTTAAGCAAATTCGCTTTAGCAGAGGGTAAAGGCAAAGGAGAATTTTACACTCCCAAAAGCATTGTAAACCTTATTGCCGAAATGATAGAACCATACAAAGGCAAGATTTATGACCCTTGTTGTGGTTCCGGTAGTATGTTTGTTCAATCCATAAAGTTTGTTGAAAGCCATCACGGAAACCAGAAAGATATTTCTATTTATGGACAGGAAAATATATCCACAACATACAAACTGGCTAAAATGAATTTAGCTATTCGTGGTATCTCTGCCAATCTTGGAGATATACCCGAAAATACTTTCTTTAGAGACCAGCACAAAGACCTGAAAGCCGATTACATTATGGCTAACCCGCCATTTAACCAGAAGCAGTGACGGGCAGATAATCAGCTGACTGACGACCCGCGATGGGCTGGTTACGATGTGCCGCCGACAGGTAATGCAAACTATGCGTGGATTTTGAATATTGTTTCCAAACTTTCTGAAAATGGTGTGGCTGGTTTTATTTTGGCTAATGGCGCATTAAGCGGTAATGGAACCGAAAAAGCCATTCGTAAAAAACTGATTGAAAATAATCTGATAGAAGCCATTGTAGTGTTGCCTCAAAATATGTTTTATACAACCAATATAAGCGTTACACTTTGGTTTTTGAATAAAAATAAGAAAGCCAGAACCATTGAACAGTATGGGAAAATAAAGAACTACCGAAACCGCAATAGAGAAATTCTCTTTATGGATTTACGGGAAATAGGCGTCCCATTTGAAAAGAAATACATCCAGTTTTCTGAAGAGAACATTAAACAGGTAACGGGCACTTTTCATAATTGGCAGCAGGTTGATTTTGAAAGAACATACAAAAACACTCCTGAGTTTTGTTACAGTGCATCATTCGAGGAAATTGAGAAAAAAGATTTTTCCCTTGTGCCAAGCAAATACATTGAGTTTATAAACCGTGATGAGAACATTGACTTTGACGATAAAATGAAAAGTTTGCAATCAGAATTAACGGAACTACTGAAAGCCGAAGAACAATCGAAAAATGATTTACTAACTGTATTTAAAGAATTGGGCTATGAAATCAGATTATAAAAGAATTGGTGATTTCATTCGCTTAGTCGATGAACGAAATACGGGGCATACTATAAAAAATCTTTTGGGATTACGTATTTCAAAGCAATTTATACCTTATTCAAATCAGTTAAACAATTAAAAAATGACATTACACAGTTTCTTGACTTTCACAATGAAAATCCGAAGATATATACATGGACAAAAGATGCCGATACTATTATTTCTAAGGTTATTAAGTGTAAAGAAGCGTTAGGGGCGCAGCACTAGGGCTAGTTGTGTATTTCCATTCAGGTTTTTTAACAGATGCACAAAAAATGTATAACTCATTCTTTCCGGCGGATGATTGCGAACCACATTTTAGAATCTCCATTTAGTAACCAACCCGAAAACTCCTCCGCGAATGCCGGGTTTAACTCTCCCTGAACCAACTCCAGAGATTCGATTTCCCAGTCATTGGCGAAGATATCGTATAACTCCTGTCTCGATACTCCATCCATCTCAGGCAGCTTATCGCTGAAACTAAATAAGAAAAGCCTCCCGCCGGGTTTAAGCACTTGTGCCAAACCTTGTACGTATCGCTGCCGTTCGTCTCCGTGGTATATGTGAAACAGACCGCTGTCTATTACACTGTCGAAACGCTCGTTCCACTCGCTCAGTGTCATGGCATCCTTGATCAAGAACTCTGCAGATAAGCCGCGCTCTGCTGCCTTAACACGTGCCAGCCTTATAGCTTCTTCAACAAAATCAATGCCTGTTACTTTCAAGCCGCGGGCAGCGAAGAACAGGGAAGTGTTACCCGTCCCGCACCCGGAGTCAAGTACCGGGCCCGTCACTTTGTCGGCAGCCTCTATGAACGGCGGCTGCGGTTTGCCGGTCTCCCAGGGCGGGTCGCCGTCTGCGTAAATTTTAGTAAAGCCTTCCCGGGCTGATGTCGGGTTCCCTATGAATGATTCTTTATTCTGCATGTTTTTCCATACTTTGAATTTTGAACATTTGATAAAGTAATAATTAATAAATATTAGCCTTTAAAAAATTTTACTGCTTTGATTTGGCCATTCACAATCAGGATTTTTTATCTTCAGAGCTTTCCTGGTTTGTACTGTCGTTTTTTAATTCTTCACATGAAGACCAATCGTGAACCCAGCGATGATGCCATTTCTTCTTGAATTCTTCCCGTTCTTGAGGGCTCATATGCGCGTATCTTTCACGTATGTTGCTTCTTCCATGATTATGGTGCCTTCCCCACGGTCCGGAAAATCCCAGAAGCAAACGTGAAAGGATGAGCAAACCAACTGCCTGCCAGAAAGAAATATATCCTAAGTGAAAAATTTCAGGCATAAGTGAGTTCCATAATAACATGGTTATTAAACCGAACACTGCCAAAGCTGCTAATATTATTGGAACTATAAAAAATCTTTTTCTTCTCATAAAGCGCCTCATATTAAATAATTTTTAAAAGTTTATTAATTCATTATATAAATTTTTTAATCTTTCCCGTAAATGCAATACTGCGTATCGTTTTCTTGAGATTAATGTATTTACAGTTTGTCCTGTTAATTCTGCGATTTCATTAAATGAAATACCTTTTAGCTCATTTAATTCAAATATCATCCGTTGTTCTTCGGGAAGTTCATTTAATGCTTTATCAAGTTCTTCCCATATTAAAGTTTGCAGGTATTGGGTTTCCGGCGTACTTCCGGTATCGCACAGCAATTCACTTAATTCTGTAACCGCATCGTCATCCTCGTCATCGTAAAGTAAATCCGACATCGCTTCAGGCTTCTTTTTCCGGTACAAATCGGTGATGCGGTTCCCGGCAACTTTATATAGCCATGCAGAAACCTGCTCAATCGGTTTCATCAGTAAGTCGGCTTCAGCCAGCTGATAGAAAACATCCTGTAAGATATCTTCGGCATCTTCTGCTGAATTGACTCGCTTCCTGATAAACCCTTTTAAGCGATTTCCGTAATTCCTGACTATTGCCGATATATGCTCTTTTTGCGTCAAATTATTTGGTATTGATATTGTCGTCATCATCTGGCTTTACTGTCTACATATTTATAGACGGATAAGTCAAACAAATATTTTAAAATATGAGAAAATAATCTGTTTTAATTCCGGAAAGCGATAATTTTTAATTGGGTAACTTCAATTACTCAGCTCATTCAAAAATTCATTTTCCCTAACGGTAAATCTCCATAAAGGTAATTTTTCCTGCATTATATTATATATTTCTTTTGCTTTGGATTTATTACCATTATTTTTATAAAATAATATCAGTTTAGAAAATTGAATTCTAAAAATGTTAAAAATATTTTTGGTTGCATTATCTATTACAACTGTACTGTCGTTGAAGCTTCTATACATATATTTATGAAGAAGATTATTTTCTAATAAAGAAGGCGCAATGCTGTCGCCTTTTTCAGGTACCAGCCTGCTCACAATTCCTTCATCACGAAGATAATTATCTAATCCCAGAAAATTATCCTGGTTGACGGTTGAACAAAAATAAACCGGTCTTTTCCACATATTGTTTTTTAAAAAGGATAAAATAACTTTGTCCTGGGTTAACAAGTAATTATTACCGTTAAAGTTTCTGCCTTTGTATTCTGTACGCACAGTATCATTTTCAATTTTACCTCCGGCTAATTGGCAGGAATGGGGGAGTATGATTTCAACAGGTTTCTGTAATTGTTCCGGTTCAAATACATCAGAAAATGAAATCGTCGGATCAATTTTAAAACCATTATTATCATGTGCTAATTCGTTTACGAAAAATTCCGTGTTTAAAAGACTGACGTTGGCGACAGAAACGTCGGTTCTATAACCTTCCACACTTTGCAAGTACATCAATGGAAAAGTATCGTTATCACCGTTGGTAAAAAGAACGGCATTCTTTTCACAACTGCTTAAAATATTATAAGCAAAATCTTCAGGGAAATAATCTTTACTTTTATTGCAGTCTTTCCAGTTGGTTATAATTAAATTAAACGGAAGGATTAAAAAGCATATTGCAGATACCATAATAACAGAATAATTATGCTTTTTCTTTGCGAAGATCTTTGATAATCTTTCTGTTAACAAGAATAATCCTACTCCCACCCATAGTAAAAATATCATAAATGACGGCAAAAAAAGCCTGTCAATTTCTCTTATATTATGAAATCCTTCTTGGATATTGGCGTATACAATTAACCCGAATGAGAATAATAAAAATATTATTAAAATGAGAGTCCAAACTTTTATCTTTTTTATAAGGCTGTAAATAAATCCTGCTATTCCTAATATTAATGGGAAAAAGGCAAAGTATCCCAATGCGCTTTGTCCATTAGTGCCAAGAAAGTTCCAGCCGAAATATCTTAAATACATAAACTTCATTTGATAATCCCAAAAAGGAGCCCGTCTATGAAATATAATTGAGAAATTTGACTCGCCGTATCTGCTCATTTTAATCCAGGAAATTAAATCTTTGAAAGATTTAATATCATCCATTCGGAAAGGCGGGGATTGCATAGAGCGTATTAAAAGAAATAAATGCAGAAATAGACCCGCAGCGGCGGCTAAAATTATCAACAGCCAAAATCTTAAACTGAATAAATGTTTTCTTAAGGGGAAAGCAAGCAACAATATTATAACAGGGATGAAAGGCATATTAAGCCTGTGCGCGGCATAATCTATTGCAAGAAGGAATATTATTATTACGAAAAGTTTTGTTTTTTCATTTTCGTCCGCAGAAAGCCAAATCTTCAAAGCATATAAAAGAATGATGCTTGTCAACAATAAGCCTAACGAGTATACTCTTGAAACATTTGATTCGGACCAGATGCTGAATAAAAGAGGTAATGATAGAGCGGTGAAGAATGAAGCGATAATTTTAGATGATCCGGATGATTTGCTAAAATTATTTAAGACTTCAATCATACTGTAATAAAAGAAAACCGAAGCCAAACATGTAGAGACAATACTAACAAGAGTTATTGCTTTTATTGCCGGCATGAAAAAGAAAAGAATTGTAAACAGCCTTCCTAATATTACGTAGAGAATTGATCCGCCCGGGTCAGGGATGCTTAAGCTGTATGCATTAGCCGCATTAATGCTGCTGTCCCACCAGCCAATTGAAGGGTAAGAAGAGACGTACAAAACAATGAGTGATAAAATGAAAAGAAACCACGGTAAGTATTTTTTTACTGCAAGCAAGGCTGACTTCCTTATATTAAATAACATGGCTTCATCCCAGGTATATAATCCGACATAGGTTGCGCAGTTGTTTGGATCGTCATTATAGCAATATTTTTCACACTGCCCCCAAAGGTCGGGGCTATAAATCCATTTATTTCGCGTAACATGAGTAATTATTAAAAATTAGTCGATATAAGTTCCCAATTAATATTGCCGTATATTTCCTTTACCGGGCCAACATTGGAAAGAAGAATGTCTTGAGAACTTACTTCGTTAGTCTGCATGCCAAATGTTGCCAAAACCTCCGGTGCATAATAATTGTAACATTGATATTTGCCTTTGGGCACGGAAACAACTTCATTTGTCGAATCAACTGTCATTTGAAATGTGACTAATGTAAGGATTGCACCAGTCCACTCTTCATACCCTGAAGTATATTCTTCACCCATAGCAGCCGGATATTTATATTTTAAGACGACAGAATTAATATCAGTATAATATAAATAGATACCATCCTGCCTTGCGGTGATTAGCTGATCAGCATTGGCGGTTGATGTTAGCAGGAACCATTTCTCACCATTTATCATTTCCTCCCCAACAATTGTTTGGGATACTGTATCACTGCCAAAAACAGTACCGGATGACGATAAAAATGTTTCCCTAAAAGTCCATTTATTCCCAACCTTTAAAGGATAAATAGGTGAAGTAATGCCGGAGGGATCAGTAATCTGGTTTTTGCTCTCTCCGCACAATAGATTTAATTGAAAAGTTAATCCATTACCGACATTACACCGTAAATGATATACACCTGCTTGTATTGGCGCGCCAAAAATACCCGCCATACTGTATGTTAGTGAATTAAGTATTACAGATTGATGAGGTTTCAATGGAACTATAGCAATGAGATTGTCAAAAACTTTAGGCCCCGATGCAATCATTTCCCCGCTTACATTTGTTAATGACCAGGTAAAAACATTAGAGCCTAAATAGAGTGTATCCGTTGTAGTAGCCTGGTTAAACGCTGTCAGAGTCATGCTCAATGTGTCAAAAATTCCCAATCTATCTTTCGAAACCGCAAAAGTATAAAGAATGTTATCCTTAACATTGCCGGTACTATATGTCGCCGGACCAGTAATGTTGCTGTCTCGCGTGCAGCTTATCATGGTTAACAAAAAGGCTAAAATGCATATATTGTATCGCATATAATTCCCTAACTTTGGATTTATTTATCAGGTATTTTTATAATATAAATAAGTCAAGTTTTATGCCAAAATTATTTCAAAATAAATTGATTCCTTATATATGTAAAACAATCCGCTTCTTTCGTAATTAGCATAAAAGTATTTTATCTCTCCGGTAAGGATGAATGTTCTAATTATCAAATTTCTGACGGGGTATCAGTTATTTGATAGTCAATTTCGAATTGATTGTATATTAAAGTGAAGACGTATTGAGTTAACCAGGATAGAAAGATTTGTGTAGAATGAATAAAAAAACTAAATTAACTAATGAGTTTGAGTGATACTCTCGAAAAAAAGCTAAATTAAATGCGGGCAATCCAAAGGAGTATAATTTATCGAAAGGCTAAATTTGAAAGGTGCGTCTTATATACTTTTAAATGTTAATTATCTTAATCCGATTATCAATCAGGAGATTGTATGAAGAAAAAAGAGATAGAAAATTCAAGGGAGGTGAATCCTTCACGGCGAAACTTTTTAAAAACTTTTGGCGCTGCTGCCGCAGGCGTTCTTGCTGCGCCATATTTGAAGCCCTCGGGAATTTTTGCGTATGACCATAGGCGGCTTGCTTCGTATCTGGCGACGGTTGCAATTACTAATACGACAAATACTCCCGCCGACAGCTATATTTATGATGATGCTCATGGCGGTGTCAAACAAAAGATCAATTACATTCTTGGTCTGCTTGACCAGAACCAATCCGGCAGAGTTTCGGCTTTGTTCAGTAAGGGCAAGAAGGTTGCTATAAAAATAAATCTGACCGGCGGTTCGGGAAATGCTTCAAGTTCGATGCTTGGTTCATATAAAATAACCGATGCAATGTGGACCAATCCTGCAGTTCTGCAGGCTGTTGGACAGTTCATCATTGATTCCGGAGTAAACCCCGCCGATCTTTACATCGTGGATTCCTTCTGGGATACAACCTGGCAGAACTCAGGGTCTACAGCGCCTTTTGGATCCAACGACCTCTTCGGGTTTATCAATGTGCAGAAAAATTTGGGCTGCAATGTTGTTGATCTGAATGATACAACTTCTGCCAATATTACAAATGTATCTACCGGAAGTAATTACTTTAATTTTTCTTCGTTTACAATAAATAAAATATTGCAGGAAGTCGATGTTTATGTATCAATTCCGAAATTGAAACAGCATTCAGCTGCCGGTCTTACTTGTTCACTCAAAAACCAGATAGGTATGGTTCCCAAGGATTTATATACTATAACAAATGATAATGGTCGGAGGGGACTGCTTCACCACGCTAAAAGTACCGATTCGGAATGGAATCATTTACCTGAAACTATTTGTGATTTGAATGCTGCCCGACCGGTAAATCTTGCTGTAGTTGATGCGATTAAATGTTCAACGGGAGGTGAAGGAGTCTGGTGTGCTAATTTTGCACCAACTGAAAAACATACCTTATTTGCGGGGCTAGACCCGGTTGCAACTGATAGTATAGGTGCAAACATTATGGGGCTTAATCCTGCGGCAAAATCATTACAACTGCCCGCACCTCTTACGGATGGCTCTGCTACATCCTCGATAACGGATAATTACCTTTACCTTCTCAATCAAAAAGGTATCGGTACAAATCAACTAAATGAAATTCAACTTGTCGGTGATGGAACTAATTTGGTAACTGCTGTAAAGCAAAATCCTAATGCGGAGCTGCCTTCTGGATTTCAGTTGTGTGCGAATTTCCCGAACCCGTTCAATCCTTCAACTATGATAGTTTTCTATATGTCAAAGATTGAATATGTAACATTAAAAATTTATGACATTAAAGGCCGGGTGATTGAAACGCTTATTGATGGTGAAGTTCCTGCAGGAGAACACCGGCTGCAATGGAGCGCTCGGAGCCTTGCAAGCGGGATCTATTTATGCAGGATGCAAACTAAAAATTACTCCGGAACAATTAAAATGGTTTATCAGAAATAAGGGACATTTATTAATCTTTCGACCTTTTCCCAAACCTCCTTCGGTTACCTTATTTATGAACCAATGCGTGCAAAACTCTGGTAAAAAAAACAGTAGATTAGGAAAATTAAATTTTATACTTTGACTGTACAAATTGTGCGTTCTTTGAAAATTTGTTTAATCAATATTAATTCTCCCGGAATATTCGAGCTGTCAATCAATGCCCGGGTGATGCATTTTGCAATTTTCAAAGTGAGACTAACTAAAATTATAATATTAATTCTACGGTAGCATTCAAAAATTATCTTTTAGTAAGCCTCAGTAGGAGTGGGTTTATGCCCCTCGCTTACTGACATTAGAGTTATAGGGGGGGGGGAGCAAGTTAACTTTATATATTATAAGTAGTTACACTATATTTAGTGTAAAAAATAGGGGGTTTTTTGATAAAAAATTGAGATAAATGGCTTAAAAAGCAAGTAAAATGAACATCTTTTTTGAGTAAATACTTAATTTATTTTAAACAATTCTGAGATAATTATGAAAATCAAATTATTTTTAATAACTATTCTCTCGGTCGTATCTCTTGCTGCACAGAAAAAACAAATTCCACTGAATTATGTTAATGTTTTTACCGGCACATCTAATTCACGCTGGATGCTTTTCCCCGGGTCTACACTTCCGTTTGGAATGGTTAAATTAAGTCCGGATAATCAGAACAATGTGTGGAACGGCGGTTATGAATATACTGTCAGCAGCATTTCAGGGTTTAGTCATTTACATGCTATGAGTCTTTGCGGAGTAAGTCTTATGCCCGTTACAGGAAGGCTCGATTTGTATCCGGATTTTGTAAAAACTTTTCCCGGCGAACCGGACGGTCCGTTCGGAGGTATGTGGACAGCCGGCTATCGTTCGCGCTTTAAAAAAGAAACTGAAAAGGGCAGCCCCGGCTATTATTCAGTTGATTTGCTTGATTACAATATAAAAGTAGAACTTACTTCAACAATGCGATGCGGTATGATGCGGCTTATTTACCCTGAATCCGCCGAATCTCATATTCTGATGAATAATAATTTCCCCGCAGAAGAACATTCAAAAATATTTGAAGTATATACAAGAAAAGTAAACTCAACTGAAATTGAAGGCTATGTTAAACAGTCAAACCAATATGCGGGTAAGTACACTGTATATTATGTTATCCGGTTAAATAAACAGTTCGATTCAATGGATGCCTGGAAAACAGATGATAAGAAAATTATTGAAAATATTTACGGAATTGACTGGCAGTATCCAAGAAAATTATTGCCGGATATTACTGAGTTTAAGGATTCATCTAATAGCGGTATTATTCTCAATTTTAAAACTTCCGCTGACGAACAAGTAATCGTGAAAACAGGAATTTCTTTTGTCAGCATTGATAATGCAAGACTAAATCTTGAAACAGAAATGAAGTCTTTCGGATGGGATTTTGATGCGGTTGTAAATAACGCAAAGACGATATGGCATAATCTTCTTGGTAAAATTGAAGTAACCGGTGATAATGAAAACAATAAAGAAAAATTCTATACGTGTTTATACCGCTCTTTTACGGGTAAAAGTGTCTTCAACGATGTTAATGGTCAGTATCCTGATATGTGCGGAAGGATTCAGCAGCTTCCAAAAGACGTTGATGCAGTTTATAGCGCAGATGGGTTTTGGGGAGGGCAATGGGACCTTGCGCCTTTATGGACTTTAGTAACACCTGATTACGCTGCTTCATGGGCAAAGTCGTGGTTGGAACTTGCTGATAAAGGCGGTTGGATTCCCGAAGCGCCGACGGGGTTAAAGTATGCGCCGATAATGGGCGCTCAACATCATAATTCACTTATTATCAGCTGTTATCAAAAAGGAATTAGAGATTTTGATGCCGGCAAAGCATTCGATGCTATTAAACATGACCTGACCACACAGGGAATAAATTATCCATGCGGCGGTTATGCCGGTAACAGGCAAATGAAAGTATATATGAATTACGGATACGTGCCCGATGAAGACGGCCCCGTTTCAAATACACTTGAGTATGCTTATGATGATTGGTGCGCCGGACAATTTGCACTTGCTTTAAATAAACCCGGCGACTTTAAGTTTTTTAATCAACGATCTCAGAATTATCGCAGCATTTTTGATTCTTCTTCCGGTTGGTTCCGAAGAAAACATAGAGATGGGAAATGGGTCGAGCCGCTCAACTTATTGGCTTTCGGTACTCAAGGCGGTTGGAACGGGCCAGGTTACATGGAAGGCAATGCGTGGATATACTCTGTCTTTGTCCCGCATGATGTCCCTGGATTAATTAAACTGATCGGCAAAGAGAAATTCAACAGTCGCGTCGAAGAAGGATTTCAAAAAAAATATTTCGACCTTGGAAATGAACCCAGCCTCGAAACTCCATTCCTTTTTAATTATTCCGGCGAACCGTGGCTCACCCAAAAGTATTCTCGCTTTGTGCTGGATAATTTTTATGATACTTCCCCCTATACCGGTTGGATAGGCGAAGAAGATGAAGGTCAACTTAGCGCTTATTTCGTTTTGCTTTCAATGGGGTTATTTGAAATGGATGGCGGTTGTAATGTCAATCCACGCTATGATCTTAGCAGTCCCTTATTCAGGAAAATTGTAATCAATCTCGATAAAAAATATTATAATGGAAATACTTTCACTATCAAAACCATTAATAATTCCGAAAAAAATATTTATATTCAATCCGCTTTATTGAATGGCAAACCGTTGAATACTCCTTTCATATTGCATACTGATTTGGTTAACGGCGGAGAATTGATATTTGAAATGGGCCCTCAGCCAAATAAATATTTTGGCTCAATATTAAGTCGGTGAAAGAAATTAATATAAATTTTTCATATTATTTTCGTTTGGAATTGCATAATAAAAGGTTATAATTAAATTTTTAAATCATATTGCCTAAAAATAATAATATCAATAATTTCGGCGTATATCTCCCTCCTCAAGTGCTCTATATCAGGGGCGGGTTGATTTTATTTATTTCTTTTGACGATGAATATTTTTTTAAATATTCTATAGCGGCATTTGATTGTTATTTTAATTATTTTATTTTTGCATTGGGAATGAGGAATATTTTATTAAATTGCCAGCGGTTTTACGGCAGTCAAATAATAAATAATTTTTTTGTACCTGCCGTGTGCTTTAATAAATTTCGGATTTCAAGCCGCAATTCCGATACAAAATATTATTGGTTAACAATTAACACCGGAGGTTTGTCATGAAATATTCAGTTTACTGTCTTTTTCTTATCCTGTTTTCTATTTCTCTTCTTTGCAGCCGTAGTTATGCCCAGGAAGTTTCCCCGTTAGTGCATTTTAGTGTTTTTATCGGGGGGGCATTTCCTGAAGGCGATCTCGGCAGCATCACTTCAACCAACGCAGGCTATGCTAAAGCTGGGTACTCTCTAATGCTTCAAGGCGATAAATGTATTATTGGAGGTCTCTACTGGACTTCATCAATTTCTGCGACTCTTAACGGCATAAATGACGGCGCATTACAAAGTGCAACTCAAAGTTCATTAGGAATCAAAGATAATGTTAGTACAAATAACGATAGTTATATTACTGGATTGCTTATGACCGGGCTCGGCTTTGAAACACCCTCTTGGAATTCTGTTCAATTTTATGGATCCGCACAAGTAGGACTTTTGGTGTCAAGTTTCCCTACTGAAACTATAAGTTACAAAGCTTATACCGCAAATATTTCAACAAACACACCCGCCGCATTTGCGTATGGATTTGGTGCAGGCGTTGTTTACAATAGTATAAATCTTGGTGTAAGGTATTATCAAGGTGACCCTAAATATAAGGTGGTTACAACAGTTCAAAGTTATCCGACTTCTTCAACAATACAACCAACTACACAGCTGCTGCAGGTAATGATTGGCTATTGTTTTTGATAGTTTGACCGTCTTTTTAAACCTTGTTAAGAATTCAGTATCTGAAGTTTTGCATAGCTGTTTATTAAAACAACAGCTATGCTTTGCTCGCCATTAACGAATTTGCCTTTCATAATCGGGGTTAATTTATATCCGGAATAGTAATCAGGCAAAACTGCCTGCCCTGCAATATGCCTTACCGTGTAATGTCCAAAGAATAGATTTTTTTGTAAAATTATCGATTTTTATTTATGAATTTCATAATTATTTATCATAATGATAAAAGACAATCGATAAAGACATTAAATAATCAAAGCCAATAATAGAAAAAAGATACCGGGAAATGGCACTATTTGTGAAGTTAACATTTTTCACTATTATTCTTTTTTTTATTAACTAATTAACTAAGAAGATAAATTATGCAATTAAATTTAATTGACATATCAATAATTGCGCTATACTTGTTAGCCAATATTATTCTTGGTTTTTGGATTTCCAAAAGAGCTTCAAAAGATATAAATAGTTATTTCCTCGGCGGAAACACACTTCCATGGTGGATCCTTGGTATTTCAAATGCTTCGGGAATGTTTGATATCGCCGGTACTATGCTTTTAGTGTATTGGTTAGCGGTTTATGGGTTAAAAAGTATGTGGATTCCATGGGTATGGCCGGTTTTTAATCAGGTGTTTTTAATGGTTTACCTCTCATCATGGCTAAGGCGGTCAAATGTGATGACCGGCGCTGAATGGATAAGAACCAGGTTTGGAACTGGTAAAGGTGCAACTTTATCTCATATAGTTGTAATAATTTTTGCATTAATTGGGGTAATCGGGTTTCTTTCCTATGGGTTTAAGGGAATTGGGAAATTTGCGGCTGCATTTTTACCGCCTCTTGTTACAAACCCCGAAACTTTATTAAAGTATCCGCAGATAAATACTAACCTTTATGCGCTTATACTTATGGCTGTAACCACCATCTATGTTGTTAAAGGAGGTATGTTCAGCGTTGTAACTACCGAAGTACTCCAGTATGGTATTCTTACTATATCGTCAATTGCCATCGGGATTATTGCAATGTTCCATGTATCCCCGGATGTTGTAAACAGCGTTTTGCCCGCTGGTTGGAAAAACATATTCTTTGGCTGGAATTTAAATCTTGATTGGTCTGCAATTCACTCTGTCGCGTCGTCTAAAGTTACGGCATTTAATCAGTGGATAGCTACTGATGGATATTCACTTTTTGGGTTATTTTTCGGAATGGTGTTATTTAAAGGGATTTTTGTCTCTGCCGCCGGTCCGGCTCCTAATTATGATATGCAGCGTGTCCTTTCTACAAAAAACCCTAAAGAAGCAGCTAAGATGAGTTCGCTGGTAAGTGTTATATTAAACCCGCCAAGGTATTTTATGACTGCCGGTTTAACCATTCTTGCCCTTACAAATTTCAACGCGTTATATAATGGTTCATTAACAAAACCTGATTTTGAAACAATATTGCCTCAGGTCCTTGCTCATTACATACCCGTTGGTTTGCTCGGATTTTTAATGGCGGGTCTTATAGCTGCTTTTATGAGTAATTTTGCCGCAACTGTAAATGCCGCTCCGGCTTATATAGTTAATGATATTTATAAACGTTATATAAATCCAAATGCCAGCCCTAAAAAGTATGTTAACATGAGTTATCTTACTTCTGTTCTCGTAGTTATTGTTGGTATTTCAATTGGTTTTTTTATTGAATCTATAAATCAGGTTGTGCTATGGTTGGCATCTGCGCTCTGGGGCGGTTATACGGCGGCTAATATATTGAAATGGTATTGGTGGCGTTTCAACGGATATGGTTATTTCTGGGGTATGGTCTCTGGAATTATGACATGTTTGTTCCTACTCATTTTGGATTATTTCAATTTTATTCCCTTTATTCATAACTGGCCTTTGCCTAATAATGATAGTATGAATTCATTTCCTATTATTTTAGTAATATCAATAATAGGTTGTATTATAGCCACTTTTATGAATCCGCCGGAAAGTGATCAAGTTCTTATGAAATTTTATACCACAGTCCGCCCTTGGGGATTCTGGAAACCGATTTTAGAAAAAGTTTTACAAGTTAATCCGGCTTTTGTCGCTAATAAAGATTTCAAAAAAGATATGTTCAATGTTGTCACCGGAATTATCTGGCAAATTACTTTGATGGCAGCGCCGGTATTTTTAGTCTTTCGTGTGTACTCATCATTCTTTATTTCTACTGCAATTATGATTTTAACTTCGATAATTCTTAAGTTTAATTGGTGGGATAAACTTGAGAGTGCTTACGGCGATGATCAGCACAATATAAAAATAAAAATTTCAGATAGCGATTTGCAAATTACTGAGGAGCCAATATGACACAAGATCAATTTAATAAAAAAGTAAAAAAACTATTTAAAGAAAATGAAAAATTAATTACAAGAAAGAATGAACTTATTAATGATAGCAACGGTGTATTTACCCGTTATAAATTTCCTGTTGTAACAGCCGGGCATGTACCGGTTTTCTGGCGTTATGATCTTGATTATAAAACCAATCCGCTTCTACTGGAACGGATTGGCGTTAATGCTGTTTTTAATTCAGGAGCAATCGGGTTAAATGGGAAAATTTTATTGGCATTACGGGTTGAAGGAACCGATAGAAAATCTTTTTTTGCTATTGCAGAATCTCCGAACGGCGTGGATAATTTTAAATTCTGGGATTATCCTGTTGCTATGCCTGAAATAGACGGTAACCCCGATACTAACGTTTATGATATGCGCTTGGTTAAGCATGAAGATGGCTGGATATACGGACAATTCTGCACTGAAAGAAAAGATCCCGAAACTTCTATAAGCGATACTTCATCAGCAGTTGCCCAGGGTGGTTTAACAAGAACCAAAGATTTAATTACATGGGAACGGCTGCCCGATCTTAAAACACCTTCACCGCAGCAGAGGAATGTAGTTCTGCATCCTGAATTTATTAACGGTAAATATGCTTTTTACACAAGACCGCAGGATGGATTTATTGATGCAGGAACAGGCGGAGGTATAGGCTGGGGATTGACTGCTTCAATGGAAAATCCGGTTGTTGATAAGGAAACTATTATTGACGACAGGCAGTATCACACAATTAAAGAAGTTAAAAATGGTATGGGACCCGCTCCTATTAAAACCGATAAAGGATGGCTTCAACTTGCACATGGAGTAAGAAACACTGCCGCAGGACTTAGGTATGTTTTGTATATGTTCCTTACCAATCTGAATGAACCAAATAAGGTGATTGCTGAACCTGCTGGATATTTTATTGCTCCGCAGGGAGAGGAAAGAATAGGCGATGTTTCTAATGTAGTCTTTAGTAACGGTTGGGTTAAAAAAGATAACGGGGAAGTATTAATTTATTATGCTTCTTCTGATACTAGGCTGCATGTTGCTGTTTCTTCGGTTGATATTCTTTTAGATTATGTGCTTAATACTCCGCCCGATAAATTGAGAAGTGCTGAAAGTGTAAAACAAAGGAATGAACTTATTGCAAAGAATCTTAAAATTGTAAAACAATTTATTTAATAGTTAAAATATTTCCTTCATATGGTCTCCAATGCTATGCGCTCTGCCGGTTGCAGGGGCATAGCATTTATTTTGTGAACAGGTCGGAATATTTAATAAATTTGTTTCTGAGCTTGACGTAAGCGGAGAAATTTATAAGAAAAATACTTTGAGAGTTTTTTTATCATTTCCCGGAGATACCATAATGAATAATTTAATTATAAAATTTGTAAATGTTTGTTCCAAAACAGGTAAAATAAAAGGATTTAAAACACCGGCGGGTTTCTATAAACTTCTCTTTCCATTTATCGGCTTATTGGCAATCGTATGGATTATTATCCGGGTTGTGCCTAAACCAAGCCGTGCACAATATCCTTGCATTAAAGTTGCAACTCCCTTAGTATTCGGATTTGTAGGGCAACTAATCGTGATGGCGTTATCAGCCCTTGCATTTATCAAAAGTAAAAAATCTTTTGTTAATTCACCGGTATTCTTTGCCGGCGTATTTTTAATTCTCGGGGTGGGAGGTACATACTGGATAAACAAGATAGCAAGCCCGCAAAAAGTAAATGGTTTCCCTAATATTATTCTTGCTCCGAATAATCCTATCGGAGTTGCAAAAGGTATATTTCCCGGTCGTGTAGTGTGGGTTCATAATTCAAATGCGGTGAATCAAAGCTGCGTTCCGGACTCTTTCGGGCATGCCTGGTTTATGAGTGAAAATAATAATCAGAGTGTTGTAGATGGAATGGTTTCCACTGCTATACAGAATTTGACCGGCGCAACAAACGATACTTCCGCATGGAATGACATCTTCCTTTATCATAATATTCATGCCGGTAGAGATTCAGTAGGTTATACAAAGGGGGAGCAGATTTTTATTAAGATCAACGCTACAAGTTCTTGGGATGGAAATTTTGACCCATCAACTTTAGAGCCGGTAGATAATTCATATTATGGAATATCGGAAACATCCGCTGCTGTTGTTATGTCCGTGCTAAAAGGGCTTGTTAACATTGTTGGAGTTCCGCAGGATGATATTTATGTTGGCGATCCGTTAAGGCATATTTACACGCACTTGTACAATGTGTGGCATCCGGTATTTAAAAATGTTCATTATTTGGATCACGACCCTTATTATACTGCTTTAGGAAGGGAACAAGTCCAATTGAGTAGTACCGCAAAAGTATATTACTCAGATAAGGGAACCATTCTGCATAATTATGTCGACAGCAAGCCTGGTGCTCCTGTATATTATGATTATTTATATAAACCTCTTGAAGTAGCTGCTTATGTTATAAATATTCCTCAACTAAAAGGGCATGAGTATGCAGGCGCTACTATGTTTGCAAAAGATAATTTCGGTAACCAGACGGCAGTTGATGCATCGCATTTGCATAACGGGCTTGTTTTGCCGCCTCTCGATTCTGCAAGATGTGAGTATGGACTTTACCGGGTACAGGTTGATATGATGGGGAGCAAATATTTAAGCGGGAAAATTTTATTTCACCTTCTTGATGCTCTCTGGTCGGCAGACTGGGAACTTGGAACCCCTAAAAAGTGGAAAATACCGCCGTTCAATAATGAGTTTATGGCTTCTGTATTTGCATCATTTGACCCTGTGGCAATTGAATGCGTAGGATATGATTTTCTCAGAGCTGAATTTACAACTGAACGTAATGCCGTTGACGGTGCATTTACGTATGTGCAAACACCCGGTGTGAATGATTACTTGCAGCAGGCAGCAGATTCAACTAAATGGCCCTCGGGTATAAAATATGACCCGGATAGCAGCGGCGTTCATATTGCAAGCCTTGGCGTTTGTGAGTATTGGAACGATCCGGTGGATAAACAGTATTCGCGTAACCTTAATACAGGCAATGGCATTGAATTAATTTCAACCAGCTCTACGGTAAGTACGGTTACTGAAAATACCAAATTACCCGGTCAATTTATTTTATATCCCAATTACCCTAATCCGTTCAATCCTTCAACAACTATAAGATTCAGTTTGAATGAAGCAAGTAAAGTTGATTTAATAGTTTATAATATAACCGGAAAAATAGTCGGTGTTATTATGAAAGGCGAATATAAAAGCGCCGGCACTTACGATGTGGTTTTCAACGCAGGCAGGCTTCCAAGCGGCATTTATTTCCTTCAAATAAAAGCGGGTAATTATTCCAAAGCCCAAAAAATGGTTTATTTGAAATAAAAAAGAAAAGCGGCATACTTGAACTTTACATTTTATTAATTCGTTCAGGTTGCCGCTTTTCCGAAAGGAGAGTTATGAAAAAAAACTATTTATTCTTTTGTGCTCTTAGCTAACTTATGCCAATGTTCAATAAAATCATTAAAATGTCTTGCGGTTTTTACAAATCCTTCGTTTTCCGGACAAGTTTCAGGATGATCTTTTGATAATATTTTTATACAGTTCATTAATGCTCTGCCGGTATGGTAAGCTGCTTTCCAGATATGTCCCTTTGGACCGTTCTTGAAATCAGGCTCTTTATCAATACCGCCTTCGTACCAATCGCCGTTTTCATTATCAAGTAAGAAATTTTTAATGTAGCTCCAATGCTTAACGAAATATTCCTGGTATTTCTTTTCACCCGGGTATATTCTTGACATAATAAGAAGTGCATTTAGACCTTCAGCCTGCGCCCACCAATTTTTTGTATGCTGTACTATTGTTATCTTTTCCTCGCCTTCTAAATAATAACCCGCATCCCAGAAGCCCCCGTTTTCTTCGTCCCAGCCGTTTGCTATTGCATGATCGAGCATCCTCTTAGCGGTGGCTAATGTCTTAATATCATTCTGCAATCCAAGTTCATATGAAGCTTCCAACATAAGAAACCCGGTCTCATAATCATGTCCGAAAGAAACATGATCCAGTCTGTAATTTTGTTCGCGTACTTCCTTAGGCGCTGTTCTGAATGAAACAGGAGTCCAATCATTATAAAAGAAAAGATTCATGTGCCCTTTGGTAGTTGTGATTACATCCCGTATTAGGGTCAAAAGTCCTGTAAGTTGTTCTTTAAGCTTTTCATCTTTCCATACATGATATAATTCAGTGTAAGCTTCTAAAAGGTGAATAGATGAGTTCTGATCTTTATATCCAAGCTCAACTGCATCATAAGCTTCTGTTTTATATACGCTGTCTTTATTAAACGGCTTACCTTCATTATCAATGAATTGAAAATAGCCCTTTAGCTTTGGGTCAAAGGCATGAGCTTCAATCCAGTTAAAAGCTGTTTTTGCAAAATCAAGCACATCCTGATCTTTGGTTAATTCATACAGAGCGGCAAGTCCGTATATAGCAAAAGCATTTCCGTATGTCCTTTTTTCATCCCGGAAACCAAGATAATCTGTCTGCTGACCCTTAGAATCCCTCATCTGGTAAAATCCGCCCCTTTTATGGTCCCACATTGTATCTTTTAATGAAGGGTATCCGTGTCTTGCAGCTTCACCATATGTTTTATTGTCAAACATGATTGCCGCTTTGGATGCCGTCCAAATCTGGCGTCCTTGTGTAACAATCATTTTATGCTGTATAGGAGATATTTTAAAATTATATGTAATATCCGTATGATATCCCCCGTTTTCTTTATCTACGGAAAGCGGGTACCATTTATCTAAAAGATTTTCCCTGACGGCTTTAAGCATTTCGCCTAAAATTATTATTTCATTACATGAATTATCAGTATTTCTTTTATAAGATACCATTTCTCTCAATAATAAAATAAATTTTCTTTCTAACCGATTCCTCAAATTGTGTGCTAATTATTTTGTTTGTTCCCGATGGTTTTTGTAAGGCAGGTTTTACAATTATGATATAGTTTTATTAAAATGATAACTTTAAAACAAGACATTCGGATATCATGGAATGCTTTTATCTGTTTTATTTCCCTTTATTGAATATTTTTATAAAATTTTGTAAAACTTTTTGCCTTTCTATAGGCATAATGTTTGTGACTTTTGTAAGTTACATCTAAATTTAAACTAATGTTACGCAAAAGATATTTGAAATTGCCCCGACTTTTGGCATAGCCACTGTGATAAATCGGGGTACAAAGGCTCGTTCTGTTCTTCGGCTTAAGCTTAAAAAATGCACCACTTAATGGACTCAAGTCCAAAGTTAGAGTCGGTTTTACTATACCTATCACTATGATGGCAATGCCAAAAGTTGGCTATAAATCCATTTATTCTGAGTAATGTGAAAATAAAAATAGTTTTTTTAGTACAAAGCAAACATAATTTTCAGGATTTTATATAATGAAAAAAGTATTACAATTAATAGCTGCAGCGTGCTGTGTATTTTTAATTTCTTGCGGAACGTCCGGTCAGTTTGAAAATTTTATTACTACAAAAGCCGACAAATTAATGGACGGTGACAAAGAGCTAAGATTTGTATCATATAATATTCCAAACCTGCATTACATAGAAGATTATTTTCAATTCGATTCACAAAGTCCCTGGCGCCTGCCGACAGAATTTGAAATTAAAGATGCATTAAAAGCAATAAAAATGGACGGCGGTAAAGTTGTTAGAATTTACACTCTTTCCGTTCGCAGGGAGGGAGAATCAAAAAATATTATCAGGCATGTGGAAGGCCCGGGTAAGTTTAATGAAAAAGCATTTATAGCTTTGGATAAAGTTTTGCAAATCGCCGATGAAGAAGGCGTCAGGTTAATTATTGCTTTTGTTGATAATTGGTGGTGGTGGGGGGGAAGAGCGGAATATGCAGCTTTCAGAGGTAAAACTCCCGATGAATTCTGGACTGATCCCCAAGTGATTTCGGATTTTAAAAAAACTATCGGTTTTTTACTTAATAGGAAAAACACTTTTACAGGGGTATTATACAAAAATGATAAAGCTGTCCTTGGATGGGAAACCGGTAATGAATTACATGCTCCTTATGCCTGGCAGAATGAAATAGCCGGCTATGTAAAGAGCATTGATAAAAATCATTTGGTGTTGGAAGGAACATCTGCTGATTTACTAAGCCAGCAGGAGGTTGATAATCCGAATTTTGATGTATTATCAACTCATTATTATTCGCCCATACAAAGGGCAATACCGAGTGTTTTAAAAAACAGGGAATTAACAAAGGGTAAGAAACCTTATTTTGTGGGAGAATTTGGTTACAGGAATCCAAACGATGCAAAAACTATTGTCGATACGGTAATTAATAACAACATAGCGGGAATAATGATCTGGAGTATGAGATTTCATAATAGGGAAGGAGGCTTCTATCAGCATGGGGAAAATTACGGCTCCGGCTCTTACAGGTTTCCCGGTTTTGAATCCGGCAATAATTACCATGAAAAAGATATAATGGATTTTATGAGGCAGAGCGCTTATAAAATTAATGGCTTAGATATGCCTCCATTACCTGTGCCAGATCCGCCCATTATTAAGAATATTGCTGATGTTTATGATATTTCATGGCTGGGCTCTACGGGTGCTGCAGAGTATTCAATTCAAAGGAAAACAGTAGGAATTGATAGTTGGGATACAATTGCTGATAATGTTTCAGATGCTGACGTAATATTCCGCCCTCTATTTGATGATAAAACGGCGGAACTTGGTAAAAGTTATTTTTATAGAGTGATTGCTAAAAATTCTTCGGGAGCCTCGGCACCTTCAAATGAATTCGGTCCTGTTTATGTCGATTACAAAAAATTTATTGATGAGTTTACGGACTCGACTAATTTTGTCGAAAAAAGCGGAAATCTGGAATTTTTAAAGTATCAGAACAGTGTTAAAGCTAAGGAAGCTGGTATCAGGTTAAAAGGCGATAAAGATTCATATATAATATATCAATTACCTGAATCTATAGATTCTATAAAAATCGAAGCCTTTTTAACTAGCAGCCTGAGCGGGCTTGAATTTTATGCATCTGATTCTTTGGGCGCTCTGGCGCCGGGTAAGGATAGCCTCAAAATATTAGTCGCAAAAATTGAAACATTCCCTCCGTATAAAAATTTTTATGGATTTTTTAATTCTGCTGTATATAGCTTTACGGAATTTCCGCCTCATAGCAGATTCTTAAAAATAAAATTTATCGGCGAAGCCCAGTTAAGCAGAGTTGAGATTATTTATTCAAAAATTGAATCTCCCGATCCTGATATTATTACAATTCAATAAAAAGAGGATTAATATGAAATTTATCGTTTTGTTCTTTGCAATAATGGCATTAGCTATGACTGATACAAAATCAAATTCAATTGTAATGCCTGCAATCTTTTCAGATAACATGGTTCTGCAGCAAAAATCTAATGTCCAATTCTGGGGAAAGGCAGAACCCGGCGTAAGCGTTGTAATAAATGCAAACTGGGGCGCCTCGGCAAATACTATTGTGAACGATGAAGGGCTCTGGAAAGTAAAATTAAAAACTATAAAAGCGGGCGGTTCGTATCAAATAAAAATTCAAATTGGCGATTCTACAATTGTTTATACAAATGTTTTACTCGGTGAAGTTTGGTTATGTTCGGGGCAATCAAACATGGAAATGCCGCTTGAAGGCTGGCCTCCTCAAAATTTAATTAATAACTCGGCAGAGGAAATAAAACAAGCAAATTATCCGGATATCAGGTTGTTTAACGTTGCAAGAGCAGTTTCAAATAAGCCTGAATTTAATTGTACCGGGAAATGGAGCGAATGCAATCCGCAGACAGCTGCTAAATTCAGCGCAGTCGGTTATTTCTTTGGAAGAGAATTATTCAAAAATGTAAAGGTACCTATCGGTTTGATTAACTCACCCTGGGGCGGAACTCCGATTGAAGCATGGATTAGCAGTGAATTTCTTGGAAAGGTTGATGAGTATAAAACTGTATTAGAAAAAGTTGCTTCCATCGATGATGAACTTAAGAAGTTAAATGATTGGGTCCACAATCATCCGGTGATCGATATTAGTTCTAAAGATGCGGATCATAAATGGGAAAATTTAAAATTCGGAGATAGTTCATGTGCAAAGCCTGATTTTAATGACACAAATTGGAAAATAATGAAACTTCCTATGTACTGGGAAGGTACCGAAGTCGGGAATTTTAACGGTATTGTCTGGTTCCGAAAAAAAATTGAAATCCCTAAAACCTGGATTGGTAAAGAACTGGTTATTGAACTTGGACCTATTGGCGATATGGACAGAACCTATATAAACGGAACGCTCATAGGCGGAATTGAAAAGCCGGGATTTTGGCAGCAGCCGAGAGTTTATACTATTTCGAAAGAACTTGTCAATGATTCTGTTTTAACAGTTGCAGTCAGAGTTTTGGATTACGGCGGTGGCGACAGGGCAGGCATTTGGGGCAATAATGATAAATTGAAAATTTATCCGCGGGTATCCATTCCTTTAGGAAAAGACAGTGTAGAAGATATTTCACTTGCCGGTAATTGGAAATGTTTACCGGTTGCAGAATTTATAAGTAATAAATTCTATGTCTATAAAGTTGATGGCGAAGAGTTCTATTCACGTCCTAAGCTGTCAATTGGTATTTCACCAATTACTCCTACAATGTTATATAACGGTATGATAGCTCCTTTGGTTTCCTACGGTATTAAAGGAACAATATGGTATCAGGGCGAATCTAACGTTGTTCAGCCCTATAATTATAAAACTTTATTTCCATTAATGATTAAGAACTGGAGAGATAATTGGGGAGTAGGAAATTTCCCTTTCTATTTTGTACAAATAGCGCCTTTTGTTTACGATGAAACCGCTAAATCATTTATTATTAGAGAAGCTCAGTTCTTGACCCTTTCCGTTCCTAATACCGGAATGGCTGTAACACTGGATATTGCAACGATTAATAATATTCATCCGCCCGACAAGCAGGATGTAGGCAAACGGCTTGCATTATGGGCGCTTTCTAAAGATTATAATAAGAAAATTTTATATTCAGGCCCGATTTATAAATCTATGAAAATTAAAAAGGGTAAAGTTGTTCTTACTTTCGATGAAGCCGGCAAGGAATTAATCTTTAAAGAAATTAATGGAGAATCAAATTTCATAATAGCCGGAAAGGATCAAAAATTTGTTAAAGCCGTTGTTAAAGTTAACGGCAAAAAATTAATTGTTCTCAGCCCTGATGTCAAAGAACCTGCTGCAGTTAGGTACGAATGGAGCAACACGGCGGAAGCAACGTTATTCAATAATGAACAACTTCCTGCATCAACTTTTAGAACAGACGATTGGGATGAATAAATTTTTATTCATCCCCTTTATTATTGGACTCATGTTATACAAAAATATATTTCCCTTTTGGGAGGGGTGAAAGGGTGGGTATATGGGCGCACGTTCATTGATCTTGACATTTTTTATATATTCCCCTACTCAATCGGGAATAAAGGCAGTGTGTTTATCTAAAATCTTAACACACTAAAAATTTTACCTAACATGTGTAATAAATTTAAAATATGTAATTGGAATAACCTTCATGAAAATTAAAGTTGTAATATTCTCTATGTGTTTTGCTGCAATTCTCTTTTGTAAGATTATTGAGTGCGGACAGAAAATGTTAGTTAAAGCTTCCGGCAATAAAATAGATGTTTATTACGGCGGCAAAATAAGGCTTCAGGGAGGGCGTTTTTTATTTCAATCAAAAGACATCGGCGTATTTAATCTTAAAGAAGAAAATGAAGATTATTCTTTCTTTGAAGTGGAAAATAATCTTAAAACCAAGCCGGTTATTATAAAAGTAAAGAAAGCTGTAAACTCACCTGTTGTTTCGTTCTTCTTATCACCTAATGAAAATCAATCCGGCAGCGGGAAAGATTTCTTAGGATTTTTCTTCGAACAAATACCCGGTTTTGATAAGGGTGTAATGCTCTGGAGATATGGACCATGGAATTCCTGGACAAAACCGGTTAGGATAGACAGCATAAGTCAATTGCAAGAATGGGATGTACAATTCTTTTATTGGCAATATTCCGACGGCACTTACGGCGCTGCTATGCCCTTATCAGGTAAAGGTTACCGTACTACACTCGGACAGGAAAATGGAATGTTTGGGGCAAAGTCTATGTGTCTTGTTGATAAAATAAATAATGATAACATTCCGCAAATGGCTGTTGGTTTTGGAAAGAATCCCTATGAACTGTTTGCTTTGCTGTATAAAGAGGGACTTACAGAAATTGGAAAGAAAGATAATCTTATCGCAGGTAAAACTTTTCCTAAAATTTTGGAAAATATCGGTTGGTGTACTTGGAACAGCTCGGATGAGGGAAATAATTTGAATGAAGGATTACTGCTTAAAGCTGCGAAAGATTTTGCTGATACAAAATTTCCCGTAAAATGGTTCCTTGTTGATGATGGCTGGTTTAATAATACCGACTCCAAACTAAATTCTTTTCAGCCTGATAATACAAAATTTCCTAATGGGTTTAAGCCCGTTATTGATAAATTAAAACACGAGTATAATTTATCCGATGTCGGCGTCTGGCATGCTTTTAACGGATACTGGCGGGGCATAAATCCGGCTGCTGAATTAGGTAAAGAATATGAAGATGACCTCTTTTCATGGAAAGAAAAAGCCAGTGCCGATATAGACAGCTCCGAATTAAAAACCTGTTATTTTATTTCCCCTTCTGCGAATTCTTTAAAAAAGTTTTACTCTGATTTCCATAAATATCTAAAAGACGAGGGATTTTCTTTTATAAAAGTTGATAACCAATTATCCACTGAAAGAATGGCTGTAAATAACTTTCCTATTTTTGCCGGAGCTGAAAAGTATCATAAGGCTTTGAATGAATCTGCTGCGAAATATTTTAATAATACAATTATTAATTGCATGGATATGACGCCTGATGCATACCTTAACTTTGGTAAAACAGCAGTTGCCCGTTCAGAGGATGATTATTACCCGGCTTACGAAAAAGGGCGCACTAATAATTTCTGGATGGAAAGAGCAGCTTATCATATTCTGGAGGCTGTTTATAACTCGCTTTATTTTTCACAAATGGTTTACTGCGATTTTGATATGTTCGAATCTATTAATCCAAATGCAGAATATCATGCTATTGCCCGTTCAATAAACAACGGACCGGTTTATATCACGGATAAAACCGGGGAACATAATTATAATGTACTTTCACCATTAGTTTACAGCAATGGAAAATTATTAAGATCGGGTGCGCCTCTGTTACCGGCGCAGGATTGCCTATTCCTGGTTCAGCAGCCGAAACCATTTAAAGCTTTCTCTATGGATGGCAGCGCCGGTTTGCTGGGAATTTGGAATTGTGTCGATTCAAATGAAGTAAAAGGAATTTTTAAACCTTCTGATGTTTATAAAATAAAAGGTGAAAAATTTGTCGTTTATGAATACTTCAGCAAAAAAATACTAATTGCGGACAAAGATCAGGAAATTCCTGTTTCATTGAACGGCTATGGATATAAGCTGTATTATATAATTCCATTAGTTCATAATAATGCCGTTATCGGGCTGGTTAATAAATATAATGCGCCTGCGGCTGTATTGAAATCAAAAATTACAGAGAATGAAATTCAAGCGCTCATTTATGAAGGAGGAGAGTTTGCCGCTTATATTAACCATAGACCGCTTTCTCTAAAAGTCGGTGGAATAGAAGTCCCTTTTAACTTTTCGGATGGATTAGTAACAGCAAAAATTCCATTAGCTGGGAAATCAAAACATGTATACATTAATATTAAACTTCGATAAAAGCCTTCATGGTTTCTGAAATCATCGGAAGTTCAAGTGCTGTAATGTTGGAATGCTAAAATAATGAGATAAGGATTCTTTCAATGGCTAATTTGAACGCCCAATATTCTGATATATTAAATGAAGTTCTGAAACACGCACCATTTGAACCTGAAATTTGCATCGTCCTCGGAAGCGGTCTTACTAATTTTGTTGAAAAAATTGAAACGATAAAATCTATTGATGTTTCTTCTCTTCCTAATTATCCAAATTTATCGGTTCAGGGACATCAGGGGCATTTACATTTTTCAAATTATAAGGGCAAAAAACTTTTTGTACTCAACGGAAGAATTCATTTCTATGAAGGATACTCTATTTCTCAATGCGTTCTTCCTCTGCATATAGCAGCAAGATTAGGTTGTAAGAAAATATTACTGACAAATGCTGCGGGCGGGGTTAATCCGCTTTTTAAACCGGGTGGCTTAATGCTTGCTTCTTCGTTCAATGGTTCTATAATTTGGAAAAAACTTGCCAATCTGATTGGACGGGTAACTCTTGAGCAGAAAAATTCATTTCTGGACTTACCTTCTAAAGAATTGGATGCTAAAATTCGAATTGCTGCTCTTGAAGAAAAAATTCCACTGTGCGAAGGTATTTATTGGATGTCCTTAGGACCAAGCTATGAAACTGTTGCTGAAATAAATATGTACAGGAAATTCGGAGCAGATGTTGTAGGAATGTCAACCGTTCACGAAGCATACTACGCTTCTTATATGGGATTGAAGGTTGCCTCTATTTCATGTATAACAAATTTTGCTGCGGGGCTTTCTCTACGGGCGCTCTCCCACAATGAGGTTATGGAAACCGCAGTCGAAGTTAAAGATAATTTCGAAAGATTAGTAAAAAGATCGATTGAATTGTTTTAAAATTGAATTAATTCTGAAGAAAAGTACTTATCAAAATAATAAAATTTATTATGTTGATAAGGCAAGATAATCTTGTCTGACATCTCAGGGAAAAATTTCCTAAAATAAATAGCGGTATTGAATTAAATAATAAGATTAAATTAACATATTACTATGGATTATACAGCCTGTATTTCTGATTGTGTTGGTGTGATATTTGATATTTTATTCTTTTTAAATGATGATAAAAGTCAAGTCTGGCAGTTCATATATAAATTTGTTTTTATTTAACTATATTTACTGAACTATTGGAAGTGTTAAAAAGTATTTTTTTACTTTAAACAAGGGGGGAAATATATAAGTCAAGTTCTCTATTTCCGGTAGCTATATTTATGTAAAATTAATATTCGTTGTCGGGCGTTCACTACGCAACAAATAATTTATTTTTATTACGGAAAAATCATTTTTTGAAAAACATGGATAAGGAACGTCTTCATAAAAATTGTTTTTAATTACTCCGGCATAAAATAAACACAAAGATGTTGAAAGATAAAAGCTGCAAATAAATCACTACTAAAAAAAATCCGGTATGCAGTATTATTACAATACAGAATAAAAATATTTAATATATAAATTGAGGTTAATTATTATGAATAACTTTACTCTAAAATTTCTTACTTTATTAGGTTTTGGACTACTTTTTCAGACAAGTTTTTCTTTTGCACAAGATTCAGGACTTGGGCTGTTTGAAGGGCATGGAGATATTGGTCATGTTCTTAAAGCCGGTTCAGTTGAATATAATTCATTAAAGAAAAATTATTTAATTGCAGGTAGTGGTTATAATATGTGGTTTGCCAGGGATGCTTATCATTTTGTCTGGAAGAAAGTTTCAGGAGATGCATCTGTTGCTGCCGATATAAAGTGGATAGGGAAAGGCGGTGACCCGCATAGAAAAGCATGTGTTATTATTAGGCAAAGTCTTGATGCTGAATCACCTTATGCCGATGTTGCGCTTCATGGCAGCGGTCTAACATCTTTACAATATCGTGAGGTAAAAGATGGACTGACTCATGAGATTCAATCTAATGTTAATGCGCCCGTTAGGATACGCTTAGAGAAGGAGGGGGATTATGTTTTCATGTCTGTTGCTGGAAAAGGTGAAAAACTGCATTCCGCAGGAGGCTCATTTAAAATAAAATTTGACGAGTCATATTATATAGGGTTAGGTGTTTGCGCTCATGATAGCAACGCAATAGAGCAAGCTGTTTTTTCAAATGTTGATGTTACTAATTCTCTAACCAAAGCTGCTGAAGGGACTGTTCTTGAAAGCACTTTGGAAACAATGGCTATTGAATCAACAGATAGAAAGGTTGTGTATCATATTCTAGGTCATTTTGAAGCGCCTAATTGGTCACGGGATGGGAAGTATTTGTTATTCAATCGTGATGGGAAAATTTACAAACTTTCTGTCACGGGAGGTAAGCCGGAATTAATAAATACCGGCTTTGCTAATAAGTGCAACAATGATCATGGTATTTCGCCTGATGGCAGTCAATTAGTTGTCAGTGATCAATCAAAGGGAGACGGCAAATCACTTATTTATGTTTTACCGATTACCGGGGGAATACCTAGACAAATTACTCCGGTAGGTCCATCATATTGGCACGGCTGGTCGCCGGATGGAAAAACTTTATCTTATTGTGCTGAAAGAAATGGTGAGTTTGATGTATATACTGTTCCGGTTACCGGAGGAACTGAGACTCGCTTAACAACAGCGCCAGGTTTGGATGATGGTCCGGAATATTCGCCCGATGGGAAGTATATTTACTTCAATTCCGAACGGACTGGAACTATGCAAATCTGGCGGATGAATACCGATGGAAGCAATCAGCAGCAAGTTACTTCGGATGAATGCAACAATTGGTTTGCACACCCCTCACCGGATGGGAAATGGATTGTTTTCCTTTCGTATGAAAAAGATGTTAAAGGACATCCTGCAAATAAAGATGTCATGCTTAGGCTTATGCCAGCAGCGGGTGGTGATATAAAAGTGCTTGCAAAACTATTCGGTGGTCAGGGCACAATAAATGTCCCGTCGTGGTCGCCTGATGGCACTACAATTGCTTTTGTAAGCTATAGATTAGTAAATCCTTAAAAGAATAAAAATTTTATTAGAACTGACTTTGGAAAGGTCGCATAATAGTAGTAAAAATTTAGCATTGAAATATTTCTAATTCTTGTAGATGGTTAATAGTTTTCTAATAAAAAATAATTTATGATTTTTTAATTAACTAAAATTTCTAATAAAAGTTGGGAGTACTTATGAGTGAAGTAACTTCAATTGCCCAGGAACAAAAACCTGTATATGAAAAACTAATTTTCTGGAAAGAAAAATTAGGATATGCGGTTGGTGATACTGCATCTTGCCTTTATTGGCAGACATTTTCAATATATCTATTTATATTTTATACGGATACTTTCGGAATCTCCGCAGCTGTTGTTGGATTAATGTTTTTAATCACCAGGTTTTGGGATGCTGCAATCGATCCTGTAATGGGTGTAATTGCAGACAGAACCGATACCAAGTACGGAAAATTCAGGGTATGGATGCTTAGAGGAATTATCCCGTATACAGTTCTTGGTATAGTAATGTTCATTACGCCTAATCTTAGCGTAGGTGGTAAAATTGTTTATGCTTACGTTACTTATACATTAGTTATGATAGCATATTCAATGGTTAACGTTCCTTATGGAGCTTTACTTGGAGTTATTTCCCCCAATTCCGATGAGCGCACAAAATTAGCTTCGTACAGGTTTATCGGTGCATTTTCAGGCAATATTATTTCTACAGGCACTTTTTTATATCTGGTTACGTTTTTTGGAAGGGGCAATGATAAGTTAGGATATCCTCTGGCTATGTCTGTTTTTGCTGTAGCCGCCGCTTTATTATTCTCATATACTGTCTTTTCTACAAAAGAGCGCGTCAAACCTCCCAAAGTACAAAGCAGTGTAAAAAATGATATAAAAGATCTTTTAAAAAACCGCCCCTGGGTTATTCTTTGTTCCATGGGTCTTATGACATTAATTTATGTGTCGGTTAAAAATTCGGCTATACTATATTATTTTAAATATTATGTTGGAAGTGAGCTTGCCGCCGGACCATTTATTACTGTAGGCACAGTGTTTTCAGTTGTAGGCGCTTTCTCCACACCTTATATTACAAAAATATTCCGCGGTGATAAAAGGTTGACTTTTATAGTTTTGACTATAGCTACTGCTCTTGCCAACGCATTCTTCTTTCTTGCAGGTCCAAAGGATCTTTTATATATGTACATTCTGCAATGTCTCGGATCAATTCCGGGCGCTGCAATGTTTCCGTTAATTTGGTCAATGTATGCCGATACTGCTGATTATGGTGAATGGAAATTTGGCCGTAGAGCAACAGGATTAGTGTTTTCTGCTGCTACTTTCTCACAGAAAATGGGATGGGCTGTAGGCGGCGCTGTTGCCGGATTTGTTCTTACAATAATCGGATATATCGCAAACGTTGCACAAAATGAACATACACTTAGCGGGCTTAGGCATATGGTGAGCACTATACCGGCAGCTTTGGCTGTTGTAGTTATCGTAATTGCTATATTCTATAACTTAGATGCAAAAATGGAAACTAAGATAGGACTTGATTTAAAAGCAAGGAAAGGCGCATAAACATAATAAAATAAAAGGAAAATCTTATGAGCAATACTATTATTGGAGACTCATTGCCAAATATTCCATGGGAGGATAGACCAAAGGGCAGTATTGATGTAATGTGGAGATTTAGCGGTAACCCCGTAATCGGTTGGAACCCGATACCTAAAGCAGCCCGTATTTTCAATAGTGCAGTTTTACCTCATAATGGTGAATTTGTAGGAGCATTTCGTGCAGATCAAAAAAACGGAAGGGCAAATTTATTCTTTGGAAAAAGTAAAGATGGTATTCATTGGGAAATCGGACCCGATCCGATAAACTGGGTGAATGAAAACGGAAATCCAAATCCGATTAGTTATGGTTATGACCCAAGATTCGTAAAAATTGACGATACATTTTATATCGTTTGGTGCGACGACATGCATGGCGCTTCAATCGGATTGGGTAAAACAAAAGATTTTAAAACTTTTACCCGTCTTTCCAATCCATTTATGCCTTATAACAGAAACGGAGTTCTTTTCCCCAGGAAAGTTAACGGAAAATATTTACTTCTAAGCCGTCCCAGCGATAGCGGTCATACTCCGTTCGGAAATGTATATTTAAGTGAAAGCCCTGATCTAAAATATTGGGGAAATCATAAATTTGTTATGGGCAGCGGTGGTTCCGGATGGTGGCAGGGCACCAAGATTGGAGCCGGGCCAATTCCGATTGAAACTAAAGAAGGCTGGCTATTATTCTATCACGGTGTATCCTATACGTGCAGCGGCTTCGTTTATAGTTTTGGCGCAGCTTTACTTGATATAAATGAACCAAGTAAAGTATTGTACAGAACCAGGGACTATTTGCTGACACCCGAAAAACCTTATGAAACAATTGGTTTTGTGGCTAATGTAACATTCCCTTGTGCGAACATATTTGACGCACCTACCGGAAGAATTGCAATTTATTACGGTGCAGCGGATACATATACTGCAATTGCTTTCACGCAGGTAGATGAATTGATTGATTATATTAAAAAAAATTCGGAAGTGTTTTAAACTATCCGGATTTTTATTCTGAGGATTATGGCTCCTAAATTAACAAAACCCGGTTTTTTAACCGGGTTTTTATTATAATTAATAATATGGTCATGCATTATATAATCACGACCTTTGGTAAAACCATCACTTTGCAATTGCGCCGAAATAAACAATTCCTGAAAGAATGAAATTATTATAGTAAATTAACGAAAGACCATATTTCAAACTCCGAAAGAGTGGGACAACTAAAGCTTAAGTCTATGTCACCTCTCCGAGGTTTTATTAGTTGAACTAATAATTTCTCTATAATAGTTCCAATCCTTCGGAGTTATTTATATTACATAAATTAGTTTAATAAGGAATGGAGATTTAAATGAATATCTTACTAACGGGCGGAACAGGTTTTATAGGTTCTTATGTCGCAATGGAGCTATTAAAAAACGGGCATACTTTAACTATTCTTGCCCGAAATCAAAATAAGGTGCCTGCTTTGAAAAAAATAGACAGTATTGAATTTGTAGAGGGTGATATTTCCAATTTAAAATTATTAGAAAAATTAGTCAGCGGGAAAGATGCAGTTATTTTGGTTGCATTATATTATACTAAACGAACTGGCTGGGAAGTTCTACAGGATGATACGCTCCCGACTGTATTTATTTCCGATATAGCGGCAAAATCGAATGTCAAGCACTTTATTTATACTTCTTCAACAGCCGTTAATGATAATGTGTATATGGTAGAACAAAATAAAATCGATGGCTCGATAAAATGTGTTTATTCAAACACTAAGCAGCATCCGGCAACTTTCTACGGCGCCACTAAGGCTGCAAGTGAAAACTTTTTATTGGCGCAGTCTTACAATTCGCCAATGCGGATGAATTTTGTACGCCCGGGCTATACGTTTGGCAACCCGGTGGTTGAAGGTGGTTCTACGCAAAGCGATACAAGATTTCAGCAGATCGTAAAAGATGCGGTAAATAACCGTCCGATACATGTAGTAAAAAATGACGGCACTCAATTTATTTGGGCAGGCGACCTCGCTAAGCTATATGTGAAAATACTTCACAGTGATGTAAATAGAAAAACTTATTTCGGTTTATCAAGTAAATTTATATCTTGGAATGATATTGCTAAGGAAGCCGTTAAAAAATGCGGTTCAAAAAGCAAAATTGAATTGGAAGACAGAGGATGGAGTGATAATATTACTCTATTTGACGTTCGGGATATGAAGGATGATTTTTCTCTTGAGTTTGACGGATGGGAAAAAATTTTAGATCATTTGGATTATTATTTTAAAATGGAATCCCATTCGTAAAATCATTGCCGGATATTCTCAGATGAAAAAAATAAAAAATATTTCTTTTATTGCAGGATTGATATTCCTTTTTTCAACAATGTTATTTTATGCGCAAATGCCAAAAACAATAATCATAGGTACAGTTTACGATATCTTTAATGATGAATTTACATCAGATAAGGAGTTTTGCCAACAGGTCGATAAAGACATCGCTTTGATGAAAGCATCCAATATCCAGTATGTTATGATTTTCCCTTTAGGGAATTGGGATCCCACTACTAAGCACCTGAAATGGGAACGGACTGATTACCTTGTAAAAAAAATAGAAGGCTGCCAAATGAAATTTATTCCTTTGATGCTGAAAGAAGAACAATGCAGTCATTACTTCCCGCTTTGGAAATTCAAAGAAATAAAAGGAATGTGGGACGAATATAATCTTAATAATAACAATAAAAATAATCGTGAAAATGTCGATTTTGCTGATCCAAGAGTTTACCCGCTTGTTGAGAATTATTTTAAACAGGTAATTCAAAGATACGGGAAAAGCCCCGCTTTAAGTTTTTATAATATCTGGAATGAACCTCACTATAGCTCAACTGCGAATCATGTCCTAATAAGTTTCCGCAACTGGCTGATGAAAAAGTATTTGGATTTATCAAGCCTAAGACGAGCATGGGGAAAAGAATATTCTGACTGGGACGAAATATCTCCTTTCTTAATAGACAATTGGAATTCATCTATGCCGCAGATAGATTGGGCTATGTTCAGGAATGAGTTGAATGGCTTACTATTAAAGCAGCTTGTTCAAACTTTAAGGAAATATGATTCAGTACATCCCGTTAACGCTAATCCCGTTAATACAACCTGGTCCAACTTTAATAATTTCGGTGCTTATAATATAGATAATTGGTCTGTCGCTGAATATAATGATATTAACGGTATTTCGTATTATCCTGATGGCTGGGAAAGAGATCATAATCTGGAGCCATGCCCTTTCTGGCTACACAATTTGACTTTCAATACTATCCGGTGCCTGTCTCTCGGACGGGAAGGTTCGTCTTTTTCAAGTCGAAAAGATACACGCGGGGAAAAGAAAAATTACATACTTACTGAATTATACACTAATGTTCAAAATGGTCTGGCTCTTAACGGTTATCAGACAAAGGAATCCGTCAATCTTTTAGCATGGAGTGCGTTGGCTAATGATTGTAAGGGATTAATTTACTGGCAGTGGAAACCCTTTATGCGGGGGCGGCAGTCGCTTGGCAGAGGATTGTGCCTGGTTAACGGAGAACTCGCACCGCGCGGAGAAGCCGTTAAAGATATAGGGGCAGTAATAAATAAATATGGCGATACACTTTTTCAAGCCCATCTTAAAACGCCGCAGGTTGCTGTCCTTGTAGATATGGTCGGATTGCTAAAAACATTAGAACAAACAACCGAACTATCCACTAATAAATTTATGTACGAAAGTAGTGCCGGAATATTTAAATCTCTATACGAAGATAACATAACTTTGGACATTCTTAGAATGGATAAAGGCATCAATCCGAATTTATTAAAACGGTATAAAATTATTTATCTCCCTTTCCAAATTGTTATGCGGAAACATATTGCCGATATGTTAAAAGAATATGTAAGGCAGGGTGGATGGGTTGTTGCTGATGCACGAACTGCTACTGTTAATGAACTCGACTTTGCTTACCACACTAATCCGGGAGCAGGATTAGATGAACTTTTTGGCGCCGTAAGACCGGACTGGTACGGGCAAAAAACTTATTTTAAAGTTCGGTTAAAGGGAATAAAAGGGTATGACCCTTGTGAATTCGATGGGAAATATTTCAAAGATGAACTTCAGGTGAAGGATAGTGTTAATGTTATCGGAACATTTGAAAATAATGATCCGGCTATTATAGAACACCGTTTCGGGAAAGGTACCGCAATACTGAGTGCAGTCCCGCTGGGTGCAAGTTACTTTGAAAATCCTAATAACCCGGTTAATAAATTTATTATTTATATTGCTAAACAAGCCGGCGTGACACCGTATGCACAGTTTATATCAAAAACTCCGGGCAAGACAAATAATAAAGCTGCTTCACTTGATTTGAAAGTGCATGAATTAAACGGCAATTGGCTTCTGTACGTTATCAATTCGGAAAATCAACCTAAATCCGGAACCATTGAAATTAATATAGAGGATAATAAAAATAATTCACTGAGGCGAATAAAAAGTGTAAAGGAAATAATTTCAGAAAACTATTCTCTGTTTGAACAAACAGACGGCAAATTATCAATTCCTTTAAACCTATTGCCAAACCAGGTAATGGTATATTTTATAGAATAACTTATCACTGCATAATTGAGTTATTAACTATGTTACGTAAAAGATATGAATGCCCTCCCGGGTGCACAATTAAACAAATACCCTCTGGGCATTGCCGGCAGGGAATATATGCTTTTTGCTAAGAAAAATCTTAAAAATTATATAATTTAAATGGGCATTTTATGAACCAACTTTTGGAATACATAGATCAGAACCGTATATCGGCTTTTTGTAAAGGAAAGGTATAAAAAAGCTCTTATTCTTCGGTTCAGTATTAACCGATAAATTTACAGATGATAGCGACATAGATATTTTAATAGAATTTTCCAAAGACTCTATCCCCGGTCTGCTTGGTATGGCAAGAATGGAAAGAGAGTTTTCAGAAATTATTAAGCGAAAAGCGGACCTTTGGACAAAAGAAAAATTAAGCATATATTTTTGAGATTCGGTAATTGAAGAAGCAGAAGTAAAATATGGAGTCTGATGATATAGATAGAATTAAACACATGATTGATACAAATGATGAAGCTATTTCATTCTCAGATGGGATCAGAAAAGACTTAAGTCAAAATAGAATGTTGTTTTTATCTTTAATAAAAGAAATCGGAATTATTGGTGAAGCAGCTTCAAAAAATAATTATGGGAAAATATTAGATTATTATTTGGAAACGAAAAGCTAAAAAATGGAATTTGAAGAACTACAGGCATTTGCAAAAAGCAAATTAAAAGAAGGCATAAAAATATTTACCCCTTCGTCTTTGGGCATATTATTCTTTTTTATCCTTATACGTGTTTATGAAATTATATTTATTTGGAGACAAACTTTCTCTAAAAATATTTCCGCTGGATTAATTTTATCCGGTTTGTTTTATGATCTCGTATTTTTCTTTCAGTTGACTGCTTTGTTGTGCGCTGTATTTTTAATCGTTCATTTTATAAATAAAAAAGCTGCGATAATTTCTTCTAGAATTTTAGGTGTATTTATTATCTTTGTTTACCTGCTCTTGGTCCTTTATTTTTCCAAATCAGCAATACCTTTAGGATCCGACCTTTTTGGATATACTATTTCGGAAGTGATCCACACTTTCGGAGCCGCAGGTGGTTTTAATATTCTTTATTTAGCCGCATTACTGATTGTGATAGCTGCGATGGTAGGTGTCTTTATCCTTTTTAATAAAATAAAATTACCGGGAAAATTTATTAATTATTTTTATTCTCTGCTGGTTTTGTCCTTGCTTGGGTCTAATTATATTACTCCAGGGACTTCAAATTTGTCAGATACTTCTAATAATATTTTAGCGGCAAATAAACTGGAATACTTTTTCTCAAAGTCATATAAATATTTATTCGTAGGCGATTTTCAGATACCAATATCAAATTATTATTATGATTCAGACAATAGTGATAGTACTTCATTTAAATATATAAATAACGATTACCCGTTTTTACATGAAGAAAATACACCGGATGTTTTAGGTAATTTTTTTAATATAGGTGATAAAAAGCCTAATTTTGTTTTCCTGGTAACGGAAAGTCTTGGAAAAGGATATTCAGGTGATGGAGCATACCTGGGAAGTTTTACACCTTTTCTCGATTCTTTAGCTAAACACAGCTTATACTGGGATAATTTTTTAAGCTGCGGCGGCAGGACTTTTGCTTTTCCGTCTTCAATCTTTGGATCTCTTCCTTTCGCAGAAAAAGGATTTTTGGAACTTGCAGAAAATATGCCACCGCATTTTTCCCTAATCAGGTTTTTAGAAAGTCAGGGTTATACCGCAAGGTTTATTTACGGCGGGGATTCTCATTTCGATTTTATGGATACGTTTTTCAAAAGACAAAATGTCTATCAATTAGTTGATGAGAATAATTTTGGCTCAGGTTACAACAAAATGCCTTCCAGCGCCAGCGGTTATACATGGGGCTATGGCGATAAAGAATTGTTTGAAAAATATTTTGAGATGATCAGGAATGATAGAAGTATAAACCGAATCGATGTTTCCATGACCTTGTCTATGCATAGTCCTTTTTTAATCGCAAATATGGATTATTATAGAAATAAGTTTGACGATATGATAGGCAAATTGAATTTGAGCACTGATATAATAGCCCAGGATAAAAGCTATAAAGATATGTTATCATGCGTTATATATACAGATGAAGCCTACAGATATTTCTTTAATGAATACAAAAAAAGAGATGATTTTAATAATACTATTTTTATAATAACCGGGGATCATAGAATGCCGGAGATTCCTATTCTAAATCAAATAGACAGGTTTCACGTTCCGTTAATAATATTTTCCCCGATGTTGAAGAGGATAGCAAGATTTTCATCGGTTTCTTCACAGTTTGATATTATGCCTTCTATTCTTGCATTCTTAAAATATAATTATAAAATGCAGACGCCGCTGCAATCGACTTTTATGGGCTCAGGGTTAGATACCACAAGACAATTTAGAAACATACATAGCTATCCTTTAATGCGAAATAAAAATGAGCTTCTTGATTATCTGTATAATGATTATTTCTTATCAGACAAAACATTATGCAGAATCGATGAAAAATTAAACCTTATACCGGACAATGATCAGATGATGCTTGATAAAATTAATAATTTATTTGATGAATTTAAGGAAAGAAATAATAATATGATAAAAACAAAAAAACTTATCCCGCAAAATTTTATTTATTAACTTAAATCCTTTATCTCTTGTTAATAAAATTATAATAGTTATTCAGGATCGTGGTTAAAAGAGGTTGGTAATACAGCCAGAAGAAGCTTGCCCGTTCAGTTACATCATTTGAAGAATAAAGCAGGCTTCTAAATTTTGTAATACCTAAAAAATTAGAAAACATCATATCTATTGTGTTATCACAATAATCGCCGCAAAAATAATAAAACTTATAATCTTTATCATAATGTTCAATAACTGCCGGGAAAGGATTGGGAATATTCATAGAGCTTAGAATGGAATCGCCTCTTGCAGTCGCATTAATTTGATAAACGGAAATTACATTGTTAAAGTGCGATGTTAACATTACATCAAACCAGTATGAATATTTTACTTTCTGCGGTATTTTAAATCTTTCCTGGTTAGTTTCATTAGTTAATATATAAGGCACTTCATCTTTTAGATCTATTTTATTCCCAAGTATTTCTATTCTTCCGTTGTCATCAACAAAAGCTATCCCTGAGTTCTTAAATTGCCAATAGTTGTTATGTTGTAATTTGTAATCCCTCACTAACCAAACTGGAATTTCTTTATTAACATTTGTATCAAGGCTTTGGAAATACCTTCCAGCCCAACCGGTCCACCTGACTTTAAATGTATTTTCAAATTCACCCCGGATAATTCTAGAGGTAGGTGAAGCAATATCGTTATATTCAGTCAGTACAAGTTTATGCCGGGCTTTCATTAATTGAAGAAATTTTAAATCTTGATCGGTCATCCCGCCATAAATTTTTGTTGATAAATTCCCTCTATAGTTATTTCCGTACCATTCATTTTTATAGATGCCGTATGTGTCTGTAAAATATGTCATATCCGATTGATCAGATAAGCTTAAAAGTTCTTGTGCTGAAAAGTTTTCCAAATCCTTAATATTATATTGTTTATTACCTTTGGGATAAAAACCAAAATAGTCATTGGAAATTGAATAAAGAGAGCGGTTTTGCGTACAGTATTTTTCGTAATTCAAAATCCAATTAAAAGATTTGTGTTCGATACCTTCATTAGTCATAGTGGTCTTATCGACCATTACAATTTTAAGTTCTTTCTTTCCTTGAAACAGCCAGCCAAGCCACATCCAAATTGGGAAAGTAAATATAATTATGAGTCCTATAATAAGAAGATATCTTTTCATCAGATGAGCTGCTAAAATAGAAATTTCAAGCTTACAGAACCGGAAATATCATCAATAAAAGCGCCGTAGGTTTGCTGTTCATTAGAGTATTCACAAGAAAGATCTAATATGAAGGTTTTAGAAATTTTAGATTGATATTCTATCTGCCCTGAATTTGTTTTTAGCCAGTTGTAATTATTGTCGACAGAATTTGCATCCGGTGTTATTCCGGTACTTCCTGAAACAGCAAAGTAATCATCAGCGCCTGATAAATAGTATCGTATAATAAGCGAATAAGAATGTGAAGCAGTCTCAACTGATGGCGTTATATATGTCCGGAACGAAAACCAAAAATTACTGTAATATTTTCCCAAAGCGGCAGTATATATCCAGGTGTCCGAAGAATATTTCAGCAGGCGAAAACCTGCATCAATCTCTAAACTTAACGGAAGGCTGTAGTATAGTGAAAATCCGTATCTGGATTTAGGAAAAATACTTACATTGGAATAACCTAAGTTTAAATAAGAATAAAAACCGTCTGCAAATCTTGGATACATATCCATTTCAAACTGCTGACCGTTGGAATCAAATCGACGGGCAAAATTCGCTCTTATAATAGCCGTTCCTATAGGAGTTCTCCTGGAATAAGCGATAGAGGCAAGCTGCCACGGATCAAAAATTTGATTGAATTTATCATATTCATAGCTGAGTGTAATCGCATTTACTCTTACTTCTTCCTTAAGTCTTTCTGCGAAAATTATTGCATCCGAATTAGTGTTATTGATGCTTAAAAGAGTTTCAATTGCTGCAAAAGCATCATCGTAATTTTTTAAATCGGCAAGAACTTTGGATTTTTTAAGAAGAAACTCTTCGGATTTGGGATACTTTTCTAATCCGAGATTACAATAATGTAATGCTTCCTGATAGTTATCAGTCCAGAATTCAAGATCAATAGCTGCACTTATGGCATCATAATTTGATGAATCTTTGGTGAAGATTCCGTTAAATACGATTCTTGCTGAATCATACATTTCATCCCATGTATACAATCTTGCAAGGAAAACAGAAACATCCGTATAATCCGGACTTTTCTTTAATATTTCATGGCATAATTCCCTGGCTTGATTACGATCTTTTAGCTCAAAAGCGGCATTCCTTGCTTTTATAAATAGCTCATCAACAGTCAATCGTTC
>Ga0181520_10000871_pt1 | contig 65013 bp, 46 predicted proteins | sample PEATcosm2014_Bin_29_FD_132451 | JGI IMG/M metagenome (GOLD analysis project Ga0181520, IMG submission 132451) | Peatland microbial communities from MTU Mesocosm Facility, Houghton, MI, USA - PEATcosm2014_Bin02_30_metaG | ecosystem: Environmental > Terrestrial > Soil > Wetlands > Peat | place...
GCCGGACGCGGGGGAGGAAGGTGCATCAAGTGCTGACGGGTCTTGTTCCAATCGGCCGCGTCCTTGGCATCGACTTTAGCGCGAACCAGCAGCCACGGCTCATCCGGAAACACCACCGGCGCCGCCACCTGGGCCGTTCCCGGCGTGCTGGTCAGTTTGGCCATCGGCAGCGTCGGATGGGCCACGCTCTTGCCGGTCAGATCGGCCACATCCACATCCACCGGAACCTCGGCGCCGCGGCCGTCGATCAGCACATTGATATCGCACCCGACGCCCGGCATCGGCCGGGGCGGCTTGACCGAAATCTCGCTGATGCCGACCGATCGCGCATCGTCGGGGTGCAGGTCGATGATGACGACATGCCCATCGGTAAAATCCGGCAGCGGCCGGGCGAATTCGTGCTTTTGAAGATCACTGACGATGATCAGCCACTTCTCGGCCGCGTCACGGTTGTGCAGCAGGTTCACGGCCGCGATCACCCGATCGACCAGCGGAACCGGATTGGCCTGCGGCGTCAGCGGCGCCCATTGGGCCAGCACGTCGGCGGACGAATCAAAATGCTCCGGCGCATCGGACGGCGGCGGCTGGCTCTTAAAGATCGCCACCGATGCGTGCGAGAGCGGGCCGCGCAGCAGACCGCGAACGGTCTGGTCCGCCACGTTGAGCAGCGGGCCGGTTTGGCCCTGGTAGAGCATTGAATAACTGGTATCCACGATGATCGCGGCATCGATGCTCGACGCGCCCGATCCCCATGCGGATGCCAGTCGCTTGGCCGGCTGCGATACGGCCATGATAAGTAAAGCCAGCAGCAGGATGCGGCAGGCAAGAAGCAGCCATCGCCGCACGCGGCGGCGCGCGGCCGTCTGTTTCAAACTGGCCTGGATGAACCGCAGCGTACTGAACGGCACCACAGGCGACTTGCGGCGGAACAGCAGGTGCAACACCAGCGGCAGCGATGCCAGGGGCAACGCCCAAAGAGCCGTTACAAAAAGAAACTCAAGCCCGAACATCAACGAAATCCCACGTCGTAAATCGCGCAGCGCGATAAAACTACGCTCGCTGGCTCAACAGGCGGACCAGCGCCTTGTCGAACGGCACGTCAACATGCAGCGCGTGATATTCCACCTCGCAATCGCTGCAACCTCGCCGCAGGCTGGCCAGGTAGTCCTGCACATTCCTCTGATACGCCACGCGCAGGGCGGCCGCATCCACGGCGACCCGCTCGCCGGTTTCCAAATCCTCCAACGTCACCTGCCGATCATACGGCAAATCAATCTCCGCATTGTCCAGAAGATGCAGCACCATCGCGTGATGCCGGCGATAGCGGATGTGCTGAAGCGCCCGCGCCAACTCGCCGCTGTCCAGCCACAGATCGCTGATGATGATGACCAGACTCCGCCGCGGCAGCCGCTCGGCCAGTTCGTGAAGATGCGCCGCCAGAGCGGTTCCCTTGCCGGCCTCCAGACTCTCAAGCTGCCGGAACAGCCGGTCCAGATGCGCCGGCGACGAGCCCGACGGCAGTTCGACGCGGATCGAATCATCCGATGCGACCAGCCCGGCCAGATCCTGCTGATGCGCCAGCAGATACGCCAGGCACGCGGCGAGGTGTCGGGCGTAATCGAGTTTCTTGCCGAAATTCATGCTCGCGCTGTTGTCGATGACGATGGTGGCGCGGAGATTGGTTTCCTGTTCATACAGCTTGATGTAGTGTCGGTCCGAGCGCGCGTAGGCGCGCCAATCGAGATGCCGCAACTCGTCGCCGGGGACATATTCGCGATGCTCCGAAAACTCGACACTGAACCCGCGGTTGGGGCTTTTGTGCAGGCCGGTGACGATCCCCTCGACAACCTTCCCGGCCGCAAATTGCAACCGGCTCATGCGGGCCGCGTCGGACGATTCGAAATAGCGGTACTTCGGCAAGGGCATGATGTAGGGTCCGCATTGCGGACCAGAATCCTCAAAAGTTCTTGCAAATCCAAAGGTCCGCAATGCGGACCCTACGATTCGCGGGACGCATTCACGGTTTCTTCAGGAACGTTAGTGTCATCGCTCCATAGTGGCGTTCATCATAAACGACCAGCGGCGCCAGCGCCAGCGAATCCGCTCGCTGGTGGCGGAACACGACGATGCCGTCCGGCGCCAGATGCCGCTGGGCCAGCCCCGCCGCGCAAGCCAGCAGAGTGCCCGGATTCTCCCCAATCATACGATAGGGCGGATCAAGAAAAACCAGGTCGGCCCGATTGGCCGCCTCCACCGCCGTCGCGCCGCCGACCCACGCAAATACATCCTTCGCCACCACGCGTATCCCGGTGGTGAAGCCGAAGTTCTTCAGATTCCTCCTGAGCACTTCAACGGCCGACGGATCGGATTCGACGAACACGACGCCCCGCGCCCCCCGACTGGCCGATTCCAGACCCATGCTGCCCGTCCCGGCGAACAGGTCATAGACCATGGCCCCGTCGATCCGGTCGAACACGATATCGAACAACGATTGCTTGACGCGATCCGTAATCGGCCGGGTGGTCTCGGCCACAGGCGGCAGAATCGTGCGCCCGCGATGAGTACCGGCGATGATCCGCATGCGGGGAATGTAATCGAGACGGCAACGGTCTGGTAGAAGTCTGTCTGCCAGAAGGCGAACGGAAGTGTTGGCTTCGATGGCGCTGCCCCGGCCGTGGAGGAATCACTGCTCCATCTTCAGCGCGCCGGTGGGATCCTGTAAATCCTTCACGTCTTTGCGCTGGTCGGGGTGATGATAATAGAGGAACACCCGCTCGGCGTCGTTGCCGTGGCAGGTGGCGCACTGGTCCTTGGCCACGCTCAGGCGGATCATCGGCTTGGTGGCGTTGCGGAGAGTAATGGCCTGCTCGCCGGATGGCTGGGTCGCGGCGGCAGGAAGCGGCACGGCCGAGCCGTTGCCGTTGCCATGCGGCAGGTGGCAGACGCCGCAGGGGATGGACTTGTCGGTGGGGAGATATTTGGGGAGATCGGACGGCTGCGTGGCGGCCCAGGACAGCAGGCCAAAGACAACCGGCGGATGCGTCGGGATTTGCGGGCGCGGCGCGGTCTTGTTGTCGTGGCAGCCCAGGCAACGCTGCTCATTGGGCGTGACGGCGCCGGGGTCGATCCGGACGGCCCAGAGCTTGTCGCGCTGGCTTCCCTCGACGGCGTGGACCGCGTGGCAGGGCGTGCAGAGCAAACGTGATTTGGCCGGTGCAGCGGAATCGGCGGCGATGGGTGCTTTGGCCATCACGTCGGCCGCGTGCATGCTGTGGTCCAGATTGGATTCACTCTTATGGCATTGGAAGCAGACATCCTGCGGCTGGGTCGGGTCGGGGGATCGGAGTAGCGCCGGGACGGTGCGGGCGGCGTGTGGATTGTGGCAGGTTTCGCACCCGATCTGCGTGCGGGCCGTCGCGTCGGTAGCGGGAACCAGCGGCGTGGCGTAGGCGGCGACGGCGGCGGTCACGTCGGCGGCTTCGCCGGAACTGCTGCGCGTGGTCGGGATGGATCGCGGATGAAGCATCGCTCCAACGGCGGGAGTGGGATCGGTTGGAGAGGCCCAGGCATTCTTGGGATGGCAACCGATGCAGACTCCGTCGGCCGGCGTGACACCGGCAGCGGGCGTGACCGCCCAGAGCTTGCGAGCGGGGTCGTTGCTATGGGCGCGGTGACAGGCCATGCAGAGGTCATTGCCGGTGCTCGTGCCTGGCCCGTCGGCTTTGCTTTGGCCCGGCCAGTTGGGATTGGTCACGGAATCGTGGATGCTCCCGTAGAGTGTGGACTTTTCCGCATGGCATTTGAGGCAGAGGTCCGAAGTGTTGCCGGGGACGCGAAGCAGCAGTGCGGACTTGGTGCTGTCGGCGTGCGGATTGTGGCAACTGGCGCACTGCACCAGGCCGTTGGCGCCGGTGCGCTGACCGGCAGCGTCGAATAGGGGAAGCGGCACAGCCGACGGCCGGGTTGCCGGAGAAGCGATGCCGGTCGGGTGGCTGAATTCCGGGGCCGGATGCTGTGATGCCAGCCCGGAGGTGTTGTGGCAGGCGATGCACATGTCGGCCGCCTTGGTGGGAGCCTCACTGGTGGCGATCCAGATATCCGGGCCGGTGCCTTTGTGGACATTGTGGCAGAACCCGCACTTGCCGGAATCGGCGACGGTCTGGCCGATGCCGTTGCGCGCGGTGGGGCGGCTGGTGAAATCGTGCGAGCCGGCCAGCGTGGTGATCTGTTCGGTGTGGCAGTCGCCGCACAGCGTATCGGGCTTATCGCGCAGGAAGTGAGTCTTGGCGGCATCGTGCGGATTGTGGCAGGTCATGCACGTCAGATCGGCGCGGTCGGGATTGGCTGCTTCGGATGCGACGGCCAGCGTTAATCCGCCGGGGAGTTTGTCGCGCGTCACGCTGCCAGGGTGATTGAAGTGGATGGGGCCGTTGGCGCTGGCGATACGGCCGTCAGCGTGGCAGGCCAAACACTGGCCGGACGGATCGCCCTGGGCGACTTGCGGGGGGCGGGCGGAATCATGCGGCGTATGGCAGGCGCCGCAAGGGCCGGAATCATCCGCGGTTTGGTTGAGCGAGTTGCGCGTGGTCGGGGCGGTCTTGCGAAGATCGTGCTGCGTTCCGGCGACAGTGGACTTGTCGGAATGGCAGCGGAGGCAGAGCTTGCTGTCGGTCAGGACATCGGCCAGGAGTTTGCCCTGGGCCGGGCTGTCGTGCAGTCGATGGCAGGAAAGGCAGGCCAGTGTGTCCCTGGGGCCGGCGTGGGTTCCCATGTCGACGATTGCCTGGCGCTGGGCGGCAGTGGCCAGCGGGGCATCGACAGGATGCGTGTGTCCGCCTTCGCCCCATTGGCCGGGTTTGAGCTTCTCATGGCAGGACACGCACAGGGCATTGTCGCTGGCGGAGAGGACCAGGAGCTTGTCAGCCTTAGAGCCGTGGGCGCCGTGGCAGCTTTGGCAAATAAGTTCCTGGCCCTTGGGGCCGGTCTTGGCGCCGGCGGCAACCAGATTGGCGGGCGTAGCGATGGCCATGGGGCCGACGGGGTGGCTGCCGTGGGTCGGGCCGTCGGCTTTCTCGGAGTGGCAGAGTTTGCAAAGTTGGCTTTGGTCGTTTTCGACGCGGAGAAAGAAGGTGCTGGACATGTCCTCGGCGCCGGGGACATTGTGGGCGGTATGGCAGGTGCGGCATGCGAGCTTGCCATTTTCCAGCGGCAATCCCGGCGGCACCTGCATGGTGGCGGGCGGGGTGATTCCGGTCTTGTGGCTCTGTTCCTGCCAGACCTTCTTGCGGGAATCGCGGACCGAGCCATCGTGACAACCAAGGCATGTCGATTCCTGCGAGGCCATCGAGATCTGTGGCTTGTCCATCAGCAGCACAGCGCCGGGCGTGGCGAAATCGGTGGACCACTCAAGATGGCAGACGGCACAATCGCGGCGGGATTCGGTCATGTTCTGAAGCGACTGGCCCCTGACCTGAGCGGCCAGGCCGATCAGCAATGCCAGAGCGAAAATGGTGGGTCGCAGCTTCATGGTGCGCTTACTTGCCGGGGGGTTTAAGCGTTATGACATCCACGCGATTGGCGCCCAGTTCCACGACGTACAAAAGTCCCGCGGAATCAAAACGCATTCCCATGGGATGATCGAAGCGCAGCGGCTGGCCGGCATTGTCGGTCAGCACGCCCAGCAACTTGCCGGCATCCGTGAAGACTTGGATAACGCCCATGGTGGAGTCGCCGACAAAGATCCGGCCGGAGGCGTCGGCGGCCAGGCCCTTGGGCCGGTACAGATCACCCATGGCGACGCCGAAGTGCCCGATCTGGCCGGCCCAGCGATTGTCGGAACTGATGAGTTGCAGGCGGGCGCCGACGGATTCGGAGACGACCAGATGATCTTCCGGTCCCATGCAGACAAAAAACGGCCAGCGGAACTGCCCCAGCGAGATTCCAAATTCGCCCAGAGCGGTCCATTTGCCCGTGGCGGTGTCGAGGATGAGGATTCGCTGGTTGTCGCAGTCGGCGACGTAGGCGCGGGCGCCATCCGTTCGGACGACCACGCCGGTGGGGTCGGATGTCTTGTTGCCGGGCGCATCCGGCACGGCGATGGATTTGTAATTGCGTCCATCGGGAGAGCGGACCAGCAGGCGGTGATTGCCGGTATCGGCAATCCAGAGCGAGCCGTCGCGGTCGATGCTGATGCCCACGGGGCTGCTGACTGGAAGGTCTTTGGGGCCGGTAAGAGTGGCGTCGATGTCTCCGCTGGGAGTAAATCGCACGATGCGGTCGTTGACGCCGTCGGCGACATAGACATATCCCAGCGCATCGATGGCGACATCGGTGGGCATGGTCATGGGATGGAGCCTGGGCGCTTCGATGGTGCGGCTGGTGGTGGCGGGGATGCGGTTGGCGACCGGAATGGGAGTAGCGCCAAGGGCCATGCACGCCAAAGCAATCGGCGGAAGCCAGGCGAAGCGAATGAACGTCACTGGCCGCCTCCCATCAGGTTGGGGATGATGAAGTGCTCGCCCTGGCGAATCTGCTGCATCAGGCGGGCGATCTCCAGGTGACTGAGATACGCCGATCGCCTGGGGGAATAGCCGGCCGCGTGGAAATCAAGAATCGCAGGCTGGTTGTCGTGGCAGGTCACGCAACTCGCCGCCGCCGGAGCCAGGGAGGCGTGAATGGACGTCTGCAAGGATTTGCGCTCGGCGGAATCGTCCGGGGCGTCCAGGAATTGCCGGGCCTGAGATGAGAGGGTCTGGAACTGAGAAATGCGCTGGTCGGCGATGGCGGTCCAGGCAAGCTTGGCGCGGTATTCGCCGCTGGCGTGCAGGGGCAGTTCAGTCTGCAACTGCGTAATCGCGGATTTCCACACCGGGCTGCCGGGATCGGTGGATTGCAATTCGGCCAGAAGACCGTCGAGATAGGCATCCTGACCGAGTGTGGCAACGGTCTGGCCGAGCAGAACCTTGATCTTCTGACTGACGGAGGCGGGTTGGGCTTGGATCGCCTCGGTATTGCTCTCAAGAAATTCCAGGAGTTGCAGAATGGCTGGCGCATCCTGCGGAACGTTGGTGTCGGTGCTGACCCATCGCGTGGCGGCGGGGCGCTGCTGCGGCGTGGCGTGGCACATCTGACAAGTGAGGAACGTCGTATGGAAATTGGCGAACGCGGGAACCTTGGCGCGCTGGTCGTGCGGCAGGGGCTCGTGGCAGCCGCTGAGTGTGCAACCGTTGCCGTTATCCGGTTGAAACCACTGATTGACGCCGTGGTAGTGGCTGACAGGGGCGCGCGGGGCCGTGCGCTCGACGCCCTGGGTCTGCGTCGACCGCAAGGCGGCGACATCCAATCGCCCGGCCCATTCGAGCATCTGCGGCGGAACCTGCGTGGGCAGAAAGACCGCCGCAACCAGATAGTGGACCGCAAGATATCCCGCCGCCAGAAGCATCGCGAAAATCAGCAGGGCATACGAGCGGATGGTCAGTGCCCTGATCGCGCGGCGAACGGGTTGGCCGGTGAGAGCCGACCAGATGACTCGCGGTGAAAGCCAGCGGAGGTTGATTCGCTTACGCATGGGGCGCCTCCGTTTGGTGATGAATTTCCTCCAACATGGCGGCATGGCCGGCGGCCAGTTCGGCAATCGGCGTTTCGCCGGTGAACATGGCCTTGGACACCGGGAAGACTTCCGGCGAGATGATGACGCTGACCATGTGCACGATGCCGACATGCAGAAGCGCCAGGAACGCCTCCATCGTGTGGATGAGAATGGCGATGGTCAGGATTCGGCCGGGAAGGTGCTGGGTGGTCCAGGCGTTGAACCACATCAGCATGCCGGTGCTGCCCAGGACGATCGAGCCCCAGAAGACGCCGATGTATTCGAATTTTTCTTCGGCGTTGAACCGGCCGGCGGCGGGGCGATCCTTGCGGAAACGCAGGAGATAGAACATCAGGGCGTTCATCTGCATGAGGTCGGAGGGCCCGACCCACATCGGCAACCCGAACAGCGTCTTGAGCCACCCGGTGCCGTCGGCTTTGTGACGGCGGCGAATGATGGTGAGGATGTAGAAGGCGTGATAGAACAGGCCGACGATCAGCACCGCACCGGCGTAATGATGGATGCGGCGCGCCCAGGAGATGCCGCCGAATTCGCCGATGAGCCATGCCGCCCAGGCTTGCCCGGCGAACTTCAGCGGAAAGCCCGTGAGCACCAGCGTGATGAAACAGATGGCCAGCAGCCAGTGCTGGAACCGCTGGTGCAGGTTGAATCGCTGCAGCTTGGCGCGCGTGGCGGGGTTGGCGAGCAATTCCCTGGCCAGTTCGACGTGGGCATGTTCGGCCGGGTCTTTACGCCCGGTGACGATTTCGAGCATTTTCAGCGCTGTGAGCATCAGCGACGGTCCGAACGTGAAGACGATCAAGACAACAAAGAGGCAGGCGATGAAGAACTCGATGCCGCGCGTCCGGCTGAGATCGAGATGCACGGCGGCCGAACTGATGGTGGGTCCGGCGGCGCGGTGGCAGGCGGGCTGGCGGCAGGTGTCGGGGAGATTGTTGACGTTGGTGGGGCTGGACGCGTCGGATTCGGACTTGATCTGGTGGACGTTGCGCGTGAGTCCGGCATGGCAGTCGAGACAATTGGCGGCCTCTTCGCTGCCCAGCAAGGTGGCCTTGCCATGAAAGCTGGACAGGTAACTGGCGGCGGTGTCGGGGAGCTTAAACTCGTCCCGGACGGCCTGGTTGCTGTGGCACATGGCGCAGAGGCGGACCATGTCCTGATTGGTGCGGGCCGGGACTGTGCGGGCAGTAACGTGTCGATAGAATTGCCGGGTATCGACGGGAAGCTGCTCGTCGTGGCAGGTATTGCAGCGGATGATGGGGGCGTCGGACGGCAAGCCGGACACTCCGCCGCGGCTGAATGTCGGTTCATCATGGCAGAGCAGGCACGGTGATTGCCCCGGCTTCAGGGGGCTGCCCAGCAAGGTGTTGGCCCTGGCGAGATCGCCGTCGCCATGCACGGAATCCGCCAGCATCTGATCGACGTGCTGGTGGCTGAATCGCACCTCCACCTGATTAGGGCCGTCGAGATGGCAGACCTTCGTGCAATCCACGGGGGTTTGCGGGAGATGTGGAAATGTCTCAACCTCACTGCGGATGTGGCAGTCGGTGCATTTAAGCCGCGAGTGCGGGCCGTCGGGCGTGTTGTAATAATTCGGATCGACGTAGAAGAGTTCAATGCTCTTGCCGTCGCTGTCGATGCGGGACAGGCCGCGGTATTGATGGCAGGAGAGGCACCCCTCGGTGTCGTAGGCAGCAACGTTTGTCGCGGCGGCCAGGAGGACGAGCAGGCCCATCAGCAGGACCGGCGTGAGGTTGTTTCCAGGGGTTTTCATGGATTGACTTCAGAAAGAGTGACATCGCCGGCAGAACGTTTGTCCGCGCACCGGAGTGAGCAGATGGCCCTGGACCGGATGCAGCGCGCGGTCGGCCAGCGCGCAACCCGGCGAGAACACACCCTGCTCGTGTGGATTGTGGCAGGTGGTGCAGACGATCCGGCCGGTCGGGTCGGGGACCATGAGTGTCGGCCTGGCATTGGCCGCCTTGAGCTGCGCGGTCAGGTCGTTGCTGGGCGCGTTGATGAGCCCGGTCAACTCGCGTGCCCGCATGTAGACGAGCATGTCCGGCTGGATGACCGTTCCAACGTGGCCGGTGCGGGAGATATCCCGGTGGTGCGGATGGCAGCTTCGGCAGAGAGTGACCTGATCGGCGCGCAGGAACGCATCGCCGGTGCGCGCGGTGGCGTTGCGGTCCATCGGCTTCTGGTGGCAGACCTGGCATCGCTGCTCGATGACGGTGTGCTGATCGGCCGCCAGCATGAGATGCGGACTGAACTTGGGGGTCTGGTCGGGAGCGTGGCAGTTGTCGCAGAAAGGAATGGGGTCGCCGTCGTCGGCGGCTGCGGCGGCCACGGCCGGGCCGGTGGTCGGCGCGGTGGTTGCCCCGGCCGCTGGAGCCATCGTCTGACGAAGGAACGCGGCATTGATGATGGGGCGCTGGGCGGCCGGGTCGCATTGCTGGCGCGTGTCGTGGCAGGTCTGGCAATAGAGGACGCCGCTGAGTGTAGGCCAGCCGGGATTGGGTCCGGTGCGGCCGGACATCTTTGAGCTGATGGGGTGGACTTCTTCCGAGGCGCGTTGGCCGTCGTGGCAGGAGATGCACAAAGTGGTGACGGTTTCCGGGGCGATGGGCAGGAGTTTCTCGCCACTGCGCTGATGACAATCGCCGCAGGCGTCGGGCGACCAGTGCGGATTGGGGGCCGGAGCGGGGCGGGTTGTCTGTGCCCATGCCAGCGTCGGCGCCAGGCACGCAATGCACAGAGCCATCGCAACGCTTCCACGCAGAAGCAATTTGGCATCGACGGCGGAATATCGGCGCGGTCTTACCATACACCATCCGGTCCATGCAGACCCGCAAGGGGAATCTGCCGCAAATCCAAGAGCAAGGCCGATGCCAAGCACTCTACAAGCCCTGCAAGTCAAGATCGGGGCATTTGAATGAACATGCCGGCGCTGGTGGTCCGAGATTCGGCGATCGGGGATGTCTCCGGTTCTCACAATTAAGAAAAGACTGGGCCGGCCTGCCGTCATGGATCGCCGTCGCGTCCCACCGCGTGCCATGCAACAATCGGCCGGATATGAAGTTATGCGTTCAATGGAAAAGAAATCGCCATCGCGCCGCCGTGGCCTGCCGCTTGTTGTAGTAACATCGTACAGTCATTCTTTAGCCGGGAGACTGCAATGATCGACGTCAGTGTGCTTTACGGCGGGCTTGAAGCCCCCAGCACTCCACATCGTTATGGCCGGGCCATCACCCAGATCGACCCGCCGCCGCACCAGCGCATGGCCATCGCCAAGAGCGCTGCCCAGCGACGTCCCATCGTCGTTTGGAACCTGACCCGAACCTGTAACCTCAAGTGCGTTCACTGTTACACGGATTCGTGCGCCATGAAGTATCCGGACGAACTGTCCACCGACCAGTGCAAGACCGTGCTGGACGATCTGGCCGCGTTCAAGGTGCCGGCCGTGCTCTTTTCGGGCGGCGAGCCGCTGGTCCGGCCGGATGTTCTTGAATTGGCCGAATACGCTCGCGACCGAAACCTGCACGTGGTCCTGAGCACCAACGGCACGCTCATCGACGCGGCAATGGCCAAGCGGTTCACCGAATTGAAATTCGCCTATATCGGCATCAGCCTCGACAGCGCCATCCCCGCCGTCCACGACGAATTCCGCGGCGTCAAGGGCGCGTTCGATCGAACCATGAGCGGATTTCGCCATTGTGTCACCGCCGGGCAGAAGGTCGGACTCAGGCTCACGCTGACTCGCCACACCGCTCAGGATTTGGACCGCATCTTCGACTTCCTCGAAAGGGAGAACATTGACCGGGCGTGTTTCTATCACCTGTGCCCCTCCGGCCGTGGCAAGAGCCTGCTGGCCCTGACACCGGAGGAATCGCGCAAGGCGGCCGACACGATCTTCGATCGCACGGCGGACCTGGTCGCCCGCGGCAAGCGCATCGAAATCCTCACCGTCGATAACCATTGCGACGGGCCGTATCTCTATCTCCGCATGCTCCGCGAAAACCATCCCCGTGCCGGCCAGGTGCTGGACATGCTGGAATGGAACGGCGGCGGGCGGTATTCCAGCGGAGTGGGAATCGCGAACATCGACTTTGTCGGCAATGTCCACGCCGACCAGTTCTCGATGTTCCGCAGCTTCGGCAACGTGAAGGACCGCAAATTCTCGGAGATCTGGCAGGATACCTCCAATCCGATCATGGCGGGCCTGAAAGACCGGCTGCCATTGCTGAAAGGCCGATGCGCCGGCTGCCGCTTCAAGAGTGTGTGCGGCGGCTCGCTGCGGGCACGGGCGGAAGTCGTCACCGGCGATCCGTGGGAAGCCGACCCCGGTTGCTACCTGACCGACGATGAAATCGCCGGCCGGCTCGAACGGAACATGGAACAACCGGTCGCCTGCTCGTGCGGAGAACACGGCCAGGTGTGAACCGCGCTGGGCGACGAGCCTTCGAGAACGGCCTGATTTTCCCGGCTGAGGCGAGAATGCCGTGGCGCAAGCCCGGCGTCTCGCCTCTTTTTTGTCTATACTCAGTGGCATGAGCAAGAGCGTATTGATCGTCGAGGACGAAACCGTGCTTCGCGAATCGCTGGCCGAGCTGATGACCGGCGAGGGGTATGAGATTCTCCAGGCCGCCGATGGAAAGGCGGCATACGACATCGTGCTGTCGCGCCCGGTGGATGTCGTCGTGACCGACGTGCGCATGGCGGGCATGGACGGGTTGACGCTGCTGGGACATATGAAGCAGATCGCGCCCCAGACGCCGGTGATCGTGGCGACGGCGTTCGGGACGGTCGAGATGGCGGTGTCGGCCATGCGCGCCGGGGCCTACGATTATCTCCTCAAGCCCGTGCAATTCGACGACATGCTGCTGAAAGTGCAGCGGGCCCTGCAATACGGCGAAATGGCCCGCACCCAGCTTGTCATCACCGAGCAACTGGCCGAGAAGAGCACGTTCCACAATCTGGTCGGCAACTCGCAGTCGGTCACCCGGCTGTTCGACATGGTCCGAAAGCTGTCGGAGGTCAAGACCAACGTCGTGATCATCGGCGAGAGCGGCACGGGAAAGGAACTGTTCGCGCGGGCCATCCATTACAACGGCCTGACGCGCAGCCATCCGTTCGTGCCCGTCAATTGCGGCGCGCTGACCGACACGCTCATCGAATCGGAACTGTTCGGCTATCGGCGCGGCGCCTTCACCGGAGCGGTGCGCGACAAGATCGGCTACTTCGAGGCCGCCAACGGGGGCACGCTGTTTCTCGATGAGATTTCGACTCTGCCGATCGGCGTGCAGAGTTCGCTTTTGCGCGTGCTGGAAGACAAGGTGGTCGTGCCGGTGGGGGATACCCATCCGCGTCCCATCGACGTGCGCATCATCGCGGCCTCGAACCAGGATCTGGAAAAGATGGTCGAGGAGCGGCAATTTCGCGAGGATCTGCTGTTCCGCCTCAACGTCGTCAAGCTCCAGCTTCCGCCCCTGCGACAACGCAAGGAGGATATCCCGCTGCTGGTCCATCACTTCCTCACCAAGTACACGCAGGAAATGAACAAGAAGGTGACCGGCATCACCAACGGCGCCATGCGGGCCATGCTCAGCCATCACTGGCGCGGCAACATCCGCGAACTGGAAAACGTGATCGAACGGGCCGTTATTTTCGCCGACGGCCGGGATATCGGCGTCGAGGATCTTCCCTTTGCCGTCGAGGGAATAACCGACGATGTGGGCGAAGACCTCAAGACCGCCATCGAGCATTTCGAGCGGCAGCACATCTTGTACAGTCTGGGGCGTCACAACTACGACAAAGCCGAAACGGCCCGCTGTCTGGGGATTGGCGTTTCAAGTCTCTATCGCAAGCTCGAGGAGTTGAAGATCAACAAGACCGAGGGGGAGACGGAGCAAAAGGGGACGGGGGGAAATGCAAATTAGCCACAAACGCGAACTTCATTGTCGCACGCGATCGGCCGGTTCCGGTTGCGCGGGCGTGAGCAGCGTTTGATCCGTTCGGGCGACGGTTTGCGTCGGCGGCGGTTCGAGATACAGCGTTCCCCATGTGCCGGGTCGGTCCTGGGTGTGGATCGACTTGGGCGCGGACCAGAAATAATCCTGGGCCTTGAGGAAATTGTGCACATGCATGTTGAAGGCCATCGACGGCTGATTCACTGGATCAAAGCCGCTGAGACTGGCGGCGGGAATGAAGAACTGCAACACATAGCGGTCGGGGAGGATTCGCACGATGTCCTGGACGGCCAGGTCGGGAATCAGGTTGCTCTTGAGTGCGTCGCCCGCGTGATGCAACTGGCCGACAACGCCGCCGGACGCGGCTGACGGCGAAACGCCCGGCACGAAAAAGAATTCGTGGCAATAGGAGTTGTACGTGTCCTGGTTGGTGGTGACCGGCCGGGTGGAGAACCAGAATTCGGCGTAGTCGCGGCTGGACCAGGAATCCGTGCCCGTGGCGCCGGCGACATTATCGTTGAAAACCTGCAGTCCCATGTACAGGCCGCCGTGATTCCAGCCCAGATAGACGCTCGGATTCGCCTCGGTCGATCGCTCCAGTCCCACGGTCTGCGAGCGGCGCACGCCGGGCAGCCGCGAGGCCTGCGACCAGTCGGCCAGTTCGCCGCGGAATTGCGGGGGTGTGGCCAGGTAGGGGACGTGCATCACCGGCACGTTGGCGAAACTCTCGCGCCACACGCCGGATTGATCGTCGTGGTTGCTCGCCTGGTGCAGCGGGTCGAGCATCGGCGCGGTCCTGGCCACCGCATCGGCCAGCAGCGGATAGGCGCGATCGTGAATATCCACGATGCCGAAGTTGACATCCTCGCCGTCGGCCCGGCCGGTGGGGGGCTCGTCGCTCCACTGGAACCAGTCCGCGCCGACAATATACGGCACGCGGGCCAATCGTTCGGTGAAGAGCGTGTAGCCCTCGGCACGGGCCAGTTGGTCGGGAACCTGGGCGGTGAAGCGGACGTTGTCGCGGTCGCCGCTGGTGCCGTCCAGGGCGTGGAACGTGTATTCGCTGATGATGATCGGCTGGTTGGAGACGTCGTGGATCATCTGGAACAGATCGCGATCGAGCACGGCGTCGCCGGCGTAATAATTGATCGACTGGGCATCCACCCAATCCCGCGACGCGGCGACAACCTCCCGCGGGGCATACCCCTTATAACGAATGCCCAGGATCAGATGGTTGGGATCGTAAGTGCGCACCAGCGTGCTGGCGGTGCGGAAATAATCGCCCGCTAACTGGCTCAGCCATGCCGACGCCAGTCGGGAATACGCGCCCGCCGGCTCGCGCGGCAGGCTCGTCCATTGCTCCAGATCGGCCGGGTCGGTCACCTGCGTCTGCCAATCGCGATTGAATTCGGCCGCCGTGGGCCAGAGTCGGCGGATGACCGCGACAACCTGCTCGCGATTGGGATTGGTCGCGGGCAGATGATCGAAATAGCTGGCCGGCCCGGCGGCAGGATCGTCCCAGTCCAGTTCGTTGTCCAGGTAATAGCCGACCAGATTGCGATTGCCGGCCAGCGGAGCGACCATGGCGCGGACGAAGCGATCGGCCGTGCTTGCCCATTGCGGATCGTACAATCGCACATACGGACCCACGCACGGCCAGATATTCAAGTCCTGGGTCATGGGTGCATCGACGTTGTGCAGGGCGGCGTTGGACCAGGCGCCGACGCCCTTGAACCCGACGGCATGCACTCGCTTCCACGCGGCGGCCGCCCATTTGCCGAGGCCTTTCTGCGTACCATCCCAATCACCCGAGACGAAATGCTCATCGCGCGGCGTGCGCGCCGCCACCACCGGCTGTACGGTGGTGACTGAATTGAGGAATTCCGGTTTACCCTGCGGCGAGACAAACCACCAGACCCCGGTGGAATCCTGCCCCAGCGTCCAGAAACCCGCGCGGCCCCTGATGTGGGTAATGGAAACGGCAGACGCCGTGGCCGGCTTGGATTCGCTCAGGCCGGCTGGCGCGGCATTGTGCCGCAGGTCGGGTGCAGCATGTTGTGATCCGCGGTCGGCGAGGACGAAAACCGGTCTGGGAGTGGCAACGCCGGTGGAATTGACCTCTGCGGGATTCGGTGCGGTGGGGATCGCCGCAAGGACTGCCACGATGATCCAGGGCCATATACGCTTCATGGGACGCCGCCTGGAACCGCTCGTCCGGCTGCCTCAACGCCCGCGTGCGTGCCGGCACGAACTAGGTTTTTCGGAATCTGACGCCCAAATTCTCGGCCGCTGCAACTAATACGACGCGGCCCACGGGCCAGTTTGTTATCGGCCCGCAGCGCTGAAATCATTAGCTCAAACGCCCAAACGGCAAAATAGCATAACCCTTTGACAGAAAACGTGTTGCAGCAGTTTTCACCAGCTTTTGCGACCAAAATTGAATATTAAGTTTCGAGTAATGGCGATTTGGGGGTTTGGGAAGGGTCGATGTGGAAAGTGCCAGGGCGCCAGCGCGCCGCTTGACGAGCGGCGGCCGGTCATTACATTACGATGCTCTTTCGTCCGCGCCGGCCGGTCTGGCTGACCGCCATACCGCATGGCCGCCGGGGACGAAATACTTTGGCCAGGAGTGACCGTGGTTATTGAGCCGAATTAACTGGCTCATGCTGATCGATGCCAGACCGGATCGGCATGGGCGGACCATGCGTGGCGGCGGGCGTCGGCGCGGCGATCGCGGGCTCTGGCGGCGGCGGATTTGGGGGATTCGACGCGTGGGACGGTTGACCCAGCCCGTGGAAGTCGGCCTTCAACAGTGATGGGCCGGCTCATCGACGATATTGGAACTGAAACCAAGGCCCGCGATTCCCAGGGCTTGTTAGCCTCGGAAAGCGGTGTTGTCGGCGGGCGTGGTGGCTCGTCGTGAAATTTGAAAGGGATTGTATGCCTCGTGACATGAGTAAGATTCGGAACATTGGAATTGCCGCCCACATCGATGCGGGCAAGACCACCGTGTCCGAGCGCGTCCTCTATTACACCGGAAAAATCCACAAGATGGGCGAGGTCCACGATGGAACCGCAACCATGGATTTCGATCCGGAAGAACAGAAACGCGGCATCACGATCAACTCCGCCGCCACTACCTGTCCCTGGCCACGCTTCGACGAGATGTACACTATCAATCTCATCGACACGCCCGGCCACGTCGATTTCACCGCCGAGGTCGAACGCTCGATGCGCGTGCTCGACGGCGCTGTCGCCGTATTCGATGGCAAGGAGGGCGTCGAGGCCCAATCCGAAACCATCTGGCGCCAGGCGGTGAAATACAACGTCCCGCGACTCTGCTTTATCAACAAGATGGACAAGGTCGGCGCCGACTTCTACTTCTCGTTCAACTCGATCCGCGAACGCCTCGGCGCTCCGGCCGTGGCCGTGCAGATTCCCATCGGCCAGTCCAGCACGTTCGAGGGCGTCATCGATCTGATCCGCCAGGTGGCGATTTACTTCAACATCAAGGACGAGAAGGACAAGGGCCGTACGCAGATCGAGAAGCCGATCCCGGCGGATTATGTCGAACTGGTCAAGAAATGGCGTCACGATCTCTTCGAGAAGGTGGCCGAGACCGACGATCACCTTATGAATAAATACCTGCACGAACAGGAGCCGACTGAGCAGGAACTGCGCGCCGGTCTGCGCGCTGCGACCATCGCGTTCAAGCTCAACCCGGTGTTCTGCGGCTCGGCGCTGAAGTACGCCGGCGTGCAAAGGCTGCTCGACGGCGTCGTCGATTATCTGCCCTCGCCGGTGGACATGCCTCCGATCAAGGGTCACGATCTCAAGGACAAGGACAAGATCATCGAGCGTCGCAGCGATCCCAACGATCCGTTCTGCGGGCTGGTCTTCAAGATCGTCAACGATCAGCACGGCGATCTGACTTACGTGCGCGTCTACAGCGGCCGGGTGGAAAAGGGCAGCCGCGTCCTCAATTCCAACCGCGGCAAACGCGAGAACATCAGCCGCATGTTCCAGATGCACGCGGCCGACCGCAACCCCATCGACGTCGCCGAAGCCGGCGACATCGTCGCCTGCATCGGCATCAAGGAAGCCATCACCGGCGATACCTTGTGTACCGAGGATCATCCCATCATCCTCGAGCGCCCGACGTTCCCCGAGCCGGTCATCAGCATGTCGATCGAACCCAAGACCAGCGGCGACAAGCAGCGGCTGGGCGAATCACTCACCGTCCTCAAGCGCGAGGATCCCACCTTCCAGGCCAACTACAACGAGGAAACCGGCCAGACCATCATCGCCGGAATGGGTGAACTGCACCTGGAAATCCTGCGCACCAAGCTCACGCGCGATCACCATGTCGAGGTGATCGTCGGCAAGCCGAAGGTCGCCTACAAGGAAACGATCGTCGGCAAGGCCATGAACGTGCGCGGCAAGCACGTCAAGCAGAGCGGCGGCCGTGGCCAGTTCGGCGACTGTACCATCAACATCGAGCCGTTCGACGGCCAGGGCGTCGACGCCGAAACGCTGGAAGACATGAAGTGGATCGACGGAATTTCGTTCGTCAATAAAATCTACGGCGGCACGATTCCCAAGGAGTACATTCCATCGGTGGAATACGGCGTGCGCATGGCCGCCAAGACCGGCGTGCTGGCCAATTATCCGCTGATTAACGCCAAGATCACGCTGGTGGACGGCTCATATCACCCGGTGGACTCCAGCCAGATCGCCTTTGAACTGGCCGGGCAGATCGCGTTCAAGGAAGCCTGCCGTCAGGCGGGATTGACTCTGCTGGAGCCGATCATGAAAGTGGTTGTGACCGTGCCGGAGGAATTCGTCGGCAACGTGACCGGCGATCTGAACCGCCGCCGTGGATTGATCGTCGCCAGCGATCAGCGCGGCAACACGCGCATCGTCGAGGCCCACGTGCCGCTCAGCGAAATGTTCGGCTACACGACGGAACTCCGCTCGATGAGCACCGGCCGGGCCAGCAGCGTGATGGAGCCGTTCCGCTATGCGGAAGTGCCCTCGAGCGTCCGCAAAGCGATACTCGAAGAAATCAGTTAAGACCGCGGCCCGCGGCCGCAAGCGACACGAGCCATGGATCTGCTGGCCAAGATCGAATCAGGCAGCGCCCTGGTCGGCGTGGTGGGGCTGGGATATGTGGGCTTGCCCCTGGTGGCGGCCTTCGTGCACGGCGGGATGCGCGTGATTGGGTTCGATGTCGATGCCGCCAAGATCGATGCGCTGGGCCGTGGCGAGAATTATCTGAAACATCTCGGCCCGGACCTGGCGCGCGAACTGGCGGCCAGCGGAAAGTTCCAGGCCACCGGCGATTTTAGCCGCCTCGCCGAGCCGGACGCGATCATCAGTTGCGTCCCCACGCCCCTGGGTGCGCATCTCGAACCGGACCTGAGTTACGTGACGCGCACGGCCGATGATATCGCCAAGACTTTGCGGCGAGGTCAACTGGTTGTCCTGGAATCGACGACGTATCCGCGCACCACGCGGGAAATCCTGCTGCCGCGACTGGAAGCCGGCGGTTTGCTATGCGGGCGGGATTTCTTTCTGGCCTATTCACCCGAGCGCGAAGACCCCGGCCGGCGCGACTTTAATACCCAGACCATCCCCAAGCTCGTCGGTGGGATCGATGCCCCATCAACCCAATGCGCGGCGGCGCTGTATCGGCGCGCGGTGAAGAATGTCGTCCCGGTTTCCAGCGCCGAAGTGGCTGAGTCCGCCAAGCTGCTCGAGAACATCTACCGCTCCGTCAATATCGCTCTGGTCAACGAAATGAAGATGGTGCTCACCGCCATGGGCATCGATGTGTGGGAAGTGATCGCGGCGGCCGCGACCAAGCCGTTCGGGTTTCAGGCGTTTTATCCGGGGCCGGGTCTTGGCGGGCACTGCATTCCCATCGACCCGTATTACCTGACATGGAAGGCCCGCGAAGTCGGCATGACCACGCGGTTCATCGAATTGGCCGGGCAGGTCAATCACGCGATGCCGGATTACGTCGTCGAGAGATTGGCCCACGCCCTGAACGACCGTGGCAAGAGCGTTAGAGGTTCGCGCATTCTGGTGCTCGGCCTGGCATACAAGCCGGATATCGACGATGTCCGCGAAAGCCCCAGCTTCGAGATTATCGAGAAGGCCCAGGACTTGGGCGCGGTGGTCGATTACAACGATCCACACGTTCCGGCCACGCATAAGATGCGCAAGTACGACCTGGGCATGCGGAGCATCGAGTTGACTGCAACCGCGCTGGCCGGATACGACGCCGTGGTGATCGCGACCCACCATTCGGCCTACAACTGGCAATGGATCGCCGACAACGCCAAACTCATCATCGACGCCCGCGGCGCGATGCGGCATATCACCGGCCGGCGCGAACACATCGTTTCTGCGTGAAGGGGGCGTCGTGGCCGATGATAACCGAACAGGAGATTGATTATGCCGATTTACGAATTCGAATGCCTTGCGTGCCAAACGCGGTTCGAGTTGCTCGTGCGGAGGATGTCTGACGAATCATTGCACAAATGCCCCAAATGCGGATCGAGCCGCAACCGCCGGGCGATGAGCGTGTTCGCCGTCGGCGGGCCATCGGATTCCAAGACCTCAAGCAGCCCGTGCGAATCCGGAGGATCGTGCGAATGCTGCGATGGCAACGGCGCCTGCGGCGGCGGGTTTGACGAGTAACGATCGGTGGATACGCCGGGGAAGGCGCCGATGCACAAACTCGACTATTTCAGCAACGACGGCCGGCGTAACTGGGCCGGGCCCGATCCGGCGACTCGATGGTCGCTCATTCTCATTGGGATCGGCGTGGGAATCGACCTGATAATGGTCATGGCTATTTCGAACGTGCTGGGCCCAAATGACCTGCCGCACCCGGCTTGGGTTTTTGCGGGGCTGCTCCTCTTGACGGCGATCGCGGCGGTCGTGGAAATCGTCGCCGGGCAGGTCGTCGCCACAGTCAACAAATCTGATCTGGGGACGTTCGGATCGGCGAGCCTCAAATTGGCGGCCGTTTCCGTGCTCTGCACTTCCGTATCAATCCCGCTCTTTTCTCTCTGTGTCGGCTATTTCGGAATCGTCGCAATCTCGCCGCTTCGATACCTGCTCTTGAAGTGGCTGTTCGATTTTGAAACGATGGAGGCGATCACCTTCACCGGAGCATTGACGGTGTTGGTGCTGTTGATTGCATTGGGGTTGTGGAACTTCCGGTAGGGCGGTCGGAGGCAACGATGAGAAAACTGGATTACGAACGTAAGCCCGTCGGTTCGCTGCAATCGCAGGATCAACTCGGCGACCTGAAATGGCCGATCTGGTGCCTGTACATCGGCGGCGGGATTCTGTTTCTGGCCTCGCTGGTCTGGGGCGGAATCGGAATGGGATGCGTCTATGTGTTTTCTATTCTGCTGGGCGCTACGCTTGTAAAGGCGATCGGAGACATCGTTGCCGGATTCATCGCGGCGTTCTTTGTCAAAACCGAATTGGGAACCATCGGCCGGGCCTGCGTGAAGCTTGCAGCCGTATCCGTCCTCTGCACGGCTCTGTCAGCGCCCTTCCGATTCGCGGGGATCAGCATGCTGGTCACCGCTCCGGTCCGCTGGGTGCTGTTGATGTTCTTTCTGGAAATCGAAATGGTCGACTCCATCATTTTCTGCATCGCATCCGGCATCGTGCTGTTCGTCGTGCAGATGTTCCTGACTATCAGCATCCCTCATTGAGCCACACGCACCTGTCGACCCCGGGGCGACCCCGTCAACCCCGATCACTCAGGATATGCCCCGCGACAACGCGTTGCAGGCCGCCATCGGTTCTCAGCAAAAGCCGCCCGGAATCGTCGATTCCTTCGCACCGGCCGGTCAGCGGCGTGGCGGGATCGGTCAGCACCGTGATGTGCTTGCCGCGCAAATCATCGTAGAGCCGATAATCCTGTACGAACGCGCCGAAGGAGTGCTCGGCACGGCGGCGCAATTGGGCGTGCATGGCGGCCGCGACGCGAATCAGAACATTCGTCATATCCAGTTCGCGCCCGGCCAGATCGGAAAGGCACGCAATGCGATCGCGCAGGTCGCGCGGGATCCCCGAGCGATCGAGATTGACGTTCAAACCCACGCCGATCAGATCGGCGCGGCTGAGTCGCTCGCAGAGCAGCCCGGCAAGTTTGCGCCCGTCGTGGACGAGGTCGTTGGGCCATTTCAGGCGGATATCATCGCGGCCGGTGATATCGGCGGCGGCCTGACGCACGGCCAGGCCGGCGATCAGCGGAATTTCGTGCGGTTTGAGATTATCCGCCGCGGCAGCGACGAATGTCACGGTGAGACATCCGCGCTGCGACCACCAGGAATGCGCCCCGCGCCCCCGGCCGGCGATTTGATTCGCCGTCAGCACCACCGCCGGCGCGAACAATTCACCGCGCCTGCGCATGGCGGCGGCCTGATCGTTGGTGCTGCGAAGGCGTGGGAACCAGTGAAGGCGGAAAGGGGAAAGCTCCTTACACAGCCGCTTGACGGCGAAGATGGGTTGGAGGCGATGGGTCGGTCGTGAGGTTTTCGACATGGTATTACCCCCCACCCTAACCCTCCCCCTGAGTACAAGGGGAGGGGACAGGAGGCGCGGCGGAAAATTCCTCTTATCCCTGCAAAACCACCAGCAAATCACCGGCCGTCACGATGCTCGACGGGCTCACCAGCACATCGCCGACGGTCGCGTCGCGCGGGCTGTAGACGGCCGTCTCCATCTTCATCGCCTCGATGCTCAGCAGGCGCTCACCGGTCTTGACGATCTGGCCCTTCTTGACCGCAATCGTCGACACCTTGCCGGGCATCGGCGCGGCCACGTGATCGGCGTTGTCGGCGTCGGCCTTGGGATGGCGGTGCAGGTTACCTTCCAGCGCGCGGTCGGCGACGTTCACCTCGCGCGGCTGGCCGTTGAGCTCAAAAAACACCGTCCGCGTGCCGTCGTCGTGAGCCTCGCCGGTGGCCAGATACTTGACGATCAGGGTCTTTCCCGGCTCGATCTCGACATTGATCTCCTCGCCGCGATGCAGGCCGTAGAAGAACGCGGCCGTTGGAAGCACCGACGTGTTGTCAAATTTCGCCAGGTGCTTCTGCAGGTCGAGAAACACATTCGGATAAAGCAGGTACGTCAGCACATCGACATCGCGCGGCTCGTCCTTGAGCTTGGCCGCCAGCGTCTTCTTGACGGCCGGGAAATCCGCCTTGGGCAATTCCGCGCCGGGCCGGCCGACGATCGGCTTGGCGCCGGCGGAATCGAGAATGATCTTCTGCAGCACCTTGGGCCAGCCGCCCTCGGGCGTGCCGATCGCACCCTGCATAAGTTCGACGACGCTCCTGGGAAAATTCAGTTGCTTGCCGCCGTTAAGCACATCCCACGCCGTCAGGCCGTTGGTTACCATGAACAAAGCCATGTCGCCCACCACCTTGCTGCTGGGCGTCACCTTGACGATGTCGCCGAAGAGGCGATTGACCTCGGCATAGGCGTCGGCGATATCCGGCCAGCGATCCAGCAACCCCATGCTCCGCGCCTGCTGCCGAAGGTTGGTGTACTGCCCGCCGGGCATCTCGTGGTGATACACCTCGGCGGTGCCGGATTTCATTCCTTCCTCGAACGGGTAATACAACTGCCGCACGTCCTCCCAATAGGTGCTGAGGCGATTGAGCGCCGCCAGGTCCAGGCCGCTGTCGCGCGGCGTGTTCATGAGTGCGGCGACCAGCGAATTGAGATTCGGCTGGCTGGTCATTCCGCTCATCGACGCCAGAGCCCCATCGACGATATCCGCTCCGGCATCGGCCGCCCGCAGCACGCTGGCGGCGTTAATGCCGCTGGTGTCGTGCGTGTGGAAATGGATCGGCACGTCCACTTCCTGACGCAGGGCCTTGACCAGTTTCGCCGCCGCATACGGCCGGCACAGGCCCGCCATGTCCTTGATCGCCAGCGTATGCGTGCCCATTTTGACGAGCTGCTTGGCCAGTCGCACATAATACTTGAGGTCGAACTTCTCGCGACTGGGATCGAGCACATCCCCGGTGTAGCAAATGGCCGCCTCGCACAGCGATCTGGTTTTGTCGCGCACGGTTTCGATCGCGAACGCCATGTTCTCGGCGATGTTCAGCGAATCGAAGATGCGGAAGACGTCGATGCCGTTTTCGGCGGCGTGGCGGATGAATTCCTGCACGACATTATCGGGATAACTGGTGTACCCCACGGCGTTGCTGCCGCGCAGAAGCATCTGAAACAGGATGTTGGGAATGCGCTGGCGCAGGGCGGTCAGCCGGTCCCACGGGTCTTCCTGCAGGAAGCGCATGGCCGTGTCGAACGTCGCGCCGCCCCACATTTCCAGGCTGAACAGCTTGGGAGCCAGATGCGCCACCGCACCGGCGACAGCCAGCATATCGTGCGTGCGCACGCGCGTGGCCAGTAGCGACTGATGCGCGTCGCGGAATGTCGTGTCAGTAAAAAGCAGGCCCTTCTGGCGGCGAATCCATTTGCAGAATGCTTCGGGGCCAAGTTCCTGCAATTTCTGCCGCGTACCCGGCGGGGGATCGGCGCCCATCGAATATTTCGGAACCACGGGCTCGGGAAGGGTGCGGGCGGGATCGACCTTCCCTTTCACGTCCGGCCGGCCGTTGACCAGCACATCGCCCAGATAGCTGAGTATTTTCGTGGCCCGGTCGCGGCGGAGTGAGAAGCGGAACAGTTCGGGCGTCGAGTCGATGAAGTTCGTCGTGGCGCTGCCATCGCGGAAGGTTGGATGGCGGATCAGATTTTCCAGGAACGGGATATTGGTCTTGACTCCGCGCACGCGGAATTCGCGCAGCGACCGGTCCATGCGCTGGCAGGCCTCGTCGAATGTCAGCCCTGACGCGACAACTTTCACCAGCAGCGAATCGAAATACGGCGTGATGACCGCGCCGCCGAACGCCGTGCCGCCGTCCAGTCGAATTCCAAAACCGGCCGGCGAACGATAAGTCGAAAGCCGGCCGTAATCCGGAATGAAGTGGTTTTGCGGGTCTTCGGTGGTGATGCGGCATTGGAGCGCGTAGCCGCGGGGCTGAATCTCATCCTGTGCCGGTACATTGATGGGGGGCTCGTGGAGCTTGTGGCCCATGGCGATGAGAATCTGCGATTTGACGATGTCAAAGCCGGTGACGACTTCGGTGACGGTGTGCTCGACCTGAACGCGAGGATTGACCTCGATGAAGTAAAAATCGCCCTTTTCGACATCGACGAGAAATTCGACGGTGCCGGCGTTGCGATAGCCGGCGCCGGCGCAAAGTCGCGTGGCGGCGTCGCAGATCGATCGCCGCAGCGACAGCGGCAGATTGATGCTGGGAGCAATCTCTACCACTTTTTGATGCCGGCGCTGAACCGAACAATCGCGCTCCCACAGATGCACGAGATTCCCGTGTTCATCGGCCAGAATCTGCACCTCGATGTGCTTGGCGCTGGCGATGTAGCGCTCGACGAAGACCTCGGTGCGACCGAACGCCGCACCCGCCTCGCGCTGGGCCTCGGCCAGTTTCCCCAGCAGTTCATCGCCCGATCGCACCACGCGCATGCCGCGCCCGCCGCCGCCAAAGCTGGCCTTGAGGATCAGCGGATACCCGATCTGCCGTGCGGCCGCTTTCAGATCGGCCGGGTCGACCAATGCTTTTTCCGTGCCAGGAATGGTCGGCACGCCGTTTGCCTTGGCCAGGCGCTTGGCCTCGGTTTTGTCGCCGAACGTATCCAGAAGCGCCGGCGTCGGACCGATAAACGTGATTCCCGCATCGACGCACGCCTGGGCGAAATGCGCGTTCTCCGACAAGAAGCCGTAGCCGGGATGGATGGCATCGACGCTGTGGTCTTTGGCGACGGCGATGATCGCGGGGATATTGAGGTAGCCCGTGACCGGCTCACCGCCGTTGGGCGGGCCGATCAGATATGATTCATCCGATTTGAACCGATGCAGGGCGAAGCGGTCTTCGTAGGTATAGATGGCCACCGTGCCCAGCCCCAGTTCGGTGGCGGCGCGGAAAACGCGGATGGCGATCTCACTGCGATTGGCGACGAGGATTTTACGCATTGGGCGGACCGTTATGTTGACCCATCAAGCTTGGCCGAAAGACGGCGGTATTGTGGGCAGAAGCGGGCATTTTGCAAGCGGCGGGGCCTTGGCCGCGCTGCCGCCGGCGGTCCCGTCGTATTCTGCCATGATCCACAACCTGACGGGTTGCAGGAAATGCCGAATTCTGCTCCTCTGTACAGAGTGGCATGGGGTAGGCTAATATTAGGTGAACATGACAACGCAAACTGACCCGGCCGGTGACGCTTATGCACTCCAACGGATCATCGACAATGCGGCGGCGTTGAAGGATTACCAGCGCGATTGCCGTGAATTTGTCGCCATCGCCTGCGCCGAGCGCGAGCGTGTGCAGCCGACGAGCCCGATTATCGTCGCCAGGGATACCGCCGGCCGCGTGGTTTCGCCCAAGCTTCTGGAAGGAGCCGTCTGGGGCTGGTGGCACGGCAAGACATGCCTGCTACGGCCCGGCAAGACGCGCGGCACGGCCCGGCCGATCGTGATCGCGGGATTCACCGATCAGTATGGCGTGGTGCTCCCCGGCGCCACCAACAAGTATCGCCTGCGCCTGCCCAAGCGACTGCCGGCCAAGGCGCGGATCGCCCTGGCGCAGGAAATCGAGAAGCACGCTGGCAAGTGCAATGCCCATTCACAACGCATTGCCGAGCTAATCGACGACGCCAACCGTGCTCCCCACGTGGCCCGGGCGTTGCGCGGATGCCGGCTGCTGACCAGCGGCATGCGGCCGCACGAGCACCACCAGGTCACCGCGTTGGCCGGCCAGTGCCAGACGACCATCGACGGCAAGCCGCTGGCCTGGAATTGGGACGTGTTCAATCGCGAACTTGACCTGATTCGAACAGCCGCCCAAGAGCAGTTAACCGGCTCAAAGGCCGTTGCCGCAGACGAGGCGGCCGCGGTTTTTGGCTACTGCAAATCCCAGGTCTACAGGCTGGTCAGGGAGGACGAATTGAAACTAACCGTGCAGGGAATTGCCGACTATCTGGCAAAGCACGGCGAGAGATTGAAGAAACGCGACCAGTCAATGGCAAAACGGCGAAGAATGGCGGCGAACTGAATCTACAATCGCAGGGTCCGCCCCATGCCGGCGCGGTTCTCAGCTATTGCAAATCGCAGGTCCACAGAGTGGTCAGACTCGGCAATTTGCGACTGACCGACCACTACAACCCGCCCGCACCGCCGCCTTGCCCTGCATCTTCGATTTCACTCTCCTCGCCTTGCAGCAACAGCACCGCCTGCGCATCCGTGGCCGGTAGTTCCTGCACATCCTTGAGCTTCCGCTCGATGGCCCGCGTTCTGACGGCGGCCGTGTCGATCGTGTTCGTCGCCTCCTGCAGTTTCTTCTGCACCTTATTGAGAACGTCGCCGTATTTGCCGAATTCGGTCTTGACGGCCGCAAGGAGGTTCCAGACTTCGCTGGACCGCTTCTGGATGGCCAATGTGCGGAATCCCATTTGCAGGCTGTTGAGGATCGCCATCAGCGTGGTCGGGCCGGCGATCATGACGTGGCACTCTCGCTGAATGTGTTCGGTCAGGCCGATCCGCCTCACCACCTCGGCGAACAGCCCCTCGGTCGGCAGGTAGAGGATGCCGAAATCGGTGGTCTTCGGCGGGCTGATATATTTGTCACAGATGTCCCGTGCGCAACCTTTGACACGGAGTTCCAACGCCTTGATGGCGGCCTCCGCGGCTTCGGGATCGGCCTTCTCCTGCGCCTCCACCAGCCGCTGATAGTCCTCGGTCGGGAATTTGGCGTCGATGGGAAGCCACACCACCTGATCCTTGTCATCGCTGCGGCCGGGCAGTTTGATGGCGAACTCGACACGCTCGGCCTCATCCCTGGTGGCGACGTTGGTGCCATACTGGTCCGGCGTCAGCACCTGTTCCAGCAGCGCCCCAAGCTGCACCTCGCCGAACGTGCCGCGGGTCTTGACGTTGGTGAGCACTTTCTTCAAATCGCCCACGCCGGTGGCCAGCACCTGCATTTCGCCCAGCCCCTTGTAAACCTGTTCCAGCCGTTCGCTGACCTGCTTGAACGACTCGCCCAGCCGCTTTTCCAGCGTGCCTTGCAGCTTCTCATCCACCGTGGCCCGCATCTGGTCAAGCTGTTTGGCGTTGTCCTCCTGGATGCTCTTGAGTTTCTCCTCCACGGCCGTGCGAAGGGCGTCGAGCTTCTGCTGGTTGGTCTCGATAAGCTTGCCAAGCTGCTCGACGACGGCCGCAAGCTGCCGCCGCTGGTTGCCATCCATGTCCCCCAGCGTGCGCGCCAGCGAATCCCGGAATGAACCGAGTGACAGCGTGACTTCCTCACGGGCTTTCTGAGCCGCGGCGGCGGATTCGAGTCGAATCTGATCGAGCTTCCGGCCGCCGTCATCCTGAATATGCCCTAATCGCTGCTCGATGGTTTCGCGCATGGCGGCGAGTTTCTGATCATTGGTTTGCGTGAGGGAGAGAAGTTGCTGGCCCAGCGTGTCGGCCACGCCCTTGAGTGTATTGGCCAGTTCCTCGCGGGATTGACGGGCGGCGTGGGACGCCTCTTCGCGATTGCGCGCGATTTCATCGCGAACGGCCTGTTCGGTGCGCTGGAAGGACTTCTCAACCGGCGACAGGTCAACCGACAACTTGCGGCGAAGCAGCAAGACCTGAAGCACCAGGTTCCCCGCCAAAAGCGCAAGGGCAACGATCAGAAGCGTATCGGTCATGGCCGGTCTTTCCTTGACCGTCGCATCTTAGTGGAAACGCACCCGTCCAGCCATCGACGTTTCCCGGCGGCGCCCACCCGCGCCGCCGGGGGAACCCGCCGACTAGACCTGATGCAGTCGCATGAGCAGGGGCAGTCTAGCGTTTACTTCGTCAACCATTTCGGCGGTAAGTGCCGCGGCCTGCAGATTGTCGCCGCTGACGGTTTGATCTTTGGCCGACAGCGGGCATCCGATCCTGGTCTGGCAGGCCAGAGTGTCGGCGACATAGATGTGATGGCACAGAGCCTGATACTCCTCCGGCGCCTCGTCGGGCCTGTGGTGAAATTCGATCACCATGAGATGCGGTTCGGGGAACGCCCATTTCCTGGCCAGGGCGGCCCCCAGTTCGCCATGCTTGAATCCGAAGATCCACTGTTCCAGCTCCCCAAACGGCCCGGTTCCCATTTCGGCCTGCGTGAATAGCGCCGTGCCCTGGCCGACCTCCGATTGCGCCGCGAGCATCAGACCGATATCGTGCAGCATTCCGGCAAGAAACGCTTCCTCGGGGTCGAGCTTGTCGGACCTGACCGCCAGTTCTCGCGCCGCGATGGCAACGCAAATGCCGTGGTCCCAAAGATCGCGCGCGGTATAGGTTCCAAAATCCGCCGCCTTGCACATGGTGCAAAGGCACGTGCAGAACACGATCTCCTTGACCGTTCGCGTTCCCAGATACGCCACCGCCCGATCCAGCCGGGTCATCTTGGTCGTCAGCGAATAAAACGAACTGTTGACGGCCTTCATGACGGCCCCGGCCAGGGCTGTGTCCTTCTCGATCAATCTCACCAGTTGGGGGGATTTGCAATTGGGATCGCCGCTGAGGTGCATGATCTCGGCTGCGCTTTCAGGCAGCGCACGCAGGGCCGGATGTTTCTTCAGAAAGCTGTCAACTCCAAGGGCATTGTTCCGTGTGGTTCCCATGTTCCCCGCCATAGTCGTTGGGATTCAATCCCAAAATCCGCCGCTCGATTCTGTAGGCAAGAGTATTTCCGATATCGACATTTAACCAATCAACTATTAACAATTCAATTGTGGTCTGCAAAGACCAAGTATGGCCGCGTGTTTTCGCACAGGCGGCCGGCCCTTTTTCGCTGCCCGGTTATGATTTTGTTCGCGTTCCACGGCCCGCCGCTGGACAATATCGCAGGAATTTGCGGCAACTGTTTTCCGCCATCACCGAAAAGGGGTAAAGCGTTTCGGTGATCAGGTCGCGACCGGGCGATCATCGCGTTGCGCCACCGAACCAAACGCCCTTCGGCAGTTCGCCCATGCCACCTGTCAAATCCCCTCACAAATGCGCCATGTAGGACTTGAACCTACAACCCGCTGATTAAGAGTCAGCTGCTCTGCCAATTGAGCTAATGGCGCTGATGAATCGGCAAGGAATTTAGCCTCGACGCCCGACAAGTCAAGGGAGATGCGGCACCAATGCACGCCGACACCGCAAGAAGCCGGCCGAGGTTTCACTGCCCGTTGAGGGGGTGATAGTCAAGCCGCTTGGAGACGGCATCGTAATTGCACCATTGCAAAAGGAACGGCTTGAGCGCGTCCTCGTAAATAACGGCCTGTTCGTAGGCGGTATCGGGACCGAAGGTGTCGCTGGTCCAACTGGGGACAACCGTGTCGATCTGGATGACCACCACCTTGTGGTCGGGAGGCAGATCAAGCACGGCGACGGGCATCGTGCTGGACGACATCCGGGCTGACAGGAGCATCGAGCGGATACTCTCGATGAGGATGCGGCTGGATTCCGGCTTGAGGGGATAGTTGGCGATGGTGGCTGTGGGAGTGGGAACAACCGGCCCGGCGACCAGGAGTTTGCATCCCTGATCGGTAGCGGCGGCCGGAAGGCTGCCGGTGGCGGTGGCGGCGCTGGCCAGGGCCTGCGCCGCAGTGCGGGCCATGTCCATCGACTTGACGGTCTGAACGTCCTGAACGATCTGATCCATCTTCGCCGACTCGGGCTCCTGGGCGGCCTTGTCGGCGTCGGTGATGCGACAAACGTAGAGGTTTCCATCGGCGTCAACCAGCGGCATCGACGGCGCCATGACCTGCAATACCGTGGCCGATTGCGCGTCGGACGAGACGAACGGCGCGGCGGACGTCATGACATACGTGGGGAAGGAGACGCCCATTGAACTGGTCCAGGAGTGGCCGATGCCCGGTTCGGCTTCAAGATCGGCCTGGGTCTTCCAGAAATCGCTCAGGATGCCGACGGTGGCGGTGAAATTGGGCGTGTCTTTTTCGATGGCCGACCTGAGGCCCTTGAGATATTCGGAGGAATCGTAGGGCACGCCGAAGCTGGTGAGCGGATCGGCCGTCGGGTCGATCTTTCGGTCCTTCTGCCATTTGGTGTAGTCGGTGGACATGGAGTTGATGATGCGGGCCTGGATCTGCTTGGTCAGGGCGTCGACTTTGTCGCGGCTGAGGGCGTTGAAGACGGCGATATTCTCCGGATCAAACGGATGCATGGCGGCGCGGGCGGCTTGCGTGGCCGGGGCGGTCGTCGAACCGGCCACGGCCGGCTGCGTCGCCGGCGGGGGGAACTCATCGGGATGGGCGTGGCGATACGTGATTTCATCGGCGGCCCACTGGATCGGCGGCTGCTGCGCCTTGACGGCCTCGATGATCTGTGCTTTGGGGATTTCGATGTACTGATACTTCACGCGATCGGGATGCGTATATCCGAAGCCAAAGGGATCGCCGGCCTGGGAGTTATATTGCCCGGGCTGATAGCTGACGAAGTGCTTGTACTGGTCGTCAACTTCCTGGGTGGTGGGGGCGGTGGTGGGGTGGAAATTGTCGGTGGGGAATTCCGCCACGTTCAGCCAGACCTGCTGTTGGTCTGTGGCCAGGGCTCGCTGCACTTGTGGCTGGCTGACTTTGACGGCAGAGGCGGCCCGCCCGACCAGTGCCTGGACGCGCATCAGCCGCGCCAGCGCCTGGCTGACTGCCTGTTGCTCGGCCGGGTCTGAAGGCAATGTCACCTTGTTATTGACCAGGAATTCGTTGGCCTTGTCCGGGCTGATCTCGATGCCCTGCTGGCGAGCTTCGTAATCAAGCAAATAGAACGTCGATTTGTTCGCTTCGATGGCGACGTACGCCTCCTGCTGGAGCTGCATGGTGAGATTGCGGCCGTACTGATCTTCCCACGGAATTCTGGCCAGTGTGTCCCAATCCTCGTTGGCCTGCTGGAAGTCGGTGCCGTAGACCTTGGCGCCGCCGATGGTGCCAACGGCGCTCAGTTGGCGTGTGTTGGCGCCGCGGTTGGAGGGGAGCATGAAGATGATCATGAGCAGGGCGGAAAAGATCGCGATCAGTTTCTTTTGGTTGTTCTGGATAAACTTTTTCATGGAATTCCTTCAAGGTGCGGTGGATGCTCTGGTGGTGGCGGCCAGGCGCGAGACGGCCAGGTTCGCGCTGGTGGCCCAGGTGCTGGTTGGGTATGTGTCGATCAACTGCCGGTACAACGGCAGAGCCGCCGGGTCGTGAATGGATTCCAGGATGGCGGCGGCCTGATAGATGGCCTGGGGAATCCGCGGATTGGCGGTCTGGTCCTTACCATGGGCGGCGACGCGCAGGTACGCCAGCGCCACATCCTGCCAATCCTGCACGACGGGATTCGGTTTGGTCTTGACCAGTCCCTGCTGGGCCGAGGCCAGAACGAAAAGGGCCTCGGCCTGCTGGGCGGGATCGACGATCTTGGGGGCATCGTCGTGGATGATCTTCTGGGCTTCGGCGAACTGGCCGCGTAATACGTCATTGTTCGCCGCGGCAATCCGGCCGTCGATCAGAGCCTTGTTGGCAATGGTGTCCGGAGCGCTGCTGTGGAGCTTGAGCAGTCGCGTGGCGACATCGGCGGCGGCCTTGGGATCCTGCCGCGCCTGCTGGATTTCCAGCAGGAACTGGAGAAGCTGTTCCTGGGCCGCCTCAGTATCACTTTCGGCGGCGACGGCGGCCAGTTCCTGTTCGACGGTGTTAGCCGCGGTATTGAGCGCTCGGTCGTCACGCGGAATTTGCGGCTTATACGGAGCGGCGGCGGCGGGATATCGGCGCACTACGGCCGCATAAGCGGCGGCGGCATCGTCGAACCGATTGGCCGCGTTCGCCGCGATCAGCAGCCGGAATGCCGCCCAATCGCGCACCCATTCGGCCGGGCTGCTCGAGAGAGTGCGGCGATATCCATCGACGGCCGGATCCCAATGTTGTGCGACAAAGGCGTCCTCGGCCCCATTGAACGCGGCGTTGCCGTCGAGTTGGATTTCCACGACCTGCTGCACATCACGGGAAATCTGCCGGTCGGAATTGAAGGTGAAGACGATCTGGCCGCCGGAGACGTTGACGATTTTGACCGGATCGTAGCGGGTCTGGGTATTTCCGGCGGCCTTGAGGATAATGACATCGGCCCAGGCGGCGCTGGCCGTACAGAGGGCGATAGAGCTTACGATGATGACGGCAAAGGCGGCGCGTGCTGTCGCGGCGCGTCCCCGACCTTGCGGGCCACCCCTGTCTCCTCCTCTCCCTGTACTCAGGGAGAGGGGGTAAAAGTCTGGCGGCAGAGATGTGCGCGCTCCGGGCATGGCGTGCAGGGGCTTGTCATGTCGGGATGAGGCGCTGGGGCTTATGGTCATGTCAAAACGTCAATTCGCCGAGGCGCATAATGGCGGCCATGCAGGAGAGGGGAGTCGAACCCCTAAACCGATTAAGGTACAGGATCCTAAGTCCTGCGCGTCTGCCAATTCCGCCACTCCTGCGACGACGCACACTCCAGCGGTATTGTAAGGCACGGGGCGGGCGCGTGCCACTGGGCTGGGGCGGATGGTTGTTAGAGGCCCGGCAAGCGGATATCGCGACTGGCGATGGCCTGGCGCTCGAGGTGTTGGCTGAGCATTGTCGCGTAACTGTCGCCAATCAGCGGAGCGTGGGATAGGCCCAGTGCCCGCCGGGCGGACATGACCGATTGTTCGTCGGGGCCTTCGATTTCGATGAAGCCGCCCAGGAGCGGCAGGCGGTCGATGTCCACCGCGCAGCCCATGAATTTGTAGGCGGTGCGATGTTTCTCGAAGCGCAATGTCGGTCGATAGCCCAGGCATTCCAGCAGGGCGGCGGCGTCGGTGTCGCTGGCGGCGTGGAGTTCAACCTCCTGACGAGTCTTAAGGGGGCCCGGCTGGCGCGGGCCTTTGTATGTGATGATGACCTGCTCGATCGCGGTTGCGGGGTCGCGGTCGGTGCGGATACGCAGGCCGCGATCGCTCTTGGTGAGTGAGCGATCGGGCGTGTCCAGGAACGTGTTGATCTCGATGTGCTCCACCGGCGGGGGGCAGGCGGCGGCGAGATGGCGCAGAATCGCCGACGGATCGTCCAGCTTCATCTTGGCTTCGATTTCGATACCCATGACATGCACGCGTTCATCTGACAACGAAACTCACCAGACGCTTGGAGACATACACGCGGCGGACGATGGTCTTGTCCGTCAGCCAGGGTTTGACCGACTCAACCGCTTCGGCCGCGGCCAGAACCGTCGGCTCGTCGGCGTCGATGGGCATGGTGATCTTGCCGCGTATCTTGCCATTGACCTGCACCGGTAGCTCGATGCGATCGACGACCAGCTTGGCCGGATCAACCGTTGGCCAGGGATGACCCGACAGCGAAGTGGCGTGGCCCAGCCGCTGCCAGATTTCCTCGGCGATGTGCGGGGCGAAGGGGGAGAGGATCAGCACAAATCGATCGGCCAGCGATCGCGGTATCGTCTTCAGGCCGGTGATCTGGTTGTTGAGCGTGATGAGAGCGGCGATGGCGGTGTTGAAGCGCATGGCCTTGATGTCGGCGGCGACCTTCTGGATGGTGAAATGCAGGGCGCGATCCAGATCGGGATCGATCGGTTCATCGGCAAGGCGAGGGGAGATTTGCGTGTCGCTGGCGGTCGTGGCAACGGGCGCACCGGGTGTTTCCGGCGTCTCGCCGACAAGGTTGCGCCATACGCTGGCCAGAAATCGGGACATGCCGACGATATCGCGCGTGTTCCACGGCTTGGGAACTTCCAGCGGGCCCATGTACATCTCGTACAGGCGGAACGTATCAGCGCCAAAATCGCGGACGATCTCGTCCGGATTGACGACGTTGCCCCGGCTTTTGCTCATCTTGAAACTACGGCCGTCCACGCGAATCGACGTGTTGCTCTTCAGCCGGAACCCTTCGGAGGATTTCTCGACCTGCTCCTCGGTAAGCCGCCGGCCCAGCAGCGACTGGCCGGTCCTTCGATCGACGGCCGTCATCTGCGGGCCGTCTTCACCAGCGGTTTCGGCGACATCACGGCAGTCTTCCAGGCTGACGGGTTTGCCGTCGGTGGATTCAAAGACGTGATATTCCATCTCGCCGAGAATCAGGCCCTGATTGACCAGGCGCGCGAATGGTTCGGGCGTGCTGACATAATTCAGATCGAACAGCACCTTGTGCCAGAAGCGGGCATAGAGCAGATGCAGCACCGCGTGCTCGACGCCGCCGACGTACAGATCCACCGGCATCCAGTATTTTTCAATTGCCGGATCGACAAACCGCGTGGCGTTGTACGGATCGAGATAGCGGAGGTAATACCAGCACGACCCGGCCCATTGGGGCATGGTGTTGGTTTCGCGGACCAGGGGCTCGACAGGACGCCACGTGGCCCGGCCGGCGTCGCTCGGCGTGGCGTACTGAAGCACCGTCGAAGCGGCGGGCGCCGGGGCGGTTGCGGGCGTCGCGGGCGCATTGGGCTCGCTAAACGTCACGTTGACCCAATCGCGCACCTTGCTCAGCGGCGCATCCGGCGTGCCGGTCGGCTTGAAATCGGTCATATCCGGCAATACCAGCGGCAATTTCGATTCGTCCAGCGCGAACGCCCGTCCCGTGGCGTCCAGGATGATCGGGAATGGCTCGCCCCAATAGCGCTGCCGCGAGAAAAGCCAGTCGCGCAATTTGTATTTCACCGAGCGCACGCCAAGGTCTTCGCCCACCAGGATGTGGATCATCTGCTCGGCGGCCTGCGGTGTCTTCAAGCCGTCGATGGCCGGTGAATTGATCGACGTTCCTTCATCGACATACGCCAGGCCGAACGATTCCGGGCGCTGGTGGTATTGTTCGCGCAGGCCGGCCGGGTCTTTCATCGGCGGGTTGCCGCGCTGATGCCAAGTCTCGCTCAGCCAGGCATCAGGAGGCAGGACCACGGGGACGATCGGCAGTTTCATCGCCTGGGCGAAATCCCAGTCGCGTTGATCGTGGGCGGGGACGGCCATGATGGCGCCGGTGCCATAGCCGGGCAGCACATAGTCGGCGATCCAGACCGGTATCTTCCGGTCGCTCATCGGATGTTTGGCGAAGGCCCCGGTCATTACGCCGGTTTTCGATTTGGCGTCGGCCATGCGATCGCGTTCGGATCGTGCGGCGGTGGCGGCGATGTATTGGGCGACGGCGGGGCGCTGGGCTTGCGTGGTGATGCGGCGGACCAGTGGATGCTCGGGCGCCAGCACCAGATACGTTGCGCCATAAAGCGTATCGGGCCGCGTGGTGAAGACCGTCACGATCGGTGCATCATCGGATGGCAGATCCTTTTGCTGAGGCGCATCGGACGGATCGGCCGGTTCATCCTCGCGGGCGAACAAGCCGGACTCGGCCACCGCTTCGGCCGCATCCGCCGCTCCGCCGGGGGCATCCAACCACGGCGATGATGAAAGGCCGGCGGGGTCAATTTCAAAGTCGATCTCCGCGCCGACGCTCCGGCCGATCCATTGCCGCTGCATTTCCTTGAGCGATTCGGGCCAGTCGAGTGCATCCAGATCAGCCAGCAGGCGATCGGCATAGGCGGTGATGCGGAGCATCCATTGGCGCATGGGTCGGCGCTCGACGGGATGATTTCCGCGCTCGCTCTTGCCGTCGATCACCTCTTCGTTGGCCAGCACCGTGCCCAGAGCCGGACACCAGTTGACCATCGCATCGTCCATGTACGCCAGGCGATGCCCGTCGATCGCGTCGCGCTGTTCGGTGTCGCTCAATTCGCTGAACCGGCGGGCGATGCGCATGGCGCCGAACGTCAGGGCTTCGGGGATTGAACCCAGGTCCGGACTGACCACCAGCCGGCCATCGGGCGCCACCAGCAGATTTCCGCTGGCCAGTTCACTCTCCAGATGCGCGATGGGCATTGCCTTATTCAGGACGGGGTTGAAATACGAATTGAACAGCTTGAGGAAAATCCACTGCGTCCAGCGGTAGTATTTCGGATCGGTGGTGTCGATCTCACGGTCCCAGTCGTAGCTGAGGCCCAGCAGTTGAATCTGACGCCGGAAATTGGCGATGTTTCGCTCGGTCGCCTGGCGCGGATGAATGTTGTTGGCCACCGCATATTGCTCCGCCGGCAGTCCGAAGGCATCCCAGCCCATCGGATGCAGCACGTTGTGGCCGGTCATGCGCAAAAAGCGAGCGACGATGTCCGTGGCCGTGTAACCCTCGGGATGCCCGACGTGCAGCCCGGCGCCGCTGGGGTAGGGGAACATGTCGAGCACATAGGCCTTGGGCATCGCCCCGGCCTGCTCCGGCGGCAGCGCCGCAAACGATTTGTTCTTCAGCCAATACTCCTGCCATTTCTTTTCGATTCGCGCAAAGTCGTATGCCATGGCGCAGACTATAACGTCATCGCGGCCGAGTGGTAACAGCCGAAAGGCGCAAAACGTTCGAGCCCGCTGCCCTTTATGGGGACGACACGTGAATTGGCCCGCCCGACACGGGGCCGCCGATAATTGGATTTCGACGTGGCGACTCTTTCATCGGTGGCGGAGGGCTTTCGAGGCTGAGGCCGATAAATCCGCGCCGCGAGCCCTAAACCCCCGGAGCGCAGCGGTCGATGACCTTCATGATGACCATCCAGTTCAAAAAGAGGATTTTGCGATGGCAGACTTGATGCGTTTACTCCTCACAATGTACGTGCTTTCGTGCATTTTCGGCATTTCCCAAACAATGCTTGGCCTTGGCGCAACACCGATCCTTCTCTGCCTCGCGCGAAAAGCAAATGCACGGATTTGGGTGTTGATAGCGTGGCACGCGACCCTGACCCTCGCGTTTGCAGCGGTCTCCGCGATGGTCGCTGTGGGCATGTGGCGAGAGGTCGATCTTGGCTGGTGGCGTTACCCGGTCTGCTTTATGTTCTTCCTTTTCCTGTTGGGAAGTCACTGCACCACGCGATTCAGAGTGGGCGAAGATCCCGAAGCCGAAACGATTGGTGGCGCGGCGATCTTGGTTGGCCTTTTCGGTTTCGTCGCCTTCTGCGCACTGCCAAATTTACTGCTAAACAACAGCGCTTCGACTGCGTGCGCGCGCTGGGCAACTTGGTTTCTTGATGGATGGTGGACCCGCGGATGGACTGGGGTCATCCTGGGGTCCTTTGTGTTGTGGCGGTTTGGGCTTTTTGCACTGTCCGCTGGGCTTGGGTCGGCATTCGTGCTAGTGGCCATTCCAATCTCGGCAATCGCCGAAGCACGGAAGAATCGGGTGGGATCGCGGCGTGGGAACGCAATTACCTGCCGACTTCCGCCGACCACTGCGACCCCACGGCCAAAAACTGCGTCAGGCGCCAGCCGACCCGATCAGGCGGCGGCGCAAAGCGCGGCTGATGCGATGCGCGTTGCGCTGGCGCATTATCATGAAACAGGTGGTGCCGTCCAGGATTACGCAAAAGCGATGGTCTATTTCCGCAAAGCGGCTGACGACGGCAATGCGCCGGCGATGTACTACATCGCTGCGCTGTACGAGATTGGCCGCGGCGTGCCGTCGGATTGCCAACAGGCAATGGCCTGGTATCTCAAGGCCGCCGACGCCGGCGATGCGCCCGCGATGACTAGAGCTGGGTTTCTGTACGAGCATGGGCGCGGTGTGGCGCAGGATTACCAGCGGGCGTTGGCGTGGTACCGCAAAGCCGCTGACGCGGGGAATCCGGACGCAATGACCAGCATCGGTTTCCTCTATTGCAGGGGGCATGGCGTGGCAAAGGACTACGAGCAAGCTATGTATTGGTTCCGCCAGGCCGCCTATGTGGGCAATGCGGAGGCGATGGCCTATATCGGTCTCCTATATGAACACGGATGCGGCGTGCCGAAGAATCTAGAGGAGGCCGTCGTTTGGCATCGCAAGGCCGCCGAGGGGCGCAATGCGATGGCGATGATGAAGATGGGAGTTCTCTACGAGATAGGCCAAGGTGTGCCACAAGACTACGAACAGGCCATGGCGTGGCACCGCGCGGCTGCCGAGGCGGGTGAGGCTGCGGCCCTGACCAGCATCGGTTTCATGTATTGCAATGGGCTTGGCGTGGCGAAGGACTACGATGTGGCTTTGGATTGGTACCGCAAGGCCGCCGATGCGGGTAATGCAGAGGCGATGAGGCACATCGCCGATATGTATGCGAATGGCGACGGTGTGCCGGAAGACCGCGAGCAGGCCAAGGCGTGGTATCGTAAGGCTGCCGACGCCGGCGACGCGGTAGCGACATTCTTCTGTGGCCCCCGCGCGGTGGCATAGCAACGGGCGCCAATTGGGCGTAGCAACGGGATGGACTGGCAGAAAGGAATAGCGCGATGGAGTCAGATCCCAATTCGGCACTTGAAATTCGCTCCTATTTGACGCGCCATGGCGAGGGATTCGACATAAGTCGCGAGGTGGTGATCAAGCCGGAGCTCTGCCCGTACCAATATTTCTCAACTTGTCCCGGTTACACCGCAAAACGGCGAGCGTTGGCAAATTTTGTGGGCAAGGAGCATTTCTTGTGGGCGTATGAAAAGGAGCGGGGATTCCGCCACCGCGAGGGGATCAAGCCGGTCGAATGGGAACTGCGGCTCGGGCATCATCGCGTCCTTGGGTACGTGGACGATGATAAGTGGGGCGCAATCCGAGAGAACGAAAGATGGGACGGCTCTGCGGGTAGCGACCTTTCCGAACTGCGCGAATGTTATACCGTATGCCGACCGAGCAAGGGCGATTTTAGCGTGTTGTTGCGATTTCCGATCTGGCCGCTTCTCGCGGACGAGAGCTTCGAGAAAAGGTGTGTGCCTCCGACAGACAACTTCGGTGCCGCCATGAGGCGGCGTCCGGCGGTTACCTGAGCTATTCCAACCCCAGCGCCATCCGCACGAAAGGATTGTTGGCTCGCTCTTCCATGAGCAAACTCGGCCGGCCGTGGCCGGGGAGAAGGCGCGTCGCGTCCGGCAGGTCCATGATGGTTCGCAGCGATTCGGTCAGGGCGTCGGGGTCGCTGTCGGGCAGATCGGTCCGGCCGACGGAGCCACCGATGATGAGATCGCCGCCCACCAGCACTTCCTCGTCGGGGAAATAGAACGCGACGTGACCCGGCGAGTGGCCGGGCGTGTGGATGACCCGCAGTCGCAGCGCGCCGATCGAAAGTGTCTGTCCATCGGCGAAATAAGCGTCCGCCTTGCGCGGGGGAATCACAAATGGCAGCGGGAAGTAGTCGGTGGTGGGCTGGATCAGCTTGGGTTCGTCCAGCGGATGGATCAGCACGCGAACGGCCGGGAATCGGGCCGTGACCACCGCGTGATCCGCGACGTGATCGAAATGCCCGTGCGTCAGGTATAGGGCGACAATATCCAACCCGCGAGCCTGGGCTTCGTCCAGAAGCACCGCCGTCGTGTCGTTGGGAGCATCAAACAGGACGGCCTGTTTTGATGGCTCATCAGCGATGAGAAAACAATTTGTCGAAGCGATGCCGCCGCTGTTCATGAGTATCTGCATCGAGGTACGCTCTCCTGGGGCGCTGGCTCGACAGGATACACACTGCAACGGCAATTCGTAAGCGGCGGCATCGCGGTGTTGCCGGATTACTCCTCGGTCAACTGACGCAGGCACCATTGCAGCAGGCGTTTTTCCTGTTCGCCGGTCGCTTTGCCGATGGCCGCCTGCACCGCCGAAGCGGCCGATGCGCCGGAATTGCCCATGAATCCCAGTGCCAATGCCGCGCGCTCGCGCGTCGCGAGTTTGTCATCGCTCAGATGCGGAACCAGCACGTCAACCGTTTCGCCATCGCCGCAGGCGAGGATCTTGTATCCCCAATCCGGCACGTTTCCGGCCGTGCCGGCAATGATCTCCTGGGCCAGCATCTTGGCGCTGGGGCGAAGACGATAGCCGAGTTCTTCGGCATAGGATTCGTAGATGAATCGGAAGATGTCGCCGGGTCCGCCGCCGCCCATGCCGCCGCCCGGCCCACCGCCGCGCCCGCCAGGGCCGCCGCCCATCCCCATCCATCCACCTTGCCAGGGGAATCCCTTGGTGGGCTGAATCGCCCACAGTGTCGCCGACGGCAGCACCGGATTCTTGATCGGGCTGCTCTGAATGGTCGGGATCGCGTCCTTCGCCACCGGACCCAGCAGCGACAGGTAGATCATCATGTTGTATCCGTCCACCTCGGTCGCGCCCGGCAGGGCCTTGATGATGAAATTGACGGCCGGATGCGCGCCATCGCCGCCGATCTGCGACATGGCCCGCACCGCGGCCCATCGCACATCGCTCTGGTCGCTGGAGAGCATCTTGGCCAGCCGGGGCAGCGCCGGCGTCGCGATCTGGCCAATGTGTCCCAAAGCGTCGGCCGCATCGACCGCCAATGTCGCATTGTCCAGAAGCGGAATAAGCGCACTAGCGGCCTTATCGCTGGGGGCACCCAGCGTCGAGATCGCCACCAGCGCCGTCATGCGCGTGGCCTCGTCGGGACTATTGAGAAATCCAGCCAGCTTGTCCGCCAGCCCAAACACCGCCTTGCCGGCGATTCCCGTATTGCCAATGGCCAGCATGCGGATCGAGGTCTCCGCGCTATCCAGTCCCTTTGACAGCACATCCACGGCCCGCTCGTCGCGAGGCGTTATGCGGCACATCGCTGCCGCGGCGCTGAATCGCACGTCCGGCGAAGCGGAATCGAGCAGCGTCGCCAAGGCCGGCGCTGCGCTGCGGGCGCTGCGCCCCAGCCAGCGGAGGTCGTGCGCCGTATCCGCCAGAACGGCCGGATCGCTCGAGTGAAGCAGTTCTATCAGGTGCGGCAGATCCGATTCATCAACCGGCCCGGTGCCGATGAGATAAGTGGGGCTTGACGCCGCCGCCGTCACCTGGGGCGGCGCCGAGATGTTCTCGTGAATCCGCTGCACGCGCACCAGGTCCGGCAGGGCCTGTCGATTCAGCGGAAGGTCAAAGCTCGCTCCTTCTGTATCGTCGCCGTAGGGGAGAACAGTCAGTGTGGCTTCCTTGCCCGCCAGCATCGTCTCGACTCCGTCGCACAGCCGGCCGATGGTTCCGAAATACGCCAGGGGCAGATCGGGCCGCGGCGGGCCGAGTTTCCACGCCCCGGCGGTGTTGGCGCGAACCTGGTACCAGCCCTGGCCCATGCAGACCAGTTCGGTGGTGCGGGACATGAACATGACCGCCCGCGCCCCCGGCTGGGCCCATTGCAGAATCGGCCGCGGAACGGCAACGCCGTCCGAGGCCTGCACGTCGTGGCGCACCGGATCGGCCGACAGATCGCCCTTGAGGGCTCGGATCGGAAGCAGCATGACGGAATGGTCGGCGGCACTGAACTTGTCCACCTGCACGATGGCGATCGACTTGGAATCGCCCACGACCTTGGCAAGAGTCGGGGCCAGATCGATGTAGCCATGAGCCCATTGGCCGCCGATAAGACAGAGTACGATTGCAGATATCAGTATCCTATGTCGATTCACGTTACACATCACAAACTCCTGAAATCGAACAATTACATCTGGCGCTTCTGTAGGGTCCGCATTGCGGACCGGAATCGTAGGTTGCCATGACACCGGTTCACGGTGAGGACCCCGCGGGCTCATCAGTCCATGTATCCCAACCCGATAAGAGTCGCCGTCTGATCCGCCGTCAGCAAAGGCAGCAGATCGTCTTGCGCCTCGGTAAGTTGAGCCTGCGCCTTGGCGCGAGCGGTGCGAACGGCCGCGACCTTTTCCTTCACCTGGTCGTCCGTGTGCTTTGGGTCGGCCAGCGTGGTTTGAAGGTCGGTCATAGCCTCGGCGATCGGATTGCGCTGGGCGGCCGACTTGAGCACGGCGGCACTGGCGCGATCGGCGGTCTGAGTCGCCGGCGCCAGGCGTGCGCTCGGGTTCGTCGTGGCCGTGATCGTTGCGCCGGCCACGCCGCCCGTGACCGCGGTCGGCGGATTGACGGCCTGATTTGATGGAGCAACGGCCGGCTGCTGCTGTGGCTGCGAATTGCCGGTGTCCGGGCCGCCGAATCCACCTCCACCGGGTCCGCCAAATCCACCGCCTGGACCGCCGAATCCACCGCCGCCGGGTCCGCCATTGCCCGGCCCTCCACATCCTGGTCCGCCCCCGCCGGGTCCGCCGAATCTCCCGCCGCCCGGCCCGCCGAATCCTGGTCCGCCGGGTCCCCCGAAACCACCGCCACCGGGTCCGCCGAATCCACCTCCACCAGGACCACCGAATCCACCGCCGCCGCGACCGCGGCCGCCGAATCCGCCCGGCCCGCCGCCGGCGCCGGGATCGGAGAAGCTATCCCCGCCGCCTGGGCCGCCCATCCCCGGGCCGCCGCCAAATCCGAAACCAACTCCACCCGCGTTCGCGTTGCTCAGAAGCGATTGCGTCGCCTGTCGGGCCGCAATCAGTTTGTCGATCTTCGGCCCGATCACGATCCATTCCTCGTCCGTGGCGTGAAGCTGCGACTTGATGGAGGTCGAGCCGGAATCGGCCGCTGCGCCGCCGCCGCCGCGTCCGGCCGGCTGCGCCATAGCCAGGACGGGCAGCGCCACAATCGCCAGTGACGTCCATAAGATAGTACGTGCCATAAAGAACCATCCTTGAGCGGAATATCCCCACCGGACAATCCATGAACCGAGCCGCCCAACTCGTTCGAGCAACCACAATAATTGGCATCGCATTAAGCGCACGTGAAGAATTGAAAAAATTTCGGAGTCCATTCCGGGGGCATCACATTGGGCGCACCGCTGTCACCGTGGCAGGCGGACGGTGAATGTCGAGCCTTTGCCCGGCTCGCTGGTGAAGGTGATCGTCCCGTGGTGTGCCTCCACGATCGTCTTGCAGATCGCCAGGCCCAGACCCGTGCCGCCGTCGTCGCGGGCGCGGGAAAAATCAACGCGGTAGAACCTCTCGAAAAGAAACGGCTGATTCTCGGGCGGAATGCCGATTCCCGTATCGGCGATGCTGAGAACAGCCTGGGCGCCTTCGGCTTTCACCGTGATAATGATGCTTCCCTTATCGTGATTGTAGCGAATGGCATTGGTCAGGAGATTGGTCACGACCTGCCCCAGTCGCGACGCGTCGGCCTTGAGACTCACCGGCTCCAGGTGGGATTCAACCGTGATGTTCTTCGTCGCCGCCAGCGGCATCAGCATCGACACCGAATCCTCGACGATGCGCTTGAGATCACTGACGGCGGGGGTGAACACCAGCGATCCGGCGTCCGCCCTTGCCAGAAGCAGCAGCGAATCCAGCAGGCTCTTCATGCGCTCCGAGGCCCGCTGGCAGCTTTGGAACATGATGCGGTATTCTTCCGCCGACCGCTCCCGCGCCAGGGCAAGCTGCACATTCGTGTGCATGACCGTCAGGGGTGTACGCAGCTCGTGAGAAGCGTCGGCCGTGAAACGAACCTGCTGGCTGAACGCCGCTTCCAGCCGCGAGAAGGTCTGGTTGAGAACCCTGGCCAGCGTGCCCAGTTCGCTGCTGGTTCCGGCCTGGTCGATCCGTCGCGACAGGTTGGACGCGCTGATCTCCTGCGCCACGGCCGTGATCGCGCGAATCGGCCGCACCGCCCGCACCGAGAGGTACCACCCGCCGGCCAGACCGAACAGCAGCACGCCGACGCCCGACAAACCCAGCAGCCACGCGGACCGCCGCAACTCGGCCTTGTCGGCGGCGATTGAACGCCCAACGAGCACGACAGCGCCGCCGAACACCTGCACGTAGGCTTCGCGCAGATCGCCGCGCTGGCGGACGACGGGGGGTTCGGGTTGGCTGGGCGGACCCATGGGCGCGAAGCCGCTCAGCGGCGTGAGCGGGTCGGGGATATCGGCGGCCATCGCGACGGACTTGAACTGCATGCCATCAGGGGTCCAGACTTTGGGCTGCGTACCCTCGGCGGTCCAGAGTGCGAAATACAACTGGCCGGGATTGCCTTCAGCGAACCGGCCGGCAACCGCATTGGGGATCGTCACGTCCATCTCGAAATTGGCGCGCGTCCCGCCAGACCGATCGGGACCACGTCCCTGGCGATCCCCCCGGCCGCCGGGGCCGCGGCCAAAGGGCTGGTCCGGTCCGCGATCCGCTGGATTATCGCCCGGACGCGTGGATGCCGGCCTGCTGGATGGTCCGGGACCGCCGGGACCGAACCCGCCGCCCGGTCCGCCGCCGGGCCCTCCACCTGGACCAAAGCCGCCGCCTGATCCCGGTCCGCCGCCTGGTCCTCCACCTGGACCAAAGCCGCCACCTCCGCCTGGTCCACCAGGCCCACCGGGTCCGCCGCCGGGCCCGCGCCATCGCGGCATCCACATGGCCCGCGCTGCCAGCAGTTGCACGTTCTGAGCCAGATCGGCGTCGATTTTCTGATACCGCTCGCGGTTGAGTCCGTAATACGAGGCAACACCAAAACCGCTGAGCACCACGGCCAGCAGTCCCGCGTGCCAGATCTGCATCGACCATCGGATCGAATTAAACATCGATCTGGTATCCCTCGCCACGCCGGGTGGTGATGAAATCCTTGCCCATCTTTTTTCTCACGTTGGCAATATGCACATCCACAAGATTCGACAGTGTATCATCCGCCTCGTCGAAAATGTGTTCATAAATCATCGTCCGCGTCACCAGCTTGCCCTTGTGCAGCGCCAGCAACTCCACCAGGGCATATTCCCTGGGCGTCAGCGGAATCGTCTCGCCCGCCCGCCGCACCGTCCGGTCCGATGTGTCAACCCGGAATTCGCCGATATCGATCGCCGCCTGTGCCTGGCCGCTGGTCCGCCGGATCAGCGCCCGCAGCCGCGCCTCCAGTTCCTTCAATTCAAACGGCTTGGTCAGGTAATCATCGGCCCCGCCGTCCAATCCCTTGATCCGATCCGCCAGCGCATCGCGGGCCGTCAGGATGAGCACGGGGGTTTTGCGGGTCTTGCGCAGCTCGCGCAGCAGATCCCAGCCATTCATTCCCGGCAGCATCAGATCCAGCACGATCGCGTCGTAATCGGTCCCCGCCGCCTTGAACAGGCCGGTCTTGCCCTCGGACGCCTCATCAACCGCGTATCCGGCCTCGCGCAGAACCTGGCATAACGCGCTGAGCAGGTCGGTTTCATCCTCGATGACCAGAATTCTCATGATTGGCTCCTCACAACATATATCGCATACGCTCGTTCACCTGAAGCCCGCATGAAGGATTTGGAGATGGCCCGCGTGACTTTCGCCGCAGGCTGCCGGGTCCGGCGATCGCGTCAAACGGCCCGTTCTGCGGCTGTCACAAACCCGGTCGCATCGGCGGATTTATCTTGCACGATACGAATCGCCACTTAGAATACCGCCGAGGTCTTGATAACCGCCACAAGCCGGCCTGTGCCGGTGGAGTCTGCCGGAAACTCAAGGAGGCCGGGAGTCTTTGATGCAAATGAGTTCGCCAAAGACTCCCGACCCCTGATCCGCCTGGGATATATTTAGGCTATGAACGAAAGAATCCAAATTGAAGATGGAACCTACGGCCGCAGAGCGGTTCTGTGCTCGGAATGGTCACCTCGCATGCTCAGCGATTTGGCCGACGCGGGCATCGTCGAACTTGAGCTCAACCAAGGAAAGGGTTGGCGCGGAAGCGACCTATCGTTCTTGGCACAGCTGCCCAATTTGAAATCGTTCGAGATATTCGACTTCAACATAAAGAACATAGCCCCGATTCACGGCCTGCACGAACTAAGGCGATTGGGCGTGACGACGTATTGTTCGACGCCGATTCACTTTTCCTCGTTTCCGGAACTCGATCGTTGCGCGTTGGAATGGCGTCCCAAGGCGGGGTCACTATTCGACTGCACGACGCTCACAAACCTCTTCGTCAATCGGTACAAGGCGAGGCATACCGATGAGTTTGCACGGCTGCTCAATCTCGAGTCGCTAGCGATATTGAATGCGCCCGTGCAGGATTTAACCGGTCTGCGATCTCTAAAACGGTTGCGTAGCTTGCGTCTGGCAGGCCTTACGCGGCTGTCGTCACTCAACGGCGTCGATGCGTTGGAAAACCTCGAGGAGTTGGACATAAATACGTGTCGTCGGATAACATCCATTGAAGAGATTGGTTCCTTGGCGAAACTGCGCACGCTGTACCTTAACAATGGAGGCGATATCGACTCTCTCAAACCGTTGGATATGCTCCGCAACTTGGAGTCGGTGGGATTTTACGGTTCCACCAAAATCGTTGATGGTGATATGTCGCCGCTGCAACGACAGGTTCGCCTTCACCTTTCGCATGTCTCGTACAGGAACCGTCGGCATTACTCGCGCCGACGGGAAGAGTTCGGCGTTGTGTTTTCAGGATGACGGGGAACTGAAGCGCCAGGACCCTACGCCGGGGGATTCAGAGGGGTCGGGAGTCTTTGATGAGCCGAGTTGCATCAAAGAGTCCCGACCTCTTTGATCTGGCCGGCAGCGGTCTTCGGGCGCATTTGAGTGTAACACCCATTTGATGATAATATCAGGCGATGGCGCAGACGTGGCTTGAATTGGCGAGGGACGCTCGCAGCGCGGCCAACGGCCTGGTGGCGGATCGTTTCCGCTCGTGCGCGGCGCGGGCGTATTACGCGGCCTACTCAAAGGTGACGCACGAACTGGTTGTGACGGCGGGTCTGACCATGGCGGAGAACCGCGAGGGGCCGAGCCACGGAGCCATTCGGCGCCTGATTGAAACGAGCATGCCGAACATGCAGCAGGACAAGCGGGTAAAGCTATCGGAACTGATCGGCCGTCTCTATACGCTTCGAATCGACTCGGATTACAAGCCTTCAACGGAAGTCGAAGGCCGCGAAGCTCGCGAGGCGATCTCGATCATGAAGACCGTTTTCGAGTCGTTCTAGTCCGGAGAATGAATTATGCCCACTACTCAGGATGTGCGGACGATTATCCACAAGATTGAAAGGCGGCTGGCGGTGGCCGAGGGTGACGGCGTTTACCTCAAGGTCGCCGGCGAGCGGTTGGATGATGACTGGCTCTACGTGGTGATCGTGCCGGGGCGCGCGGGGGTGCGGGCGTCGGATCACGCGAACCTGATGTCAAAGATCGAGCGCGAGCTCCGCGCCGGGGGCGACGAGAAAGTGCTGCTCGTGCCCGCGATCGAGGATTGAGCCACACTGCTGTCCGGTGTGTAACCACACGGTCCTGACCGCCTTAGTCCTTCCACCGGATACCCCTCTCAAGCCTTCGGCGAAGCCGGGCCGCTCCACGGCCAGCGCGGCCACCGTCTTACCACATTCGCCCGAGCGGCGTCATCACCATTTTCCGGTAGAGCACCCCGATGCCGGCGAAACGGCCAAGCCGGCTGGGAGTGTGCCCGATTTTCCGGGAGCCTGTCTTTTCCTCCTCCCCTTGTACTGGAGGGGGACCGAGGCGGGGGTTCTTCGCCAGATGTGCTGCCATTTCGAAGCCGCGACCGACGCCATAGCAGTCGACCCCCACCCAACCCTCCCCCTGAGGACACGGGGAGGGGTAAGAGGTTGCTCCGCATCGAGCTACCCTCGCCGGGAAATTCGGGCACACTCGCCGGCGGGCCGGGAAGAGTTTTCTCTTGCAATCGGCTGGACGTTTGGTTAATGTAAGGTATGACGACAATGGACGTTGGGCAATGAATAATGGACAGTTGACAATGGATAATGGTGCCCGGCGGGCCGTCCCCTCGCATTGTCACCCTGTCACCTTGTCACCAGGTCGTCTTGTCGGCCCTACCCCCACCCCCCTACGGGGCATTTGGGGGACATCTGGGGATACCCCCCACCCCCCCTCTGTTGCATTTGGTTGCATTTGGTGCATTGCCGACGCGCGGGAGCCGGGGAGGGAGATGGAGTGGCCGGGGGGTTCGGGTGGGGAGGCCGCCAAGATGGCATGAAAAGATCTATACAAAATCCCACTCGGCCGGGCGAAGTTCCAACTCCTACAGGCCAAGTTCCAACTTTTTCGGGACATTTGGGGTACGTTTTGGACGCGATGTTTGGCGTAAACCGCGATAGGAGGCCAAAAAGCGGGGTGGCGGTGGGATGGGCTGGGGCCTGGTGTTGATCGTAATTCATGGGTGGAAAAGGAGTTGGAGAAGAAAATGTCTCGCCGGTGGGGTGCCTTCGACAGCTTCAACCCCAGCGATAGACTCAGGGCAGGGAAACTCACGGCGGGCAAGAAGCCAAAATGCCCAGAGGGCCGGGGGCTGTTTTTTTGGACGCAGATTCCTTACTATCCCGCCAACATCGCGAAGCCATCGCGAAATGAAGTGAGGAAATACGAATGATTCTGGGCGTACCCAGGGAAATTTTTCCGGGCGAGCGGCGCGTGGCCATCACGCCCGCCGTTGTGCCGCCGCTTATCAAGGCCGGTCTCGAAATCGTCATCGAGACCCAGGCCGGCGCCGCGGCGGGTTATCCTGACGAGCAATTCGAATCCCGCGGCGTGAAGATCGCTCCATCCCGACAGGAACTCTTCTCACGCGCCGATATCGTGGCCCAGGTTCTGGCCTGCGGCTCCAACGACAAGAACGGCCGTGATGATCTGCCGCTGATGCGCAAGGATCAGGTTCTGATCGGATTCATGCGGCCGTTGGGCAGCGCGGAATTGACGCAGGCACTGGCCGGCACGGGTGTAACGGCCTTCAGCGTGGAAATGATGCCGCGTACGACGCGGGCACAGGCCATGGATGCGCTGTCGTCGATGGCGACCGTCAGCGGCTACAAGGCCGTGCTGCAGGCGGCGTGTACGTTGCCGAAGCTTTTCCCGATGCTCACGACGGCGGCCGGCACGATCACTCCGGCCCGCGTGCTGGTCATCGGAGCGGGAGTGGCTGGATTGCAGGCGATCGCGACGGCCCGGCGTCTGGGCGCGGTGGTCAGCGCATACGACGTGCGGCCGGCGTCCAAAGAGCAGGTCAACAGCCTGGGCGCCCGATTCGTCGAGCTACCGCTGGAAGCCAAGGACGCTCAGGACGCCCGAGGATACGCCACCGCACAGGATGAATCCTTCTATCGCCGGCAGCGCGAACTGCTCGGCAAAGTCATTGCCGAGAGCGACATTGTCATTACGACCGCACTGATTCCGGGCAAAGCGCCGCCGATCCTGGTCACGGCCGACATGGTCAAGGGAATGGCCCCCGGCTCGGTGATCGTCGATCTGGCCGCGGAGCGTGGCGGCAATTGCGAACTCACCAAGGCCGAACAGGATGTCGTGGTGAACGGCGTGACCATCATGGGGAGCATCAATCTGGCCAGCACGGTGCCATTTCACGCCAGCCTGATGTATTCCAAGAACATCTCCGCGTTCCTTCAGCACCTGGTCAAGAAGGGGGAACTGGTGCTTGATCTGAAGGACGACATCACCCGCGACACTCTGCTGGCGCGGGGCGGCCAGATCGTCAACGAGCGGGTCCGCACGTTCTACAAACTTCCGCCGCTGGAGGCCAAATGACACAAGACATCATGTCCTATCTGTTCGTGTTCACGCTGGCGGCGTTCATCGGATTCGAGGTGATTCGCCGCGTTTCGCCGCTGTTGCATACGCCGCTGATGTCGCTGACCAACGCACTGGACGCCATCGCCGTGCTGGGCGCGCTGACGCTGGTGGGGTCCAAGGGTGCGTCGACGCTGACCACCGTGCTGGGCACCATCGCGATCGTCGCGGCCACCAGCAACATCGTCGGTGGTCTGCTCATCACCGACCGCATGCTCAAGATGTTCAAGACCACACAACGCACCAAGAAGTAAACACCTATGTCCGTTCAAGCCGCGACTATCGAATTCGTCTATCTGCTGGCCTCGGTTTTGTTCATCCTGTCGCTCAAATGGATGAGCGCACCGGCCACCGCGCGGAGGTCCATCCGCGCGGCCGAGCTGGCGATCGTTCTGGCCGTCGTCGGTACCCTGGCCGAAAAGGGCATCGTCAATTATCAGTGGATTGTGATCGGGCTGGTCTTGGGCTCGATCATCGGCGTGCCGCTGGGAATGGTGCAGATGACGGCCGTTCCGCAGCGAACCGCACTGAGCCATGCTTTTGGGGCGTTGTGCGTCACGCTGGTCGGCACGGCCGAGTATTTTGGCAATCTGCACGAAGCCGCCGGCGCTGACAAGTTCCGCATGACGGTTTTGTGCGTCGAGCTCATTCTCGGCGGATTGACCTTCACCGGCAGCTTGATGGCGGCCGGAAAGCTCCAGGAAGTCCTGCCTCAGCGGCCCATCCTCTACAAGGGCCAGAACATCATCAATTTCAGCACCTTTGGCGTGGCGATCCTGCTGGCGGTTCTGCTGATCCTTAACCCCACGTGGTCCTGGGTGCTTCCTCTGATCATTTTGATCGCACTGGCCTTTGGGGTGATGCTGATCATTCCCATCGGCGGGGCGGACATGCCGACGGTCATCTCGTTGCTGAACAGCTACGCCGGCGCCAGCGCCGCGGCGATGGGTTTCGTCGTCGGCAGCAAGCTGCTGATCGTGGCGGGGGCCCTGGACGGATCCAGCGGCTTTATTCTCTCGGTCATCATGTGCAAGGCGATGAACCGCTCGTTCACCAACGTGCTGTTCGGCGCGTTCGGGCAGGTGCAGGCATCCGCCGCCGCGGGGACCGAAGCCCGCACCGTCCGCAGCGCGACCCCCGAAGAGGCCGCCGATATTCTCGGTGCGGCCAGTCGCGTGGTCATTGTTCCCGGCTACGGCATGGCCGTCGCGCAGGCCCAGCACAAGGTCCGCGAGCTTTTCGATTCGCTCACCAAGCGCGGCATCGACGTGAAATTCGCGATCCATCCCGTCGCCGGCCGCATGCCCGGCCACATGAACGTCCTGCTGGCCGAGGCCGATGTGCCTTACGATCACATGGTCGATATGGACGAGATCAACGGCGAGTTCGCCCAGACGGACGTGGCGCTGATCATCGGGGCCAATGACGTGACCAACCCGGCCGCGAAAACCGACCCGTCCAGCCCCATTTTCGGCATGCCGATTCTTGAGACCGACAAGGCGCGCACCGTCATGGTGATCAAGCGAAGCATGAGCCCCGGCTTCGCCGGCGTGGACAATCCGCTGTATTACCTGGATAAGACCCTGATGCTCTTCGGCGATGCCAAGAGTTTTGTCACGCAGATCGTGTCACAACTTTCATCCAGCGGCGGGGGACACTGATCGCAAAAAACCAGCCGACCCGCTTCGTGCGAGTCGGCTGGATGAGCCTGCGAGTCCTTTCGCAAACGTCCCTGTGCGGGACGGCCGGACGATATTCATCCGGCCAGGATTTCTCGCTTCCCCGGCGGGGGTAGTTCAATGGCGCCGTCAATGATCTTTTCGATGAAAACGGCCAGCCCGTCGTGCGTGTTGGGGCCGATCTGGAGCCTTGCGGCCGCGGCGGCGCGTGGATGGGCATTGCCCATCGCCACGCCAAGGCCGGCCGATTTGATCATCGCCAGATCGTTCACGTCATCGCCGATCGCGATAACGTCGCCTGGCTCAATTCCCTGGCGGGCGGCGACAAAGCGGACACCGTGCCACTTGTTGACGGCGGGGTCGAAGACCTCGACGACTTCCATTCCGTAGGCGCTGACGAAAAGAGTATGCGTGACGATGCGCGATTGGAACGCGGATTCGAGCAGGGCCTTGGTTTCCTGGGCCTGGCGCGGATCGGCAACAATGCCGACGCGGATCGTGTGTTGATGATCGTAATCGCCCAGCGATGGGACGCAGCGGTTCTTCGAGCGGGTGATTTTCAGCCAGTTCACGGTCGCCGGATTCAGCGGGCGATCGGGACGGTGGTCGGGGAGAACATAATCCACCCCGGCCGCAGCGGTGTCCTGCAGCGCCAGGACGGCATGGCCGTGTGATTCGAGAAATGCGCAAACGTCGCGAGCCAGCGCCGGGGCCATCGTCGTGCTCCGCAGCGTCGTGTTGGTCGAAGTGTCGATAACCAAGGCTCCGCCGGCAAAGACTGCTTCGTCGAAATGGCCCACTTCCTGAAGCACTGCGTGGCTCTCCGTAAGGTTTCGGCCGGTCGCGAAGCAGACCCGCAGCCCGGCCGCCAAGGCCCGATGCACGGCCTGCCGTGTCCGTGGCGAGACGTGGCCGACAGGGGTCAGCAGCGTACCGTCAAGATCGATCGCCAATAATCTGTACTGCAACAACATCCGTCTCAGCGGACCCTAGCAATTTTTCCCCCTGATGCAATACTTTTTGTTTACCCGCAAGAGGTTATCCACAAACGGTAGGGAGGTGCAATCGAATCAAACCAACAGGTAGCGTAGATCGTGACAAACGCGATCAACCGCCAGTCGCCGCATTAGGCATGCCGCCGCGTGCTCAAACATGTCGCAGGCAGACGATGGCCAGATCGTCGTGCAGGCCGCCCGAGGCGTATTGGCGAAGGTCGTGAACCACGCCGCGCACGAAGCGCTCCGGCGGGCTTTCGTCATCAAAGGCGCGGCGACAGAGTACGCCTCGCAATCCGCTGGTGTCCAGAAACTCGCCGCTGGCGTTGGTGACTTCGATGGCGCCATCGGTATAGGCAATGATGCGATCGCCCGGTTGCAGCTTCATCGAAAAGTCGCTCCCGTATTCCGTATTGCCTTCGATCAGCAGCGGAAGCTGCGGAACGATCGCCAGCGGCGTCGCGATGGCCGTGTCGCCGGCCGTCCGCACCAGGATGGGAGGCGGATGGCCCGCCGCCGCCACATGCGTTGCGCCCGACGCGCCGTCCATCACGATCGCCACGGCCGTGGCAAATCGCCCGTCGCCAGCGCCCGGAGCCAACTCGCGATTGACGGCGGTGAGAAGATCGCCCGGCCGCGCGATCGTCGCCGCGGCCCGCATAAAGACGGTCTTGATCATGGCGCTGGTCAATGCGGCCGATGCGCCGTGGCCGCTGACATCCGCGACCAGAACGACGACCGCTCCGTCGTTGCGGATGAACACATCGAGGAAATCGCCGCCGATGGCATCGAGCGGGTGATAGGCGTGCGTGACGAGAAACCCCGGCCCGGACTGCGAACTGGGCGGAAGCAGGAATCGTTGAACGGACCGCGCGTGAGCCAGATCCTGCTCGATAATGCGAGTGCGCTGAATGACCTGGCGCGAGCTTTCGCGAAGGCGGACCTCACTCATCAGTCCGTCGGCCACCATCTTCAGCAGCCTCTGTTCCCGCGGAGTGATCTTTCGAGGCCGGATGTCGACGATACAGAGCGTCCCGATGGGCTTGCCTTCCGACACCAGTGGCGTGCCGGCGTAAAAACGAATCCCCTTGGCCACCAGCAGGGGATTGTCCTTGAAGCGATCGTCCTGGGAGATATCCGGGACAATCAGCATCTCGTTGGCGTGAACAACATGCCCGCACAGCGATAGCGCCCGCGGGATGGCGCGCGTGGGTTCCAGTTCCGGCGGCAAGCCCACGCCCGATTTGTAAAAACACGTGTCGCGGCTGATCAGCGACATGGTCGCCACCGGCACGTTGAATACCCTGGCCAACTCGGCGGTGACGCGGTCGAATGCGATCTCCGGCCCGCCGATCATCAGCTCTAGCCGTTCGAGTTCGGCCAGGCGATCCTCCTCATGAAGCGGTATTGGGGCAGCGAGCATGTCATCACTGTAGCACAGCGGCGGCTTTTGGTTGAGAGGCGAGGGCGCAGAAATTGGAAAGATGACCGCGCCGCTGGCGCCGTCGGCTCGCCCAATTGGCTATTGTGCTATCCCCGCCTTGGTGAAATCCTGCGCGGTGGGCATCGTGCCGCGCAACAGCCATGTGTCGCTGGTGACCATCCATTGGCCCTTCTCTTTCTGCACATGCACCGGGTCCGGCTGGAAATCGACCCATTGGCTCCATCGGCCGCGAGGTCGATCAACGTCGGTATTGGCAATGCCTTCAAGAGCGATGCCAGAATCTCCGGCTTCGCGAACGGGCGTGGCTTTGAAATCGACCTCACCGGCCCATTCGATGCCGTTCATCTTGTCCGAATCGGACAAGTCGTACGCCTGAACGCCGCTCGGTGTAATTTCGTGAATCTGCCGAATGTAGTGATCGGGTGCGTATGGGCTGCCGGACGTTCGGGCGGTAATGTAACCATCGGCGGATTTGACGAAATGTCTGTTGATCTCGGCCATGACGGCGTTTTGTGCGTCAAGCTGCACGCCGGAAACCGTCGCGGCGCCGCCTGCCGACGAGCCGGCGATGGACGATCCGGATTTCCCGCAGCCGGACGATGCGACGGCCACACATAGCGATATCACAATAATGGAAATCCGCATTTTGCGTTGCATACAGACGTCCTTATCATGGCGCGACCAACACCGCCGCCCCGCGATTGCCACAGCGCCATTTCCCGGGCGGGCGTTACGCTGCCGGCGGGGCGACGGATGCCGCGTCAGTTGACGTGATCTTAGGCTCGCCGGCGGCCGAATCCTCCTGCGGATCCGGCGGCAAACCCAACCGGGCGTGTTTGCGAACAATCAACATCGATACCGGACATTGGTTGGCTATCCATTGCTGCCGCCAGCCGAAAAGCTGGGATTCCAGCCCCCATTGCTCCTCGACCCCGATGACGACCAGCCCGTACTCGCTCGATTCGCGCACGACGGCCACCGCCGGCGACGGGTCATGGATTACTTTGAATTGAACGGCCGCGCTGGTCTTTGGATCGGCGAATGTCCTCTGAACGACGCTCTGCGCGTGGAGAGTCTTGTCGGCCGTGGCTCGATCGGGCGGCACGACGTGAAGCACGGTAATAGCGGCCGAATTGCTGCGTGCGATGCTGCCCGCCAACTCAAGAGCCAGCCGATCGTGCTTGCCACCGAGATAGGGAACCAGGATCGGCTTGTGCGATTCGTAACCGCGATTGACGAATATGGCCACATCATTGTCGCTGCCGGTGAGCACGCGATGAACCGTCCCGCCCAGGATCGCCTGCCCGAACACCGGCTTGTGGTATCCCATGAGGATGATGTCCGCCTGGCGAATGCGGGCGACGCGGGCGATGTCGCTGGGGATATCACGGCTGGTGAACGCGATCGGCTCGACCGGCAGCCCGGCAATAACCGATGCCAGCGGCCCCTGGCCAATCGGAACTTCGGCCTCGTCCAAATCCGTGCGATAGATGCGGTCGCTCGGCCGGCGCAGATACAGGGCGATGATCTGTCTGGGCGCATCGGACAGGGGCGCCAGCGACTGCGCCAGTCGGACAAGCGGGCCCGCGCTCTCCGGCAGGGATACCGGCACGAGAACGGTAAATGCTTTCACCCGCGCCTGATCGGCCCTTTTCTCCCATTCCATACTCGCGGGATAGACCCAGTGGAGAACCGGCGTCGTCAGCGCCGTGGTGACGATGGCCATGATGACCATCATCGCGAAGACCGCCACGGTAATGACGCCCAGATTCAGGCCGACGTTGAGAATGACCAGTTCCATCAGTCCGCGTGTGTTCATGAGCGTGCCGATGGCGATGGCTTCGCGCCATTGCAACCCGACCAGCCGCGCCGCGATGGCCGAACCGCCCAGTTTGCCAAGACTGGCGACGGCGATGAACAGCAGGGCGTACGTCCAGAGCAGCGGGCTGTTCAGCACGCCGATCTGTGTGCGCAGGCCGGTGTAGGCGAAGAAGATCGGCAACAAGAAGACGACAGTGAAGTCCTCGATCTTCTCGGTCAAGGCACGAACGAACCGCGTTCCCTTGGGCATGATTGCCCCCATGAGAAACGCGCCGAACAGCGCGTGGATGCCAATCCGCTCGGTGGCGTACGCGCTGGCCAGCACCAGCAGAATTATCCCTGCCAGAAGATGTTGGCTCACGCGCCCCGAGCGATCAAAATAGCCCTGACATCGTCGCAGCAGCGGCCGGATCAAAAGGTACATCACTGCGACATAAACGCCGGCCAGCAGCGAGGTGATCAGCCCACCGCTGACGCCCCTGGCCCGTGCCACGCCGACGACAACGGCCAGCATGCACCACGCCGTGATGTCATCGACCGCCGCGCAGGTGATCGCAACGGCGCCCACCTTGCTCTTGTGAAGATTCCGCTCGGTGAGAATCCGCGCCAGTACAGGGAATGCTGTGATGCTCATCGACGCGCCTATGAACAGTGCCACGGCTGAGAATCGCATCGCCGGCGCATCGTTAAAAAGCTGCGGATACACCAGCAGCACCAGCACCGCGCCCAACAGGAACGGCGCAATGATGCTGGCGTGGGAAATGATGACCGCTTCGTGTCCCCGGCTGCGGATCAGTTTCGGATCAAGGTCCAGCCCGATGAGAAACAGAAAGAAGATGACCCCGACCTGGCTGAGGATATTGAGAATGTTGATTGACGCTTCGGGGAAGACGGCCGACCAAAGCCGCGGCGCCAGCAATCCGAACAGGCTTGGCCCCAACATGATGCCGGCGATCATTTCCCCCATGACCTGCGGCTGTCGAAGCCGGCTGCATAGCCACCCCATGATGCGGCTAAGGGCCATTATCAGCCCGATCTGCAGGAGAAGGACAAGCAACAGGTCGCCAGTGGGCATGTTACGGTTGAGTGGCAGAAGCGGTGGGGGCCGGCGGGTAGGTGCGCCAGGTTCGGTGCGCACGGAACAGGCCGGCAATCGGGCCGGTCAACTGAAATTCATAGTCGTCGCCGCCGGGCGCTCCCGTCGCAGTCAGCGTGGCCGCCTGGCCTTCAAAATAGAGCCGCGCGAGCGTCGCATCATCGCCGGCCGTTCGGCCGTGCAGTGTCAGAGCAACCGGCTCGCGGTCGTCCAGATACAACATCGCAAATCGCCCGGATTGCTTGAACAGGAATGAACCTCTCAATGTACTCTCGGCACCGGGAGCTGATGGCGCGATGACCCACACTCCCGCCAGATCGTTCGGGGCCGTCAATCGCGAGCCCAGCGCCAGGATCGCACAAAGCGCCGCGCCCGCCAGGACGAGCATCAGCACATACGCAGCCATCGCGCGGTACATGGGTAACAAGCCTAGCCCCCTGCCACGAAGGTGTCGATGTTGATTTTTCCGTTGGAGCTAGACTTTTGTCACTTGGCAGGCGGGGCGCTTTTGCCAACAATGGACTTGCGATGGTGTGACGTGCGTATAATCCCGCGGACGCCAGCGACCGACGGATTTGCCACGGCCGCCGCTGCGACGATGATGGACGAAATCATGGGCATGGAACTGGTTGAAAAGCAGGTCTTGTATACGGGTCGAAAGATTCGCCTGGAAATTCATCATCTCAGGGACGAGGAGGGCAATCGCTATCAGCACGAGGTCTGCGCCCACAACGGCGCGGTCGTCATCCTGCCCTGGATGGATTCACAGACGATCGTGCTGATCAAGAACTTCCGCTACGCCGTCGGCGGGCCGCTTGTCGAATTGCCCGCTGGAACACTGGAGAAGAAGGAAGACCCGATGAACTGTGCCGGCCGCGAATTGCTTGAGGAAACGGGTTTTCTGGCCGGTCGATTGACCCGCCTGGCCAGCTTCTTTTCCTCGCCCGGCGTTTTGAGCGAGCGCATGTACGCCTTCGCGGCGTTTGACCTTGAGCGGTCGCAGACGGCCCTGGAGATCGGCGAGCAGATCGAACCGCTGCCCACGCTTTTCGATGAGGCTGTGCAGATGTGCGGCGACGGCCGTATCGTGGACGGCAAGACCATCGCCACCATTCTGCTGTACGAACGTTTTTTCCGGAATAAGGTATAAGGCTCCAGAGGTTTGCTGATCGGACACCGCGGTATTTTTGCCCGAGGATGTGTGGATGGCTTGGGATGATCGGTCATATTCGTCGAGCGACAACTATCGATCCTGGGGCAGCGGCTTGCTCGCCGTGCTCAACGGATCTGTGCCCCTCTATCAGGCCTTCGGCATCGCCGTCCGCGCGCATGTCACACTGCTGATTCTCATCGGCGGCGAATTGTTCCTGGACTGGAAGTCCGATTTCCCGCTCCGCGAACGAGCCCTCTCCATGGGATTGCTGTTCGGCATCGTGCTGCTGCACGAATACGGCCACTGCGTCATGGCTCGCTGGACCGGCGGATCGGCCGATCGAATTCTCCTTTGGCCGCTCGGCGGCCTGGCCTATACCGACGCTCCGCACCGGCCGCTGGCACGGTTCCTCACCAGTGCCGCCGGGCCGATGGTCAATGTGGCCATCTGCCTGTTTGCCGCCCTGGCTGTGTATGCGCTGTCGCCGATCCCGGCAAGCTCTGGTGGCGGCCGGGTCATCGTGTCGCTGAATCCCTTTGATCTATGGCCGCCGACTATTCTTTCGGCAACGGCACATTTCTTCTACTGGATCTTTGAACTCAGCTATCTTCTGTTGCTCTTCAATTTGCTGCCGATTTATCCCCTGGACGGCGGACAGATGGTCCAGGCTCTCATTTGGCCCTACACCGGATATGTCCGTTCGATGAACTTCGCGACGATGACGGGCATGGTCGGCGCCGCGATTCTTTTCGTGTCCGGCTTTATCGTGCCGGGCGGCAATCTCTTCCTGATGATGCTGGCGATCTGCGGCTTCATGACCTGTTACAACATGCACAACGAGATGAAGGAAACCGCCGACGAAAGCATGTACGGCGACCAATTCGACTACGGCATGACCCTACATTCGCCGCCACCGCCGCCGCGCAAACGATTGAGCCGGCGTGCCGTCCGGCGCACGCGCAAAATCGCCCGGCAGGAGAAGGCTGAACTGGATCGCATTGACAGGATTCTGTCGAAGGTGTCATCGCTGGGCATGCAGGGCCTCACCTGGAGCGAACGTCGCGCCCTGCGCAAAGCGACCGACCGCCAGCGTAAGCGCGACGAGGAGTTATCGGAGCTTGGTATGGATTAGACGCCCCCAACGGGGCACTTGGTGTTTCAAGTCATCTTCGGCACGCCGGTTGCTGTATCTCCTGCAACCAGCCGTTTTTTACAGGAACGGTGCCCAATGTTTACGCTCGAATCCGGGAACGTGCTTCTGAAACGCTCACACCGACGCCAGCTCAACGCCTGGCTCAAGCGGGCGCTGCGCCTTGGCCATCGCCTAGCAGCGTTCAGTCTCCGCCTGACCATGAGCCGATCCGGCAGTCATTACGCTATGCAGGCCGCGGTACAACATGCGGGCGGCCGGTTCGACTGCCACGTCCGAGCCCACGATTGGTCCGAAGCCGCCCGCCAGATCATCAGACTGGTAACGATGCAGCTTCACGACCAGCTAACCACAGCGGCCTGACCGCCGCAGTGACTTACTTTCACCCTCCGGACAGACCCGCTAGAGGAGTGAACCGCCGAGCGCGACGTGCGCCATGAAGAAGTTCAATGGCCGGGATGCTCCTCCGCGGCCATTATTTCTTGGCGCCTTTGGCATGCTCGGTGGTTGCATTGCATTTCTCCCTTCCGCATAATGCTCCCCGTTCGGCCGCCGAAGTAGCTCAACGGCAGAGCACCGCTTTCGTAAAGCGGGGGTTAAGGGTTCAAATCCCTTCTTCGGCTTCTTCGTCCATCCGTTGCCACCCGTCGCCGGGCCCGCATTTTCGGTCGAAATTACCGCTTGGTACCGGCCGGTTGACGCTCACGGGCGTGCTTGGCGCGGCCGGGTCTGCGCAGCACGAATTTCGCGCATAATTCTCTGCATTCCTATTGCATTGGCGGCGATGAATCTGGATAATTCCATAGACCATTTGCCAGGGTGGCCGGGCGATATCACAAATTAGCGCATTCCTACATCTGAATTACTATTCCTGGCGAGGAGGATATGCCGTGTCGGGAAAGACATTACGGCGTCGATACTTTCGGGCGGGCACGGGCGTAAACGGGCGAGATGATCAGCACGCTTACAATATCGAACCACTGGAGCGACGCCTGTTTCTGGCGGCATCCGCTACGCTGGCGGATTTTCCGCTCTTGTCAAACGATGTAGTGGCGGCTGTCCAAACCAACGCCGCGCTACTTGATTCTGTGCCAACAGGGATGACCGGAACGATTACCGGCACAGGGCTGGAGATCAGTCCGACCGCGATTGACGGCGGGTACGCGCCCAGCTACGTCATGCTGGATTCCACTCCCGCAGTGTCTGATGGCACTTTGGAGCCGTTCTCCAGCAGCAGCCCCAGCGGCTTGACGCCCGCGAAGGTGCGCCACGCCTACGGGATCGACCAGGTCATGTTCGGTTCGGTGACTGGCGATGGGACCGGGCAGACCATTGCCATCATCGATGCCTACGACTATCCGACCATGACCACAGACCTGCATAATTTCGATCTCGCCTTTGGCCTGCCCGATCCACCGAGTGTCACAAAGATCAATGAAACCGGCGGAAGCACTTTGCCCGGCACGGACCCGGCCGGAAAGGGCGACGACTGGGAGGTGGAAGAGTCGCTGGACGTGGAATGGTCCCATGCGATGGCGCCGGGGGCGAGCATCGTGCTCATCGAGACCAGCGCGGCGCAGGACGCGGATCTTATTACCAACGCCGTCACGACCGCGCGAAGCCTTCTGGGTGTTGCGGCGGTCACCATGAGTTTTGGGCGGACCGAAGGATCGACCGACACCGGGCTCAACCAATACTTCACCGCGCCGAGCGGTCACGCCGGAGTCACATTTCTGGCGTCAACCGGCGACTCCGGCGAGCCGGGAGGTTTTCCCGCGTATTCCCCCAATGTTGTGGCGGTTGGTGGAACCACGCTGAACGTCGATTCGTCGGGGAATTATCTGAGCGAATCCGGCTGGTCGGACAGCGGCGGGGGAATCAGCTCATACGAGACCCAACCCTCCTACCAAAAGGGCGTAGTCACACAGAGCACGACTCAGCGCACGATCCCCGATGTTGCCTTCGATGCCGATCCCAACACCGGCGTTTCGATCTACGACAGCTATGACTTCGGGACATCGGCCCCGTGGATCACGGTCGGCGGCACCAGCGTGGCCTCGCCGTGCTGGGCGGGATTGATTGCCGTCACCGATCAGGGCCTGGCCTTGCAGGGCGCCGGTTCGGCCAATGGAATCAATACGACGCTCCCCGGACTCTACACGATCGCATCATCCAATTTTCACGATATTACCAGCGGCAGCAACGGCTACTCGGCCGGCTCGGGATATGACCTGGTGACCGGCCGCGGATCGCCAGTCGTCAATACGCTTATTCCCGCGCTGATCCAATATGTCAATCCAACGATGCATGTGGCGGCTACGACCCCTGCGGCCGGGGCCAGTGTATTTGCACCGCCGCCGGTGACCTTCACCGCGACCTTGTCCACCGCCGCCGATCCGGCCACGCTCCAGCCGTCCGATTTCACAGTAAACGGAATCGCGCCCACGTCGGTGTCGCTTGACGGCACCGACACAATCCTCACGCTCCAATACACAAGCAGCCCGGTCAGCACGCCCGGCGCCCAATCGTTCAACATCGCTGCAGGCGCAGTCAAGCGATTGTCCGATGAGTCGCCGATCACGGCCTATGCCGGCACATTCTATTACGCCCCAACGCAATTGCAGGTGGTGTCCTCGACGCCCAATGCCACGACTCAGGCGACGCTGCCGTTTACCACTATGACCGTGAACTTCAATGAGGCCGTCAGTTCGGCGTCGGTCGCGCCGGGCAACCTCTCGCTCACGACGGGAAGCGTCACCGCGGCCGCCCTTCAGCCCGGGAATACTTGCGTGGTCTATACGATTACCGGTATCACCGGTGAGCAGTACATCACTGCCACTATCGCCGCAGGCGCGTTGAAGGATCAGTACGGCGCAGCTTCCGCGCCTTACACCACGACCTTTGCCACCGACCTTGTCACCAGCTCGCTTCCCGCTACCGCCAGTGTCGCTCCTCTGGGCTCGCAGGTTTACCAATCCACGGCGGCCGGGCTGATCGGCATTCCCAGCGACACCGATAGCTACACGATATTGCTCAACGCCGGTCAGACACTGACCGCCGTGGTCCACCCGACAAGCTCGTCACTGCGGCCGGCGGTATCCATTCTGGGTCCATCGAACAACGTGCTGGGCGCGGCAACGGCCGGCGGGGCCAACCAGGACGCCGTCGTGCAATCCGTGCCCGTCACCGTCGCCGGAACGTACACGATCGTCGTTGCCAGCGACGGCACGACAGTCGGACTCTACTCTGTCCAGGCCCTGCTCAACGCCGCGATTGAATCGGCCGAACATAACGGCCCGACCGACGGCACGATCGCCAACGCGCAGAGCATCGACGCGGCGTTCAATTCCACTTACGGCGCGTCGGCTCTCGGTTCCGTCGTGGGAGCGCTCAATGTCACGTCAACCGACTTCTACTCACTCACGCTGCTCGGAGGACAGTCGGTGACGGCTGCGGTGACCGTTGAGTCCGGCGCGGGCGCGCCGACACTGACGATGCTGAATTCCTCGGGCGTCACCGTGGCGACCGGCGTCGCGGGCGCGACCAACGTGAATCTCGATATCGCGGGATTCGTCGCGCCGACCCCAGGCGTTTATTACTTCGAAGTCGCCGGCCCCGTTGGCATCACCTATTCCCTGGTCGTGGCGAAGAATGCCGTTTTCAGCCTCGAACCCCACATGACGTTCTCCACCGCTCAGGGCCTCTCCGGCGAGCCAGAGGCACTGGGTTATCTTGGCGGCGGTGGAAGCCCGCTCACGCTCAATGCCACGGGCAGCGGCTGGTGGGACAGTACCGGATTGCACACTTCCACGAATTTGAACTACATTACAGGGCTCGACACCGTCAACTCGATCCGGACGTACAACAGCTTCTACGTGTTCAACCTCGCGGGCATCACGCAGTCCATCGCGACGGCGACACTCAATATCTATAACCCGGGCAACGGATACAACAGCCCCAATCCCTCGGAGAACTTGGGGTTCTTTGATGTTTCAACCCCGATCGCCTCCCTTGAAGCCTCGGGAACTGGACAGACTGCTATCTACAGCGACCTCGGCAGTGGGGTCTCGTACGGAACCAACACGGTGTCGGCCGCGAGCGATGGACAAGCCGTCGGCACGGCTCTCGATGCCGCGGCGATCAGCGCGATGAACGCGGCGCTGGGGAGCCAATTCGCCGTTGGCGCTTCGCTTCCCTTGGTGTCCGGCACGACCAACCGATACATATTCGCCTATTCGGGCACGAACGTCCCACAGTTGATGCTCACGTTCGGCGGATCGGATTGGTATTCCTTCAACGTCACATCGACCGCCCAGGTCATCGCATTTTCAACTTCGACACCCGGCGAAGGCTCCGGCCAATTCAGCAACACGCTCAATCCCCACATCGAGATCTTCGACCCCAACGATAATCTGGTTGCCTCGGGCACCAAACTCGCCGACGGTCGCAATGAAACGGTAACCTATCAACCCCTGACTACCGGCGCCTATCGCATCGAGGTGTTGGCTCAGGCCGGCACGACCGGCGAATACGAACTCAACCAGGGAAACTCGCTGACATTGAATCTGCCGGCGAACGTGACCAAGGGAGACGGCACCGTTACCGGAACGCTCGTGGTAACCAACGCTCCCTCAAACAACGTCACCATCTCCCTCGCCTCCACCGACCTGTCTCGGCTCAGCGTTCCAGCAACCGTAATCCTTCTCGCCGGCCAGACGTCCGTACCCGTGCCTCTGACCGTTATCGACGATCATCTTCTTGACGGTCCGGAAGTCGTCTCTATCACGGCGGCGGCAAGCGGATACTTTAACGGTACTGAAAACGTTGATGTGCATGACAACGAAACCGCCGTTCTCGCCGTCAGTCTTCCCTCCAGCACTATCGAAGGCGCCTTGCCGCTTACTGGCACTATCACCTCCTCGGCCGCCCCGTCATGCAATATCACCGTAGCTCTCTCCTCCAGCCTGACCTCCAGCCTGACAGTTCCCGCCACGGTCACTCTCCTGGCCGGGCAAACCACGGCCACGTTCACAGCCACGGTGATTGACAACCACATCATCGACGGCGGGAATAATGTCACCGTCACCGCCTCGGTCGAAAACTGGACCAGCGGCACGGCCACCGTGGCCGTGGCGGATGCCGACAATGACATCACCGTAGCCCTTCCCACCGGCGGATGGGAAGGTCAGACACTCACCAACGCCGGCACCGTCACCATCGGCGGCACGATGACTACGCCCCTGGTCGTGAATCTGGCCTCGGATAATTCATCCCTGACCGTCCCAACCAGCGTTACGATTCCGGTCGGTCAGACCTCGGCCACGTTCAACCTGACCTTCCTGAGCGACAGTCTTCAAAACGGCGACCGGACGGCGCATGTCACCGCCAGCGCCACCGGCCTGACAACAGGGACATCCGGCGTACTCATCCACGACAGCACCGTGGCGTATCTGACGATGGGTTCCATCACCGGCCCCAAGACAGCCGATGTCGCGTTTAGC